>ENA-ORNW01000449-ORNW01000449.1-human-gut-metagenome-genome-assembly--contig:-NODE-449-length-41033-cov-12.782371_pt1 | contig 41033 bp, 33 predicted proteins | sample MGYA00242121_ERZ509034 | MGnify/ENA primary metagenome ERZ509034 (study PRJEB26280, sample SAMEA2338689) | human gut metagenome | biome: human gut; feature: human-associated habitat; material: faeces... | reverse complement strand
GCAAAAAACGACTTGGCTATCAAATATATAAAAATGCCCTCCAAAAAGGTTTATTGCTTCGCCCTCTAGGTGATGTATTGTATTTCAATCCGCCATTAAATATCGATAAAGAAACATTAGATAAAGCCATCTCTATTTGCAGTGCTTCTATAAATGAAATTTTAAATTCCTAAAATTAAAGACTATATTTAGACTAAAAAAATCTCTTAGTTTAAATATAGTCTTTTTTTATATATCTTTCCCTATAATTTCTTGATAATGTAGTTATAAAAATTATATACTATAAAAAACTACATTTTTAGGGTATTCATATGATTTTACGTAAACAACGAAAAAAATTAAAATTGCGTTTGCAAGCATTTAAACAAAGACCTTTTTTATACTTACGTCATTTTTTACTCATCATTATTTTTCGTTTCTTAGGTGTCATTATCTGCTTATTTTTCACTGTTTTGCCATTACCACTCAGTAATTTTATTCAGCATTTGATGAATCTAAATCTATCGCTCAATTCATTGAAAGATATCATCTCTTCTATAAAACAAATTGCCACTAATTTTCATAATTTAATACCTTCAACTAATGATATTCTACGCATAATGAAATCATTCTTGCTGAATTTTTCTCCTACCAATCTCTATAATATCTTACGCAGTCTGCCTCATGATTTACGTCAATTTTTTTTGCAATTATTTGACTATTTACGTCAACGCTTAAAAGACATCCGTTTATTTATTAGGTCTTTATTTCCTTTGCGACAAGCTTTTTCACGACTTCATAAATTCATCATCACTCATGCCAATTTGGCTAAACGTCTCTTACGCAATCTTTTAATGATGTTTTTCAACGTATTATTGATTAAATTGCTATTTTGGATAATTATTCCTCTACTCGGTATCAGCACCATTTATTTTATTGGTGTAGATATCACTTTAATCATCATCGCCACTTTGAGTTTATTGACTTCACAATTAGGTACTTTGATCGGTAAATTAATTACTAATACGCTCATTCATCTATATGATTTAATTCAAAGACGAACTTCAAAGATGAATATATTCTTATTTCTCATGGCTTTAATCTATCATAAAATATCATTATTAATCAAAAAAATCCGCTTAAGATTAATCTATCTTTGCAGTTATTTTCTACGAAAGATATGTTCATATCTCATTGTTTTTTACCTTTATTATAAAATCCAACGACAAAAATTCTAATTAAGGAGCATCTTCTATGTATTACAAAAAATCTCTTTCTTTATTACTAACTCTCAGTGCATTTGGCTGTTTTATGCCTACTACATTTGCCAATGAAACACCCAATGCTCACAGTCTAGTAGAAAACAATAATCTCATCGCTACACCTAGCTATACTACAATCATCACCAAAGAACAAATCCATGATAATCACTATAAAAATCTAGCAGAAGCTCTTTCCTATGCTAATGGGGTAATTGTAAATTCAGGCTCACTGAATACTTCTCATATGGTAGTACGCATTGATGGAGATGATAGAGTTGCTATCTTCGTCGATGGTCGTCGCATGAATATGAATAAAGGTATCATGAGCGGTCGTGCTTCCTATGATTTAGATTTATTGCCTTCAATAATGAATTTAGAACGCATAGAGATCATTCATGGTGCTGTAGGTTCTACATATTTAAATTATGATACTCCTGGTGGGGCTATCAATATCGTCACTAAAAAAGGCGATAAACGCGAAACAACTGTTGATTTAGCTGCTGGTGAACATGGTTCTTGGAAAGCCAAAGCTATAACAAGTGGCAGTTTAGATGGTTGGTCATGGGTGGCTACTGGTGGCTTTGATAATGTTGATTATATGAAATATAAAGGTACTGATGATCACAATCATGAAATGCCAAATTCTGACAACAATCGCCGTGAAATGGCTTATCGCATTGATAAAAAATTGACGGACAACACTTCTTTGACTTTTGACTATGGTCATCTAAGCAATGATACAGGCACATGGATATCCAAAAATTATCCACAGGATTATAATTATGAAAAATTAATCAACCATTTCGCACTCACTTATAATTATAAAGAAAATACTGAGACTCCAGCATTTTTAGCAATTTATCACTATTATACTCAAGGAGATAGCTATATCCCTACAGGGCTAAGTGACCAAGAAAATGAAAAGACTTATAGTCGCTGGGAAAATACTACTCAAGGTATTGATTGGCATGATGCTTGGAAAATCAGTAAAGACCACACCATTTCTGCGGGACTTACTTATCGTAAAGATGAAGTTGATAATATCAACAATGATTACAATAATATTTTCAGTGGCAATTATAATAAATCCATGGATAATTTTTCCGTTTACCTACAAAGCACTCGCCGTTTTGATAAATTAACACTGACTGGAACATCTGCTTATAATAATAACAGTGAATTCGGTGGAAAATACGTTTCTAATGGTGCTTTAGATTATAAACCTGATGAAAATACTGTTATCTATGCTTCTTTAAGTCAGATTTATGCTACACCATTTTTAGATGATTTATATTTCAATAATGCTCATATTCAAGGAAATCCTAATCTACGACCAGAAACAGGTCATAAAGGCAGTCTAGGTGTACGTTATAAATTAGATTCAACAAGTGATATTAATTTCAATGCTTTTATTGAAAACATCGATGATCCCTTGGGCTGGAAATATGAAGACGATAAATTCCGTGCTGTAAATTTTGAAAATCAGAAAAAACGTGGTTTCCAATTAGAATATAATAAAATTTTCAGTCCAAAATACGATATTTCTCTTGCTTATGCCCGTACAATCACTCATACTGATTTTGCCGACGGCAATGGTAATCAAACTGATGTCAGTGCAGTAGCTCCAAATAGCTATAAACTTCGTTTTAGCTACCATGACGACACATGGCACAATAATATCTTATTAAATGCTGTATCTGGTAGAGATACGAATTATTATAGCGATAGCAATTATTATATACTCGACGCTAATCTCAATTATAAAATCAATGACCAATGGTCTACGTATTTAAAATTAGCCAATATCACCAATGTATCATATGAAACTATCGGCTCTTTCTTAGATGGAGATTGCCCTGCTCCTGGTAGAACTGTACTCATGGGTATGGAATATACTTTTTAATAAAATCTAAAATACAAATAATAAAAAAACAAAAAGGTAGATTAATTCATATATTTAATCTACCTTTTATTTTTTTGCTTATTTATTTTGCGATATTTAATTTTCAAATCATTTAATAATATTATTAAGTGTTTTTAGCAATGATAGCACCGATTACACCGCCGATTAATACTGCAGCTGTGATATCGCCTTTATCATAATCTTTGTCGCTATCATCATCGCGGTCATCTCTATCGTCACGGTCATGACGTGGAGGTCTATCTCTATCCCAATCATCGTCATCATCATCATGACGAGGTGGTGGTGGACTCCAATCATCATCGTCTCTATCAGGACGAGGTGGTCGCTTATCATCTCTGTCATCATCGCGAGGTGGAGGTGGTTTTTTCCAATCCTTATCCTCATCAGAGCGTCCACGATTCCAGTGATCATCTTTGGCAAATCCTGCTGTATCAAATTGCTGTTCATAGGCAACATTTGTATTCAAAGATGCGGCAGATGCTTGACTCATACTGAAAACATAACTCACTGGACTGCATAAGAAACAAGATAATGATACAGCCGTTATGATTTTCTTTGCTCTCTTGGAAAATAATTCTTTCATTTTACTACCCTCCCTATCTAAAAATTATATACATATTAAACATCAAGTATTTTTAGCAATTACTGCACCAATTACGCCACCGATTAACACAGCAGTTGTGATATCACCTTTATCGTAATCATTATCATCATCATGTTTATCGTGTCTATCGTGTTTTGGTGGTGGAGGTGGTGGATCATGTCTTTCTTCATGACGAGGAGCTGCACTTACAGTTGACAACTCTACAGCATAGCTCACAGGGCTACATAAAAAACATGCTAAGGCCATTATTCCAATAAATTTTTGCAAACGTCCTTTAATTAATTTTAACATATTTACACAACCTTTTATACATCTTTTTTTATTTATGTACATCTTATATATTAAATATATCATGAGAAAATTAAATTATACTTAAAATATTATTTAAAATTAATTAAAAAATCCTAGCTTATCCTTGCCAATAAAAAAGCCATTATCTATAATGAAAAAATGTATTAAATATTTTTAAAGGAGTATCTTTTATTTATGATAAATTTAAACAATCTCTTAACTGAAAAACGCAATCCTTATACATTAAATATTGATAATGTATCCACTTTAGAAATGTGTATGCTTCTAAACGAAGAAGACAAACGCGTAGCCATTGCTATCCGTAATGTATTGCCACAAATTGCCATGGCTGTTGATGAAATCACCTCTCGCCTCAAAGACGGCGGACGCTTATTTTATATCGGTGCTGGCACATCAGGTAGACTTGGCATCTTGGACGCTGTGGAATGTCCACCAACTTACAGCACTGACCCTGAAATGGTACAGGGAATTATCGCAGGTGGTTATAATGCAATCTTCAAAGCTCAAGAAGGTGCAGAAGATTCTTTGACTCTCGCTCAAGAAGATTTACAAGCAAAAAATTTATCCGCCAAAGACTGTGTTGTTGGTATTGCAGCCAGCGGTAGAACTCCTTATGTAATCGGCGGATTAGATTTTGCCAATAGCATAAATGCCTTGACTATCGCCATCAGTTGCACTAGTAATAGTGAAATCAGCTCTCATGCCAAAATTGCCATTGAAGCTTTGACTGGCCCAGAAGCAATCACAGGTAGTACACGTATGAAAGCAGGTACTGCCCAAAAAATAATTTTAAATATGCTCTCCACTTGCACCATGATAAAATTGGGCAAAGTATATAGTAATTTAATGGTTGATGTAAAATCATCTAATAAAAAACTCGAAGAAAGAGCAAGACGCATATTGATGGAAGCTACTAATTGCGACCGACAAACTGCTATTGATACTTTAGCCATCACTCAAGGCAAAGTAAAACCTGCAATTTTAATGCTACTTGCCAATATTTCCTATGAAGAAGCACTCTCTAGCTTAAATAATAATGAAGGTTTTATCTCTAAATCATTAAATAGTATGAAAAAATAATTGCGAGGTTTCTATGAATTTACAACAAACAGCTTTTGCTATCTATGAACTTATGAAGTCATTTTCTATCTTAAAAATAAATAATTGTATGACTAGACTTCGCTTACAATTAAAAACAGAAGATATCACTAATTTACCGTTAAAAGAATTAAAAAATATTCCCAATGTCTTAGGCGTAAACTTAAATGATAATGAACTACAAATCATCTTAGGCCCTGGAAAAGTAAATGAAGTAACTTCTGAATTCAAAAAATTATATGCAAATAAAAGTCTTGAAACTAATGCTCAAAATACAAATCAAGATACAAATAACAATCAAAAACAATTTGGCAATGCCGAAGAACTTCATCAACAAATCCGCAAAAAAAATGCTACACCTTTTAAATTATTATTAAAACGCATTTCTAATATCTTCATGCCACTTATACCTGCATTTATCGCTTGCGGTCTAATCACAGGATTATTAAATATCGCCTTAAAAATTGATCCTACTATCACAAGCTACCCAGCAATCCAAGTTTTACAAATAGCAGGAAATGCCGTATTTTTCGGCTTAAATCTTTTTGTCGGCATCAACACCGCCAAAGAATTTCACGCTTCTCCTATGCTCGGCGGTACTATGGCAGCCATCATCACACACCCCATGCTCAACAATATTAGCCTATTTAATATAGATTTACTAGCAGGTCGTGGTGGTATCGTTGCCGTCTTATTAGTAGTAGCTTTTTCCTCATGGTTAGAAAACAAATTGCACAAAATCGTGCCAAAAATTTTAGATTTATTCTTAACACCACTGCTCGTGATTTTAATCGCCACTTTCCCTGCTCTATTCATCTTACAACCTATCGGCGGTATCATCGCTGAGACTATCGGCGTGCTCGTAACATCTGCAATCAATTCTGGTGGTGCTATCACTGGCTTTATCATCGGCGGTATCTTCTTGCCACTCGTTATGACAGGTCTTCACCAAGGACTCACACCTATTCACGCTGAACTGCTCAATCAATATGGTGTTACTATCCTTTTACCTATCTTAGCTATGGCAGGAGCAGGGCAAGTCGGTGCTTCTATCGCTGTATATCTCAAAACTAAAAATCAAAAATTAAAACAAACCATAGCTTCTGCCCTTCCTGTCGGCTTCATGGGCATTGGCGAACCTTTGATTTACGGTGTAACCTTACCGCTTGGCAAACCCTTCATCTCTGCTTGTATCGGCGGTGCTTTCGGTGGTGCAGTCCAAGCATTTTTCCATGTAGGTGCTACCTCCATTGGCTTATCTGGTCTACCACTCACAGCTAGTACAGACAAAATGCTTTATTATCTAATCGGACTTTTCACAGCCTATATTTTCGGCTTTATCGCCACATTAATAATCGGCTTTAACGATCCTATTGAGGAGTGATATTTTGCAAAACGGCATTTCCATTTATCTTGGCTTAGACAATACATTAGCAGAAAATTTAAATCTAATTCATCTAGCCCATAAATATAATCTCAATCGCATTTTTACCTCATTTCATATACCCGAAACAGATATTTCCCATTTCCAACAAGATTTACAGACAATTTTAAAACTCACACAAAAATATAATATGGAAGTAATCTGTGATGTATCGCCAAACACTTTAGCTCTATTAAATTTAGATACATTAAATATCCAAGAATTAACTACTCTTGGCATAACTACACTTCGCTTAGATTTTGGCTACAGTGCCGAGCAAATAGCCAAATTAAGTCATCAAAATATAAAATTACAATTCAACGCTTCAACTATCACTCAAGAATTTCTTGATGAATTAAATCATTACCAAACAGATTTCCAACATATTGATGCACTCCATAACTTTTATCCTCGTGAAGGTACAGGTCTAAACGTAAAAAAATTACAACAACAAAACGAATTACTTCATAAATATAATATTTCCGTAGGTGCTTTCATACCTAGCTATAACAAAGCTCGTTCACCAATCAAAAAAGGCTTGCCAACATTAGAAATGCACCGCTATCAAACAGCCAGCCTTGCCATGCGACATCTAAAATTACTAGGTATCGACTCCATTTTTATCGGCGATAGCCTACCTACAGAAGATGAAATCCAAGAATTAGCCAATTTAACTGATGAATATATCTTATTAAAAGCAAAAAATTTAACACAAAATAAAGATATACTAAAAATCTTACAAGAAAACACCTTCACCGCTCGCCTAGATGAAGCAGACGGAGCCATTCGCACCCAAGAAAGCAGAGCATTATTCAAACAAATATATATCTGCCCTGAATATATCGCCCCTAGAGAAATAGGCTCTATCACCTTAGATAACGCCCTTTATGCACGTTATGCAGGAGAAATGCAAATCATCACCCATGCACAAAAAAAAGATAATAAAATCAATACCATTGCTAAATTATTAGATAGCGAATTAATTTTATTACCTTATATAAAACCAAATAGCAAATTTAAAATAAAAGTTTAAATTAGTTTTATAGCTAAAAATAACAAATTCCAAAGATTGGAGGTTGATATATTGAATATACCAAAATTAAAATTTAAAGATAATAACGGCAATGATTATCCTAGCTGGACTAATTCAACAATAGGAAAAAGTGGTTATTTTTATTATGGTAAAAGTGCTCCTAAATGGTCAATTACAGATACAGCAACCATTCCTTGTGTTCGATATGGAGAACTTTACACTACACATAATATTATGGTAAAAAAAATTTACTCTTATACTAATATACCTAAAGAAAATTTAAAATTTAGTACAGGCAATGAAGTTTTAGTTCCTCGTGTGGGCGAAGAACCTCTTGATTTTTGTAAATGTTGTTATTTACCTTTTAAAAATGTTGCTATTGGTGAAATGATTTCTGTATATAATACAAAAAATAATCCATTATTTGTAAGTTATATGTTTAATGGAACAATGAAATATAAATTTGCTAAATTTGTAGAAGGCGGTAATGTTTCTAATTTATATTATTCTTATTTAGAGAATATCCCTATCAAACTTCCTTCTTTAAAAGAACAAGAAAAAATTGCTAATTTCCTTTCTACAGTAGATAAAAAAATAGAAAACCTAGCAAATACTATCACTAGCCTAGAAAATCAGAAAAAAGGATTGCTACAACAAATCTTTAGCCAAAAACTACGCTTTAAAGATAAAAACGGCAATAATTATCCAGATTGGGAAAAGAAAAAATTAGGCGATATTGCTAATAGTTTTGACTATGGTATGAACGCTCCATCTAAAGAATTTGACGGAATTAATAAATACATTAGAATTACTGATATTGATGAAATTACTCATAAATTTATTAATAAAAATATTGTATCTCCTAATGGTATATTAGATAATAAATATTTAGTTAATAAAAATGATATTTTATTTGCTAGAACAGGAGCCTCAACTGGTAAAACTTATATTTATGACACAAATGACGGAATATTATACTTTGCAGGATTTTTAATTAGAGCTAATATTCCTGAAAAATATAATAGTTATTTTATTTTTCTAAATACATTAACACAAAAATATAAAAATTGGGTAAAAATAGAATCAACTCGTTCAGGTCAACCAGGTATAAATGCAGAACAATACAAATCATATAATGTATTTGTTCCTTGTTTAGAAGAACAAACAAAAATAGCAGATTTCCTTTCAGCATTTGACCGCAAACTCGATAACCAAAAAGCCCAACTAGAACACTGGCAACAAATAAAAAAAGGACTATTACAACAAATGTTCGTATAGTCCGATTGCTTTTCTTTCATAACTAAGAAAAACACCAAAAGAACAACAATAAATAACACCTAACTTTCCCCGCATTTTAAAATTTTAATGGTAACGCCAGTTATTGAAAATCTTTAATAACACATAACCATTTCCCGCATTTTAGCATCTTTTTACGGTAGCTATTAGCTATTGGCAAAGATAAAAATATAGCTACGCTTTTAGTTCTACTGTTTGAGCCTTGTGAGTTTTAAGCGTTGTATGCAATGATAATTTTTTCCAAAGCTAAAATTTATCTGCGGTGATTTTAACATAGTTCTTAGTGCTTTAGCACTCTAGAAATATGTTATGCAACTTGTTGTGATTTTGGTTTGTTTCTTTATCACTAAAGAAATGAACAAATACATTTATTTATATTTACTTTTCTTTCATGAGCAAGAAAAGTAACAAAAGAACTCTACCTCCCGATACCAATTTTTCTTTGTCAATTATAAAACCATGACTATAACGCTCTAAACTCGCTTCGCTCAAACAGTAGAGCTAAATTCATAGTCATGGTTTTATCCTTGCCAATAGCCTACGGCTACCGCAAAATTCGCTAACGTGAGGAATATTTGGTTATTATTTTATCAATTTATCGTTTTTTCGCTTTTTAAATTTTAATGGTAACGTTAATTATTAAAAATCTTTAATAATACCTAACCATTTCCCGCATTTTAGCATCTTTTTACGGTAGCTATCAGCTATTGGCAAGGATAAAAATATAGCTACGCTTTTAGTTCTACTGTTTGAGCCTTGCGAGTTTAGAACGTTGTTGATATATTTTTATCTTTGCCAAAGTAAAAAGTGCGTGAGCGGGTGATTTCTTTGGTTCGTTTCTTTGTCACCAAAGAAATGAACATAACTATTTTTTTATCTCATTTATTTTTTCAACACTTAAACCTGTTACATCAGCAATAAAATTAACATCACTGCCATTGTCTAACATTTTCAATGCAATTTCTATTGCTTTATCTTCTGCACCTTTTTTTAGTCCTTCTTTTAACCCTTTTTCCAATCCTTCTTTTAGTCCCTCTTAGCGATTATATAAGATTGTAGAGTTATAATCTCTTATCGCTTTTTCTTGTATTTCATATTGACGTCTTTTTATCTCATCTTGTGAAAATACCATCTCATAATTTAAAGCTTCTTTTATTACAGGATTGTTCATAGCTATCGCCTCTCTTTGTTCATCTATACATTTAGATAAAAAATATTTCATTTTTACTATACATCAAATCATTATCTAATAAAAAAACTGTACCCTAAAATATTTTACATCCATCTTTTGGGGTACAGTCCATTATTTAATAACTTTTTTTATATTAGAGTAAATATTTTCTTAATCCTTCGATTATCATCTGTTGTCCATATTTACCTTCTTCTTCAGAATGTACAGTAAATCCATGTCTTGCATTCATGAATTTTCTTACTGTTACTTCTACACCATTGTGTGCTAATCTCATCGCATAATCAATACCTTCATCACAAAGTGAATCTATTTCACAGACAAGCATCACTGTAGGTGGTAATTTACTTAATTCTTCATCACTTGCAAATATTGGTGAACAATGTGGATCTACTGACTGTTCACTAGTGCAATAACAACTATTATAAAGTACAGAAACATTTGGTGGAATAGCACCATCTATAATTGGTTTTGTATATGGATTTTTGGCAAGGTCTATTGGTGGATAATCAAGCACTTGACATTTAAACGCAAAATCGTTTGTTTCATTTGCCATCATAGCTACAACAGTTGCGATATTTCCACCAGCAGAGTGACCGCCAATTGCCATATTATGTACATCTATATGGTATTTATCATTATTTTTTACATAATAATTTACTATATCGTATACATCTTCAATACCCTGTGGCCATGGATCTTCTGGTGCTAAACCATAATCCATGCTAATTACACAGATATTCAATGTATCACTGATTGCACGAGATAATCTATCATCTTGCTCTAAAGAACCAATGACAAATCCGCCACCATGAATATCAAAATAAACTGGAAGTGGTTTATCTAAATTATTTACATCCATACCAGTTGGATAATATACACATGCTCTATATACACTATTGCGTGTATTAATTTCTTCTATCATTCCAGAAACTTTCACATCTTTTACGGATTTTTTATAATTATCCTTCATATCTTGTACTGCTTGCGGTACTTGCACAGCACTCGCCTCCCCTGTGTTATTGCTTGCAATAAAAAAAGGAACTAATAATACACATATTGCAAACATAAATTTTAAATATTTCTTCATTCTCATTTATAATCTCCTTTCTTTTAATAAATACTATATATAAATTATAATAAACAAATTTTTAGAAATCAAATTTTTATGTATAAAAAAAGGTTTTCCATGCATATTAATTACATAGAAAACCTTTTTAGTTTATATTTTTATTAAAGTTTTAATTGAGTTTTGATGCGTTCTACAGCTTTTAATGTGTTTTCACGGCTACCAAATGCAGTAAGACGGAAATAATTTTCGCCAGATGGACCAAAACCGGATCCTGGAGTACCTACGATATTTGCTTCATGAAGAAGTTTGTCGAAGAAGTCCCAAGAAGTCATGCCTGCTGGTACTTTAAGCCATACATATGGGGAATTTACACCACCAAAAACAGTAAGACCAAGGCTTGCTAAACCTTCACGGATAATTTTTGCATTTTCCATGTAATAGCCAACCATTTCTTTTACTTGTTTTTGTCCTTCTTCAGTAAGTACAGCTTCTGCACCACGCTGAATGATATATGCTGTACCATTGAATTTAGTTGTATGACGACGATTCCAAAGAGGATTTAATGCTTGTTCTTTACCATCTTTTGTATAACCTTTAACAGCTTTTGGTAATACGATATAACCGCAACGAGTACCTGTGAAACCTGCTGTTTTGGAGAAAGAACGGAATTCAATAGCTACTTCTTTTGCTCCTTCGATTTCATAGATTGTATGAGGTACATCATCTTCTGTAATATAATAAGAATATGCAGCATCATATAAAATAATTGCTTTATTTTCTTTAGCATATTTAACCCATTTAGCTAATTCTTCACGGGATAAAGTTGTACCAGTTGGGTTATTAGGACTGCATAAGTAAATCATATCTACATGCTGTTTTGGAAGTTCTGGTGTGAAATTGTTTTCAGCAGTACAAGGCATATATACTACACCTTCGAAAGTACCATCTTCTTTTACAAGACCAGTACGACCAGCCATGATGTTTGTATCAAGATATACAGGATATACAGGGTCAGTAATCGCAATAGTATTATCTACACCAAAAATTTCTTGGATATTACCGCAGTCAGATTTTGCACCATCACTAACAAAAATTTCATCAGTTTCGATATCTACACCACGAGATTTATAAATTACATCACGAATTTTTTCACGTAAGAAAGCATAACCTTGTTCAGGGCCATATCCACGGAAAGTTTCTTTATTAGCCATTTCATCAACAGCTTTATGCATAGCTTCGATACTAACTTGTGGTAATGGTAATGTAACGTCACCAATACCTAAGCTAATAACTTCAGCTTCTGGATTTTCTGCTTTAAATTTTTGTACACGATGTGCAACTTCAGCAAAAAGGTAACTACCTTGCAATTTTAGATAATTTTCATTAACTAATGCCATTTATAATCCTCCTAAACTTTTTTTATTTATCACATAAATAAAATTCATTCTTATTTATTATACAGTATTTGCCATATTTAAACAATGTATACTTGTTCACTTACTTTTAAACAAAAAAAAAAGCCGTCTCTAATTCAAGATTAGAAACAGCTTTTATTTTTTATATTAGAGATTGCTTTTTGCAACTTCAACAAGTTTAGCAAATGCAGCTGCATCGTTGATAGCAACGTCAGCTAACATTTTACGGTTAACCTGAACACCAGCTTTTGTTAAACCGCAGATGAAACGGCTGTAAGACATACCGTTTGCACGAGTAGCAGCATTGATACGAGCGATCCAAAGTTTACGGAATTCACCTTTTTTCGCACGACGGTCTCTACGTGCATAGTAAAGAGCTTTCATAACGAGTTCGTTAGCTTTTTTGAACTGTTTGCTTCTAGCTCCTCTATAACCTTTAGCTAATTTTAAGATTTTTTTATGACGTGCATGAGCGGTTACGCCACTTTTTACTCTTGGCATTATTTACCCTCCTAAATTTCAACAATAAATGATTAATTAAGCGTATGGAAGCATTTTGCTTACGCGTTTATGATCAGCAGCAGTGATGATAGCTGCTTTACGTAAATTACGTTTACGTTTTGGTGATTTCTTTTCTAAGATATGGCTTTTGAAAGCTTTATTACGTTTGAATTCACCAGAACCAGTAGCTGTAAAACGTTTAGCTGCAGCTCTGCGAGTTTTAATTTTTGGCATTAGTGTTTCCTCCTTTAGTTTGCACTTTAGGTGCTAAAATCATAATCATATTTTTACCTTCAAGTTTAGGTTCGCGTTCAACAGTAACAGCTTCTTGCATTGCTTCAGCGACCTTTAATAAAAGCTCTTTACCCATTTCTGGATGAGAAAGCTCACGGCCACGGAACATGATTGTAGCTTTTACTTTATTGCCTTCGGCAATAAAACGCATAGCATTTTTAACTTTGAAGTTAAAATCGTGTGTTTCAATACCAGGGCGAAGTTTTACTTCTTTTACATTGATAACCTTCTGTTTTTTCTTCGCTTCTTTTTCACGTTTTTGTTGTTCATAGCGATATTTACCAAAGTCCATGATTCGGCAAACAGGTGGTTTTGCTTTTGGAGCAACTTCTACTAAGTCTAAATGAGCTTCTTCAGCTTTGCGAAGAGCATCTCTAGTAGACATAATTCCCAGCTGTGCACCCTGAGCATCTGTCACACGAACTTCTCTAGCGCGAATTTCGCCATTAATTCTTAAAGTTTCTTTACTAATAGAAAACACCTCATTATTTATATATTATTTTTATTATATACACAAAAAAGAGGATGACGCACGTCACCCTCTGCTATTACAAATTAAAATATACGTTAAACGTTTTTGTTTTAATTAGTAACCCTAGTGACTAGCACGCCATAAGGTGAGAAGCGGTGACTTCTTCTTGTGCAATACGTTGCATCTCAGATACAACATATGTTAATATATCACAAACTTTATATACTGTCAATAAGTTTTTTTATAAATACAAATCTCTTTATAATTTTTTTCTAATATCTATTGTATAACCTATAGAATCTAACAAGTCTACCAACATGTTAAATTTTATATTATTATTTGATAATGTTTTTGTAAAAGTTTGTTCCAATAAATTTTTATTATATTTTTTATTGTATACCGCTATTAAATCCCTTCTTGTAATTCCCTCCTGATAACATATATCAATAATAACTTTCTTTATATCTTTTACACTTTCCACAACTATTTATCTCTCCTAATTCATTAAAATACAATTCTTGTTTATATTAATTACTTTAAAATTTTTATATGCTAAATGACAATTAAGGATTCAAATACAACTATTGTTTCTATTAATCTTACAAAAGTAGGAGATAAAACGCAAGGAATTTGATTCAAATACAACTATTGTTTCTATTAATCTGCAAAAAATTTTGCTTGCCTTTTTGCGACTGTTGATTCAAATACAACTATTGTTTCTATTAATCGTGGATGGTGCTAGAGAATTTGCAGGAAAATCTCTATATTCAAATACAACTATTGTTTCTATTAATCTATAAATCCATTTCTGTCTTAACACTTCCCCAAGAAATTCAAATACAACTATTGTTTCTATTAATCCGTTGTGGACGCAATTAAAGAAGCTTACATCACAACAGATTCAAATACAACTATTGTTTCTATTAATCCATTACAAAAGATGGACACGTTGTGGACGCAATTAAATTCAAATACAACTATTGTTTCTATTAATCAGTTCGCCTTCTCTAACATCAAGAACGTTAATTTTTATTCAAATACAACTATTGTTTCTATTAATCTATAAAATAAAAAAGCCCCACCACGTTAATGATAGGGATTCAAATACAACTATTGTTTCTATTAATCCCCATATCGCCCGCCAGCTATTTTTATTTATATAATATTCAAATACAACTATTGTTTCTATTAATCACGATTAGAAGAACATTCTAATCGTCTTGCTAAAGTATTCAAATACAACTATTGTTTCTATTAATCTAGCGTAAAAGATTTAGAAAATAGAATTGCAAATTTATTCAAATACAACTATTGTTTCTATTAATCAATTTACTGCCCAAAATTTCAAGGGGTGCAAAAAAAATTCAAATACAACTATTGTTTCTATTAATCATTTCCTGCACCAATTCGGAACCGCTACAATTTTTTATTCAAATACAACTATTGTTTCTATTAATAATAATGGAAGCAATAACTAGATATGAATCTAGATTATTCAAATACAACTATTGTTTCTATTAATCTTTTTAAGGGGGTAATGCACAACCCCCTTAATTATATTCAAATACAACTATTGTTTCTATTAATCATGCTAGAAGATTTTTGGCAAGATATTTTACTGCAATTCAAATACAACTATTGTTTCTATTAATCTAATCAACTTCTTCATCTAAAAAGAAGATAGAAGCATTCAAATACAACTATTGTTTCTATTAATCTGAGCAGTAGTAGTTTTGCCAACTCCGCCCTTCTGATATTCAAATACAACTATTGTTTCTATTAATCGTCATTGCTTATTACCTCTCTTTATAAAAATATTGAATTCAAATACAACTATTGTTTCTATTAATCTAGCTAGACCGATGGATAAAATAGATCCTAATATATTCAAATACAACTATTGTTTCTATTAATCTAAAACAGATAAAATGTGTGGCGGTGTTGTATTGTGATTCAAATACAACTATTGTTTCTATTAATCCTTTTAAACTTCCTGTAACGGTAGTAATACCATCATATTCAAATACAACTATTGTTTCTATTAATCCCTTCTAAACGTTCCATCAGGAAATTGAATAAACCTATTCAAATACAACTATTGTTTCTATTAATCATTTTTATTTTACCAGTGAGTACATCTAAAATATCAATTCAAATACAACTATTGTTTCTATTAATCGAGGTCTTATCAATAATAAAAATGGTTCACTATTATTCAAATACAACTATTGTTTCTATTAATCGCAACAGCAAAAACCTTTAACACAGCTCGATATTCTATTCAAATACAACTATTGTTTCTATTAATCTAGATATAGAAAATAGAGAATTTCTAGAAAAACAATTCAAATACAACTATTGTTTCTATTAATCTGAGGTAATTGAATAAATGAGTTTACAAGAAAAAAATTCAAATACAACTATTGTTTCTATTAATCCCCAATGCGGTGAACTCTATCTTCTGCCTGCAAAATTCAAATACAACTATTGTTTCTATTAATCCTCATCATAAAAAAGGGGGGCTAAAAATGCTGTAATTCAAATACAACTATTGTTTCTATTAATCCAAGTGATGGTGCTTTTTCTGGTAGTAATCTTGAATTCAAATACAACTATTGTTTCTATTAATCTTTTCTTTTTATAAAAAAATAAAGATTTGTCAAGTATTCAAATACAACTATTGTTTCTATTAATCTGTCGGAGTATTTAAACGCTATAAAAATAAAAACAATTCAAATACAACTATTGTTTCTATTAATCGATATGGGAAAAGTAATTAACTATAAAAATGCAGGATTCAAATACAACTATTGTTTCTATTAATCTCTATTGTAATTAATACTGTAAAAAGTCTACATTAATTCAAATACAACTATTGTTTCTATTAATCCACCAGCTCCAAAAAGGCAAGCAAAATTTTTTACAATTCAAATACAACTATTGTTTCTATTAATCTGAACTTCCTAAGGAAGCACCTAAAATAGCACCACATTCAAATACAACTATTGTTTCTATTAATCAAGGCTGGCCAAACCGCGTAAAAATCATGCAGGATAATTCAAATACAACTATTGTTTCTATTAATCTATCTTTACGTATTTATCACGAGGTAAATGCTGTATTCAAATACAACTATTGTTTCTATTAATCAAGAGATTTAGCGTTAATTGATATTGAAAAAACAAATTCAAATACAACTATTGTTTCTATTAATCTCTGTGGTCATACAAATAATATCTCTTGTCATTGTTATTCAAATACAACTATTGTTTCTATTAATCCCTATATTTATTAATATTTCTTTTTTTATTATAGTCTCTAAAGTCTTGCTATTCAAGGATATAAAAAAATTTTACCAGGTGATTTTAATTTTTATTAGTTATATAAAAAAATAACCTATAAAGCTTATATTTCTTAGCTTTATAGGTTATTTAGTAAAAATTCACTTGGTAATTTTTATTTAATCTTGTAATGCTCCTACAAGTTCATTTACATCTTCAATATTATGTTTTTGCATATATTCAGCAATGCCGTCAGCAATTACTTTTAAAGCTGATGGATCAATGAAATTATGTGCTCCTACTGCTACTGCTGTTGCACCTGCAAGCAAGAATTCAATAGCGTCTTCAGCATTTGTAATACCGCCCATACCAATGATTGGAATATTTACAGCTTTTGCTACTTGCCATACCATGCGAAGTGCTACAGGTTTTACAGCTGGGCCAGAAAGACCACCTGTGATATTGCCAAGCAATGGTCTTCTTGTATTGATATCTATTGCCATACCAGTCAATGTATTAATCATAGAAATAGCATCTGCACCAGCTTCTTCTACTGCTTTTGCCATTTGTACAATATCTGTTACATTTGGAGAAAGTTTTACAATTACAGTTTTCTTTGTATGCGTTTTTACTGCATGAGTTACAGCAGCTGCTGCTTTTGGATCTGTACCGAAAACGATACCGCCTTCTTTTACATTTGGACAAGAAATATTTACTTCTACAGCATCTACGCCGTCAATATCCAAACGCCATGCCATTTCCGCATATTCTTCTACGGAACCTGCGGAAATATTTACGATAACAGCTGTATTATATTTTTTAATTTTTGGTAAGATATCATAGATAAAAGCATCTACACCTGGATTTTCAAGACCGATACAGTTGAGCATACCAGCAGGAGTTTCTGCAATTCTAACACCTGGATTGCCAGCACGAGGTTTTGGTGTAACGCCTTTAGTAACGATTGCACCGATTTCATTTACATCAAGAAAATCTTCATATTCTCTACCAAATCCGAATGTTCCTGAAGCTCCCATTACAGGATTTTTTAATTCAAGATTACCAATCTTTACAGATAAATTCATCAAAATACCTCCTTAGCTTCAAAAACTGGGCCTTCTGTGCAGACTTTACGACGTTTTTTAGTGAGTTTACCTTCAAAAGTACAACCAAGACATACACCGATACCGCAAGCCATGCGTTTTTCTAATGATACTTGGCAATCAATATCATATTCATAAGCGAGTTTTGCTACACCAGCCATCATGATATTTGGACCACAAGTATAAATACAGTCAATATTATTTTCTTTTAAGATTTCAGGCATTAACTGAATAGTGAAACCTTTAAATCCTACAGAACCATCATCTGTTGTGATATAAATTTTATCTGCATATTCTTTTAAATATTCTTCCCAGAATACTTCATCTTTATTTTTACCACCGATTAGTAAAATAGGTTTTTGGTCTTTGAGTAAGCGAGATAAATAGATAAGTGGTGCAATACCTACACCGCCACCTACGAGTAATGGTCTACCTTCTTTTAATTTAAAACCATTACCGATAGGGCCTAAGATACTGAATTCTTCGCCTTCTTTTAATCTAGCATATTCAGCTGTACCTTTACCTACGATACGATAAATTAAAGTGATTGTTCCTTCATTTTTATCTACGTCAGCAATACTGAAAGGACGACGCAAGAAATTTTCACTATGCAAAGTTTTTACATGAACAAATTGTCCAGGTTCTGCAAGATTTGCAATTTCTGGAGCTTTGATAACCATGTGTTTTACATTTTCATTTACTGCTTTGTTGAGCAAAATTGTTCCTGTTACTACAAGCTTTTTCAAAAGAAACCCTCCTATTTTTTTACACATTATACTTTATAATCATAATACTATATAACTAATTTTTTCGCAAAATTTCTAGCTAAAAATCTATAATTATATTTAATTAATTTTTCTTTGTATATTCAACTTATCTAAAATCTGTTTTGTATGTGTCGTTATATATACTCCTAATAGAATAACCACTGCCCCCAAGCATTCTTCAATAGTGATTATTTCATTTAACATTATTGCAGCTGTAACAATACCGACTATAGGCATGATATTCAAAAATATTGAAGCTGTACTGGCACCTACATTTTTTACGCCAATATTCCAAAATATCATTGCTCCTACACCACCGAGCCATACAATATATGCAAATGAAGCCATGGCTTTCCAAGACAAAGCAGGTATAAATAAACCGCAGGTAAAATATCCATAGATTGCAATAAAAATTGCTCCAAATACACCTGCCCATGCTGTAACAGATAATACAGACATTTTCTTCATCACACGAATACTTAGCAAGCAATAAATCGCCCAACTAGTCTGAGCTACGAAAAATAATATATCCCCTAAATTAAATGAAATATGTAAAATAGCATCTAAATTGCCATTGCTGATCAAATACAATGCTCCTGATATAGAAATAATTATTCCTAACCATTGTAGTAATGCCAATCTTTCACGCAAAAATATAAATGCCAACAAAGAAGTAACCGCTGGTGTAAGTGCCGCAATCAATGTAGCATTAGCTACGGTGGAATATTGTAGTCCCGTAAATTGTGAACCATTATTCAAACTAACGCCTGTTAATCCCATAATCATTAGTGGTAACCAACAACTTTTCGGCGGTATAAAATCCTTTTTATGTGTAATTTTCATCAATAAAAATAAGGTAGCACTGAGTAGTAAATATCGGAAAGATACTAAAGTAGGTGGGTTCATCTCCGCTACAATAAATTTCACCACTACAGGCTGAAAACCCCATAAAATCCCAGCTAAAGATAATAATACATAAGCCTTATTCTTCAAAATAACATCTCCATTTAACTAAAAACCTAAGTCATCATTATAACATATCCCCATAACTAGATTAAATACAAAATATATTCTAATATTTATCACTATGCTATAATAAGTTATTATTACTTTTCTTTTATGAACAAAGATTATTCATTTTTCTTTTATATAAAAGAAAAACGACGCAAAAAGAAAAATCCCGCGATATTGATTTTATCTTTATCAATATCTTTCAGCTACCGTAAAAATCTGCTAACGCGGGTATGTTTTGTATTATTCTTATATCATATATAAGAAAATAATATATACTATTTATTTCTCAAATTATAAATCTTATCTGCGGGATTTTTAACGTAATTTTTATTATTTTTAGCATTTTAAAAATATGTTATGCTATTTGTTATGATTTAGTTTATTTTTTATACAAAGGAAAAATGAATTTTATAATTCTTAGGAGGGATATTTTTTTATGTATGATTTAGCTTTAAAAAATGGTTTTATTGTTAATGAAAATGAAATCTATCTAGGAAATATTTATATACAAGATGAGAAAATTGCTGAAATTTCTTTAGCTGATAAACCTGCTAATAAAGTTTATGATGTAACTGGCAAATATCTTTTACCTGGCTGTATTGATACGCATTGTCATTTTCGTGATCCTGGAGCTACTGCTAAAGAAGATTTTACAACTGGTACACAAGCAGCTATTGCTGGTGGCGTAACTACTGTATTTGATATGCCCAATACTAATCCTTCTGTTTTAAATGAACAAGATTTATTGCAAAAAGCAAATTATTTTGCTCCTAAAGCTTTTGCTGATTATGGCATCTGGGGACTTTCTTTAGGTGAAATCAATCTTTGTGATTTACCTAGACTCTGTGAAGCCGGTGCTAGTGCTGTAAAATTTTTCTGGGGATATGCTATAAATGCCAAGACTAAAGCTTTAATTTATAATTATGATCCTAAAGATGAAGATATTATCCCACCTCTTGGCGACGGTGAAGTCTATGAAATCTTTGAACAAATGGCAAAAACAGGTAAAATAATCGCTATTCATGCTGAAAATATCGAATTAATCCAGACTTTAACTAAACGTCTTCAACAATCTAGCAGAAAAGATTATGAAGCTTTAATCCAATCTCGACCAGCTCTAGCCGAAGCTTTGACTATTCAAACAGCTAGTCTACTTGCTAAAACCACTGGTGCTAGACTTCATATTCTTCATTTGACTTCTAAAATGGGAATGGAAGCAGTAGCTCAAGCAAAGGCTAATGGCGTAAATATAACTGCTGAAACTTGCCCGCAATATCTATTTTTATCTGCTAAAGATTATGATAGTGTAGGACCAATGATGAAAGTATATCCTGTCATCAAACATGAAGAAGATAGACTTGCACTTTGGCAAGGATTGAAAAATGGCACTATAGATTTTATTGCTTCTGACCATGCACCGCATATCATCAGTGAAAAACAAGGTGATTTATTCTCTATTCCTGCTGGCATGTGCGGGGTAGAAACTATGCTTCCATTAATGCTCAATGAAGTAAATAATAGTCATATCACTTTACCTTTCTTGGTGAAAGTCATGGCTAAAAATGTAGCTGATATCTATAATTTACCAAATAAAGGTAATTTAGAAATCGGTAAAGATGCCGATATTGTAGTTGTCGATATGAATAAAGTCGATACTATTGAAAATGAAAAACTTCACAGTAAACAACCTCTCACTGCTTTTGCTGGTAGAAAAATCAAAGGTTGGCCTATCAAAACATTTTTACGTGGTCAATTAGTTGTGGATAATAATAAAATCTGCCAAGATAAAGCTTGTGGTAAATGGATAAAATAATTAAATTTTAAATAAAAAAGCTCTTAATAGTTTTTAGCTATTAAGAGCTTTTATTTTATTGATTACTGAGCTTTTGTTTTAATTTCTTCAAGAAGATTGTTGATAAATTCATCAGTATCCATAGTAACAGTATCTTTTTCACGGCGTTTACGAACAGAAATATTTTTATTTTCTAATTCGGATTCACCTACGATAATGCTGTATGGAACTTTTTTAACTTGAGCTTCACGGATTTTATAACCGATTTTTTCATTGCGGTCATCAACTTCTACGCGAATGCCGAGGTCAAACATTTTGCGTTTGATTTCATAAGCATAATCAACATATTTATCGCTGATAGGTAAGATTTTAACCTGTACAGGAGCAAGCCAAGCAGGGAATGCACCAGCATAGTTTTCAATCAAGATACCGATGAAACGTTCGATACTTCCGTATACTACACGGTGAATCATTACTGGGCGATGTTTCTGACCATCTTCACCGATATAAGTGAGATCGAATTTTTCAGGCATTAACATATCAAGCTGAATTGTACCGCACTGCCAAGTACGACCGATAGAGTCAGTTAAATGGAAGTCGATTTTTGGACCATAGAAAGCTCCATCGCCTTCGTTGATAACATATTTAAGACCACGATGTTCAAGTGCATTTCTAAGTGCATTAGTTGCAGTTTCCCAAACTTCATCAGAACCCATGGAATCTTCAGGACGTGTGCTAAGTTCTGCATGATAAGTCAAACCAAATGTACTATAAACTTTATCGAATAAGTCAATAACTTTTTGAATTTCGCCTTCAATTTGGCTAGGTAACATAAAGATATGAGCATCATCTTGTGTAAAGTTACGTACACGCATTAAACCATGTAATGCACCAGATAATTCATGACGATGTACAAGACCAAGTTCACCAAGGCGAAGTGGTAAATCACGATAGCTGTGTTGCTGTGTTAAATATACAAGCATACCACCTGGGCAGTTCATTGGTTTGATTGCATAATCTTCATCATCAATTTTAGTGAAGTACATATTTTCTTTATAATGATCCCAGTGACCAGAAGTTTCCCAAAGTTTACGATTTAAAATCATTGGAGTTTTAATTTCTTGGTAACCGAATTGACGATGAATTTCACGCCAATAGTTGATGAGTTCGTTTCTGATTACCATACCATTTGGATGGAAGAATGGGAAGCCTGGACCTTCTTCATGTAAGCTGAATAAATCAAGTTCTTTACCGAGTTTACGGTGATCGCGTTTAGCTGCTTCTTCAAGCATTTTTAAATAAGCATCTAAATCAGCTTGTTTTTCAAATGCTGTACCATAGATACGTTGAAGCATTTTATTTTTTTCACTGCCACGCCAGTAAGCACCAGCAACGGATTGTAATTTAATTGCTTTTACTTTACCTGTAGATACTACGTGTGGACCTGCACAAAGATCAGTGAATTCACCTTGACTGTACATAGTGATCATAGCATCTTCTGGTAAATCATTGATTAATTCTACTTTATAGCTTTCACCTTCAGCATTGAAGAAATCAAGTGCTTCTTGACGAGTAACTTCTTTACGTACAATTGCTAAATTTTCTTTAACAATTTTTTTCATTTCTTTTTCGATTTTTGCTAAATCTTCAGTGCTGAGCTGATGGTCCATATCGAAATCATAGTAGAAACCATTGTCAATTGCAGGGCCAATTGCAAGTTTTACATTTTTATCGCCATAGAGACGTTTTACAGCTTGAGCTAAAATATGAGAAGCACTATGACGAAGTGCCCAACGACCATCTTCATCTTCAAAAGTTAAGATTTCTACTTGATGATCTCCATCTATAACAGTCATTAAATCTTTAGTTTCTCCATCAATTTTGCAAGCTAAAGCTTTTTTTGCTAAAGAATTACTAAAGGATTTTACAAAATCAAGAACAGTAGTGCCTTCAGCTACTTCACGAACAGCACCATCTTTTAATGTGATATTTGCCATTTTTTATTAACCTCCTAAAAAATAAAAAGCCTCCATCCCAAAACTAGGGACGAGGCTTGTAGTTCGCGGTTCCACCCTGTTTGCCATAAAATATGACCAACTCAAAAATGATAACGGAATTTCTCCGGTAAAACTTAATAAATAAATCTAAATTTATAGTTCAGCTCTACAGTTTGAAAGTGGTAATTAAAGAGTACGTTTAAGAAGTTTCCAGCCTCGACTTCTCTCTCTGTAAACATATAGTTCTTTAATCATGTCTTTCGCATTACTTTTATATCTTTATGATGTTCTCATTATAATAAACCAATTTACCAATGTCAAGAGCTCAAATTCTTCAATATTTAAATTTAAAATACAAAAAAATACAAAATAAAATATATCTATAATATTTTATCACTGTATAATAATATTCATTTTAATCTAAATTTAATCTTACCTTTAATCAATTTTTAATCTAATGAGATTATACTTTATTTATAACTCAATAAAGTTATATAAGTTTTTGCTCTCCGATAGGTTTTCTCTCCCTATCGGCTTTTTTTTATTTTCATGATATACATATACAAATTTAAAATAATTCATATATACTATAGATAAAGGAGATGTTACCATGTTTTTTAATGTAAATAAATTAAATTGGACTCGAAAACCATCATCATACGCCATAACTAATGATAAAATCGAAATCATAACTTCACCGCATACTGATTTATGGCAAAGAACATATTATCATTTCAGAAATGATAATGCTCCTGTACTTCAAATGAATACAAGTGAAGAATTTTTTTCTTTTATTGTTAAAACAGATTTTGATAGCAAGATACGATTTGACCAATGTGGTATAGTTGTGTACCTAAATAGTGAAAATTGGCTCAAAGCTTCTGTTGAATATGAAAACGAAGAAATTCAACATCTAGGCAGTGTCGTTACTAACAAAGGTTATTCCGATTGGGCAACAACTGTCATTAATAGTTCTATAAAATCCATTTGGTATAGATTAAGTCGCCGAAAAGATGATTTTCGCATAGAATGTTCTTTTGATGGCATAAATTATGAACAAATGCGTGTATGTCATCTTTGGGAAGCTTCTGGTGATATCCAGTTTGGCATCTATGCTTGTAGCCCAGAAAATTCTTCATTTAAAGCTACATTCACTGATTTTAAAATGACTGAATGTGTTTGGCAAGCCCATGATGGTCAACAACCTGATGAAGATTTAGCTGATTAAAGGAATGTTATTTTATGAATACAAATACATTTATCGCTAAAAATTTAAATACGCTCATTGATTTTCTAGCTAAAAGAGATTTAACTGCACTATCTCCCGATGAATTACAAGCAAAATACAAAATAAATCAAGCCGATTTGTTGATTTTATTCGGTGGTTCTATTCCTGAAGGTGCTGATGTATTTGCTAAAGCTCATCAACAGAACATAGCTAAAAATTACCTTTTAGTCGGCGGTGCTGGTCATACTACAGAAGCACTCCGCAAAAAAATGCACTCAGCATTACCTAATATAGATATCTCCACTAAATCAGAAGCAGAAATCTTTGCTCTTTATCTAAAAAACAAATACAATATCGCAGATTGTCTACTTGAAACTAAATCTACCAACTGCGGTAATAATATCACTAATACTCTAGAACTTTTAAAAAATCTAGATTTAAATCCCAAATCCATCATTTTTATGCAAGATGCTACTATGCAAAATCGCATGGATGCAGGTTTTCGAAAATATTGTCCTTATGATACTACTTTGATCAATTATGCCACCTATAAAGTTCATTTCACTGTTCAAAATGATAAATTATGCCTAAAACAAAATAATATCTGGCAAATGTGGCATATTGATAAATATATTGAACTACTCATGGGAGAAATACCTCGTCTTACAGATAATATCAATGGTTATGGCCCTAAAGGTAAAGACTTTGTCGCTCATGTAGATATACCGCAAGAAGTCCATAGTGCTTATCAATATCTCTATCAACATTTAAATATAAAATCCCGTCAGGCAAATCCGCTTTATGCTACAAAATAAAGAAAGTGTCTACTAATTATATTTTTATCATATTAACAAAATATAATTTAGTAGACACTTTTTTAAGCTAAAATTTCTGTTAAAGCATCAATTAATTCATCATTTTCTTCACGAGTTCGCACTGCAAAACGCACGAAATACTCATTTAATCCAGGATAATTTTCACAATTGCGAATAGCTATGCCATATGATAATAATTTTGCTTTAAATTCATTTGCTGTCATATTCGTTTTTTCTATATTCACTAAAATAAAATTAACAGTTGGCTCATATACTTTCAACTTATCAAAAGTTTCTAGTTCTTCATAAAGATAATTTATCTCTGTTCTTGTATATGTTCTACTGCGACGCTGATATACTTTATCTTCCAAAGCCACCATACCTGCAACCTGTGCTAAAGTATTTACATTCCATGGATCTTTTGCCTGATACAGTGGATCTAAAACTTCATGGTCTGTAGCTGCAAAGCCTAGACGAAGTCCAGGTAATGCATAAAATTTAGTTAAAGAATGCAATACAAATAAATTATGATATTTTTCCACTAGAGGAAGCACAGAAAAAGCCTCACTAGTTTTGATAAAATCCATAAAAGACTCATCAACAACTACAAAACAGCCATTATTTTCAGCATGTTCAATCAAAAGCTCCATATCTTCTACAGTATATAATGTACCTGTTGGATTATTAGGATTGCCGATAAATAAAATATCATTGCCCTTTATATTTACGATTAAATCCCTCATTGGAGAATTAAATTCCTGTTTTTCAGATAGCATCACATAATTTATATTTGCTCCTGAAGCTTTTGCTGCTCGTTCATATTCGCTAAATCCTGGCGATATAATCAAAGCATTTTTAGGCTTTAAGATATGACAAAGCGTATACAATAATTCTACTGCTCCATTGCCTACAATGACTTTATCTGCACTAATACCATATGTATCAGCGATTTTGCCACAAAGTTCTCTAGCATCTGGCTCTGGATAATGAATTATATCATCTATATGTTCGACAATTGCTTTTCTTATATTTTTTGATAATCCATAAGGATTTATATTAGCACTGAAATCTATGATTTTATCTAAATTTTCCTGTGCCATTATTTTTTTCAAATCTCCACCATGCTCAAACTTTTGCATAATTTACTCTCTTTCTATGATAATTCCACCAGAAATCATTTTTACTAAATTTAAATAATGTAAATCAAAACATTCACTCAATATCTTTTGTTTACATTCTTCAACTATCTCATCATCACAATCATCATTAAATAATACGCCGATGACTGTACCACTATGAGCAACATTTACGCCAATTGCTTGATAGCCCTCTGATATTATCATGATATCTTCTAACTGCTTTTTATATAATATTTTTTGATTAGCATACGCACTCATAACGCAAGCTTTACCAATATATTTATTGTTTTTTTCTTTAAAGCCAATACGCAAACAATCCAAAGCTTCTTTGATAACATTTTCATTTTCTCGATATAATTTTTTTAAATCCTTGCGACGATTAAATGATAAGGTATCTACTTTACCACCACAATCAAACATCAAGATTTTGATTTTTGGTGCTAAACCTAAATGCTCTAAAACTTGACCATTTAAATGATTATATCTGACAATTCCCTTACAGAAAATACCATCTGTAGGCTCAATGCTCGTAGCAATCTTCGATATTTCATCTTGAGACAACTGTCTTTTACAAGAAAGGGCTGTCAATTGACAAATGCTCGCAATATCTGCACTACTTGAAGCCATGCCCTTTCCAGTCAACAATTCTGTAGTTAAACAAAATTTTGCATAAGATTTAGTGCCTAGATAATCAAGAGTTTTATTACGTGCCAAACGAGCTTTATATGGTAAATAAGAAAAATATTTTGTTATACTCGCCTTGGTATACATTGAAATCGGACAAGTAACTAAAAAAGGTATATCATCAATCATGCCTTGTACTAATTCGCCACAAGAACCCGGTATTTTAACACTAAGACTCATGCAAACAATTCCCCTTAACCAATAATAAATTTATCTTCAGGATAGCGAATTTTATTTTTCTTCTTGCGAATAACAAGAGCCATCGCAAAAGAAATAATCCCAATTCGTCCCATTAACATCACAAAAATAATTACAATTCTACTAGAAGCATCCATTTCATTTATCGTTCCTGTAGGTAAACCTACAGTAGCAAACATGGATACAGATTCAAATAAAATTTTAGACAAAGCAATATCTTCTGTCAAACATAAAAACATCGACATCAAAAATACTACAATCGCACTGACAAAGAAAATACTCATCGCACGGAAAATGACTATCGGTGGTACAGTTCGCTCAAAGATAACTACATCTTCTCTACCGCGAATAAGTGACCAAATAGCGGCGAAGATAACAGCTATAGTCGTAGTTTTAATACCGCCACCTGTTGAAGCTGGTGAACCGCCTATAAACATCAAAAACATGATCAATAATAAACTAGGCTCAGTCAATGAACCTATATCGAGCATAGAAAATCCAGATGTTCTAGCCATCGAAGCCATAAAAGTACTTACCATGACTTTATCAAATATGCCTAAGTTGCCCAAAGTATTTTGATTGCCATATTCCAAGATAAAAATAAATACACTACCTGTAACAATCAAAAAGCAGGTGGTAACAAGTACAAGCTTACTGTTAATACTTAATTTTTGCCATTTACGTTTTTGATAAACATCTAATAATACTGCAAATCCCAATCCACCGCAAATAACTTCTACTAATAATACTAAATTAAAAAATGGATGGAAAATATAATCTGCAAAATTATCTCCGCCTAAAATATCAAAGCCTGCATTGCAAAAAGCTGATATCGAATGCCAAAAACCAAAATATATAGCTGTAAGCATATTATAATCTTGACAAAAAATCATGGTTAAGATTACGCCACCTACAAATTCAAAGACGAAAGTCATCTTCACAATACTGATTACAAGTCGTACTACACCAGCCACCGACCATCTTTGCAATGATTCTTGAATCAATAATCTATCACGCAATTGAATGCGTTTTCCCATGACTACTGCCAAAATGGTAGTTATCGTCATGATACCCAATGCACCTATTTGCACCAAAATAATAACTATCATCTGTCCAAATATCGAAAAATTATCACCCAGATTAAATATAGATACACCTGATACACATACTGCTGAAGCAGACATAAATAAAGCATCAACAAAACTCAATGGCTCTATATTCACTACTGTAATCGGCAACATCAATAATAATGTACCCGTTAAGATAATTAAGCCGTAACTACATAAAACAATCTGATATGGATTTAATTTTCTAACATATTTCATCATTTTAATTTAAACCTAATATTCATAATCAACCTACCCCAATGCGTTCAGAAGGATATCCTATTTTAACTTTTTTGCGATTACGCATAGCTATTGCCATCAAAAAAGTCAATACTCCTAAACGACCAATAAACATTATTAAAACTAACATTAATTTACCATAAATTGTTAAACTAGATGTAATACCTGTAGATAATCCTACTGTAGCTAACGCCGATGTAACTTCAAACAATATTTTTATAAATGAAAAATCTTCTGTTAAACATAAAAACATTGTCCCTAAAACTACTAAAGCTGCTGCTATATAAAAAATAGCCAATGATTTTACAATCAAATCATGTTCAATACGTCTTTTAAACAATGTAACTTCTTCATTGCCACGAATAATAGAAGTAACCGTTGCAAATATTATCGCAAAAGTTGTAGTCTTTATCCCACCACCAGTAGAACCAGGAGATGCACCCAAAAACATCAATATGATGAGGAAAAACAATGATGCTTCATGTAAAGCTCCTGTATCCATCAAGGTATATCCTGCTGTACGTGAAGTCGTTGATAAAAAGAAAGTTCCTATTAACTTATGCCACCAATCCCAATTACCAATCGTATTTTCATTATTATATTCTAAAAAGAATAATACTATCGTACCAATTACCAATAAAATCAAAGTTGTCAATAAAGCAACTTTAGCATGCAAAGAAAACTTTTTCCAATCATGCTTTTGATAAAGTTCTACTGTTACGCCATAACCTATACCGCCTAAAATAATCAACAAAGCTATGACAATACAAAATAGTGGATCTGTATTATATCTAAAAATATTTGTACCACCAAAAATATCAAAACCCGCATTACAAAATGCTGATATCGAATGCCAAAAAGCCATATATATCCCATATATTCCATAATCAGGATATAAACGAAAAGACAATAGTACGCCACCTACAAATTCAATACATAAAGTAGTTTTGACCAATAATTTAATTAATTTTACAACGCCCCCGACAGTCAACCTATTCAATGATTCTTGGGCTATCAATCTACTTCTAAGTTGAATACGCTTTCCCAAGATCAAGGCAAATACTGTCGTCATTGTCATTACTCCAAAACCGCCAATTTGAATCAATATAATAATTACTAATTGCCCAAATGTAGAAAAATATTGACCAGTATCCACTACAATTAAACCAGTAACACATACAGCTGACGTTGAGGTAAATAAGGCATCTACAAAAGATAGCGAATTACCATCTTTAGAAGCCATGGGAAGCATCAATAAAAATGCTCCCACCAATATCAAGCCTAAAAAAGAAAATACCAACACTTGATAGGGGCTTAACATCAATAGCCAATTATTAATACTCTTGGGAATTTCTGCTCGTTGCAATATTTATTCCTCCTAATTATTCACTAACTGCAATACCCAAAAAGCAAAAAAACCAATGATACCTCCGACAATAGAACCATTTAAACGAATCCATATCATATCTGTTTCTACTTTGTCATAAACTAATTCATTTAATTGCTTATCTGTTAATCCCTCTAAAAATTTACGTGCTAATTCTAAGATTACATCTTCACCTTTTAAAGCACTGCGATGAACAACATCCAATACGAAACGATTAATTTTCGATTTAAATTCATTATTAGTATTTAATTTTTCAATACATCTATCAATTTCTTCTGCAAATATATGCTCTATAGTTTGATAAAGTTTATTGCTCTTATTACCACTAGCCAATAAATATTCACAGACATTGCGAATTGAATTTTGCACAATTTTTTGCACTACACCCATATCAACAAAATTGTCACGTAAATTTTCTAAACTATTTATCCAATTTTCATCTTCACGAATACCTTTTAAAATAGATTCATACAAATCTATAAAATTCGCATATAATTCGCTATCTTTATCACTAACTTCTTCCAATAAAGTCAAAATACGCTCATGTATTATCAATGATAATTCTTCTGGATCTAAAGCATTTGTCGCTAGGGCAAGTGATAACATCAATCCACCTAGACCACTTCCATATTGCTTTTGATAATTTTCTATAAAAGCATCTATCTTAGCTTTACCATCTCTGCCAGCAAAATAGCCTTTTAATAGATTTATACTCTTATCTACAGCTAATTGACTATTCTCCGATTTTAAAAGAATATCTATCAATTTATTAGACAGATTATTCATAGACTCTTTTAATATTATCTGAGCTAATTTTTCACTATTTTTAGCAGCTACTTTGGAAGCATCTACTTCGGAAATTTTTTGCAATAAAAAATGCATTACTTCATTTAACACATATTGTTTATTCTCTGGTTTTTTTATCCATTTCAAGCCCCAAGATAATAAATCAGCATTGCAGATACGTCTATAAATTTTTCGCTTAGATAAAAACTCTGTCTGCAACATCTTCACACAAGAATTTATAAACGCATTTCTACGTCTTGGCAATATTGCTGTATGAAAAGGAAATCCGAGTGGCTTTTTAAATAAAGCTGTTACTGCAAACCAATCTGCTATTCCACCAACTAAACTTGCTTCACTACAAAATAATAACAATTCAAAAATAATATACTGCGGATATAATGTCTTCAGTGCCAAAACTACTAAAAAACAAATAAATAATACGCATAATGTTTTATCTGCCTTATTAAATCTGTCCATCAACCACACATCCTTTCTACAACAAAGGATATTACATACAATCCCATACCGGCAATAGCACCGACTACAGAACCATTTATACGTATCATTTGAAGGTCATCACCCACACGTTTTTCTACCAAATCCACAAATTCCTGCTGTGAATATTTCATCAACTCATCTTTAATATAATCTAAGCCCCATTGTGAATTATTTTGGATTATCTTCGTTATTGTATTAATAAAAAAATTATTTAATCTAGCTTGCATTTTATCATTCACAGCTAGTTTTTCAATAATACCATCAATATAATCTTCTATCTGTTTCCATAATTGTTCTCTATTTTCATTATTTTGACAAAAACTATCTATCAAAGATACTAAATGATCACTAAAATCAAATTTCTTAACAAAGAAATAATGTTCTAATTGAGCTACTTTTAATTTATAACCACTTCGCTTGCCTAAACTTTCTATTTTTTCAGCAAGAACAACTTTTAAATGTTCACGTTCTTTACTGTCATAATCCAATAATAAATTAGTATATTCATCTATTTTATCATTTAATTTTTGCGTTAAATTTTCACTAGATAAATCCACCATATCAAACATAAAACTGCGTTTTTGACTATCACCAATGTATTTTTGTTTAATTATAGATACATTATCGTCAATCATTTTATGTAGACTATCTTTTGCCAATAAATTAGGCATTATATCCCTAACCATTTTTATGAGATAATCTATACATCTGTCACCTGCTGGTGTTTTGATAAAAGCTAACAAAAACTGAATGATAAGTCTTGATATATTAAAGTTTTTGCGACGACTTTTCAACGCACTTGCCAAAGAATAACCGACTTTTTTAGTATCTAGTGAATTAATTACCTGCATAACTAATTCTTTTAATGCTACTTTGGCCTTTTCTTTGCCACCTCTTTGAGCATACTCTACTACCATCATTGCCATATTATAATTTTTGACATTGCTGATGATATAATCTGGATTTAATAAATCTCTACCAATAAATTTTACTAGTTCATCCATGATACGCTCACGATTTCGAGGTAAAATTTCTGTACGATAGGAAATAAATCCAAGAGGTTTTCTAAATAAAGCTGTTACTGCAAACCAGTCTGCTAAACCACCAATCAAAGCTGCTAAAAAGCCATGATTTAACAATAAACCCCAAAAAGAATTTAAATTATATGTAGCTATAAATCCTAAAAACATGATGACTAAAACCAATGTAGCCTGCGTTTTTTTCGACATAGTAAACCTCCCTTTCCCAAATGATATACAGTTATTATACCGCAAATGTAAATTTTATAAAATATTTTCAGTAAATTAACTACTATATTAAACAGAAGTCAAACAAAAATAAAGATTATTCAAGCTAAATAAATCAACTTAAATAATCTTTATTTCATTAAATATACTAAAAATATATTAAAATTACACTAAAATTATCACTAATTATTTAGGATAATCTCATTTTAAAATCTTCATAACCAAAAGATTTTACCACTTCGATAGTATCATCTTCATGTAAAACGGCAATATCTGGAAGTGGCATACCATTGAAAGTATTATTTTTTACCATGGAGTAAATAGCCATATCGCAGAAAATAATTTTATCGCCAACTTTTAAAGGTTTATCAAAAGAATATTCCCCTATGATATCACCTGCAAGACAAGTAGGACCACCAAAACGATAAGTATATGCTTTCTCGTTTGGTTTTCCTGAATTAATTACATTTGGTCTATATGGCATTTCCAATACATCAGGCATATGACAAGCAGCAGAAGTATCTAAGATTGCAATATCTATATCATTATGAATAAGCTCTAATACTTCGCTAACTAAATAACCAGCATTTAATGCCACAGCTTCACCAGGTTCTAAATAAATTTCTAAATCATATTTTTCCTTCATATGATTAATGCAATTTATCAAAAGTTCAATATCATAATCTTCGCGAGTAATATGATGACCACCACCAAAATTGAGCCATTTTAAATCATATAAATATTTGCCAAACTTCGCTTCAATAGCATCTAAAGTAGTTTTTAAATCATCAGAATTTTGTTCGCAAAGCGTATGGAAATGAAGCCCTTTTAAGCCTTTTAATTTTTCTGGTTCAAAATTATCAAGTGTAACGCCTAAGCGAGAACCTTTAGCACATGGATCATAAATAGCATGGCCTTCTTGTGTAGAACGTTCTGGATTAATGCGAATACCACATTCTTTGCCTTTGGCTAAAGCTATATCTTTATATTTTTCCCACTGATTAAAGGAATTAAAAATTATATGGTCGCAAATCTCCACGATTTCAGCAAAATCTTTTTCTTTATATGCTGGGGAAAATATGTGATTTTCTTTACCTTTCATAAATTCATGAGCCAATTTTGCTTCAAAAATTCCACTTGCTGTAGCACCTTTTAGATATTTGCCAATCATCGGATAAAAATAAAACATGGAAAAAGCTTTTTGAGCAAGTAAAATATGACAACCTGTTCTATCTTGTACCATTTTTAAAACTTCAAGATTTTCACGAAGTTTTTTCTCATCCATGACATAACTAGGAGTTGCTACATTTTGTAATTTTTCTTCTAATTTCACTAAATCACTTCCTTAAAATTAATAATTTAATACATTATAATCTTTATTCTCTTTAAAATCCTAATTTATTTAAATAAGACAGTACACCAATGGCATACTGTCTTATTTTTATTGATAAATAAATTTTATTCTACTAAATCAGGGTTGAAGCTTTCTTTCCATGGAAGACCCCATTTATTAAGAGCGTCCATAAATGGATCTGGATCAAATTCTTCAATATTATATACACCTGGTTTTTTCCATGTGCCGTTCATGATAAGCATTGCACCAATCATTGCTGGAACACCAGTTGTATAAGAGATTGCTTGAGAGCCAACTTCTTTATAGCATTCTTGATGGTCGCAAACATTGTATAAATAATATGTTTTATCTTTGCCATCTTTTTTACCTTGGAAGATACAGCCGATATTTGTTTTGCCTACTGTGCGAGGGCCAAGGCTAGCTGGATCTGGAAGTACAGCTTTTAAGAATTGAAGTGGCACGATTTTATGACCTTCAAATTCGATAGGTTCGATAGAAGTCATACCTACATTTTCTAAACATTTTAAATGAGTTAAATAAGACTGACCAAAAGTCATGAAGAAACGGATACGTTTGATACCTTTGATATTTAAGCCCAAAGATTCAAGTTCTTCATGATGGAGTAAATACATGTCTTTTTCGCCAATTTCTGGGAAGTTGTACACGCGTTTTATTTCCATAGGTTTAGTTTCTACCCATTTACCATCTTCCCAGTAGCTACCATTGGCAGAAACTTCACGGATATTGATTTCAGGATTGAAGTTTGTAGCAAATGGATAACCATGGTCACCTGCATTACAATCCAAGATATCAATATAGTTAATTTCATCAAAATGATGTTTCATTGCATAAGCAGAGAATACGCCTGTTACACCTGGGTCAAAACCACTGCCTAAAAGTGCAGTAATTCCAGCTTTTTCAAAACGTTCACGATAAGCCCATTGCCATTTATATTCAAATTTAGCAGTATCTAATGGTTCATAATTTGCAGTATCCACATAATGAACTTTAGTAGCAAGACAAGCGTCCATAATTGTTAAATCTTGATATGGAAGAGCTAAATTGATTACTACATCTGGTTTAAATTCATTGATTAAATTAATAAGTTGATTTACATCATCAGCATCTACTTGAGCTGTAGTAATTTTTGTTTTGCCACCGCTTAATTTTTCTTTTAAAGCATCACATTTGCTTTTTGTACGGCTAGCAATACAGATTTCTTCGAATACATCACTATTTTGACAACATTTATGGATAGTAACACTTGCTACGCCACCACAACCAATAATTAGAGCTTTACCCATTTGGCAAATTCCCCCTTTTATAATAATTTTTATTTATTATTTATATTATAATCTAAAGCCAATAAATATTCACGTAATAATTTTAAAGCCGTAGCAGTAGAGATACCACTTTGGTCATATGGTGGAGATAATTCTACCATATCACAGCCTACTACATTACATTTATTAGCTACTAAATTCATAGCACGACGAAGTTCATCAAAAGATACTCCACCAGCCTCTGGTGTACCAGTACCAGGAAATACAGCTGCATCTAATACATCTAAATCCACGGTAAAATAAACAGGTTTTCCTTTTAATTTCTCTACAACATCTTCCAAACCTACAAAATCAAAACGTCTAGTCTGTACATGCTCTTTGCCCCAAGCAAATTCAGCACGTTCACCACTTCTAATACCGAATTGATAAATTTTATTATCACCAACAATATCCCATACACGATGAAGCACTGTAGCATGAGATAATTTAGCTCCTAAATAATCATCACGAAGGTCAGCATGTGCATCAAAATGAATGATATGCAAATCATCATATTTTTCTGCTACAGCACGTACACTGCCTAAAGTAACTAGATGTTCTCCACCTATCATAAGTGGAATTTTACCATCATTTACAATCTGACGTGTAAAATCTTCAATATCTTTTAGTGCATTTTCCACACTGCCAAAAGGAAGTTCTAAATCTCCGCCATCAAAAACATGGGCATCTTCTAAATCTAAATCAAGATATGGGCTAAAAGTCTCAAGACCATATGACTCTGCTCTCATAGTACGACTAGCAAAACGAGTCCCTGGTCTATATGAAGTCGTAGAATCAAATGGTGCACCAAATAAAACTATTTTCGCTTCATCATATTCTCTATCACAACCTAAAAATGTCTCAATGTTTTTCTTCAACATCTTCCATTAATTCCTCCACATAATTTGGTAATGCAAATGATGCATTGTGTAAGTTCGCATTATAATAGCGAGTTTTCAAACCTAAAGCATTCCATCTTTTAGCATCAAAATCTAAAACTGGGTGATACTTTTTGGACGCAAAGCCAAATAACCAATGACCTGATGGATAAGTAGGGATATGTGCTTGATATACTCTACTTATAGGGAAAGATCGATATACCTTTCTGTGCATGCTGCGGCAGGCAGCTTCATCTTCATCATAAAATGGACTTTCATGCTGATTTACCATAATGCCATCTTCTTTTAAGGCTTTATAGCAATTTCCATAAAATTCCTTAGTGAATAAACCTTCCCCCGGGCCAAATGGGTCTGTAGAATCAACGATAATTAAATCGTATTCATTATCACAATGGCGAATAAATTTCAAACCATCTTCAAAATAACAATGCAAGCGTTCATCATCAAAACTACAAGCTGTCTGCTGTAAATATTTACGAGAAATATCCACTACACGCTCGTCAATTTCTACTAAATCCACTGACTCTACATTTTTATAACGCAATAATTCACGAGCAGTACCACCATCACCGCCACCTATGATGAGCACTCTCTTAGGATTAGGATGCACTGCCATAGGTACATGCACTATCATTTCATGATAAATGAATTCATCTTTTTCAGTTAGCATTACATAGCCATCTAATACCATCATGCGACCAAATTCTTTAGACTCAAAAATATCTATACGTTGAAACTCAGTCTGTTCAGAATGAAGTTGTTTATCAATCTGAATAGAAAACTTTACATACGGTGTATGTAATTCACTGAACCATAAATCCATTTATCTATCACTCCTTAATTACATTTAAACGTTTTATTTCCATATCTTCAGGGCCTGTCATAGAACAGCCTTTATCTTTAGCATAGTGAATATATTCTAAAATCTCTGGTGTAATTAATTCCCCTGGTGCCAAAATCGGTATTCCTGGTGGATAACACATTACAAATTCACTGCACACTTTACCACAGCTTTCATCTAATGGTAAAGATACTTTTTCACTATAAAAGGCATCTTGCGGTCCACACATTACTTTAGGGCTGATATATTCAGCTTCTAACATGCCCTTATGGTCTTTTTTATAATTTCTGCGAATTTCAGCTAACGCACTTACTAAGCGTTCAATATCTTTGGCTCTATCACCGACTGATACATAAGCTAGTAGATTGCCGATATCGCCAAATTCTGCTTGAATATCATATTCATCACGCAATAAATCATATACTTCAATACCAGCAAGACCTACAGGTAATGTATAAATAGCTAATTTAGTAGTATCAAAATCAAAAACACTATCACCATTTATCTTTTCATCAGCATAAGCATAATAATCGCCGATATTATTGATTTCTTGTCGTGCATAATCTACTAAATCTATAACAAAATCAAATATTTCACTGCCATGTACGGCTAAATTAGAACGAGAAATATCAAGACTAGACATCAATAAATATGAACCACTTGTAGTTTGTGTCAAATTTATAATCTGATGAACATAACCTGCTTTTACATTTTTGCCAGTGAGCAAAAATGAACTTTGGGTAAGCGAACCACCTGATTTATGCATACTTACAGCAGCCATATCAGCTCCCGCATGAATAGCTGCTATAGGTAATCGTTTATTAAAATAAAAATGTGTTCCATGTGCTTCATCAGCTAATACTAACATATTATGTTCATGAGCTACTTTTATAATTTCTTTTAAATTTGAACAAATACCATAATATGTTGGATTATTTACTAAAACTGCTTTGGCATCTGGATTTTCTCTTATCGCTTTTTTTACATCTTCAACTGACATACCAAGTGATATACCAAGTTGTTTATCCATTTGCGGATTAATATATATTGGAATAGCTCCACACAAAATCATTGCATTTATAGCACTGCGATGAACATTTCGCGGTAAAATAATCTTATCTCCACGCTTACATGCTGTCAAAATCATTGTCTGTACAGCTGACGTAGTCCCACCTACCATGAAAAACGCATGCTCTGCTCCAAAAGCATCTGCTGCTAACTCCTCAGCTTCTTTGATTACCGAAACTGGGTGACATAAATTGTCTAATGGTTTCATTGAATTTACATCTACAGATAAACATTTCTCGCCTAAAAAATTTAACAAAGCTTTATTTCCTCTACCTCTTTTATGCCCTGGCACATCAAAAGGTACTACACGCATTTTTTTAAATTTTTCTAAAGCTTCCAAAACAGGCATTTTCTTTTGTGCTTGTCTATCCAATAATTTCACCAACCTTCTTTAATCAATCAAAATATACAAAATTTCTAAAAAACATTTGTACCACTAAAAATTTCTAACATCTCACGACGCAAACGATTGCTTATTTCCAATCTTGTTTTTGGTGGTATCTCATAGATATCAGTATTAAATAAGTAATTACTTAATTCTGGCTCTTTAATCAACATTCTTGTATGAAATAAATTTGCCTGATAGACATTTATATCCATTGCATCATAATTCAATAAAGTATCTGGCATAATATAATCTTGAATAGATGTTATCTTATGATCCATAAATAATTTTCTACCACTGACATCACGTGTAAAACCTCGCACACGATAATCCATGGTTATTATATCAGAATCAAAATTTCCAATTAAATAATCAAGTGTACTAAGTGGAGTAATTTCCCCACAAGTAGAAACATCTATATCTACTCTAAATGTAGCAATACTTGTCTCTGGATGATATTCCGGATACGTATGCACTGTAATATGACTCTTATCCAAATGACCTAAAACAGTTTTTCCTTTTACACTATCCTCTAAAACATCATCATTTTTAGCTAATCGCATATTTTCATCTGCTAAAAGAATAGTTACGCTGGCACCTTGAGGATCATAATCTTGACTAGATACATTAAGAACTCTAGCACCTATCATTTCTGCTACATTTGTTAAAATCTTTGTCAAACGTTCCGAATTATATTGTTCATCTATATATTTAATATAGTCATGTTGTTCTCTAGGTGTTTTGGCATAGCAAACATCATAAATATTAAAGCTCAAAGACTTTGTCAAATTATTAAATCCATACAATTTAAGTTTTTCGGCCACTTACCATCGTTCCCTCTTTCTTTTATATCTATGTCTTTTTAATCGTTATTTCTTTTGGATTTTTTATCGTAAATCCATGTCCGGTTACTTCCGATGTATCAGTAATAATCATAAATGCTGTAGGATCAATAGCTGACGCTATCAATTTTATTTTACTAACTTGAGTTAAACTTACTACTACAAAAATAACTTTTCTATCTTTTCTACTATATGCACCTTCACCATGCATAAAAGTAACACCACGTCCTAAATATTGCATAATGCTACCTGCCATGAGCTCTGCAAACGGCGATACAATAATTATTAATTTCTTTCTATTAAAACCTGCTACTACTTTATTAGTTATTTCACCTACAATATACATATTAATCAATGTATATAAACCAATGGAAACATTAAATAATACTATACCAACTAAAATAATAATCAGATTAAAACCAAATACTACTGTTCCTAAATCAAGAGAATAATATTTTTTAATAACGGCTCCTAACACATCGAAGCCACCACCATTAGAATTAGCTCTAAATACAATACCACAACCTATACCTACAAGTACACCACCAAAGACAGAATTAAGTATAGGATCTTCTACAATGTGATAAGTACCGATAAAACTTGTCGCATCAATGGCAATAGATAACATCACTGTTCCAATAATCGTATCTATTGCATATAATTTACCAAAAACTCTATATGCTAAATACACAATTGGAATATTATATACTATCAATTGTAAACCGATTGGCAAATCAATGAGATAATAAACAATAACAGCAATACCACTAAGCCCACTAGCAAGCAATTTTGCAGGAATAATAAACGTACTATACCCCAGACCTGCAATCAACGAACCAATCAATATTTTGAAATAACGCCAAATATGCGTATTTGCTAATTCTGAAATATGTTTCATCTTTCTCCTCCTGTTAAAATTTTAAAGTTATGTAAATATCGGCAAAATGTATTTTAACATATTTAATTTATTATTTGTACCATTTTCACATAATCTTAACAATACAAAAATAAAGCTATTTTTTATCAAATAAACATATTCCAGGCAATCTAAAAATTATTTTTCATTTTCCTTTATAAATCAACATCTAATTTATATTCTCGTTTACACTTCCTATTATTTATTTTAACTTATCTAATTATATAAAGCTATTCTAAAAAAAATTTAT
>ENA-ORNW01000415-ORNW01000415.1-human-gut-metagenome-genome-assembly--contig:-NODE-415-length-42982-cov-9.735388_pt1 | contig 42982 bp, 40 predicted proteins | sample MGYA00242121_ERZ509034 | MGnify/ENA primary metagenome ERZ509034 (study PRJEB26280, sample SAMEA2338689) | human gut metagenome | biome: human gut; feature: human-associated habitat; material: faeces... | reverse complement strand
GGAACGGCTTCGAAGCTGGGGCTGTGCGAATTGCCGCAGGAGCATCCGTATACAGCGTTCCCGCCTCATCAAACGGAATCAACAGTGTAATTCCAATCGGAATGGTATAGCTGCCGCCGATAGAACCATCGGTCGCCAAGGTAATCTTGGACTGACCGTTTGTCTGTGCATAGGCAACCGCTTCATTCAGGTCTGCAAACCGCTGACCGCCAGTCTCAAAAAGCGCCAGAGACTTGCTCACAAACTTCGCCGTAACGGTGCAGTCACTTTCGATATTCAGGGCGGTGGTTGCCGCAGTCGCGATGCATTTGCCTGTGGTCAGGTTATACCAGCCCATGAACTGATAACCATCCGCCGGGGTCGCCACTACCTGATAAGCAGTCATGGAGCTTTGCGTGTTGCTATATTCCTCGGTAATGAGTTTTCCGTCTACTGTATAAGTGCCGTTTTCAGCAGGCACGAAAGTCGCAGTTGCATTGACATCGCTTACCAGAACCACGTTGGTAAGGGTGATCTTCGTAGCAGCATCGGTGCTGCCAGACTGGATGTATACTTTAACGCTCTCGTTTGCCGCCAGTTCCTTGGTAAAACTGGCACCCGAAGAAACCTCTGTACCATCCACCTGAATTTTTCCGCCGTTCTGCTCAATAGAGTAGTCAAAGGAAAGGGTTGCTGTTGTCGACTTCTTATTTGTAATTGTCAGTGTAGAACTATGCGATGTATCACTGCATGTTCCGCCTGTACTGGTAGCTGCACCGGTAATGCTCGTACCATAGGCCGACCAAGCATCATCTGCATCGCCTGTAAAACTCAGTCCAATGTTCTCGTCAGCTAAGCCTGTCACTGTACCTCTGGTTGCTGCAAACGCTGTCATGGTCACATTTGGAAGCAGTGCCATGACCATGCACATGCAGAGCACAAGCGAAAGGAATCGCCTCAATGTGCTTTTCATTTCTTTATTACCTTCTTTCTTTGATGATTTCTGGCGTTTATTTCTATGTAAATGCTGAGTCCCGCCGCAAATGCGATGGCTGCCCAGACATGAGAAAGGTGGAATAGCATCCCCGTAGAGGACGTCCGGAAGAATTCATCAATGAAGCGGAACGCTCCATAGGATGCCATATAAAGTGGGTAAATACTGCCGGGGTTCTTGCTCTTTTTCACTCTGGGGATGAGCAGAATCAACATCACAATGTAATAGAGAATCTCAAGTTCCCTCGTGGGAAAGTGAACGTGCGTTCCCGGTATGACTAAGCCAGCGCAGCAGCCAGAGACGATGCAGTTGATCCGAGCGCACATCACCGTGAAGATCATGCAAATCGTAAAAATATCAAAAACGGCTTTGATATTGCGTTTTGAAACCTTTGCGCTGATGAAATAAAGCACTGGCATAAAGAACACTCCGCCGAATAAGCTCATGTTGCTAGCATCTCCGGTTTCCAGAAATGCAAATGCTTTTACACTCAAAACACCACATACCGTATGCAGCACCGAGAATGCTATCACGGCGTACCATTTCATTTGGAGTTGCCGCCGCATCCTGTACAGCCAAAATATGTTAAAGATCGTTCCAAGCAAGAGAAGAGCACTCAGGGAATAATCTTTCGTCCATGACATGGATAATTCAGCCAGTCGTGTACCCCTCAATTTGCATCACCCCCCTTCACATCTTCTTTAGTCCTCAGGCTATATGTCGTTTTTTTACTTCTCTCAGCATTGCTGCAGCTACACCAGTGCTGGGAGAAGCAGAAAAGCAGCATGGGGCAGGGACAAGCGCCCTGCCCCATGCGTGAGACATTATACTGCTTTTCTTTTGGTTCTTCTTACCGGATGGTCACATTGATCGTCTGATCGTTCATCTGCCCAACCAGATTATTGAACATCTGAACCGCAGCTATCACCAGCGCCTTATTATTTGCACCAGAGTTGACCTGGTCGCGCAAGCCGCTCAGAATGTCAGCAGGCACGGCTACACCATCTGCGGTCACTTCCACGGTGACGTCCCGATTCAGAGTTGCGACGCTCTGGCCAACAGCCAACTGCGTGCCCGCCTTAATCGAGATTTTAATGCCATCGAAATTCTCCTCGCTAGTATCCAACTTCACATGACCCTTGACTTTCTCCACCAGTGCGTCAATATTGTTGAAGTTATCCAGCTTCAGATTCTCAGCAATCTCGAAGCTCAGAAGCTCCGTGCCGATCTGCATCGTCGAGCCATTCGCCACAAGGATATAGCTGTCATTCTCCGGCTGTGTGGAGGTCGTAACATAGCTGGTCAGTTCCTGCCAGGCAGCACGGGCATCCTCGGTATTGGTGGTAGCAGTGATTTTGCCATTATCGTATGCGGAGAAGTCATAGGTGCAAGGCTTGCCGCCGATCGTGGCATTGACAGTCATGCCACGGAAACTGTAGCAATTGATGAGCCATTTTCCCAAATCAGCAGTAACTCCTGCAATGCCGGTATTGATGGTCACAGAATGCTCACGAACACCGGTCACGCCCAGAGAACCGACATTCTGCATTTTAGCAGTCAGCGTCACGCTCGCAGCATTGACACTCTTGTCCTCGCCGTTAGGCAGCGTAAAGACAGCGGTGTAGTCATCGCCAACGGTCATATCAACGGTGTTGTTAGAGATAGCAGCAAGATAGAACTTCCAGTCAATATTTTCCGTATTGGTCGCAGTGCAGCCTTCACGTCTGCAGGCGTAGGTCTTGGTGCCGTTATTGCCATTGGCGGCATATACCACCGTAGTTTCATTCCAGTCGTGGCCCAAAGCCTCGATGGCCTCGGGCTTGGTTGCATTGCAGACGGTGCAGGTATAGGTCTTGACGCCGGCCTCAGTGCATGTAGCAGCCGTCGTTACCTCGCCGTCATTCCAGGTATGGCCCGTGGCGGGGATCTCCTCGGTCTTGGTCGCGCCGCAGGTCGTGCAGGTGTAGGTCTTGACTCCAGCCTCTGTACAGGCCGGTTCCTTCGTCACGACGCCTGCATTCCAGGTGTGGGTGTGCTGCGCCGGAGGCGTATAGCTGCCACCGGAGGAACCACCGGAGCTTGCGGACTCCTTGTTCACGGTGGTGGAAGTTCCGGGCTTGACAGTGGTTTCCTTACCCTTGGCGTCAGTCACAGTGATCTCGCTTCTGCCCGTGTTTTTGACTTCGGTGTTCTTAGTCTCAACGGTCACGTCGGTGTCAGACGCAACACTTTTCACCGTGCCGGAGCCGGTAACGGCAGCGCCCGGTGCACTGTTGGCAACATTGTCGATGGTCGTTCCGCTGCCTGCGGCCACAACTGCGCCGGAAGCGCTCTCCGTCAGAGCGATATTTTTAATGTGCGAACCGTTTTTCGTCTCGACCTTGCTGCCCACGCCGCTGATCGTCACGTCATCTGCCGTGGCGTTGTCCAGAATGACGGTGGAGTGATTGCCGGTGATCGCAATGCTGCCGATGTTTTTGCTGCCGCTGACGATCACGACGATATTGTCGGTGGGGATAAGCAGGCGGCCGATGGTTCCGCTGACGGTCACGTCATCGGCTAACACAAGAACCAGTCCGCCGCTGGCGCTGACTGCCGCACCGGCCTTGTCCGCATAGGTCTGGATGGCACGGTCAAGAATGGTAACGGTAGCGGCACGGGTGATGTTGTCCTGCGGCGCAAGACGGTCGGCGGTCACGCCGCCAACGATACCGGCCTCAATGAGTGCGGCAAGATAGCCCTGCGCATAGGGGGAGACCTGCGCGACGTCGGCATACTTGGAGAGGTCAGGGCGGCTCAGCGGCTCGATCCCAAGCGCTCTGGCCAGCATGACCATGGCCCGTTCACGGGTAATGGACGCATTCGGCGTCACGGTGCCATCGCCGTTTCCTTTCAGAATGCCAGCGGCGGCGCAGCGGTTGATGGCGTCATAATACCAGGCGTCCGCCGGGTTATCAATGAAGCCTGCGTCCTTTGCAGCGGGCAGCTTCAGGAGTCTTGCCAGAATGGTGGCGAGCTGTGCACAGGTAAGCTGACCGTCCGGGTCAAACTTGCCGTTGCTGCCCTGGATAATGCCGTAGCCGCTCCAGCGTTCGATGGAGGCCTCGGCCCAGTGTCCCGCGGTGTCGCCGTAGGTAGGCTCCGCCGCGCTTGCGCCTACCGTGAACAGACTGACTGCCATGGCAAACGCAAGAATGAGAGATAATGCTTTGCGTTTCATTTTGATCCTCCTGTGAGAGATTTATATATTCTGCAGCTCCCTGCAGGTGGGCACTTATTTCACCGGCTCTGCCGGAGATTCACTTAGAATCGCTGTGCATTGGCTCAATGGTCTGCCCGCGCAGATTGGACAGCCGCAGCGCTGCTTTCCCGTGCGGCTGTTGACGACCGCCCGCCACGCATGACCCTTATCGCAGAGCCACCAGACCTTGCGGCGGCTGCCGGGCGTCACCTGCTGCGGTGTAAGGCTGCCGTTGCGCGTCGGGTGCCATTGCGAGGCAACGACCGGCTCTATCGTCGCGAGGTCGTTGAAGCCGGGCAGAATCTTGTGGTTGGAGCAATACGGACAATCGCTTCCACTCCGCACGCGGTGAGCTATAACAGCCAGATAGGAATGTCCCTTTTCGCAGCGCCACCACACGCGGCGGTTGGAGCCAGCAGTCACCAGCTCCGGCGTCAGAGTGCCGTTTTTCGCAGCGTCCCATTGCGCGGCAAGCTGCGGATATTGGGAAGCAAAGTCATTTTCGCCCTGTATGACCTTTTACCCTGCGCAGAATGGGGAGCCTGTTCCACCACCCGCGCGGGATGAGATGGCGGCACGGTAGCTGTGCCCCTTGGGACAGCGCCACCAGGCCTTTCTCACCGTTCCCGGGGCGACCAGCGTCGGCAATAGAGGAGCGTTCTTCTCGGTATCCCATTCGGCAACAAGTGCGGGATACCTTGCCGCGAGGGAGTTTTCGTCCGGCAGAACAACACGTCCCGCGCAGACGGGACAGCCGGTGCCCAGCACACGGCTCTTGACGACCGAATCGTAGGAATGTCCCGCAGGGCACCGCCACCAGACCTTTTGATGGCTGCCGATGGTCAGATCAGCAAATTTCAGCGGGGCGTTTTTCTCCGCGTCCCACTCGGCTTCAAGCGAGGGGACTTGCACCGCCAACGAGTTTTCAGGCCCTTTCCTGCGTCCGGCGCAATACGGACAGCCGCTGTTCTCCGAACGGGAATAGACTTTTGCCTGCCAGCTGTGCCCTTTATTGCATTTCCACCACACCTTTTGGCGGCTGCCGTAAGACACATCTTCAGGCGTAAGCGGCGCATTGCGTTCACTGTCCCACTGAGCCAGGAGCGCCCTATGATTGCGCATCACGCAGAAATCATAGAACGATGTGCTAATCAGAGCTCACCCCCTGTTCCAAAGCTCCCAGCCAGACCTTTCGGTGTTTAAGCAGGTAAGCTCCCTTCTGATCGAGCAATGGTCAATAAGGTAGACTTTGTCGACCATAACCATGCAAGCTCTTTTTTAGGACTTTATAGTATCACCATTTGCCAAAAATATCAATAGCTCAATAGCAAAGAAAGGAAAAAGGTCTACTTTTTTATCCGACAATTCTCGCGTTTAACGACTTTTTAACATATATTGCCGTGCGCCCAGTGTAAAAACGTGCTGTGTGCACTGCGCAATTCCTTGCCCGCCGCCCGCGCCGACAGCTCACCGCGCTCCCAACGCGCCTTGACCTCCTGAAATCCAGCGGGCAGTTCCTTATAGGGACGTCCGAACTTTACGCCCCGCGCCTTTGCCGCAGCGATGCCCTCCGCCTGCCGCTGATGGATGAATTCACGCTCCGTCTGCGCCACATAGCTCAGAAGCTGGAGCACGATATCCGCGATCAGCGTACCGGTCAGGTCGCGGCTCCGGCGCGTGTCAAGCAGCGGCATATCCAGCACGACGATGGCCGCTCCTTTCTCTTTTGTGATGATGCGCCACTGCTCCAGGATCTCTTCATAATTTCGCCCGAGACGGTCGATGCTCTTGATGACAAGGGTGTCGCCGTCTTTCAATTTTCGCAGCAGCCTCCTGTAGCCGCGTCGGTCAAAATCCTTGCCGGACTGCTTATCCAGAATGATCTGGCCGTCGTTCCGCCCAAACTCCCGCAGGGCGATGAGCTGGCGCTCCTCATTTTGTTCTCTTGTGGAAATTCTCGCGTAGCCGTATTCCATGCACAGACCTCCCTATATGTAATGCCGCGAGGAATATTAAGAACCCTCCCCGCGACAAGTATGACATATTTGTTCCCGCTTTAGCAGGTACGGGTTATTTACCGTTTACGATAGTATGGAAACATGCGGAATATAAAATCAGGACAGCGCAGCGTCATGGCAAAAAGCCTATCCGCTGCGCTGTCCGATGTTCGCTTATGTGGTCATGTCAGCGGCTTTGCTGTTCAGCTGGGTCACTTCTTGCAACGCCAGAGGAGGGTTACGATCTGCGCTCTGGTGCAATCTGCGTTGGGGCTGAACGTCGTCTCGCCGGTGCCCTTGGCGCTGTCCACGTCCTTAAGGCCGGAGACGTCCACGGTGACGATGTCGCCGCCCGAAGTGACCTGATCGAGCTGCTTGTCGGTGACCTCCACGGCTGCGGTGCTGCCAAAAACGATCGCATCCACCTTCACGGTCTCCTGCTCAGAGGAAACGGGGACCGTGATGGAGGGAGCCGTCACACCGCTGCCGCCACCGCTGGACTTGTGATACAGCTCAACCTCGCCGGTCAGTGTCGTGTAGTTGGTGTCAGTAGGCGTGAGGCGCCACTTGTAGGCCGTGTTGTCCTCGACCGTGGTATTGCCGGATAGGACATTTTCCTTGTCATCCACCCATTCCAGCTTGCCGTCATTGGGGTTCGGCGTGCTGCCCTCGATGGTCAGCGCCGCGTCCTTCAGTGTCTTACCGCTTATGGTGATTCTGGTGTAGTTCGGCGCGCCGGTGGGCGTGGCCGGTTTGATCATGAGCACGAAGGGAGCACTAGTGACGTCGTTGTAGTCGTTGTCGCCCGCCTTGGTTGCGATGACGCTCACGGAGCCGACCTTGACTGGAGTCAGAACGCCGGTGTTGGGATCGATGGTCGCCTCGCCTGTGCTGTTAGCAGTGTCAATGCGGTAGGATACAGCGCCTGTGCCGTCCACCCATGCGAACGTACCGTTAACCATCTTGTCGCCGTCCTTCACCTTGCCCGCGATCTTGCTGTCATTCAGTGTCTGACCATGGGTGATGTCCGTTGCCGTCACTGCGCCGTCCGCCTGCGGAGTGATCTTGTTTTCCGCGCTGACGTTGATGGTCAGAGTGATATCCTGATAGTTGCTCGTGGAGATTGTAACAGTGATCGTGCCGAGTCGTCCTTCGTCTGTGCCGCTTCTGTTTGCTTCCAGCGTCAGTTCACCGGTCTTGCCGTTTACAAGGGTAATAAAGGAGCCAGTGCCCAGATCGGTAACAACCTTCTTGTCATAGGTGATTGAGCCATAGTCACAGGGAGCAGTCAGCTTCGGCAGCAGCGTTGAGAGAGCAAGAGAATAGGTCTTGTGCAGGCCGTTGGTATTCTATTATAAAGCAATAGTGCAGACAAAATGCGATGCGCCTGACCATCACGGAGTCAGAAACAGTTGACGGAATAAGATCCGCTCATTAAACTATAAGAGAAGATATGAATTTGGACCGGAGGTCTCAGCATGAAAAACGGATCCCAATACGGACTGTTGCTCTTACAGCGGTATTTATATAAACGTACAGATGATAAACATCCTGCCTCCGTGTCAGATATCCTTGCATTCTGGCAGGAGCATGGCATCCAGGCAGGACGCAAGAGCGTGTATTCCGCCATTGAGGTCTTGCAAAGCAGCGGTATGGACATCGTCTGTGTCAAAAGTACCCAGAATCGATATTTTGTCGGAGCAAGGCTATTCGAACTGCCGGAACTAAAGCTGTTGGTGGACGCGGTGGAATCCTCGCGCTTCATCACGGCAAAAAAGAGCGAGCAGCTCATTGAGAAGCTGGGAAAGCTCACCAGCGAGTCATACGCGTATCAGCTGGACCGGCATATCTATATGGATGGGACGGTCAAACCGGAGAATGAGTGCATCTATTACAGCGTAGATAAGATCCATAGCGCTATTCAGGAGAAGTGCCAGATCACGTTTCAGTATTTTGAGTACACACCGAAGAAGGAAAAGGTGCTCAAGCACGACGGCTACCGCTATCAGTTCAGCCCGTATGTCCTGATCTGGAACAAGGATTATTACTACGCTGTTGGCTGGTCAAATAAACACGGAAAGCTGGCGCAGTTCCGGGTAGACCGGATGACCGCCGTGGAGTTGTTGAATCAGACGGCTATTCTTGCGCCAGACTTTGATCCTGCTGAGTATGTGCAAAAGGTCTTTGGAATGTATCCGGATGCCCTTTGCACGGTGGAACTGCTGTGCGATAATGAGATCATGCGCAGCGTCATCGACCGCTTCGGTGAAAATGTGCAGACGGAAACTGTAGATGAACAGCATTTCCGTGCCACAGTCGAGGTCGCGCCAAGCCCTCCGTTCTTCAGTTGGGTCTTTACCTTTAGCGGTAAGATTCGCATCGTCAGCCCAGCAGCAGTGCTGGAGGAAATGCAGGATATGGCAGCGTGGCTGAAATAACTTCTGGATGGTGTTCCTTGCGGGGAACACCATCTTTTTCACATCTTGCCAATCGAACGAATGTTTGCTATACTGAGGCTACAGTGTTTCCAGAGAAGAGAACACGGATAGGAGGTGAGTTACTTGGAACAGACATTCGGCAGCTTCGTTCGAGAGAAACGGCAATCTATCGGATTGTCCCTGCGCACACTGGCGGCAAAGCTGGACTTGTCGCCAGTCTATCTGAGCAACATTGAGAACGACCGCAGACCGGCGCCGACGCGCGCATATTTGGAACGGTTGGAGCAGGAACTGCATCTGAACAAGGCGGAAACCGAGCAGATGCTGGATCTTGCCGCCAAGTCCCAGAATAATCGGGTATCCGCAGACCTGCCGGACTACATCATGGATCGGGAGATCGTCCGGGCCGCGCTCCGCACGGCGAAGGAGGCAGACGCCACAGACCAGGAGTGGCAGGAATTTATCGACCGGATCACCCAGCGCGCAAAGAAATCCAAAGAGGGCGGTGAAATAGACGCATGAAAAAAGCATATTACCGCGAACAGGCGCTGGAGCGGATCGCCCGCGATGTGATCATCGCCTATGACCCCAGACTTTATTACGGTTCCCCCGCAGCCATTCCCATTGAGGACATCATCGAGGCACAGGGGCTGGTGCTGGAGTATCAATATCTGCGGAATAATGGGCGGGTTTTGGGCGAGACCATCTTTGACGACGGTCTCACAGCGATCTATGACTGGGAAAACCACCGCTATGATCTTCTTCCCGTCAAGGGCGGCACCATCCTCATCGACTGCTCTCTCTGCGAAGAGGAAGCATCTACCGGGCGGCTGCGCTTTACCTGCGCCCATGAGCTGGGGCACTGGCTACTCCATAAGAAACAGTTCAGCGGGACCGGCGAAAACGCGGCGCTCCGTTCCGGCGATGAGAGCGACAACACATTGGAAGTGCAGGCGAACCTGCTGGGATCTATCCTTCTGCTGCCGCTGCCGCAGGTCAAGCGCTGTTTCTATCAGCTGCGCTCCGGACGGACGAATCAACAGCTGGTGACGGATATGGCAGGTATCTTTCAGGTATCCAAGCAGGCCATGCGCATTCGGTTGGAGAACCATAACCTGCTGTAAAAAATTTTCATGCGCTGTTCTCAAAAAAGAGAACAGAGAAAGAGAGGCGCTATGTCAAAAACCAATTCCCTGCGCTGTCCGCTGTGCGGCAAGGGCCGTATCGCGGATATCCCCAGCGGTGCGGAGCAGTCTCAGTACAGGCTGTTTGCGCTGCACAGAGCGGAACACCCTGACCTGATCGCCAAATGCCCCAAGTGCGGCGAACAGATCGGCATCACGGTATTGATGCCTGGCTCTCAACCCCTAATCCGCACACCCATCCCATTTATGGGATATGTTCAGGCATAAATTAAAAATCCAATTGATATGACTTCGTCAAGCGCACCAGCCACCCATCGTCGAAGCAAGCTGCGTATCACTCGTTTCCGCGCAAGCGCGAAAACTTGTTCACTTCGCTGCTTCTCCTCTCCAAATCGCACCCACTTCGTTGGGCTGCGATTTGGGAAGGGCGAGAGACGCAATCGGGAGTATTGAGTTAGGAGCCTTACAAGTAGCTTTTCAGCTATGTGTAAGGCTCTTTTTTTGCGCCTTTCTTTGGCTGAAAAGCGGAAAGGCACACAATGCGCAGACGCTGGCAACCCTATATCGCTAAATATCCGTGACCCCATCTCAGACATTTCAAAAAAATCTGAGATTGGAGTCATGAATCATGAAAAAATGGCAGGAAGAACGCAACTATCGGCGCGTTCGAAACGAAGGTGGCGAAGTCATCGCCAATATCATCACTGTAGACGGTATGGACGTAGAGGTGCCGGAGGATGTCTACCTCGCCTATGCGCAGGCAGACCGCAGGGAGCGCTATATCACGGAGGAACAGTCCTCCGGAAAACTGCTCTCTCTGGAGCAGATGGAGGAAGATGCGCTTTTGCCGGACTATGTCGGAGCAGAAACGGCCCCCAGCGCCGAAACGGAGGCACTGGAGCGTGAGGAACTTCGGAATCTGGCAGAACAGAAGCAGATCCTTTTGCTGGCGCTGCTGTCACTAAAGGATACCGACCGGGAACTCATCAACGCCCTGTTCTTCGACGGCGCGTCTACACGGGAATACGCCCAAAGAATGGGCGTCAGCCAGCGGGCGGTCATCAAGCGGAGAGACCGCATCCTGCGGGATCTCAAAAAGTTTTTTGAAAATTCCTCGAAATAAGGGTATTCACCGAACGCAATTTTCGGGAGGACAGTGAGGGGCTCCGAATGCCCCTCGCTGTTCCTTGAAAATTGCATACCAGCAATACGGATAACCACCCGGACAGAAGAGCGATCCGCGCAGTGTGCGCCACGACCCGCGGGAAGCCTTGCAGCTTCCCGCGGCGAGCGATTTTACCTGCGCGGGGGCGGCGTTGGCAGCGCCGCCCGCAGAGACGCTGTCCGGGCAGATAATGAGACACAATGCACTGGCCAGCATGAAGAGGCTGGGCTGCTCCGGGATTGAAAGCAGTAGAGATCCCGGAAATACGCCCGTGAAGGTCTTGCCGGACCTTGTCCGTATTGTTCCCTTTTCCCACCGGGGCGCGCGCTGCAAATACGGTGGAAGCGAAAACAAAGCATGACAGGAAAAGAGGTAATTATCGGATGAATACCAATGACAACAGGCTGAAAGCCCATAAACTGATCGACCATATTTTTCAGGACCTTCTTCCCGCCCACGGTATGGCGCAGCGCCCGGAGCAGATCCAATTGAGTCACCGGATGCTGGACGCCATGCAGGACGGGAGGATCGCCCTGTGCGATGCCGGGACGGGCATCGGCAAGACCTACGCTTATCTGGCGGCTGCCACGGCAGCGTCTGCTTTCCCGACAGGGCAGATCGCCCGCCCCATCATCATTTCCACTTCCAGTATCGCGCTGCAAAACGCGGTGCTGACGGAGTATCTGCCGCTGCTGTCCTGCGTCCTAATGGCGGACGGGATTCTTACCAAGCCCCTGAAAGCGGTCATCCGCAAAGGCAAAAGCCATTATGTCTGCGACGAGCGGCTGGACAGGCGGCTGCGTCAGGTATATCCTGCAAAGAAAAATCCGGAAGCGCTGACGGCGCTCTGGACTCTTAGGGAAACGCTGGACATGGACAGAGTTTCTCATCTCAGCGGCTATGACCGGGAGCGTGTCTGCGTACCGCAGGTCTGCGACTGCAAGCAGAGGGACTGCCGCTATCAGCGGTTCCTCAAGACCTGCGACAAAAATCAATTTTTGTTTCAAATCTGCAATCATAACCTGCTGGTGGCAGACGCCATCCACCGCAGCGAGGGAAAACGCCCCATCTTCCCGGAGCACAGCATCATCATCGTGGATGAAGCCCATAAGCTCCCGGAAACCGCACAGCAGATGCTGGGTGTGACGTTGGCGGCCGAAGAGATACGAAACCTGATCCTTCAGCTAAAAGAGGAACGGTACTTACTGGCGGCAGAAATGCTGGAGGACAGCACAGGTCCTTTGCTGCGCAAGCTGGCACAGCCCAGAGAGGAAGCGGAGCCGGTGGAAGCCTGTTTGCGATTGCTGACCGCGCCATCCCGCACACTGCCCATCATCCAGCGGCAGATCGGCAGCCTGCTCTCCCCGCTGGGAAGCTGCCAGCTGAATACGGTGCTGGATGCAGTCAAGCTGTTCACCAGACCCCAGACAGATATGACTTTTTACACTGCCGAAGATGTCAGCACAGGCGGCGCCATGCTGTGCGCCGCGGCTGATGACATCACGCAGCGGATGAAAAAGATCCTGTGGCAGCCGGATCAGGCGTTTGTTCTGACCTCCGGCACCATGGCGGTGGGCAGCGATTTCCGCCGTTTCAAAACACAGGCAGGATTGGAGAAGGGACACCGCGTCATGGAATCCGTTTCTCCATCCCCCTTTGACTACCGGAACAACTGCCTGCTCTACCTTCCGCAAATCCCGCCCCGCCAGAGAGTGGAGGATACGGATGTGTACTTTAATGAGCTGACTGCCGAGCTCGTCGGACTCATCAAAGCGGCCACCGGTCACGCGCTGGTGCTCTTTACATCCTACGCAGCCATGTCGGCTGTGAAGGAGCGGCTGCGGGAGGCATCCCTTCCATTCCCACTGCTGACGCTGGGCCGCAACGCGCCCCACATCATTGAACAGTTCCGGCACACGCCGGGAGCGGTGCTGCTGGCCACCGGCGCGGCATGGGAGGGCTTTGATTTCCCTGGCGACTGTGTATCTCTGCTGGTCATCCCGCGCCTGCCTTTCGCCTACCCGGACGCACGAAAGGAACGGGAATTGGAGAAGTATTCTTCCCTTCGCGCATTCATCCGTGAGGTAGCTGTACCGGAGATGCAGATCAAGCTGCGCCAGGGCTTTGGACGGGCCATCCGCACGGAGAGCGATACCTGCGTTATCGCCATTTTGGATGAACGGGCCTGCCGTGGCCGCAGATACGCCCAGGCTGTGAGTAAGGCATTGCCGGAAATGCGGAGGACCGGCAGCCTGCGGGAAGTGACAAGGTTTCTGCGGGAGAAAAAGCCGGAGAGCTATTTTGAGGTGGGAAGATGATCGACGCAAAGAAAGAATTGCAGTATCGGCTGGCAGTCAGGATGCTGGAGCATCTGGCGGAAATCGGCCTGCTGAGCGCGGAAGAACTGTCTTACGCCAAGAGACTGGCCAGAGAGAAATATTCCCCGCAGACTGTTTGGGAATAGTGCTGGATATTCTGCGGATCGTGTGGTAGCTTGTGTGTTGACAAAAAAGATACAGGGAAGTGAAAAACATGGCACAGGTAAAAATCATCGCGCCGCAGACGCGGGAAGCGGAACATCTGCGGGTGGCAGCCTACTGCCGGGTCAGTTCGGACTCCAAGGATCAGCTGCATTCCTACGCCGCCCAGATCCGCAGCTACACGGAGGAGATCGCCCAGCATGACGGCTGGGAGTTGGTAGACGTGTATGCCGACGAAGGGCTCACCGGCACCCGGATGGATAGGCGGGAGGACTTCAACCGGATGATGGCAGACTGTCGAAAGGGCAAGATCGACCGAATTCTGGTGAAGTCCGTATCCCGCTTCGCCCGGAATACCAGAGACTGCCTGTCCGCCCTGCGGGAGTTATCCACCATGGGCGTCAGCGTCCGGTTTGAAAAAGAAAATATCGACACGAAAACGCTCACCACCGAACTGATGGTGAGCGTTTCCGGTTCTCTTGCCCAGCAAGAATCCATCTCCATCTCCGCCAATCAGAAGATGAGCTATCAGCGGCGGATGGAGCGTGGGGAATTTATCACCTGCACCGCCCCTTACGGATACCGAATCGTAAATAAGAAAGATCTTGAGATCGTCCCAGAGGAAGCCGCCACGGTGCGCTGGATCTTCGACGCATACCTCAAGGGGCGCAGCTCCGGATGGATCGCGGAGCAGCTGACGGCGAAAGGCATCCCCTCCCAGTCCGGCGCGGAATGCTGGAGAGAAACGGGGGTTCGATACCTGCTGACCAATGAAAAGTACATCGGAGACGCTCTGAGCCAGAAATCCTACAGCTGCGGTTTCCCCTTCGTGCAGAAACGAAATCACGGGGAACGCCTGCAATACTACACGGAGAACTCCCATCCAGCTATCATCGACCGGGACACCTTTGAGCGGGTGCAGGCACTGCTGCAAAAGAAAGCGCAGAAAGAGAAAAAGCGCAGAGAAAAAAGCCCTCTTGCCTTAAAAATCGTTTGCGGGAACTGCGGGACGGTGTTTCAGCGCCGAAGCAGCCAGAGCGGATATGTGACATGGGTCTGCCGAACCCACGACCGCCACGCCGCGGACTGCCCTGTAGGACGCATCCCGGAAGCGGAGATCCATGCCGCCTTCCTGCGGATGTACCACAGGCTCAAAAGCAACGCGGACATCATTCTGGCCCCGGCCCTCCGGCAGCTGAACACGCTGGACACGATCCTGCGGCAGAATCATCCGCAGGTGCTGGCCATCAACCGGGCCATCGCGGAAGCGACAGAAGAAAGCCATAAGATCAGCACCCTGCGGGCCAATGGCTTGCTGGACGCGGATATCTGCGCCGCCCGCATGAATGCCATCAGCGCCAGACTGGCGCAGCTTCGCGGAGAACGGCGCAGGCTGACAGAGAACGAAGCGATAGACGAAACGATGGACGCGCTCCGCAAGGTGGAGCAGACGCTTCTCAACGGACCGGAACGGTTGGACGGCTTCGATGAAGAGCTGTTCGAACGTCTGGTGGAGAAGATCATTGCAGAGTCTCAAAACCGTATCCGCTTCCGGCTTTACGGAGGCTTGGAGCTGACAGAACAATGGGAGGTGGCGGCAAGATGATCAACCGCAAGGTGTTATACGGGTATCAGATTCAAAACGGCGCGTTGGAAATCGCGCCGGAGGAGCAGCGGGCCGTCAGTATGGTCTTTACGCTCTATAACGCCGGGGCTTCCTATCAGGCCATCTCGGACGCCTTGAACCGGCAGGACGTTCCGTATTGCCGGGAAGTGCCGCTCTGGAACAAGCATAAGGTAAAGCGCCTTTTGGAAAATCCCCGTTACACCGGTAAGGAGGGATACCCCATACTGGTGGAAGCGGATATTTTCCAAGCGGCGCAGGAAAAGACGGCGGAAAAGAATGCCAGGAAGCAGTCCCACGGAGAGAAGCCTGCCATTGCGCGGTTGACTCCGTACTTCCGCTGCGCCTGCGGCGGGAAGATGACCCGGCTGGGCGGCGGCTGGCAGGACAGCAGCAAGCTGTATCTGAGATGCGAAGGCTGCGGGAATACCGCGGTCATGGACATGGATGCGACGGTAAACGGGATCGTCCGTCAGTTCCGGAACCATGAACAGCCCAGCTGCACCGCCTACACGCCCTCTGCGGAGGTCATGCGGCTGGACAATGCCATCAACCGGGGGCTGGAGCAGCCAGACTCGCCGGAAGCGGTGATGGCGCTGATCCTGCAGGGTGCGGCAGCGCGGTATGCCTGCTGTCCAGAGCCGTCTGCCGAATCTGAGCCGTCAGATAGTCTGACAGAGGCGGATTGGAGACGCTTCCAACGAGCGGTTTCCCATATCACCATCTCACAGGATACCGAAGTAACTCTTATATTTACGGATAAAAAAGCGACAGGAAAGGATGAATGATCCATGGAAGCGACAGCAGCCACCTTAGAGCGGCGGGTGCGGGTGATCCCCGCAACCAGAAAACCGGAAGAACTGCACAGAGACCATGACGGAAAAATGCGCGTAGCGGCCTACTGTCGCGTCTCGACGGACAGTGAAGAGCAGCTCAACAGCTATGAGGCGCAAAAGACCTACTACACCCAGAAGATCCAGGACAGCCCGGATTGGGAGATGGCAGGGATCTATGCCGATGAGGGCATCTCCGGCACCAGCCTGAAAAAACGGACGCAGTTCAACAAGATGATCACCGCCTGTAAGCGGGGACACATCGACCTCATCATCACCAAGTCCCTCTCCCGCTTTGCCAGAAACACGGTGGATTGTCTGGATACGGTGCGGCTCCTGAAAGCAAACGGCATTGGGGTGTACTTCGAGAAGGAAAACATCAACACCCTCACGGAATCCAGCGAATTTCTCATCACCCTGTTCAGCGGCTTCGCCCAGGCGGAATCCGAGTCTCTCAGCAAGAATGTCGCATGGGGAAAGCAGAAGAGCGCGGAGGCGGGAAAGGTCACCTTCCAGTACAAAAAGATGCTGGGATACCGGAAGGGGGCGGACGGACAGCCGGAGATCGTACCGGAGGAAGCGGAGATCATCCGCCGCATTTACCACAGGTATCTGGACGGCTGCACCCTGGGACAGATCAAGCGGGAGCTGGAGAAGGACGGTGTTCCCACCGCACAGGGTGTAGAGCGCTGGTCTCCCTCCATCATCCACAATATCCTGACCAATGAAAAGTACATTGGAGACGCCCTGCTGCAGAAAACCTATGTGACGGACTGCATCAACAAAAAGGTCAAAAAGAACCGTGGTGAACGCACGATGTACTATGTGGAGAACAGCCATCCGGCCATTGTCTCAAGGGATCTGTTCAATCAGGTGCAGCAGGAGATGACGCGCCGGTCCAGCAAACGGAAGGTGCTGCAAAAGAGCGGAAAAACGGAACTTGGGAAATACTCCGGCAAATACGCTCTGACAGAATTGTTGGTGTGCGGCGAGTGTGGCTCCCCCTACAAGCGGGTCACATGGGCCAGAAATGGGAAAAAGCGCATCGTGTGGCGCTGTGTCTCCCGGCTGGAGTTCGGTACAAAATACTGCCAGCACTCTCCGACACTGGATGAAGGCAAGCTGCACAGCGCCATCCTCGCGGCCATGAACGAGTACGCCGCCATCCGGCAGGAGGTCTGCCCCGATGTGCTGGCCATGGCGGAGGAAGCCAGGCAGGCGTTATCTCAGGCCGGTGCACGGCTGCTGCAGCTGAAGAAGCGTATGGATGCGGTGAGCCGGGAGCAAAGCGATGTGCTGGATCGGCTGCTCGTCAACATGGCCGATACCGAGCTGAATGCCAGGATGAAAGCGCTGACGGATGAGAAGGAATCCCTTAAGGCGCAGATCGCAGACGCGCAGCAGGCAGAGGTCGATCTGGAGGAACAGGCTGCCAGACGCCGGCAGATGTGGGACAGTATCATGGAATGCGCCGCGGGCTATACGGAATTTGACAATGAGCTCGTCCGGCAGGTCATCCAAAAGATCACGGTGGAGGACGCGGAAACCATCCGCATCCAGTTCCGAGACTCGGATGTGGTGCTGGAACAGGAAGTAGAATGAATAGAAAAGGGAGAAAGGAAATGGCCATTTTTATAACCGGTGATACGCACGGTGATTTCAGCAGGCTCCTACCTGCAGCATTCCATGAGCAACGTGACCTGACCAAAGAGGATTACCTCATCATCTGTGGAGACTTCGGCGGTGTCTGGGATGGCGGCGATGCGGAGCAGCAGTGGCTGGACTGGCTGGAGACCAGGTCCTTTACCACGCTGTTCGTCAGCGGAAACCATGAAAACTATGATCTGCTCCGCAACTATCCAATCAGCCAATGGCACGGCGGCTTGGTACAGGCCATACGCCCCAGCGTCCTGCATCTGATGCGGGGCCAGCTTTATAACATCTGCGGAAAGCGGATATTTACCATGGGCGGCGCCAGCAGCCACGATATCCGAGACGGCATTCTGGAACCGGATGATCCGGACTATGAGCGAAAGCTGCGGCAGCTCAACGCCGCAGGAGCGTTGTTCCGTGTCAACCACAGGTCATGGTGGAAAGAGGAACTGCCCAGCGTGGATGAATACGAAACCGCAAGGAAAACGCTGAATCAGGCAGGGTGGGATGTAGATTACATCATTACCCATTGCTGCCCCAGCAGTGTCCAAGATGCTTTCAGCGGAGGATTGTACCGGCGAGATGCACTGACAGACTTTTTCGATGAGATTCGGGAATGCTGCAAATTCCAATACTGGTTCTTCGGGCATTACCATGAGAACATAGTGGTACAGAAACGATTCGTCATGCTATATGAGCAAATGCTTCGGCTGAAATGCTGAGATAAGGAATAGGGGCGTACTGACATATCGCTCAGTACGCCCCTATTCCTTATCTCATTGCGTGCAGTAGTGGACAGGAATTAAAAGGCGGTGTATAATTTTAATAATGTTGGTTGGTTCTACAACACAAATGATTTCCGGCTAAACACACGGAGAATGGCAATTAGGGATGGTGATGTTATTGCCTTGTGCTTTGTGTAAGAAAAATGTGCCATTGATGCAGAGCCATATTTTTCCGAAACTGATTTATAAGAGAATTAGGTCTCATCCAAAATCAAGATTTCGTAGTTTAGATAACTTTTCAAAAGCCATGCAAGATGGTGAAAAAAGGCCAATGTTATGTCACGACTGTGAAGAACGCTTTAGTGCGTTTGAATCAAAGTTTGCGACGCTTTTCCTTGATCCGTATTTAGAATCTGAAAAGCTGAAGAACCTCCATTCAACATGGGTGAACTATTACTTTTTATCTGTTGCATGGCGAGTACTTTGGGATGATTTGTATCGCATGAAGTCACATTGTGAACACTTCTCCAGACATATTTTTGAAGAGTATTGCGATGAATTGGGGAAATGCTTACTTGCGTTCAAAGATGGCGCAAACTCCAAAATTCCAAAACAATTTAAGACCAGAGTATACAAACTCAATCGACTGATTAAGCAATCGGAGGTAAATGAACTTGCCAAAGGATGCATTTTTGGATACTCTGTGTTCTTGGCAAAAAGTCATTCTTTCTCGGTGATTGTGTACTACGCTGGGTTGGTGTTTGTAACAGATTATATTCCAGATAAGCGGCGGTATATTTTTCTGGGTGGAAAACCCACTTTGTTTAAGACACGATGCAAGAAAAAGGAAGTAACCGAAGAACTAAAAATCCAGTTTTGCGAAATGGCACAGCAGTACAAAAAAGTTATGACTCCAGATATGAGAAAGAAAATTTCAGAGCGATACAACAAATGATGTGCAAAGGGCATCTTTTCTGTCGACACACGACATCCTCCGAAACGCTTGATCCCTCAGCATTTGAGGCATCAGGCGTTTCTTCTTTTCTCCCATGAAAAGCATCCATTTCACCCTGTTTTTTTGCAGTTCTCTCCGCAGTTCTCTCCATAATCCTCTTTCAAACGCTTGTGCTGATGCCTGGTTCAATGATAACAACATTGCTCATCTTCGATGCCGAAGTATTTTTCGACGATGTGTCCAGATGTGCGTAGATATTTGCGGTTGTGTTATAGCTGCTGTGTCCAAGCCACTCCTGTATATCCTTCATTGGCACACCATTTTTCAGCAGCAGCGAAGCGCAGGTATGTCTCAAATCGTGAAAGCGAATACTGCGCAAGTGATTTTTCCTCAAGACGAGCTTGAAATGCTGTGTTACATAGTTCGGCTGATAGGGTTCTCCCATATCGTTTACAAAGATATACTCGCTTTCTGTATAGCAATTTCCACACAACTTCCGACAGCATTCCTGCCGTACTTTCATACGCAACAAAAGGTCGCGGTATTGCGGAACCAATGGCATTGAGCGGCAGCTTGACTGATTTTTTGTACGATCCTTTTCGACTGTGATGGTCGTACCATCGCACATACACTGAACAACTGTATGGTCAATCGTAATCAGATTGTTTTCAAAGTCGATTGCCCTCCACCGGAGCCCCATGATCTCACTCCTTCGCAAGCCATAAAAAGCTGCCATTAGAACAGGGAACTCGCAAGGATCACCTTTCACTGCTTGAAAGAGCGTTTCTAGTTCCGACACAGAATAAAATGCTCCAACATATCTTTGACTCTTTGGCCGCTCCACATTGTCCATCGGATTCGAGGCAATTAAATCGTGTTTACGAGCATACTTCATTGCCTTATGGATATTCGCATGAAAACGCTGAACCGTGGTTCCTTTTAGGTGCAGTTCATTGAAACAATAGCTGTAAAAATTCTCCACATCCAGCGCAGTCAGCTCTCTGAGCAGTATTCTTTGTCCACGAAAATATGGGACAATTCGCTTTTCAATATTGTTTACATATCCCGCATATGTATCTACCTCCACAGAGTTCTTGATGATACCCAACCACTTGATCATGTAGTCAGAAAAAGAAATATCTTCTCTGCTGATCACGGGAGATCCTGCACAAGGTGATGCAGCATCTTTATAGGTGCATCTGGTTTCGGCTAACATTTCTTCCGCCAACTTTGCACTTTTCTTCCCAGTTGCCGGTATCCCTGTTGAAATCCATTTGGACTTGCGATTGCCATCTTCGGATTTCAAATTCAGCACCATGTAATAGTAACCTTTTTTTGTTTGCAGATGACCCGCTACCATGTTGCTCCTCCTTTTTGTAGCGGTACAACCTATCTGTCAATGGCAGATCAATTATACCATAAGCTGCCGTTCTCTCCAATGTGCCTATAAACTTTATTTTGAAATCCTTGCGCCGAAATTTCTCCGTCAACCAAGCAGATACTCAATCACGCAAATCTTCGGAATCTTAAATGACTTACCAATTTTCAGATGGTGAATTTCACCGTTCCCCAACAATTTGTAAGCTGTTTTCATGCTGATTCCGCCCAACATGATGCACATCTGCTTAACGGATACCACATCAGGATATTCTGCAAATAGCTTTCCTTGATATGTAAGAGTCATGACACAACTCCTCTCTCAAATAATATTGATTAACAGCCAAACGGCAAAGGAGATGCCCCCGTTCGTCGGGGGCATCTCCTTTTTACCAGCCTAATCATACCATAGCGCCATATGACACTTCAAGTACATCGGCTTAGACATTTTTAGGACATTTTCAAAAAATCAGACGCGAAACTGATCGGAATAGGCATACATCTCCGCAAGATTTTCGATGGCAGTACGCTTGATCCGGTCGATGGTGCGGTAGGTCAAGCCAAAGCTGGCAGCAACTTCCTTCGTGGGAATTCCGTCCACAAACACCAGACGAATCACCTCAGCCTGCCGCTTATCCAATAGACCAATAAAGTATGTCAGGCGTCTCTGCTCACATTCCAAAGCAAACAGTTCCTTTGCAATTTCGTGTGCTGACTCTGCATTCATGCGTTCCGCCTGTTCTTCGTAATTGAGTGCAATGTAGAGGGTCTTATTGGAAATATGTCCCGCACTATGGTCAAGACCATCGCCATGTCCGAAGTTCATGGCTTCGATCTGTTCTGACCTGCTTACTTTGGCCGGGTGCTCCAGATTATACCGAAGTACCGCAATCTTGCGTTCACGCTCGTTATAGCTCTCCAACAGCTTCAAAACGTACTTACTCATAGCACTTTCCTTTCTGTTATAGATTTTTGATTGCCATGAGCGCTGCAGGCGGAGAACGGCAGCGAATCTGTCGGTTGCCTGATATGGCAAAGCAAAAGGCACTTTCACGGATATCATAACCCGCGAAAGTGCCTTGAGAAAATATGGAGTTATCCCAACTACGAAAGCGCAATGATCCATGGTTGAAATCAGAATCGTACAGAAGCCGACGCACACTCTCCCTGTGCGGCATCCCGTACTGAACGGCTGTCAAGAATATCTCTGCTGGCTTGTCCTCCGGAAAATATGCGTTTAATATCCTGCCAATATGCTGCAAAAACTCACATAGAAGTGCCGTAGCATACGTCTTGCAGTAGAACTTCATCCGCCATTTGTGGAGAAGGTACTGCAATCCGTATGCTACGAAGGTATCATACAAAGTCTCCTTCCATTAGTGAAGTATAGAACATCTTTGTATGCTGAATTAACGCATTCATACTTATCATACTGCATTATAAGATTATGTTGAGGTGAGTTATAATGCAGGAAGCGAAGATTAACTTAGGCAAGGTCGTTCGCATAGCCCGCAAGCGCAAGAGGATCACACAGGACTATCTTGCAGAAAAGGTCGGGGTTCAGCCACGAACGATTCTGGAAATAGAGAATGGCAGGGGAAATCCCCGTTTTGAAAATCTGTTTGTGATGGTTCGCCTGCTGGACATCGCCCCTAATGATATTTTTAATTACGATTGCGGTCTGGCGCAGGATACCGAACAGCTTTTTCAGGAGTTGTCCAGTTTTAGTGAAGAGGAACAGCGCATGGCTGCAGCTGCCGCCAGAGCAGTGCTGCAGCAGATCCGCTATGAGAAGGAACACTGCAAAGAAGAGGTTTCAAACAAAACGAACGGCTGAGAGAAGGTAAACGCCTCTCCCAGCCGTTTTGCATGATGGCTCATAGCAGCGTCTTCAGCTTCACTTGATTATCTCGGACTGCTTCACTTACAGATCAAAATGCGATATATAAAACTCTTATAGCATATTTAATATAACACAGTCAGCAAAAAACCGCAAAGACGGGTTATGGTTATGTCATGAATGTCTTTGCGTTTTTCTGTTTCTTTCTACATCTCCTAACATAAGTTCAGGATTTTGCTTTATAAGCAACTCCCTTTCCACAAATTTTATGTACACTTAAACGGTGATACCAGTAGCGATTTACCATTGCAATATTTCTTGCTGCATTTGATGCATTCATCATCGAAATCGAAAGGGGACATTGGCTCAACTGCCAATGTCCCCTTGTTTTTTATTTACGCAGCCTTTTGCTGAAACCGCTGGCTGCGAATACTGTTGGCCCTGACCTGAAGCTCCTGCGAAAGAAGCTTCAAGACGGAAAACTCATCATCCAGCCCGTCCAGTTCCCGCTGCAGCACGCCCTCATAGTGACGCTTCTTTTCCTCCAACGCCTGCACCTTGAGCACCCAGCGGTCCATGACCGCGGGACTCTGGCTGCTGCTCTTAATGAGATAGTCGCACTTTTCCTGATAGGCCGCGATCTCCTTTTTCACGGCCAGATAGAATTCCTCCGTCATCTTATCCCGCTGCTTGGCGTCATCAATAATGTAAAAGCTGTTGACCACCAGCGGCGTCTGCTTTTTATTCAGTCCGCTGAGCAGGGTGATGAAGTCCTCGAAAATATCCACGCGCTCCATAAAAGTGCGGGGGACAAAGTACATATGGCCGGTGACACTCAGTTTGGTTGCCTCCATTCCCCGCAGGAAATTGACGCAGATGGTTTCGATCTGCTTGCGGTTTGCGCATCGCTGGTAGAGCTCAAAAAGCTCCTCCGCTTTTCGGCAGCAGCCCTGCACATCCACCGCATCGTCCAGCACGAGATTATCACAGCGGAACATCCCGTCGTTCTTACCGCAGCTGATATTCGCCAGCTTTTCATACCGGTTGGTTTCACGATTCAAGGTCTCTTTGACCAGTTCCCGCGAAAAAACACCGGCGGTGCGCTTATTATCGCGGCAATAGGCAAGATAGATGTTCGTCTCACCGTCTACCGTGACCGGAACCCTCTCCCGGATATCGCCTGTGGCAGAGCGGAACGCATCGCCGAGAGAAAGCCGGGTGCTGCCGGTGTAGGGAATGCCCATGCTCTCGCACAGCGAGGACAGTTCATCCTTATCCACCAGCAGGTTTGCAAGAGAAAAGTATAAGAACTTTCCAAGCATATGCTCCTGATCGCCCTGCGCCGCACCGAGAAACTGATTCATGTTGATGATCTTTTCTTCCATATTGTTGCCCTTCCTTTGTTACATGGTTGCCGCCTGACTGAGAAGGTAGTCGTCCACTCCCTTATAGGCGGGATTCCATGTGTATTTTGAGTAGCGAATACCTGGGATCTTTCGCACTTCCTTCCGCATGGTGAGAATGGCCTTCCGCACATTGGGGTTGGTCATCTGATCCATATCCATCGCCTCTACGACCTCACGGACGCCAAGTTCCCGGACGGTATCATTCAAACCGTTCAGCGCGTTGACGCCGCCGATGCAGATAAAGAGCGCATCTTGCGCAAGGAAACTGGCTACATCGCCCTTCAGCGGGCCTTCCGTCAGAAACGCACGCTTGCTTTGGGTGTTCCCTGTCACATGCACCCACGAATAGCTGCGGGTGCCGGATGGCAGATTTCGGCTGGAAAGCCAGCGGTATTTGCGATTGGCCTGCTGCGCATCGTCCAGACGGATCTTCAGCCCCTGAATCAGCCCATCCTTGTTCCGAACCGGAATCAGGAAACCGTTGGGGCCGGAGAGCGTCCAGTCACCATAATAGGTGCGAAAGCCCGGAATACCGTGCAGGTCATGGCCGTGACTGCGCAGGAGGTCGGTCAAAAGCCGACGCCCGCGCTCTGTTTCCGGCATACTGCGATACTCGTTTCTTCGGATGCGCTCTTCGCTCAAGCCCCGTTCTAAGAGATTCTCGCCGTGTTTTGGGAGAAGCGTCAGATGCGCCAGCATATCCGAATACACGGCATGGCGCTGCTCCAATGAGCAGGGCTGCCGTTCCTGTGTTTGGGGAGATGGCGGTTGGGGCAAGGGGTAGACCTTGCTCTCATGCGCCAGCTCCAGATAAGCCTCTTTGTTACAGATCCCTTTGATCCGTGCATACAGGCTCACGCTGTTTCCGTGTGCGCCGCAGAGATTGCAGCGGTATTGGTCGGTATCCGTATTAAGGCTTAAATGATATTTCCCCGGCCCATGGTCACCGCAGAAGGGGCAGCTTGCCTCAACTTCCTTTCGCCGCAGCGTCCGGGAGTCGAGGACAAGCCCACACCGTCTGGCCGTGTCCACAATGGGGATCTTATCGTAAATTTTTGCGGCCAAACGGTTTCACCTCCATCATGCGGCTCTCTGCTCCGCAAAGGCAATGGGTCTTATGGGTTTCACCTGCAGCGCCGCGCCGCTGACACATTTTGCCATGATGATCTGTCCGGTGGGCCTTACATTGGCAAGGTCATCTACCGACTCCATGTTATCGACAAACACGGGGTAATTCCACCCGGTCAACCGCTTCATCAGCTCAGAGACCTCCATGCCGGCCCGGATCTTCTCCGAAAGAGAGAGCCGGTCGTATCGGCGACCGCCATACTGGAATTTGAAGGTATCTTTGACTTCCCCTGTGGATTTCACCACATCGTAGAGTGAGATCTCCACACGGTTCATTTTAAGCTGCGAGAAGGTCAGCTCCGCCCGCTTGCTGATGTACGCGATCACATTGGCCATTTTGCGCTTGATCTCCGCAATGCTGGCATTGGCCTGCGCGATCTCCCGGTCAAAATCAGGAAGCTGCGCCGCCGTCATAGTCTGAAGCGCCGCTATTTTCGCTTCGCTCTGCCGCAGTTCCTCCCGGCATGTACCGAGGTGGTCGTATTCCGACTGCGAAAGATTGCCGTACTCCAGGTCAGCAGTCAGCGTCTGGATCTCTGCGCGCAGGCGCTCCGTTTCTGCGGAAGCCTGCTCCGCAAGCGAGGCACAGCGCTGCTCCATTTCCGCAGCTTCCGCGGCCCATTTGCCAAGGTCATCTTCTTTGAACTGTGCGAAGGTATCCGCAGCCTTTTTGTCCATCTCCTGAAGCTCTATCAGCTGAGCGCGCTGTTCACTGCCGGCAGCATAAAGCTCGGAGAGCACTTTTTTCAGCGCCGCCTGCACTTCGGGCAAGCTCTGCTCTGTCACGCTCCGGTGACAGGCAGGACACTCCATACCGGCGTGAAACGCCTTATATGCAGCGTTTTCCCGCTGATACCGCACACCTAGGTCTTTGACTCTGGCAGACGCTTCCGCCAACGCTTCCGTGAATTTGGACTGGTACTTCTCCACTTCTCTGCGGGCGATCTTTTCCCGAAGAAGCTGAAGCTGTTCCCGCAATTTAGAAGTATCGGCGCGTTCATCCCTGGCAGCTTCCTCATATCGTCCGCTCAGTTCTACAAGCCGCTCCTGCATGGCGCTCACATCCATGCTGGAAAACTGTCTTTGCTCCAGTTCCGCGATCTCCCTGCGAAGGAGGTCTGCCTGCAAGGTCACTTCCTGCTCGGCCTGCTCATGGGATTCCCCCTGGGACGCCGCCAAGTCCTTCTGGCCTCTCAGATAGGTAATGCGTTCCTCCAGACTACGGATCTCCTCCCGGCAGCGCTTAAGACTGCCCTCCGGCGAGAGAATCGTCTCGTTTTTGAGATGTTCCCGCACGGGCTCAGATAGCTGAGAGAGTACCGTTTCATGAGGAATCGTCGGAAGATATCGCTCCAAAAGCTTTTTTCCATCCTCACCCAACTCCTCAATAAAGTACAGAGGATTGAGAATGGACAAGAATACATCTCGCTCTCCAAAGAGATCTGCCAGATCCAACTGCCGGATCTCATAGCCATCATAGGTGATGGTCATGCGGTTTTTCCTGCGGGTGCGATTGAGCTCATGGAGCGTGCCTGTTTCGTCCACAAAGCACATCCGAATGGCAACATCGGGGTTATTCTCATTGTGCAGGCGGTCAATTCCACGCTCTCCAAAGAAGGGACAGCCGGTAACGGCAAAGGCGATGGCGTCTGCAATGCTGCTTTTCCCTCGCCCGTTTCCGCCTGTGATGACCGTGGGGTTGCCGAACACCAGCTCTGTCGGCTCCTCATAGGACTTGAAGCCCGAAAGCATCAGGCTGGTAATTTGAAACTGCTCGATCTTTTTCAAAGAATTGCTCCTTTCCGTTTTTCGCTGAATCGCTGTTTATGCCGCCCTGTCCTCTTGCGGGACGATCTCGTAGGATTCCAGCACGTAAAATGCCACGGTATCCTGCTGACGCATGGTGAGCTTTACATTGCTCAGAACGGTGCCTGTGCTCAGTTCGGGCCGTGCGCCGCGGGCGAAGGCCGGGATCTGCTTGCCGTCCGGCGCTCGGAGCGTAACAAGCGTGCTGCTGCCGCTCATACCGCCCTGTACCTTGGTGCTCAGAACCACATAGCAGTCTGTTCTCTGCCGTGCTGCGCTCTGCGGCAGGGCAAAGGGGACGGTGCGGGAAGCTGCCGCTCTGCTTTGCTGTACGGGCTGAGTCTGCTGTGAATCGCTCCGTGTCGCAGGCTGGTCTGCTCTTTGCAGAGCCGATGCAGGCGCGGGCTGAGAATTTCCCTGCTTTGGCTGCGGACTTGCTGCAGGCGCGTTTTCCTCCGGTGCTGTCTGCCCCGGTAGGGTTTTCGGCGTCAGCAGCGATTGAATGCCGCAGGCCGCGGCCGGTGTCAGCCCCAGGCGCTTCAGCGCGCTCAGATAAGCGTTATCCAGCCTGGCGCGTTCGCTGTCCTTGATCACAAAGCTGCGCCCGCGCTTCTCAATCTCGACCCAGACGGTATTAAGGTCGTACAGCACGCGGCCAATCCCCCATTGGACGGCAGCGCGCTTCATGCTGTCGGATAGGCCCCCCTTGACAGACTCGATATCCGAGTCCTCGGCGCCGTCCCACTTGGTAATGAAGCCGCGGCCCTCAAAGAAGATGGCGATGCCGCAAAGCTGCGCCTCCTTTTTCCCGTTGCTATGCCAGGGCTTGAAGTCGTTATACCAGTTCTCCGGCCCGCAGACCTCGTCCAAGCGGTTCTGGATGGCGCGGTTTGTCACATAGGGAACGGCCAGGCCGCGCATCTTCTCTTCCGTCGTGTTCTGCAGCCGCCATTCCAGATCCTCCGGGGCGAAGGGCTTTGCGAGAGCCTGCTGCATTTCTTTTGGGTTAAGCTGTGCCATGATGCTACCTCCTGCTGATAAAATCTCCCAGTGTTTTTCCGTTGGATACCAGAATGTCCGTGTAGTAATATGCGGGATCTTTGTCCTTGAGATGCTCCAGAAGCTCTCCGTGCGAAAGCTTTAATCTGTTATGCTCCCTGTCATACATATCGTCGTTGTCAGGTAGACCCAGCAGATACCGCGGAAAGTTCTTCAGCGCGGAAATCTTTCGATACCGCGGCAGCACATTGTTGCCTGTGCAGACCCGATCATCCGAATGGACATTGGAAAAGGGGTAAAAGAACATCAGCGTATCCATAGTTGGCGCTTCATCCGCAACGACGCCCATGGAACACTCCGCGACTTTGCCGTTTTCCAGAACCCGCACGCCAAACACCATGCGGGGAATCGGAAAATTTGGGTATTCCCTGTCCCCATAGATCACATCTGCCCGCAGTTCCGGATTCCAAAGTACGAAATACTTCTCCGTGGCGGACATGGATAGGTGAAGGCAGTGTTCCGGAAGAAAGCCGCTGTCCAGATAATCATTGCTGGCATAGCTCTGGTTGATAACATAGTACAGCTCCAGAGGATCAATTTCCCTATAGGCGGCAATGCCGCCCGGTTTTTGCTCCTCTACAATGATCGTATTTCTGGTGGGAGATAACCGCAGAATGACATCTCTCGAATAATCCTTGTTTTCAGCCGGCTGCATCAGGCAGCCTCCTTTCTTATGTTTTCCGTTTCTCTCTCAGCAAGTTTTGCCTCTATTCGCCGGATGCTGCATTGGCAGTAACGAAGCAGATCCACCAGCGAATTTGCAAAATAGAGCGGCTCGTAGTAATCCGGCGACAGGCAAAATTCCAGAATGACATGATCTCCGGCGATATGCTGTGAGAATTTGTAAACGGAGTTTGTTGCCCCCAGCACGAAATACTCAGTAATATCGTGCAGCTTTTTACTCCATACGCTTTGCCTGCTTCCGTGCTTCGGATCAGAAGCGCGCCCCTGCTCATACAGCCGGTCGATGATTGGATGGGAGCATTGCACGACGGTCGCTTCATACTCTTCATCAAAGAAAAAGTTCACATCGTCAAAAATATCCCACATAACTTCATCGATCACCATGAGAAGCTCCTCCATATCAACAACAGGGTGGCTTTGGCAAAAGATGTGTGCGGCATCCGGAGACTGCATATGCAGGAATTTAATCATACGCAGAAGCAGCAGGATATCGTCTTCATACTCAATTCCATACATAACCGGCACCTCAAAAGAAAGAGCGCTCTTGCCGCTGGAAAACAGGAGCTTTCCGACAGTAGTGGATAAAGCCCTGTATCCAACCATCGAAGACCCGATGATAGACCCTCTCATAATTTTCGGGCGTTACATTCTCTATTTGGAACGCATCCCAATCAATGATAGAAAGGTCAATGGTTTCTTCTTTATCAAAGGCTTCCAGCAGCTTTTGGATATACGGGCTGCGCTCTGATTTGGGGAATAACGCCGCGTCGTCTTTTTGCGAAACAGAAAGCAGCATTTTTACGAAAACATTCCGATCAAATGCAGTCATCTTTTTCCACCTCCGGGCTGAGCCGCACGACGCAAAGGGCATATCCGGCAGGGTTTGACAGAATCGCCCGCTGTTCCTCTTGAGATGCGACCGCACGCCCGAGGGCGGCATAGTAGATCCCGCAGTCTGGGAGCGGCGCGCCTTTTTGCAGCGAAATGTGCCACAGCGCATGAATCATCAGCTCCGGATCGCTGCCATCGACCACTACGGGGCAGATAAGCGAATCGCCCGCTTTCTGTGCCTTGTCCATATCCACCTTTTTGATCATGGCGGCTGCATGAAATGCAACGGCCTCCTGCTGTGTCTGCTGCCCGGTCAGGAAGAGCGTTAAGAACAGCTCCGGCTCCTGACAGCCCAGCACCACGCCGAAAGGACTGGTGAGCTTATGGCCCCATGCGTCATTTGCGGGATGGAACTGGCGGTACAGCTTTCCCAAGGCAGGCATCAGCAGATTGGATACCTGTCCCCAAACCTGCGCGCTGAGCGCGGCCTTGCTGCCGGTGAGCTGATCTACCGGGACAACAACTGCCATGTTGCAAAACTTCATTCTCGTTCACCTCAATATTCTTCCGACAGCAGGATCGTCGTTGCGGAGCGATCCGCTTCCGTGATGATCATAATGCGAAGCTCTTTGGATACCTGATACCATGAAATAATCCGGTTTCCGCTGCGAAGTGCCTCCTCATTGGCCCTTGCGTCGCTTTCACAGGTATCACCCCAATCGCCGCTCAGATGTCGTTCCAAAAGCCGGATCAGCCCTGCTCTTCCGACCTTATCCAATGCAGCAGGCGTCGCGCAGAGCTGTCCGCAGCGAAAACGCGCTTTTTTGTCTTGCATAAATTCCGCCTCTTTTCATGTCAATGCCTTAAAGCCGTTTGGCGTCAGGACATTGAAAATCATTTTGTTTGTAATGGTTTCTTTCACTTCGCTGCCAATGTGATTGCCCTGCGCGCTGAACTTTTCCTCACTCTCTGTGCGGATGACCTTGACGATGCGGCCTTTGATGATGTGCGGCGTATCGCACGCTATGAGGCCGTTGATCATACCGGAGCCGCCGATCAGTCCGATCTGACTGATGGAGAGCGGGAGCAGCGGCCGCTTTACGCCGCTGTCCAGTTCGCTGCGCGCCATCATCTGCGCAAAGCTGTTGCAACGCCGAAGCTGCTGCTCCAATTCTTTCTGATTGAATCGCTCTCCCTTGAAGGCATTGACCTCTATCGTGTGATCTGGCAGAGCGTAGCGTTCTTCCGGCATCTCTGCAAGAGAGCGAATGGACATGGGCGCGGACGCAAGCTCCTCCAGCCAGAGGGTATCCTGCAGTTCTGTCCCCCGGGGCTTTCGGACACCCAGCACCGCTACCTGCTTGAATTTCCGAAATTCACTCTCGGTAAAGCGCCAGACGGTAAGATCATCAAAATTGTCCACAAGGATACGGCAGATATCCGGCGTTAAACGGTAATAGGGAATCACATAGATCAGTAGGCCGCCGTATGCCAACGCAGGCAGGCTTTCAATCAGGAAGCGCTTTTCATGCCGGGAGCGTCCGCCGCTCTCATTGATGACCGAGAGATACGGCGGGTTGAGAAACAGCAGATGGAAAGCTTCGCGGCTGATGCTGCTATGAAAGAAGCTGCCGAAGCCCACGCGGTGAAGCCTTGTCTGTGCTTCTTCCGCGCGGCTCTCGTCCAGCTCCACGCCATAGGCATAGCAGTTATTGCCCTGCGCCAGTTGTCGAAGCGCCTTGCCGCAGCCGCAGCAGGGATCCAACAAGTTCGTGGTCACGCCTTCCGGAAATCGGATCCCCCGCAAAAGAAGAGCGATATTATCCGGGTCTGTTGGGTAATAGCCCAGCTTAATGTTGTTCATCAGCCGACCTACCACCGCAGCATTGGTCTTTTGTCCCACAGGAAGGGATGACGCGAAGCGGCTCAGCGCCTCGTAGACGCTCTTATAGCCGGTGCTCATCAATGCAAATCCTGCAAGGCCCTGCCGAAGCTGTCCGGATACTTTCGCAAGTGCGTATTCCTCCATTTCCATGAGGAAAAGCTGCACCTGTGCGAGTGTTTCCACCAAGGTTTCCCGCGTTCTACTCAGTTCCGCGTAAATATCCCGTGCCGCAGCAAGGTCGCTTTGGCGGCAGCGCTCAATCCGCGCCCGCTGCAAAACCATGCTTTTGGAGAGCTGGATGATCTTGCCTTGAAGCTGCGCAAGCTGATCCAGAGCATACGGCTTTTGCGCGGAAAGGTCAGGCAGTTCGCTCATAACGGCACCCATCCTTCCGCAAGGCACTCAGCGTCTCCAAAAGCTGCGGATATGACCAGGTTTTCAGGTCGCTGCTGGTGAGAAAATGATTGTATCCGCCTTTGAAGTCCCTGCTGCTCCGGATCGTCCGATAGCAAAGCACCTTCCCATCCGCGCATAAGCGCTGCTCGATCCACACCGCAATGCCTCTGTCCTCCCACATTCCATAAAGGGAGCATGTTCCCGACACCGCGATGCCGCCGCTGTTTGCACTGACTGTAACCTCGTGCAGTCCAAGATCCTTGGCAAGGGCGCGGAGGAATACCTTTCCCACATTCAAAAAAGCTTTCTTACTTCCATTGGGTCCGCTTTCCCTCTCGTCAAAGATGCAACCTAAATCAGTGGTCAGCAGCAGCGCAAGCTGCCGCATGTGACCTTCCTGTGATTTGATAGACATGTTGTATCCTCCTTTATTTCCGGATAAAAGAGGGCAAGGAACAAGATCTGTTCCTTGCCTTCCCTTCGGGCGGCTCACGCCGCTCCCTTCCATTCTTTTTCGTGTTCCACCGCCCGCAGCTCCATCTGCATATGGGCAAGGGGGATCCGCCGCTCATAATATGCCAGCAGGCGCAGTCCGCCGCCTTGCGTCGGAACACCGCGATAGATCTTTTCATAGAGCACGGTGCGGCCGTGTTCCTCTACGCGGGTTCTGCTTTCCACTTTCACTTCACACATAGGCAGTTAAGCTGCGGGGCGAAGGATGCGCTCGTTTTCGAAATCGAAAACAGGTGCGTTTTCCTCCGGTGTCCCGGGAATCAGCTTGAGGGTATAACCCTGCTCGCGTGAGAGCTTAAAGAGCCCAACGATACGGTTGAGTTCCTCATCCACTACATCTTCCTGCTTTCCTTCGACTTCCGGCACACTCTGGTCAGGTGCAGAGAACTCCGCGCTCCCTTCACTCTGCACAGTTTCCGTGTGGCCTTCCTGCGCGGGCACAAATTCAGCATCCAGAACTTCAGCTTTCTGCCCGGGCGCGGTCAGCGCCGTCCAGAACGAGCGCAGCATGGAGGCAAAGAGTGTACCGAAGAGGGTGCGCTTTTTCGGTGTAAGATTCACGACCTCCTGCGCCACGATCTCATCCACCTCGCTGATTGCTGCCGTCAGCTTTCCCGTTTCCACATAGGCTGCGGAGAGGAAGCAGGACACGGCGGCACTCTCGGAGGCAAACACCTCCGGCGCCTGCACACGCTTGGCAATCAGGCGCTTGCAGATCACGGTGCCGCTTTCCACATCGTCGATGCAGACGGTATCCGCGTTGATGCTGCCGGCGTCGATCACGCCGCTTCCGGTGATGCTCTGCGCCTTGACGCCATAGGTCACATGAAGGCGGCCATGCACCACCAAATGCTCCGTTGCCAGAGACTCATAATGGACGGTTTCTCCCTTTGGAATGTAAACGGTTTTCATCTTGTATTCTCCTTTTTCTTTTTTAGATGGCTATGCCATCTTTTTTCTTTTCAAGCTGCCATTTCCTCTTTCAGCCGGACCGGCACCACCAGGGCAAAATCACTGCGCCCCGCAGCATCGATCACGATGGGAGCATGAGGACTGCTGAGATGGATGCAAACCTCCGCTTCTCCCTTAAACTGCTTCAGGGCATCCAGCATATGATAGAGGTCAAAGCCGAGAACCATGTCTCCGCGGCCCCTCACCTCAATGCCGGTTTCAAATGCTCCACCGGACGCCGCAATGGAAAGCTGTTCGCCTGCAAAGCGCACATAAGGCTTTGCCGTGAGCACAGAGCACTCCTTCAGGTAATTCAGTTCCCGCACAAAGTCAGCCGTTTTGACAGTCACGCTCTCCCGATACCCTTTAGGGATCACTGCATCCACGTTATAGGTATCCACGCCCTGTAAGCGGGCAAGCATACGCAAATTGCCGCTTGCAAACAGCACATGGCTGCTTCCGATCCGCACGGTCATATCTTCCTTGCCGAAAGCGCTCAGGTGCGCAAGCACATCGGCGCGCACCAAAAAAGGCTTTGGGAAAGAAACACCTTCCAGCGTATCGCAGGCAAGGCGGGTTCCATCCAGTGCGTAGACGCGATTCCCGCAAAACTGCACGCAGATCGCGGCGGGTCTTGCACTCACGCTGGGCTTTTCCGCAGCATAGCGCACACGCTCCACACAGGCGGAAAGCCTCGCGCTGCTTACTGAAAATGCATCGCCCTCCGGAGCCTGCGGCATATTCGGATAATCCGCTCCGTCGTAGACCTCAAATTCCGCGCCGCGGCGTTCACAGCGGAGCAGAACCCTTCCGGCTTTCTTACTGCCGCTCTGCGTTTCGGAAAATTCCATCGTCAGCTCACCGGCAAAGTGGGAACAGGCGCGCAGGATGTCCTTGGTTTTTCGGAAAGCAAAGAACATATCATCGCCCGAAGCCGGGAACTCTGTCGTAAGCCATGTTTCGAGATCTGTTGCCGTCAATGTGCAGCGCCCATTCTGAATCCGGAGACAGACCTCCTCCAGAATGGGTATTGCGCACTTTTTGAGGATTTTACTGATTTTGCTCATTGCATGGGAAAACTCTTTTGCGTCAACTACTGCACGACTCATGCCGCACGCCTCCTTGTCTTCTTTTCCAGCACCGTCTGCATCCGGATCGTTTGGGTGGAAAAATCCGTCTGCAAGGCATTGTTTTCTCCATGGGTCAGAATGTTATAGACCATGATGAGCACAGCGGTCGCCGCAGTCACATTGGCCACAATACTCTGCGGATCTTCCTGTGCGGCTTCCGCGCAGCTGATCTCCGAGGGAAACAGGTCGGTGTCCTTCAGCATTTCTGGATGAACGCCGCCAATAGATTTGCGGATCGTTCTTCCGTTTCTTCGCACGCCGCACACGACCTGTCCGGTATACTTTCCGTTGCCGCTGTCGATGTAGATGAGTTCCTCGCTCTGATGAAAAGCCTGATGGCAGAGCTGCCGCGTCTTATTGTTATCCACGCAGCCCAGCAGCAGTACCATTTCCTTCGCCCGCTTGGTAGAATAGGGATTCAGCTCCCATTCCTTCGGCTCGATCAGTTCCATCAGATCCGGCAGCTTTTCAATAAAGCTGGGAACATACTCTGTCTCCATTCCAAGCACAGTGGAATACCGCTCTGCCAGCACGCGGGCTTTATTTTCACCCAAGTCTGCGGGGACAAAGTTCTGCCGGTCCAGGTTCTTTGGCTCGACAATATCCCCATCGCAGACAACAAAGCGGGCAGGACGATCCAGCATATGAAGCAGGCGAAACACATACGGGGCAACATAGCCTCCTGTGCCGCCGGCTCCCAGCATGACCACCTTGACCGGGCGATCCGTTGGAAACTTCATAGGAACGCCTCCTCCAGAAGGTCCCGGAAGCTGCGCTTATCCGGCTTTTTGAATCGCTCGGACTTTCTGCTGCGGATACTTACCTGCGTCAACCATTCCTTGGGAAACGGCTGCTCCAATCCTTCCATCACAATATTGGGATCGATGGATACAAAGGAGTCGCCGCAGAAAATACGTGCTTTGACGTCCGGATAGAATTTATCAAGTTTTCCCAAAACGAGGTAGAGTCCTGTGGAGCGCTCATCCTGATCATCTTTACCGGAGAAAAAGGCATCCATGCTGTTATGAGAGTGGATATCCGCGTAGCAGAGATACCGCTCTTCATCGTCATAGGGACAGTCATGGAGATTGGCCTCTACTTCCTCCTTGCACACGCTCTGCTTGGGGACGTAGGCAAAAAAGCGTTTTTCCGCCTTGTCCCAGTAAATCTGGGCAAATGCTTCATTCTCCCCATGATCCGTCATAAAGGCACGGAAAAAGGCGATGATCTGTCCCATCAACTCGGCGGGGATTTTCGGCAGAGCCGGGGAAAACCCGGCTCTGACCTCAGAGAAATCCACCACATTCTTTTTGGGGGCGATAAACTCGCCCTGCTCCATCTTGCGAAGCTCATAGATCCTGCCGTCGTTGGAGGGGATCAGGCAGATAACCTTATCCGAGTTGCGAGCCTCTTCCAAGGTGCCGAATTTCCCCTTATAAGCGGCATTTCCCTTGGTTTTCATTTCCACCTTGGGCTTTACATAGCAGCAAGGATCTTTGTCCTTCGTTTTCTTGAGGGCGTCGAGAAATTCGCGAGAGCGTTCGATCATCTCCTTCATGGAAATGATCGTGGTCCCCTTGGGGTCTTTGACCTCCTTGCGGATGCCGCAGTATTCCACGCTCCAGGATACCCTTTTGCCTTCCTCCAGATCGGTAAAATCATCGGACTTACGGATGCGCAGCTCCTCAAAGGTCATGGAGGGATCGTCGATCTCCTCTTTCACACCCTTGTGGTAGAATACCGGCGGCTTTTCCAACAAGCCTTTCTTGGTATTCTCCGCTGTTTTCTGCTCAAACGCTGCGGCAATGGGATTCTCCGCAGGAGCTTCGACCGGCGCCTTGGCGATGGGTGCGGTTGTCGGCTGCGATGTTGCAGCAACTGCCGGTGTGATTTCCTGCGCCACGGGTGTCGGAGACGACGGAACGCTCTGTGCTGCCGCCGGAGGTGCAAACGGATCTCCCTGCGGTGCAGCGCTGCTGTCTCCAAAAATCGCGCTGATATCCAATCCTTCTTCTTCGGGGATCTCCTGAAAGGGCCACGCGCCGTTGCTGGGTTCACTCATAGTAAATTGCTCCTTTCGATTTTGGGACAAAAAAGACCGCAATCACTCCTATGAGCAATTACGGTTTCATTCTCGTCCTTATTACATTTCAAGCCGTTTGAGTTCGACGGTACTCGCAAGGAGCATGCCACATCTCTAAGCGGTAAAACTGCCATGAGCTGTGCAAAGGGCATACTACCTCCTTTCCACTCTTTCTTTCCTAACTTACTCCGCCCTAACTTACTTCGCCCTGAAATACAGCTTCATTGTAGCATTACGGGGAAAGACTGTATAGTTGGAGTTTTTCCATAGTAAAGAGAACGCTCTGGATATTGCCGGCTGACTTCACTCAGCCGGAGCCTGCAAATAATTTTGCGCATAAATCTTGACGGGACCCTTTGTCAACAGCACCAATTTGTCCCAAAGCAACCAAAACAAAATGCGCCTGTATAACACAAAGGCACACAGGCGCAAGAAATTACATATTCACTTAAAAGCTGACAATATACGATACTGCTATTGTAAAATCCGGTTTTTCCATTTAATGTCCATCCAGACGAAGAATTAGTTGTTGGCATATCAGATGCAGGCAGAAGGACGGATGGTGTCTGTCCGTGTTTATTAGCCCATGGACCATCGTTTGTACGATACCAGTAATGATAGTCGTAGTTTCCTCCCTGCTTACCGATTCTCATAACGATCATCCACTGATTGGAAGCAAGTGTAACATTCGGACCACTCACTTCCTTCCAACGGCCTCGGAAGTTACTATTGAGCCAAGTAGTCATTCGTGTCTTGGTGCGTGCAAGGGCTTGCGCCGTCGTGGTAGACTGATTCTGAACATAAAGATTGTCGAAGATTATAATGGTGGAGACCTGTATCAAAAGCACTTGTATCAAAAGCATAAGGGCATTTTAGTAGATACTTATGTCTATAGCGATGGGAGTCAGGTGACTGCATTCAAATGGGAGAAGCAATAGTATGTAGATGCGATCATTTTCAAGGCGAAGCCTTCGATTTTTATTGATTTGTCAAGTGTTTTTGTGAAAAAATATTATTTTTATAAATGCTTATCGACTTTAGACAGCAACCTACAAAATGTGGTTTGTATGGATCAGCTTTACCCCTGATTCAATCGCAGGAACAGCGAGAATCAGTTGGGAAAGGCACCTAAATCTTGTGCCTTGCTGAGTTAAGCCGATAAGCATATTTTTATATATCCCCCTGCGCTGAAATAAAAACGCTCAATCACCATCATAAGTGATTGAGCGTTTTGCGCGCAAACTTAATGACATTGCCTCTATGAGAGACAGTGAAATAAAACACTGTCAATCATGGAGGGAGCATTACTATGCCACAGAAGCAGAAATTAAGCGCAGAGGAAAAGTAACCGTCAAACCACCCCAGCGCATAGACATGCATGAGGCAATAGTAGCGGAACGTTGCGAAACGTTTGTATCGAAAGAAATGGCAAGAATGCCAGTTCCCTTGAAAATGGCAATTAGGACGGAAAACAGCAGGCCGGAGATCACCGGCGCTGGAATCGCAAATTTGCGAAGTACATGGGAGCGGCGCACAATGGCACGTCCCGCAAAAATGACGAGTGCGGCAAAGCCGAGGCTTGTCAGATACTCAAATTGAAATGCACCAGACCGCGCCATCAGCCCCGGGGTAAAGGTTCCAAAGTAAGAGATCAGCTTATTCCGCCCCTTTCAGGATCATTTGTTTGCTGTGCGGCTTTTTACTGCACGCGATATCCGCTCGCGCACTTTTCAAAAGCGTATGCAAGCCGCTCATCGGGGAGGCAAAGGACTGCGGCTCAAAGCCTTCTGCCTTTTGGAAGGAAACGATGCGATTCGGGTGATCAATCCAGATCACACAGGTGTTCTGCGCAGAAGCTTCCGTTTTCATTTTTTCTCTCCGTTACACATAAGATTCATGATTCTTATAAAAGCTTGTCGGCTGCTGCCTGGCAAGCGGCAGACCCCTTGGCTGCGGCGCTTTTCCCCTCGCGCAACTCACAGTGCGCAAACTCCGTCGTCTGCGGCAGCAGTAGATCAAAGCGCCCGATCCGGTTGATCTTCAGATGCAGCCGCTCCGCCGATAGGTCGAGGACATGCCCGCCCTGCGTTTTGTCGCTGCTCAGATAATGAAAATGCCAATCCGGCTTGCAAATGCCGCCCACATACCGTGGGCACCAGACGGCGATCACATTACCGCGGGTGTTTTCAAAGCGAAATTCGTTCCAGCTTTTCGCCGCCTCAGAAAGCACCGGGTAGGGCTTCCGGCAGCTGTTCCAACTTTGCGTATGCACGCTCTTGAAAACACCACCGGCCTTGATCATATAAAAGAGATTAGGATTTCCCTGCACAAACGGCGTAAACATCTGCTTGAGCGAGGTAAGATCATCGATGCCGTTCAACGCTATCTCCGGGGCGTTTTCGTCAAACACCATGGCTGCGGCAAACGCCACGCCGTCCTCCGGCCTCATAACGGTGACCTTGCCGTCCGGCGCTGTCTTGTAGGCTGCGCCGTTTTCAAAAGTTATCACGCCGTCCAATGCTGTGCCGATGCCGACCCCGGTATCGGCACAGCACAGAAGTTCCCGCACGCTGACAGCCCCATCGAAGCTGCCAGCCTCCAGCGCGTTCCATGTAGACGCCTGAAACAGTGTTTTCACCATACTGCCACATCCTCTCCGCGAAAGGAAAAGGCGGTCTGCCTTTCCTCTTGCGGAAGGCAGACCGCCTTTTCTATTGACTTACTCGATGGCGATCTTACTGCCGGAGGCGAGCTTCTTCGGCTCCTCCTTCGGGATCAGCACGGTCAGCACACCGGACTCGTACTTGGCCTTCACGTCCTCGGGCTTGACGTCGCCGACATAGAAGCTGCGGGAGCAGGCACCGGAGTAGCGCTCCTGACGCAGAACGCGGCCCTTCTTGTCCTCCTCATCCTTATCGAGACCCTTCTGGGCGCTGACGGTCAGATAGCCGTCCTGCACGTCCACACGGATCTCATCCTTTTGGAAGCCGGGCAGCTCCACCGCAAAGCGGTAGGCCTTGGCGTCGTCCGTCTCGCGGATGTCGGTCTTCATCAGGTTTCTGGCGTGCTTGCCGAACAGCGGGCTGTGGCCGCCAAAGAAGCTGCCATCAAAGAAATCATCAAACATGTTTTCACCATAAATGCTGGGTACCATAATCAATTCCTCCATTCGGATAATAATACGTGTTAAATATTATGTGAAGCACGGCGGCACGGTCAGCCGCACCGCAGCATTGCTTGCCGATTAAAGATCTTTCGTTCTGGAAATACAGGCGCAGATGATGGAGCTGAGGCCCTCCAGCACGAATACAATGCCGACCGTCATGCCCATGGCCGCCACGCTGACCCACGGATCCATCAGGCAGACAAAGCCCGCCACCGTCAGCACAATGCCGACCGCAAGAACCCAACCCCAGGCGCGGACACCAAGGGCGCGCAAATCAAACGAACTGACGCACTGCGACACGCCGGAAAACAGCAGCCACAGCGTGAACAGGAACGGCAGCGACAGCATCGTGAACCACTGGTTGAAAAGCAGGAACAGCGACATGATCACCGTCAGAACACCGTCGAGCAACAGCCAGCCGGAGCCGAGCATCACGCCGCTCGCCGCGGCAAACGCCACAATCTCCGCAACGCCGGACAGCAACAGGAATATACCAAGCAGCAGCCCCGCCGAGAGCAGCGCCACGTCCTGATTGCACAAGCAATAGATGCCCGCGGCGATCAGCAGCACACCGGCCGCAACATTTAGGATACGCATGAACTTTGTACTCATAACGCCATCTTCTTTCTTTTTCCTCTTTTTGATTAAAGTTTAGCGTTTTCTGCGGCAAAGGCAATACGCTGCCAGTACAAGAAAAGAAATCGAGCTTGTGCCAAAAGCACAAGCAGAAAGGAGGAAGTGTAGGCAGAGAAGTCATTTGGACTTCACTTATATTTTACAATGCTGAGATAGCATTGTTCATAAGCTATATGGTATAATTTTACGGATTAGAATATAAAGATTGAAATTGCAGGAGGCTAATTATGAAAAACAAGGGTTGGAGAGCTTTTCAAATCATTCAGCTTATATTTTTCTTGTTTTTTAGTGTGTTCTTATTTGCAAGAACAGTAGATGGGCATGGAACTGTACAGACATTAGAAGTAAAGCTGATTAGTTTTGCTGTATGGGCGGCTTTTTATCTTGGCGTCTTAGCCATAGAGTGGTTGATCTACTTTATTGTTCGACGCTCTAAAAAGCAAAATTAACATGTGCCGATCTTTCTGTCAGAAGTCCGGCAAGTTCTTCAACACACAGCAATTTCCCACATCAGTCAAGCTGTGCTTTTTTGACAGCAAGCTCCCCGGATGGCTCATAGGCCATTCGGGGAGCTTGTTCAGGTATGTATCGGGAGCTTCCGCGGAATGATCACTTGGTGACGACCAGCTTGTCGTCCTCCACAGCCAGCCTTGCGGTGTCGCCGGTCTTGAGGGTGCCGTCCAGCATCTTCTCGGCCACGGCGTCCTCCAACTTGCTCTGGATGGCGCGGCGCAGGGGACGCGCGCCGTATCTGGGGTCAAAGCCCTCCTTGGCAAGCTCCTTTACTGCCTCGTCGGAAGCATCCAGATGGATGTCCATGGCCTCCATACGGGCCGCCACGGTTTTGAGCATCCGGCGGGCGACCTCCTCGATATCCTGCTCCGTCAGGGCGCGGAACACGATGATGTCGTCGATACGGTTCAGGAACTCGGGACGGAAGGTCTGGCGCAGTTCCGCCATCACAGTCTCCTTGGCCTGGGCGTATGCTCCTCCGTTCTGCCGTTGATGCTGCTGCGATAGATGAAGCTGGCTCCTCATTTCTGCCGCAATTTTCACATTTCATAATCATCCCTCCGTGAATCTGTATATAAATCGTTCAAACTTTCCTTTCTGACACACAATTTAGCTTTTCCTCTTGCAAAAACAAGAAGCTGCCGATACAATAAAGAAAAAACGACTTGTACCGAATGCACAAGCCGAAGAAGGAGGCAGACCATGGAGGAAAAACGCTGGGAGTCGTGCAATGCAGAGGCGCTACTGGAGGAGTTCTTTTCGCAGGATGATCTCCGGCAGTTAGCGCTGAGCACAGGGGAACTGCTGGGCTGCCCACTTCTGGTGCTGGACGACACCTTTCATATTGCGGCGCACCACCTGCCGCTCGGCTTTTCCGATGCGCTCTTTGAAACCGCCGTGCGCCGCGGCGAGATCTCCTATGAGGCCGGCGCAATCATCAGCAGAAACCCAATGCTCACAGCCGGTTGGGCGGACTATGTCCAGCTGGCGGACAGCCCCTATCGGCGGCGTTTTGCGCCGCTCGTCAGCGCGGGCGTGCGCCTCGGCTGCCTGATCTGCGTGGATACGGACGGACATTTGGAAAAGATTCCGCCGCAAACCTGGGAGCTGGTGGAGCGCATTCTCGCCAAGCAGCTGTTTGTGGAGGCGAGCCATCAGGACAAGCCCTTTGAAACGGCGGAGGACATCCTCATGCACCTGCTGGACGGCGGATTTTCTTCCGCCGCGCACTTCCAGCTACAGGCGTCCGGCACTTACCTGGCGGATTTCCACCCGCTGACCTTCGCCCTCATCGATCTTGAGGCCTACCATAATGCGTACATGGGGAAGCGGCATCTGAGGGAGGAACTGGAGACGCAGATCCCAGACGCTCATCCGTTTCTGTACAAAGGCGATATTTTCCTCTTTCTGCACAGAGAGGGGGATGCGGACACGCTTTCCACGCTGGCAAAGGAGTTTCAGCTCAAGATCCTCGTGTCCGAGCCGCTGGATGAGCTGTTTGATCTCCCGGGGCTCTACCGCACGGCGCGCGAGGCGCTGGAGCTGATGACGGACGAGCGCTTTCACGGGGAGCCGGTCTGCTCCGTGGCGCAGCTGCGCACGCCGCTGCTGCTGAAAAATCTGGAGGGGCGCGGCGACCTAATCCCGATTGCGCTGCACCGCCTTGCCGCCCGCGACCGTGAAAAGGATACACAGTACTGTGAAACGCTCTACCATTACCTCACCTGCTGCCACTCGCTGAAAAAGACCAGCGACGCGCTCTATACCCACCGCAACACCGTGCTCTACCGCATCCGCAGATTGCAGGAGGATTTCGCGATCCCGCTGGAGGAGCCGTCCCAGCACGCCGACCTGCTGCTGGGCGTGTCGCTCATTTTGTTTGAGATCAAGGGGCCGGACTTTTTTCTGCGCGCGCCGAAAAATGAAGCATAAAACCGGCGCGATCACGCGCCGGTCAGATAAAAAAGGATGATATTATGAAGGAAAACAGAAAGCTTTTGAGAGAAGTCCTCAAGGACATCCGCCACGACATGACGGACGAAGAGGTACTGAACCTGCTGGCGGACAGTAAGATTTCCGAAAATCTCGCAGGCGAAAATGAAAAATACACCCTCGGCCAGCGGGCGGCAGACGCCATTGCTAAATTCGCGGGCAGCTGGGCGTTCATCTTCGCCTTCACCGGCGTGCTGATCCTCTGGATGGTTGTCAACACGCTGCTCGCGGCCAAGGCCTTCGACCCCTTTCCTTTCATTCTGCTGAACCTCGTGCTCTCGTGCGTCGCGGCCATTCAAGCGCCGCTCATCATGATGAGCCAGAACCGGCAGGAGGAAAAGGACCGCCGCCGTGCAG
>ENA-ORNW01000401-ORNW01000401.1-human-gut-metagenome-genome-assembly--contig:-NODE-401-length-43840-cov-7.294165_pt1 | contig 43840 bp, 40 predicted proteins | sample MGYA00242121_ERZ509034 | MGnify/ENA primary metagenome ERZ509034 (study PRJEB26280, sample SAMEA2338689) | human gut metagenome | biome: human gut; feature: human-associated habitat; material: faeces... | reverse complement strand
GCCGACACGATCCTGCAGGCGCAGCAGGAAGCGCAGCCGCCGCAGGAAGAAGAACCGCAGCCGCCCGCGCAGGAGGAGCCTGAGCCGCCGGAGCAGGAGTCGGAAGAGGAGCCTCCTGCGGAGGAGATCCAGCCCGATACGCCGCAGCAGCCGGATGAGACCGCGCAGGCGGAACAGCCGGATACCTCCGTATCTGTGGCACAGGCAGGCACGGCAGTCTACACCGAGCAGCTGGCAGCCGGCGTTACCGTGACCTATGATCCGAACGGCGGCGACAGCGCAACCGTGTCCGCAAGCGTTACGCCCGGTCAGCCCTACGGCGCGCAGCCGGAGGCCGTCCGGCGCGGATATGCATTTGTCGGCTGGTGGACGCTGCCGGACGGCGGAGAGCAGATTTTGCCGGAAACAATCGTTTCCGATGTGCAGGCGCATACGCTCTATGCGCACTGGCAGCACAGAGACGCCGCGACGCTGACCCTCGACCCGAACGGCGGCAGGATCAAGTCCAAGGAGGCGACGCTGGCGCTCAGCGACGGCGACTGCTACGGCGCGCTTCCTATTCCGCTGCGGGAGGGATATGACTTTAACGGCTGGTGGACGCAGATAGACGGTGGCGAACAGATCCTGCCGGAAACCGTATTTTCCGGCACGGACGACCAAACTGTCTACGCGCATTGGACGTATGATCCGCTGGCGTTCTGGACCTTCACACTGCAAAACAAGACGCAGCAGATCTATCTCTGCCAGCAGATCTCCATCTATTTTGAAACGGAAACCGACGGCGTGACCCAGCAATATTGCGATCTGATCACAGCGACCGGCTCGTTCAATATTGCGGAAAGCCGGGACGATCCCAACGTTACGGACGATTGGGTACAGGCGAAAAAGCCTCAGGTCGTCCTCAAATGCGCGGATCTGTCGCAGGCGGCTTCCATCCGTGCCTCGGCGCAGGCGCGCTTCCCGGAGCAGCAGATCATTCTGGTTTCTCCCTCGGCGCTCTGGGGCGACGAGGCGACCATGCTATACGCAAAGCTGGCGCTTGCCAAGCGGCTTTACGGTGACTGGTACACGGATGTTGATCTTGCGAAGGCCGCGCAGGAGCTGAACATCAGTTCCATTCCAATCAGCTTTTCATAATAAAATTCTTCCGGCTGCGCTTCGGCAAAGCCGGAAGTTTTTTCGCAAAAATGATTTTTCAGAACCCCCGGGGGAGCTTGCGGCAGACAAAGCGGTTTGCTATATTGGTAAAAACGCAGAAATCTGCGCAGATACACTCCAGAGTGAAAGAGAGGAATCAAACAATATGAAAAAAACACTGAGTCTTCTTCTGGTATTGGTCATGGTTCTCAGCCTGTGCTCTGTCACCGCTTTCGCGGCGGAGAACTACACCGGCAAGACTGTGATCCTTTATACCGCCAACGTCCGCGGTGATGTGGACGTATATGCGAAGGTCGCCGCTGCAAAGACGGCCTACGAAAACGCAGGTGCGGACGTGATTCTGGCCGATGCCGGCAACTTCCTGCAGGGCACAGCTGCGGCGAACAGCGACCGCGGTCTGGGCGTTTACAACCTGATGGACGCGGCTGGCTATGACGTTGCGGCGATGGGGCTTGCGGAATTTGGATACGCCGACGCCACGACCGGCTACGGTTACCACAAGAACATCACGAAATACTACACACAGGCTGAACTGCAGAATGGTGCAGAGGCTCTGACCTACAACAAGGACATGAAGGGCGAGGTCACGGCGGACCGCGCGGAGAAAGCGGCTGCGACATTCACGGTTCTTTCTGCCAACGCAACCTCCGATACGGAATACTATTCCTTTGAAGCCAGTACGGTCCTTACGACAAAGAGCGGCCTGAAGGTCGGCTTTTATGGCCTGACCGCTACTTCCGCAGCAGCGAATGTGCAGGACGGCTGCCTGCGCGTTTCCGAGCCGAAGCCCGTAAAGCTGAACGCGGACGTGACGATCTGCCTGTCCAACGCCGGTGTCAGCGGCAGCGAATACGGCGATCTTGTCATTGATGCGGGCAATGCGGAAACGGTCGGCGCGTATGTCATTGACAATTCCAGCAAAACCGTAACTGCTCTTACGCCGGATCTGAGCGGCAGCGACGCGGAGATCGCCAAGAGTGCCGCCGCGCTGAAGGCAGCTGCCGGTAAAACGGTCGGCCGCTCCGATGTTATCCTGACCGGCGCGGATTCCGCGAACTGGAACGGCGAGACGAATCTCGGCGATCTGACGACGGACGCACTGCGCTGGTATGCGCAGAACTACATCGATGGATACAACAAGAAGCTTCCGCTCGTTGCCATCCAGAACGGCGGCAACTGCGACAACTTCCTGTATTCCGGCGAGATCACCGAAACAGATCTTTTGAAGGCGCTGCCGTTCTCCCCGATGGGAATCGGTGTCATTGAACTGACCGGCGCACAGCTTCTGGAAACGCTGGAGGCCGCATCGCAGCGGGAAAACTGCCCGGGCTTCGCGCAGGTTTCTGGTCTGACCTACTCGCTTGACACAGGCAAAGAATATGACGCGGGCGAGGCCTACGGCAAGTTCTTCCGTGCAGACTCTGTCAGCCGCGTGACCATCACCTCCGTAAACGGCAAGGCATTTGACAGCAAGGCGACCTACGCCGTTGTCTGCGACAATTTCCTGATCAATGGCAATGACACCTACTACACGCTGAAGGAAGCCAAGGAAGCCGGCGCAGCCTACGCCAACAACGGCAATGGCGTAAAGGTCCGCGACGCTGTCGCGCAGTACATCCAGGAGCAGCTGAACGGCGTGATCGGCAGCAGCTACGCCAGTGCACAGGGACGCATTTCACTGGAAAAGACGGACGAAGTGTTCCACGATGTCAAGGCGGCGGCCTATTACGCCGACGCCGTGAAATGGGCAAGAGAGAACAGCATCGTCAACGGCACCGGCAAGGAAACCTTCGGTCCGGACGCTAACATGACCCGCGCAGCGCTGTGGGCAGTGCTTGGACGCGCAGCCGGCGCAGATGTTGACGGCGGCAGCCCGTGGTACCAGAAAGCACTGGAGTGGGCAAAGACCGAGGGCATTTCCGACGGCACGAATCCGAACGGCAGCATCACGCGGCAGGAGCTTGTCACCATGCTTTACCGCAACGCCGGAAAACCGGCTGTGTCCGGCGATCTTGCCAAGTTCTCCGACGCATCTGCAGTCGCATCCTGGGCGTCTGACGCAATGCTCTGGGCCGTTTCCGAGGGGCTTGTCAAGGGCAGCGGCAGCAATCTGAATCCGACTGCTACCGCGACCCGTGCACAGGTCGTCACCATTTTGTATCGCCTGATGGAAAAATAAAGCGGATCCCATTCCAAACGCCCTCCGCGCCAGTTGCGCGGAGGGCGTTTTACATCCCCTATACCGGATATTGTTTTTCACTTTGAACATTTTGCACAAAAAATAATCAGTGGGTTTTCGCAATTCTCACGATTCAGGTCGCCGTTTCATTGAACACGATCCAAAAAACGCGCTCATTCCGCATTTTACCCCCGGAGGGGGTTTCGATTTCTGTGCCGCGCACAAAATTTCATCCCCCGGGGAGGCTTACGAGCCAGCGCGAAATTTTGTAAAATACAAAAATGAAAGGTGGCGGTATGCGTGGACGAACTGGAACAGGAGCATTTTCATGAACATGAACACACGCATGACCACGAGCATGCGCATCCGCACGAGCATGACCATGCGGATGGACACAAGCATCCGCACCATCATGAAAACACGAAATATGTTCAGAACCGGCTGGCGAGAGCCTCCGGACATTTGCAGCACGTCCGCGCGATGGTAGACAGCGGAGAAGACTGCTCAGACGTTCTGATGCAGCTTTCTGCCGTGATTGGCGCGCTGCAATCCATCGCCAAGGTAATTTTGAAAGACCATCTCGACCACTGCGTTGTGGACGCGGTGCAGTCCGGCGATACACAGACGCTCGACGATTTCAAAAAGGCCATTGACCGCTACATTCGCTGAGGAGGAACGCTATGATCGACAAGAATTTTGACCCGTGGAAACGAGTTCGTGAGTTCAACCCCGAAGCGCTGCTTCAGGAAAGCAGCGATCTGGTGCAGTGGCCGATCAAGCTCTATAAAGCGCCGAAGCTCTCGCCCTACTACCATCACGGCCATCTGCTCATTGCGGCGGACTGCTCGGCGTTTTCCTATCCGGGCTTCCATGACGCCCTGTCCAAGGGACGGGTGCCGCTGATCTGCTGCCCGGAAAACGACTTTGATATTACGGTGAAGCTGGCGGACATTTTCAGTCTCAACGACGTTGCAAGCGTCACTGTCGTTAGCATGGACAAACCGTGCTGCGCTGAGCTCAAGGATATGGTGCTTCGCGCCGTCAAGCAGAGCCGGATGCCGATCCCCGTGCAGGTCACGAACCTGTTTGTAAACGCGGAGGAGGTTGATTGAGATCTCATTCAAACTGCAAATCTCTGATTTGACATATATTCACACAAAGGAGAACCCCAAATGAAAAAACTTCTTGCAATTTTGCTCTGCCTGAGCCTCGTATTTGCTCTGACAGCCTGCAGCACCCCTGAATCCCAGACGCAGCAGCCAGCGGAACAGCCGGTACAGACGGAGGATCAGCCGTCGGAACCGGCGCAGACGGAGCAGCCTGAACCGGAGAGACTCACATATCCGATCGAGCAGTTCACGGTCGGCACGACGGCTGCCATTGAGACAGCGACGTTTGGTGAGTATAACTTCGATATGCTTGCCAGCGGCGTCAGCGAGCTGCCGCTCGTCTGGCAGGACGCGGAGGGCAATTACCATCCGCTGCTGGCTTCCTACGAGACCGCGGATTCCGTCACGTGGGTCTACACCATCGAGCCGGGCATGACGTGGTCGGATGGCGAACCAGTCACGGCAGAGGATATTCTGTTCACACTCGAATATGACGACGCAAACGGCAGCGCCAATTTTGTCTCTCAAACGGACGAAGACGGCAAGGTCACGGAGGCAAAATACGCATCCTATGCGATTTCCGACGATGGAATGTCCATTTCCCTGACGCTGACCTCTGCCAACGTGCGTGAGCTTTCCAACATGACGTCCTTCCGCGTCATGCCGAAGCACATCTACGAGGGCAAGGATTCCGTCACAGAAGCTGAAGCCCGCGTCACCTGCGGACCGTATATGCTGGAGAGCTTCAACAAGGAGACCGGGACGCTCACCTTCATCCCGAATCCATATTATCCGCAGACACCGAACGTCGGCAAGCTTACCTACCGGCTGTTCGGCAATGAGGATACCATGTATCTCGCGCTCCAGAGCGGCGATCTGGACATGACGTGGGCATACTCCACGGGTGTTTCCGGTTCGTATCAGGATGTGCTGGCTGCGACCGACACGCTGACGCTCGAAGCCGTCACGGCGGCGAATGCACCGGCGGTGCTGGCGTTCAACAACGCAAATGGGCCTTTTGCGGATGAGAATCTTCGGCTGGCAGTCTCCTATGCGCTGGACTATGACAGCTTCCGCACCGTATTCGGCAGCGCCTATGCCTCGAACCCCAACCGCGGCTTCGTGCCGCCTGTGACCGTGGGTTATAAGGAGACCGAAGCGCTCGGTCAGGATCTGGCGAAAGCCGAGCAGTACATGGCGGATGCCGGTTACACAGAAAAGAATGCGGACGGCTTCTATGTGAACGCGGACGGCGAGGTTTGTGCCTTTACCCTCACCTGCAACGCAGGCAAGGAAGCCCATGTCGGCTATGCAGAGCTTGTCAAGACGCAGCTCGAGCAGTTCGGCATTCAGGTGGATCTCGAAACGCTGGACGGCGACAGCTACAACGCCAAGACCAGCAACAAATTCTCTGAGAACAATATCACGATGGAAGCTGCGATCTACGGCTACACGGCCGCCGGTATGGGCATGAAGAACGGGCTTGCTTCCATTTACGTCGACGGCACGCATCCCGTGCAGGGCGGCTGTCAGGTGTTTGACGAAGAATTCCAATCTATCCTCTCTGCAATGGGCGAAGCAAAGACTGTGGAAGAATACACGACTGCGGCGGGCAGCCTGCAGGACTGGTATGCTGCACATACACCGCTCATTGCCCTCTACTGGGACAGCCAGATCCTTGTCCACAGCGCGGCATATGAGAATTTCACCGTAGACGCGGTGTTTGGGCTCAACAACGCAAGCACCTGGTTCTCGATCACAGCAAAATAATCAAGGTACCTTTCAAACGCGGGGGTTTCTTCGGAAATCTCCGTGTTTTGTCAATTTCCATCCCCCGGGGAGGGTTACGCACGCCGTCCGGATACGATACAATAATGGAAATTGCGAAGGGAGGGAACGCCGATGGCCACAGCTGAAATACTTCCGGCGTTCTCTTACGCCTGCGGTATGATCTCCGCAAAGCTTTCGCGCGGCGAACGTGTGCTTTTGCAGGACGTTTCTTTTTCTCTTTCTTCCGGGCAGCGGCTGGCGATCATCGGCGAGACCGGCTCGGGCAAGACCATGCTGGCACTCTCGATTCTGGGGCTTCTTCCTGCAAACGTGCGGATGCAAAGCGGCTGTATCGAGATGGACGGCGCGGCGCTTCCCGCAGGAAAACAGCTGCAAACGCTGCGCGGCGACAAGCTTGTTTATATTCCGCAAAACGGCGCGGAATTTTTGCTCCCCACGCGCACGGTGCGAAAGCAGCTCTATGACAGCCTGAAAAAGCTCGGCTTGCCGCGCAAGGATTTCCCGGCATTGGCGGCAGAAAAGCTGCGTCTTGCGGGCTTTGACGCGCCGGAGACGCTTCTGGACAAGTATCCCTTTCAGCTCTCCGGCGGCATGGCGCAGCGCGTGACGATCGCGCTGGCAGCCTGCTCCCGGGCGCGGCTTCTGATCGCGGATGAGCCGACGAACGGATTGGACGAAGCCGGGCGTACACAGTTTTTTGCGCTTCTGGACTCGATTTTCCCGGACGCGGCGAAGCTCATTATCACGCATGATATTTCCGTCGCCGCACGCTGCGACCGGGTTCTGGTTCTGTGCGGCGGGCGGATGCTGGAAACGGGCGTGTCAAGCACAGTTTTAAGCGCTCCACGCCACCCATACACGAAAGCGCTGCTTGCCGCGCAGGTCGCAAACGGGATGCAGCCGTCGCCGGTTCTGCGCGAAGGTGCATCCGGCTGTCCGTTTTACGCCCGCTGCCCGAAGGCAGACGAAGCCTGTCTGAACGGCGAGATGCAGAAACATACGGACGAAAAGACGGAATGGTGGTGCTGCCATGCTTGAGATCAACAACTGCTGCAAATCGTTTGGAAACCATACGGTTTTGCAGGATGTTTCCTTGACCATTCCTGACGGAAGCATCATCGGCGTGTTTGGCGCGAGCGGCATCGGAAAATCGACGCTTGCAAAAATTCTCTGCGGCGTAATGCCGCCGGACGCGGGAGCGGTTTTCCTTGACGGGAAACTGCTTGTGTCCCCAAAAGAAGCGTATGACAGAAAGCGCGGTCTTGCCATCCAGATGGTGTATCAGCAGCCGCATGCCACGCTCGACTCTTCGCAGAAAATCGGCGCGGGACTGCGGGAGCTGATTTCCTATCATCGTCTGACGAAAAACAGGCAGGAGACGGAGAAACTGATCGCCGACATTCTGGCGCAGATGCAGTTGCCGCCTAAAATTCTTGCCCATCTGCCGCGGCAGATCTCCGGCGGCGAGGCACAGCGTGTGGCGTTGGCGCGCTGCCTGCTTTTAAGCCCGAAGCTTCTGATTTTAGATGAGGCAACGTCGATGCTGGATGTGTCCACGCAGGCCAATCTTCTGGCGCTTGTAAAGGCGCAGATGCTGCCCAATGGCGGGTCTGTGCTGTTCATCAGCCACGACTGGGCACTGACGAATTTTTATTGCGATACGGTCTATGAATTTGATGAAACTCACCAACTGAAAGAGGTGCGGGCGTGAAGGATTACAGAAAAAATATGCGGCTCGCGCTTGTGTGCTTTCTTTTGGTCGTGGTTCTGAATTTCTTCCTGCCGCGGCTACTGCCCGGCGACCCTGTGGCGTACCTGACGGGCTTTTCCGAGCAGGATATGACGCCCGCACAGGTGGCATTCTATGAGGAGGCGCTGCATCTGAACAAACCGCTTGCGGCGCAGTTTGGCTTCTATCTGCGGTCGCTGCTGGACGGGACGCTCGGGTATTCGTATAAAAAGGACGCAGCTGTCTCGGCGCTCATCGGTGAGAAAATCGGCTATACACTGCAGATCACGGTTCCGGCGGTGCTGCTTTCGGCGGGGATTGGCCTTCTCTGGGGACTTCGGTGCGGGTACAAAAAGGATTCGCTTGCCGACCGCTTTTCTACAACAGCACTGATTATCCTCAACGCCGTGCCGACGTTTTTAATTGGACTGGGACTGATGATCGTCTTCTGCTTTCAAAACCGGTGGCTACCCTATACCGGGCTCAATTCTCCGGAGGCTGTGCGCGGTACGGCTGGGCATGTATGGGACAGAGTTCTGCATCTGCTGCTGCCGGTCGGAACCTTAACGCTGGCGGCGCTTCCCAGCCGGTATCTGCTTGTGCGCAACATGGCGGCAAGCGCGTCGGACGGAAAGGACATTTTGTACGCAAAGCAGCGGGGACTTCCGGACAGAGTCATCCGCCGGGAGTATCTTTTGCGCTCGATTGCGCAGCCGTTTCTCACGATGCTCGGCATGAGCGTGTCGCTCTGCGTGGGCGGCTCGGTCGTGATCGAAAAAATTTTCTCCATCGGCGGGATGGGTTCGCTGCTGACGGAGGCAGTCTATACGCTCGATTATCCGCTCATGCAGGGCATTTTGTTTGTGACGACGTGCATCATGGTGCTATCGATTCTGCTTACCGATTTTTTGTGTCTGCTCCTTGACCCCAAGCGGAGATTGGAGGGCAGAGCATGAAGAAAAAAGGGTTTTTGCCGCTCATTCTGGGGCTTTTGCTACTGGCCGTTTTTGCGTTGGCCGCGTTTGCGCCCGAACTATTTACAAGCTATGGGCAGAAGGAGCTGTTCACAAAATGGCTGCCGATCAGCCGGGAGCATCTGCTCGGCACGAACGCGATGGGCTATGACATTTTTACCGAGCTCATCTACGGCGCGCGGCAGACGCTGCTGGTCGGCGTCTTGAGCAGTATTCTGACGCTGATTCTGGGGGCGGGTATCGGGATCCTTGGGAGCTTTCACGGCTGGGTCGGGCAGATTTTCAATGGCCTGATTCAGATTTTTGTTCTGCTTCCAAAGCTCATTACGCTCATTGTTCTGGCGACGTTTTTTGGCAGCTCTGCCGCGCACCTGATCATTCTGATCGCGGCGTTCAGCTGGGTCGGCACGGCACGCGCCGTGCGCGCAAAGGTTTTGCAGCTGCACACACAGCCGTTTATCGAAAGCTGCCGGATCCTTGGCTACAGCCGCGCCCATATTGCCGTGCGGCACATCCTGCCGAACCTGTCGGACGTGCTGCTCTCGCGCTTTCTGCTTGGGGTCAACAGCTGCATTATGATGGAGTCGACGCTCTCATTTTTGGGTCTTGGCGACCTTTACCGCCCGACGTGGGGGACGATGGTCAATTTTGCGTATAAGCGTGGCGCGTTTCTGCGGGGGGCGTACCAATATCTGCTGGCACCCGGCGTGTGTGTCATGCTGCTGTGTCTGGCATTTTACCTGATCAGTCTCTGGCTGACCGCCAGAAAGGAAACCATTTCGGAGGGGTAAGATGGGAAAATACTTTGCAGACGTTCATGCGTCGCACGAAAGTCAGCTTCAGGATCTGCCGCATGGGCTTGCCGACACGGACGAAATTCTCGCCTGCCGCGCAAAACCGCAGACGTATGAAAATATTCTGGAGCTGGCAGACGCGCTGTGCTGGCAGCTGCGTTTCCGGGAGGCGATCGACGCTTTGACGCAGGCAGTCAAGCTGGAGCCGGAACGCATGGAGGCTTACCGCAAGCGCGGCCCCAAGTATCTCGATACGCTGCAATTTGAACGGGCGCTCGCGGATTATACGCGCTGCGAGCAGGCAGACGGCGTGAGCGTCGAGTCGCGCTATCGCATTGGTATGGCGCAGTATATGCTGCAAAACTATGATGCGGCGACCGCCGCCTTTGCTGGTTCGCTCGCCATCGCGCCGCAGGACGACGATATGTATATTGCGGATGTCTACTGGCTGGTACTTTCGCAGCTTCGTGCTGAAAAAGCGGACGAGGCACAAAAAACGTTGAAGCAGCATTATCGACCCGATATGTACGTCGGCCACCACACGGCGTATGAAAAAGCCATGCGCGTGCCGGCAGGGTTTGCACCGATGGAGGATATGCTGGCGGAGCTGGAGGCGGAAGAGGACGATTTGCAGTTTGCCATGACGGCCTACGGTCTTTGCGTTCTGCTGGAAACGCGTGGCGAGACGGAAAAAGCCGATGCCTTGCGTGAAAAACTACTTAAGCGCGACGGCTTCTGGTTCTGCTTCAGCTATCTCGCGGCATATAGCGACTATAAATACACAGTTAAACCGGCAGCAGTCACTTGACTGCTGCCGGTTGTTGCTCTAAGCGATTTTTTGTTGTCCTTATGCGTGTTCACCTTTAGCTTACGGTGAGCAGTTTTGTTTTAAGCGGATTCAGACAAGCGTGTCATCCAACAGGAAGTCGATGACGCTGATGTTGAGAATGCCGTTATCATCATACCAACGCTTGCGAATGTCATGACGCACGATGATCTTCGGGAAAGAATCGCCGGTCAGCGCGAAGGGCTTGTTCTCGGTGATGGCCTTTTCCTCCGTTCCCAGCGCATAGGCGGACTGAATGTAGGTCTTTTTGCCGCCGGAGGCTGCAATGAAGTCGATTTCCCGCGCAACCGGCGTGACCTTTCCTTTGGCATTTTTCTCATTGCCATAGACGATGCCGATGTCAACGGAGCATTCACGGATCATCAGCTCATTGAAAATGATGTTCTCCATGATATGCGTCATTTCCTGCTGGCGGAAACCGATGCGGGCATTTCTCAGCCCAATGTCCTCACAGTAGTATTTATTGGGATAGTCAAAATAGCTCTTGCCCTTGACATCCCAGCGTTTGCATTCGGTGAAGAGGAAGGAATCCAATAAGTGATCCATGTAGGCTTTCACAGTGTTTACTGCAACCACATTTTCACCGCTGCGCTTCTGCACGGTGTTGATGGTGGCTGCAACCTTTGTCGGATTGGTCAGAGAGCCGATGGACGAACACAGCAGATCAAGAATAGCGGACAGCACATCCTCACGCTTGATCTTCTTCCGCTCTACAATGTCCTTCAGATAGACCTCGGAAAAGAGAGATTTCAGATAGGCCATCTTTGCGGCATCTGTGGGACGGGACAGAATCAGCGGCATACCGCCGTAGAAAGCAAACTCGTCAAAAGCGTCCTGCTTATCGCCGCCGACAGCCGAGTAGTATTCGGAAAAGGAAAGCGGATGCACACGGATCTCATCGCTGCGCCCCCGGAACTCCGTCAGGATGTCCGAGGACAGCATTTTGGAGTTGCTTCCGGTCACATAAATGTCTAAGTTGGACAAGGATTTCAAATCGTTGAGCGCATCGTAGAAAGTGATCTTCTTCCCGTCTGGATTGTAGGGATTCGGAACTGCGTCGGACATCTGGATCTCGTCTACAAAGAGATAATATTGGTCTGCGCTGTGTTCTACGATCTCACGGACATGAGACGCAAGCTCCAACGGATTGCGATAGCGAATATCACGGGTCAAATCCAGCTCAAAGGACAGAATGTGGTCTTCTGCAACGCTCTCACCGAGAAGGTATCTCTTGAACAGATTGCGAAGCAGATAGGACTTGCCGCATCTGCGGATGCCGGTGATCACCTTTACCTGACCATCCCACATAAAGGAGATGATTTTCTTCAAATAGCAATCTCGTTTTATTTCCATAGCCCAACCTCCATTGAAAACTTTCCGATATTATCATGCTACTTTTCAATAGATATTATATTCCAGTACAAGAGAAAAATCAACGTTCTTACTGAAAAGTTCAAAGATAACCCCAGCAACATTTCAATGAAATAGATGAGGAAGTACACGACCATAAGCTATTCAAGTTAAGTACAGCACCGTATTTAGAAGCGAAAACTGTGTATAGTTGCAAAAATCACTTCTAAAATACATTTCTATCTGAGCGTGATTTAACTTGCTGACAATTTGCTTGAGGAAACGGCCTGATATGTTTTGAGCGCAAAAACGCAAGATACGGGACGAAAGCAGGAGCAAAACATCCAAACGACGAAGGAGTTTAACTTGCCTGTAGCTTGCTGTGACCGCCAATAATGAAAACACGCCACAGTATTGACACAACATTGGCACGGTTTTGCTCTTTCGGCGCAAATCCATATATGCTATACTGAAGATGCTCAAAAGCATATAAAACTGAATCTTGTTGCGAGCAGACGCCTGACCTTGGCGTCTGCTTTTTGCATCGGAAAAAGAAAAGGAGGAGCATCTTTGAACACATCCAATAACTTACCGCAGCTTCCGCCGCCGAGGAAAAGTCCGGGGCGCTGGCTCTATGTTGCATGGCTCGGCGTCAGCATTCTGCCGCTTCTGATCCAGCCGGCTTCGGCCACGACAATCTGGGAAAAGGCGACGGAGATCATGAAGGACGTCTACCAGCAAATTCTTCTCATCTCCACCATCGCTGCCATCGTCACCGCGTCCGTTGCGCTTTTAATGATGAACTTCTCGCGCAGCGGCCGGACGGTCGAGGAATCGCGTGCATGGCTCAAACGCATTGCAATCACCTGGGCGATCCTGAACGGTCTCGGCTTCATCATGGCCTACGTCACGCCGTTCTTCTCCGGCGGTCAGTGGACGGCATAAGGCATGGGGATTCTTGACGGCGTTGTCGAATGGATCTCCGAACAGATCATGCACGGTCTGGACCTCATCAACACATCGGTACTCGGTGCACTCGGCTGCGGAATGGAGACGTTTCTGCGTTACTTCCCGGCAGCTGAAACAATGTATGATATTTTTACCGCCATCGGCATTGGCTTGATTTTATTGATGTGGGTCTGGAACCTGTTCAAAAATTACTGGCTGGGCGCCGGCTTTGAAGCAGAGCATCCAGTCAAGCTGACGTTCCGCGCGATCATCTTCATCACGCTTACCTACTGTGCGAAAAGCATTGTCGAGATTGTCCTGAAGATCGGCGGCACGCCGTATGACTGGATCTTATCATCCGAGCTGCCGCCGCTCAGCTTTGCGGATTTCAATTCTGTCATGCTGGTCATCATCGGTGCCTGTGCAAACGGCGCGGTCACGCTGATCGTACTCATCATCGTTGTGCTGCTGGCGTGGAACTATCTGAAGCTGCTCTTTGAAGCCGCCGAGCGGTATATCCTGCTCGGCGTTCTTGTTTACACCGCGCCGGTCGCGTTCTCGATGGGCGGCTCTCAGTCCACAGCAAATATCTTCAAGGCATGGTGCCGGATGCTGGGCGGGCAGGTGTTCCTGCTGCTTATGAACGCATGGTGTCTGCGGCTGTTTACCAGCATGGTCGGCACGTTTATCGCAAATCCGCTTTCTCTTTAGAACGCAGCGCAAAAGCTTGTTACTCACGGAGCAGCCACTCGATGAGGTTTTCGGATTTGATGCCGTCATAAGAGGCATCGAACCCCGGTTCAAGGGACAACACGTTTTTTTCGTAGTTATCGCGGATACTCTGCAGCGGGGCAAGCTCCCGTTTCCGCACGTCCTCGCTCATCATGGACTCCGTTACCTGGATATACTTTTTCTCGTCGGCAGTCGTTGCGATGAAATCCACCTCCGCATTGCCAATCTTGCCAATCGCTACATCATAGCCCCGGCGAAGCAGTTCAAAGTAAACAACATTCTCGATGGCGTGACCGCTGTCCCGATTACGAAAGCCCAGCAGATAATTGCGAAGGCCGATGTCAACGATATAGTATTTTCCGAGTGTACGGAGGTATGCCTTGCCTTTGATGTCAAATCGCTTGATCTCATAGAAAAAGTAGCTCTCCAGAAGCGCGTTCACATATGCCTGCACCGTATGGGCGCTGGGTGCGCCTTTGCGCTTGCCGTCATCCAGGAGTCCTTCGTTTACCAGCGTATTGCCGATGGAGGCAATGGAAACACTGGAGCCGATATTGTCGGCGAGGAACAGGATGATTTTCCGCAGCAGCGTAGGGTCTGTGATTTGCTTTTGCCCCCTGCGCTTATCTCGCTCCAGAATGTCACGAATCACGACTGTGGAATAGATGCCATCGAGGAGCGACAGCGTCTTTTCCTGTTCCAGCCCAACATCAGCAATGCCGGGCATTCCTCCGAAACGCATATAAGCGTCAAAAACCTCGCGCAGCTCGTAGCGTTCACCGTTCTTATCAAATACCTGCTTGCGGAGCCCACCGAGGGCGCTTCGCGTTTCCCGAACCTCGAAGTCGTGGAAAGCAAGGAACTCTCGGAAAGAAAGCGGCAGCATTTTGATTTCCACGCACCGTCCGGATAGATAGGTAGAATACTCCGAAGAAAGAAGGTAAGCGTTTGACCCGGTGACATAGATATCGCAGTCAAAATCTACACGGAAGGCGTTGACCGCATCCTCCCATGCTTCGATCCGCTGAAGCTCATCGAAGAAAAGATACATCCGCTTTCCGGGGACACTGCGCTCTTTCACATACCGATAGATATCGTCGGCGCTCATCCCTCGGAAATCAAAGGATTCAAAATTCATCTCGATGATCTGCTCCGGCAGAACACCGGTATCTTTCAAGTGCTGTACCATCAGTTTCAGCAGACTGGACTTGCCGCAGCGGCGAATGCCAGTTATCACCTTGACCGGCTCGGTATCCTGGAAGCCAATCAGCTTCTTCAGATAAATATCGCGCTTTTTTAGTTCGTGGGAATCTATCATGCCAAACACCTCCTGTGGCATTAGTATAGCACCACCTAAACAAATAATCAAGTTTTTGCACTCAAATGCAAAAACTTATAGCATTCGACAATTTATGCAGTATTGCCGCGTCCGAAATGCCATGTCTCATTTCTCCTTGGTATCTTGTAATGCGGCAGAAAGGAATATCCTTTCCTATGAGAAAACGATTCTTTTTGAACTGCCTGCTGATCCTCACCCTCGTTATAGTTATGTCAACTAACGCATTCGCTATTTCGGAGAGTGATGTAGAATCCGCAGTCAGTGCTTCCGGGAAGGAAGCTGTCTCCGGCAATGTACTGGTATGGTTTCTGTGCGCCATTGCCTTTTTGAAAGTATCGCAGAAGATCGACAGCTTTCTGTCCAGTCTTGGCCTGAATGTTGGGCATACCGGCGGCTCCATGCTCTCTGAGGCGATGATCGCCATGCGCGCCATCAACACCGCGACAAGCGCAGTCGGCAGCGCATTGGGAAGCCGCAGCCATCACGCTTCTGCGCCTGCATCCGGAAAATCTGGGGTTGGAAGCGCAGCATCGGCAGGCTTTTTCAGCGGTGGACTCGTCGGTATGGCAAGCCGCAAAATCGCAAGCGATGCGGTGCGTACAGCAACTGCTGAGAAGAACATCGTCCAGCCGCAGCAGGCCGAGGCGACAGTCAGCCGGACACACGCGAGCAGCGACACCCATTCCGGTTCGCAGACGGCTTCTGAGCAGCAGCGGCAGAATACCAGCCAGCTTGACCAGAATCAGCAGACGGTTTCTTCCCGCGTCGTAAACTCGGAACAGCGTGAAAAGTCCCAACAAGCGCTCCACGAATCCCAGCATTCTATGGATGCCAGCCAGCTCCATCAGGATACACAGACTGCGCAGGAGCAGCAGTTCCACGCGGCGTTGCATACGGAGGATCAGCAGGCATCGCATCTGGCGTTCCAGTCGGAACAGGGCGAGTTTGTCGGCTCTGTGGTGCAGTCGGATGAATTTGAAGCAAGCAGCGAAGAAGCCCGAACGGAACAGTCGCAGGTCATGCAGTCTGCCTTGCAGCAGGAGCAGATCGGTGTTACCCAGCGTGAGCAGGCGCAGTATACCCAGCAGGAGACGCAAAGCTCCACTTTCGGACAGGTGGAATCGCAATCCCGGCAGCATACTGCGCAATCTGACAAACAGTTTTTCTCCGTCCGCAATGGACTTTCCAAAACCACCATTGCAGAGCGGACGGTTCAAGCGCAGGAGCGCCCCGGCAGATTCCTGCACAGCAGAACACCATCTGCTGCGCCCGCTTCTGCCCCGGCAAATGAAGCGCCTGCCGCCCGGCCTGCGCCGATCCCGTCCGCACCGACGCAGTTCCGCAGTTTCGGCGGAACACTGTTTGCGAAATCGCTCTATCAGGGCGGCGCGTTTGCCAACGATGTGATCGGCACGGTCGCCAAGGGCGATTACCGCACGACCGGCTCCATCACCGGCGAGACCGCGACGCGCTCTCTGATGTCCTACATGGGCTTCACCACGTTGGGAGAACATGCAACCAACATTCCGCGCTATCAGGACGTGGAGATCGGCGGCGGCCGTATCACAGGGCGCGAGTTCACACCGGAGCACCCGGGCGGCATTGATTTTTGTATGTACCATGCCGACCAGTATGCCCAGCCGAAGGGCGATTACAGCAAGGTCTACTCCGCGGACGATGCTGCATGGTATAAGCAGTACGCGGAGGACACCGTTGAACGAAAGCCCTATCAGGCGGAGGACGGCAAGATTGCCTATCACGAAAAGATCGTGCAAAAGCTGCCGAATCCGCCGCAAAGAAAAGATCGGATGTGAGAACCTATGAGTCAGGAACAGCGGGACAGCTATGTGATCCCGCCAAACTTTATTGAGGGCGGTTCGTTCTTCGGCGGCTTATTCAAGGCGCGAAATGTGGTCGAGGCGGTCATCCTTGCCGCCGGCACCGGGCTTCCGATCCTGACGCTCTCGCTGACGCTGACCGTCCGGATCATCCTGCTCTGCCTGACCTCGCTGCCGCTGGCGCTTCTGGCGCTCATCGGGATCGCGGGGATGCCGCTTTCCTCCTATATCATTCTGTTTTTTCGTTTCCTCCGCAACCGCAGAAGTCTGAGTAAAAGCGGCGGCAAAAGCAGCCGAAAACAGGCGATCCTCCCGACATGGGATAAAAAGTCTGGCCCCAGCACGGCTGTGCAGCCCGCCGCCTACAAAAAGGACGGCAGCCGCATCCGCTTTGCAAAGGACACACGCCGCCTGATGCTGGACACCGCCTATCGGCAGAAGAAGCAGGCCGAGCGCCCCGGCAATCCGCTTGCAGCGTATGTGCCGATTCAGAAAATCGAAAACGGCATTGTCTACACGACCGACCACCGATTTATCAAGATCCTGGAGATCGTGCCGATCAATTTTCTGCTTCGCAGCGCAAGAGAGCAGCGGAATATCGTGTATTCGTTCATCAGCTACCTCAAAATCGCACCTGTGAAGCTTCAAATCAAGGTTATCACCAAGCGCGCAGATATGAACCGGCATATCGAAACCGTGCGCCGGGAGATGGCACAGGAGACGAATGAAAGCTGCCGGATGCAGCAGGAGGACTATCTGAAGCTGCTCAAAAAGCTCGGCTCCAAAGAAGCCATCGCACGCAGGTTTTTCCTCATCATGGAATACGAACCGCTCCCCGGCGCGAAGAAAGACCGCGAAGAAGCGGATGCCATTTCGTCACTGCAAACAGCGGCGCGGACGGCGGCAAATTATCTCCGGCAATGCGGCAACAGCGTTGTCCAGCATGAGAATGAGGACGAAGCTGCCGCCGAAATGCTCTATACATTTCTCTGCCGCAGAGAAAGCACGGATATTCCGTTTTTGCAGCGCATCTCCCATATCACATCCAACTACATAAAGGCAGGCTGCTCCATTGACGAAATTCCCGTCGGTGATTTTTTTGCGCCTTCGCAGCTGGATTTTACGCATGGCAGCTATCTCTACATTGACGGAACGTACTATGCGTATCTGCTGGTGCCGTCGGACGGGTATAAGTCCGAGGTTCCCGCGGGCTGGCTGAGTCTGCTGGTCAACGCCGGGGACGGCATTGACCTCGACGTATTTCTGACGCGGCAGCCAAAGGATCGCATGATCCGCAAGCTCGGCCAGCAGCTTCGCATCAATCGCAGCAAGATCAAGGAGACCAGCGACACCAATACAGACTTTGACGACCTCGACAGTGCCATCCGAAGCGGCTATTTCCTGAAGGATGGTCTGAGCAACCATGAAGATTTCTACTACCTGAATCTGCTCATCACCGTGACCGCAGACAATCCGGACGATCTGGACTGGAAGTGCGCTGAAATGAAGAAGCTGCTTATTTCGCAGGATATGAATGTGCAGAACTGCAATTTCTGTCAGGAACAGGCGCTCCGCTCGTCTTTTCCGCTCGTGAAGCTGGATAAATCGCTCTTTGAACGCAGCAAGCGGAATGTGCTGACGCTGGGCGCAGCAAGCTGCTATCCGTTCACGGCGTATGAGCTGTGTGACGACAACGGTATCCTGCTCGGCGTCAACAAGCATAACAATTCTCTCATCATCGTGGACATCTTTGATTCGCGTATCTACAAAAACGCCAACATTGCCATTCTCGGCACGAGCGGCAGCGGCAAGACCTTTACCATGCAACTCATGGCGCTGCGGATGCGGCGCAAAGGGATTCAGGTGTTCATCGTCGCACCGCTCAAAGGTCACGAATTTCACCGGGCCTGCTCCAACATCGGCGGCGCGTTCATTCAGATCTCGCCTGCGTCTCCCAACTGCATCAACGTCATGGAGATTCGGCAGACAGACCGTTCGGTTGATGAGCAGCTTGACGGCAGTACGGTCGAACATTCCATGCTGGCCGCCAAAATTCAGCGGCTTCATATTTTTTTCAGCCTGTTGATCCCCGACATGAACCATGAGGAAAGGCAGCTTCTCGATGAAGCCATGATCCGCACCTATGCAAAAAAGGGCATTACGCACGACAATGAAACGCTCCGCGACCCCAAGCACCCGGAGCGGTACCGTGAAATGCCGATTCTGGGTGACCTGTATGCAGTCCTCAAGGAATCTTCCTCCACGCTGCGGCTGGCAAACATTCTGAATCGACTCGTCAGCGGCTCCGCTAAGACGTTCAACCAGCAGACGAATGTTTCGCTCGATAATAAGTATATCGTTCTGGATATTTCGGAACTGACCGGCGACCTTCTGACCGTCGGTATGTTTATGGCGCTGGACTTTGTATGGGATAAGGCAAAAGAGAACCGCACGGAGGAAAAAGCCATTTTCATTGACGAATGCTGGCAGCTCATCGGCGCCAGCAGCAACCGCCTGGCAGCGGAGTTCGTGCTGGAGATATTCAAGATCATCCGCGGCTACGGCGGCTCGGCCGTCTGCGCGACGCAGGATCTCAACGACTTCTTCGCGCTGGAGGACGGCAAATACGGCAAGGGTATCATCAACAACTCCAAGACCAAGGTGATCTTGAATCTGGAGGATGAAGAAGCCCAGCGCGTCGGCTCGATTTTGCATCTTTCTGAAGCAGAGTTGATGGAGATCACGCACTTTGAGCGCGGCAGCGCCCTTATCAGCACGAACAACAATAATGTCGCCGTCGAGATCAAATGCAGCGAACTGGAAAAGGAGCTCATCACCACCGACCGCAGGGAGCTGCAGGAATTGCTGAAGCGGAACAGCAAAACAGAACGTGCTTGATTGGACAGTGTGGGAAATGCTGCGATAATCTGCTTTGCGGTGTGGTCTGTCATTTGTATGTAAAATTGCAATAGTCGATCTTTCCTCTTTTGGTTTCAGGTATAAGAAAAGCACCTCCGTAGAGATGCTTTCTTATATTGTTTGAAATTGTTTAGATTAGATTGCTCGGGATAAAGCAGTTATCCGCATCGATTGGGATTGGCTCCTCGCACATACAGATAATGCCGCCATTTCCGCGCTTCAGGGAAGCCTTGTCAATGACACTGTACTTTTTGACCTCGCGGCGGTCGGGCGCGGCACTCTTTTTGATTTCGAGCGGATGAATGACATTGTTTTCCTCAACAAACACATCAATCTCTTTTGCGTTGGAATCCCGAAAATAGGTCAGATTCACCTTAGACTTCGCGTAGGCGTAGTTCTTAACCAACTCCATTACGACATAGTTCTCGTAGTAATGGCCGCTTGCAGCACCGCTGCGCAGCGTATCCGGCGTCAGCCACATAGATAGATACGCGCAAAGCCCGGTATCACAGAAGTACAGCTTCGGCGTTTTGCTGAGACGCTTGAGTTCATTGTTGGAATACGGTGCAAGCAGATAGATGATACGCAGTCCGACAAGCACGTTCAGCCATTCTTTTGCCGTGCTCGGAGCAATGTCGGCAGACTCAGCCAATGTGGAATAATTGACCTGCTCCGACACGAGCGAGGCGCATCCAACAAGAAACTTGCGAAAACGCACAGCATCGGTGATTCCACCAGCTTCGGTTGCATCACGCATCAGATACGTGTCGATATAGGAGTTGAAATACTCCTGTCTGAGTTCATCGTCCACGCCCTGCACCTGCGGCATACCGCCCTCCCAAATGTGCTGGAACACCTGAATCACATCGTTCTTCGGGACTTTCTGCTGCCTTGCCTGCAGCGTGGCAAGTGAGAAATCCAGATCCGTATCAAATACAAGCCCTGCTTTTTCTCTCGCGGATAGGCTGTATAGCTCCAGAATGCCAATTCTTCCGGCAAGCGTTTCCCGCACTTTCTTCATCATATTGTACTGCTGCGAACCAGTCAGCCAAATCAGCCCCTTTTCATCACTCTCGTCGCAAATGATCTTGATCTGCCCAAACAGCTCCGGTGCTTTCTGCACCTCGTCAATGAGGATGGGTGGCTTATAGGTCTGGAAGAACAGTACGGGGTCAGACTGTGCAAGCGCTCTTGCCATTGTATTGTCCATCGTGACATAGGTTCTGCTGCTTTCTGCAAGGTGCTTTAACATCGTCGTTTTACCGACCTGCCTCGCACCTGTAACAAGGATGACCTTGAAAAAATCATTGAGCTTTAAGAACTTGCGTTCGAGCTCTCGTGTGATATATGCCATAACGTTCCCTCCGTATTTTTAGGATAATCTATGGTCAATCATATTTTATCATGGTTTTCTCGTTTTATCAAGGTCGCATACGCAGGATGGTTTTTAACTTTTCTGTAAACGCTCAAAAATCCGAGCAGCCCATTCATATACAGAGTTCTCTGCGCAAATCTGCAAAAACTTCGGACGCAGCGCTGGAATGGTCAGCCTTTGCAGCACTCAGGCCATCTCGCATCATGGCGTTAAATTGAGCATCCGTCATTTCAGCGCGGACAAGCGGCTCTGAAATATCGTACTGCTTCTCAACCCCATCCGCCAAATCTTCTGCATCGGGTTCTGCGTGAGCCGTAAAAGTTACCGTTCTCGTATCCAAGCGAATCGCCCCCTATTTGTCTCCAGCATATATGAACATGCCTAAAAATGCAATCAATTTTGCAGCTTTGAAAGCAACATTCTTCTCCAATTATCTTTGCGTACACAATACGTCTTTTGTGCGTATAGCTGCCATCTTCAAATCTGACAGCTACAGTTTGTACGTATTCTGTGCGGCAGTTATACGCACAAAAATCAGAGGTGACGACTATGAAAACCCGTGCACAGATCTACTCGCATGAAGCCAGCGGCATCCTGCGGGATATTTCCACCTATGGCATTCTGACGCAAAAGCAGATTTTAGGCCTCTATCCTCAGAAAGATGAGCAGATCAAAAATCTACTGTCCTATCTCTGCAAGCAAAAACGGCTGTTCCTCGTAGACGGCTTCTATTCCCTGACACCGGAGCTGCCGAAAGACCGCGACCGAGGCTTGGAAGCGGCGGTGACCGTTCTGGCGGACTTTATGGAGCAGGTCGAGTATCACGCCGCGGGAGAATATCCCGTGAAGATCATCTTCCTTGCCGGCGGCGAGGTCTATGAAATTCTCTACGCCGAACCGGGAAAGGAAGCTATTCTGAATCTGATGCTTGCCCGCCCAGCACAGGAACCACCTGTGCGGCTGGTCATTCTGGAAGATGCCGCACAAATTGGTCTGCTTGCTATCCCAAACGTGCGCGCATACTGTTTGCTGGATGGTGATGGAAGTGTTCAATATCTTCAAGAACTCATGTAAAAGGACGGATGCAGCGTCTGCATCCGTCTAGAAAATAAACTATATAAATTACATTTCAGTCGTTGCTATGCACTGTTGCCACCAGCCTTCTGTGAGAAGCGAGCAATGCAGATTTCATTTGCTGATCTGTGATTTCTCCCCTTGCCCAACAAGCAGAGAGCGTTTTGGCATAATCGGAAACCGGAACACCTTCAATCGCATTGATTGCATCGGCTGCCTTGACCGCAGCAATTCGGCGGTTTTGCATTTGATCCATAACAACCGCTCCTTTCACACGTCGTATTTTCTTAACTCAGTATAGCCTAGATTCTAAATAAAATCAATTTTCTTTTTTGAAGCCCTATTTCACTACGGAGGTTACCTATGAACCGTGCGCTTTTATCCAAGCGGATATCATCGCTGCTGGCGGAGGTCTCACGGCTGAGCAATGCGCTTTGTGCCATGAACACGATGGACTTGCAGCGGTATCCGGAAAACTATGAGCTGCTTTCCACCGATGCAGCGCTCCGCGCAGAGCAGATCGCCTGCCGGATGCGGCATCTGGTGTATGGCTTCACCACCGTGCAGAAGCACGAGTATCTTACCTCTGCCGCCAACGTCCTCGGCATCACGATCACTGCGCAGCCAGGACTGGTGGAAATTACGCTGCCGGGTCTGCTTCCTAAGAAAAAGCAACGCAGCGCCGAATATCTGACCGACCCGCTGGAGCAGGCGCTCGGACAGTTTGTTAAAGATCATCCTCTTTCCCATTTTGAGTCGTGCATCATCTGCTTCTGCCATATCTATGCGGTATCTGGCGGACGCGGCCGCATCCGGGACTACGACAATCTGGAAATGAAGCAGATTCTGGACGTTGTCTGCGCCTATCTTATGAAGGATGACAATGGGCTTTTGTGCAACGTCTATAACACCACGGAGCTGGGCGAGGAAGACGTCACAAAGCTCTATGTGATGGATCAAGACATGTTTCCGGGCTGGCTGGAAGAGCATCAAAATGCGCTGGAAACCATGTCGGATTTTTAAGCGTTTTTTGCCTTTCTTTTTCAGATACCGCCGCGCATGGCATCTGCCTTTGAAAAATCAGGTGTTTTTGCTTGGTTGGCAGCGCAAAAATTACCGAAGTTAAGAGCCGATACGGTAAAAGAGGTCATCGTTTATGAATCCACCAACGCTTCCTGCCGAGGGCACGCTGCCGCTTCTTATGCTGCAAATTGTTGCCGTCTCCGGCGAGTTCCCGGCCGCCTTTTCCGGCCGCTTTCCGGGCGGCAGCAGCTACATCGAAAGTGTGACCGGCAAGCTCAAAAAGGACGGGCTGCTCCGTTCGTATACCAAGAACGGCCTGCGCGGACTCAGGCTGACCGCAAGCGCCAAACGGCTGCTGCTTCAAAAATATCCGGTTGACCTCGCGCCCTATCTCACAGGCGCGTCCGAAACAAATTCTTTGAAGTCCGAACCAGAGCGCCGGCTGCGGCTGCACCGGATGGCAGAGACGCTTCTGATTCTGCACAACGCACAAATCCCGTCGCTGCCGTGGGAAAAGCCGTCTATACAGGACTGGCGCTCAAATCCATCTGTATTTCCAGCCTATTATTCCTCCCGCGAGTTCAAAGCTCTCGGCAATCTTTGCACCAAAATCCGCAATTCCCGCATGACGGGCGTGCTGTTCACAGAACAAGTTATCTTCCCGGTTTACAACATGGCTTCGACTTTTCCAAGATGGGCATACAATGCCGAAATCCGATTGAAAGCCGTTTTACAGACAGAATTTTGCCGCCGTTCTCAATCTTTTGTGAACGGCATTGTATTTGGCAGTTCTCCCATGCAGATACCTGCGATCCTGAATGGCATGGCGCAGAACCATTTCCTTCTGGATGGCAGCTATCCGCATTTCTATTTTCTGACGCTAGACCATTTTGGAGAAGTCAGCGTTTTTCAATTATGTCAACCGGGTATGCAGGAGCAGTTGAACGAAATTCTTTCCGAAAACCTCCTGCCGCCGTCTCCAACACTGCCAATCGAACATGATGCTCTGGAGCAGGACGGGTCGCCCGTCCTGTTTTCCTATCTCTGCGACCTGCCAAGGCTGCATCGGTTCCGCTGCGCGCTGACGCTGCATAACCAGACCGGCAGCATTCTCTGCTTTGACTATCAGGCAGAAGCGCTGCGGGGAGTGTTCGGCGCACAGGTCAATATCACAAGCATCGACTTTGCCGCTTATGAAAGGATGATGCTCCATCAATAAGAAACAGAAGATCACGCTGGCCTGTTTTCTGCCTGTTGCGCTGGCCGCGCTTTTCTATGCTGGCGGCTATCTTGCGCAGTTTATCTACAACTACCAGACGTGGACAGCCGAAGGCGGCACGCCGTACAGCGGCACCTCACCGCCGATGCCGGACGCTGCGTTCGGCGTCTGCCTGCGGTTCGTGTTCCGTTTTCCATACGGTCTGTACGGCATGGCAATCTTTCTGGCAGCAATCGTATTGCTTGTCGTGGCGATCATGCACATGGGCGCCGGCGGCGACGGGCAATATGACAAAACCAGAAACCTGACCTACTCCCACAAGGGAACCTACGGAACAGCCGGTTTCCTGAATCCGAAGGAAGCCGGGCAGGTACTCGACTTCGTTCCGGACCTGCGCAAGCATCAGGGAACCATTCTCGGTGAAGTGGATGGCCGCGTGGTCTGCATTCCGGAGAAAACGCGCTTCAACGGCAATCTTGCCGTCTATGGTGCAAGCGGCTCGAAAAAGACGCGCGCATTCTGTGTCAACATGATCCTTCAATGCGCGGCACGGAAAAGCTCGCTGGTCATATGTGATCCCAAGTCGGAATTATACGAGAAAACCAGCGCGTATCTGCGTGATCAGGGCTATACCGTGCGTGTGTTCAATCTGGTCACGCCTGCGTCATCAGATTCGTGGAACTGCCTGTCCGAGATCGACGGACAGGAGCTGATGGCACAGCTTTTCTGCGACGTTATCATCCGCAACACCGGCAGCGACCGGGGCGACCATTTCTGGGACAGCGCCGAAATGAATCTTCTCAAGGCGCTTGTCCTGTTTGTCGAGCGGAGCTATCCACCGGAGCGGCGGAACATTGGCGAAGCGTATCAGCTGCTTGTAAGCTGCTCGGAAAAGGAACTGAACGAACTGTTTGACGCACTCCCGCTGGGGCATCCGGCCAGAGCGCCGTACAGCATCTTCCGGCAATCGTCAGAGAGCGTGCGCGGCGGCGTCATTATCGGTCTCGGCTCCCGGCTGCAGGTGTTCCAGAATGCGGACATTCGCGCCATCACCAGCCATGATGAGATCGATCTGGAACTACCGGGCAAGCAGCCGTGCGCTTATTACTGCATCACGAGCGATCAGGACAGTACCTTCGATTTCCTGTCCTCATTGTTTTTATCCTTCATCTTTATCAAGTTGGTACGATACGCCGATCAGAACTGTCCAGGCGGCTGTCTGCCGGTTCCCGTCCATGTGCTTGGCGAAGAGCTTTGCGCCTGCGGCGTTATCCCCGATCTCAGCCGAAAAATCTCCGTGATCCGCTCCCGAAACATCAGTATGTCCTGCGTATTCCAGAATCTCGCCGGTCTGCAAAACCGCTATCCCAACAACCAGTGGCAGGAAATTCTAGGCAACTGCGACGTGCAGCTATTTCTTGGATGCACGGATGCACTGACGGCAGAGTTCATTTCCTCACGCTCCGGCGAAGCGAGCGTTGCCGTGACCAGTCAGGCCAAGCAGCTCGGTACATGGCGTATTTCCAACTACACTCCGGAATACCGCGAAACGAGCGGTGTCGGCCGCAGGCGGCTGCTCACGATGGACGAGGTTTTACGGCTGGACGTGGATAAGGCGCTCATTATCATCCGCGGGCGAAACATTCTGGAGGTCGATAAATTCGACTACTCCAAACACTACGAAGCAAAGAAGCTGCGTCCGGACAAAGCGGCAGCGCATATCCCACGCTGGAGAAGCGAAGCGCCGCCGACACCTGCCGCCCCTGTTCCGCGCACTACCCCAGCGCCCCAAAAGGATACTCCTGCAAAAAAGCAGAAGATCATAACCACCAGCAAAGAATCCATTTTATCCAAACCCAAAACAGCAAAAAAGGAGGAATGACCCATGCCCAGAAAAAAGGAATTACCTGCCCCGGACAGCGGCGAACAGGACGACCTGCTTTCTACTGAACCGCAGGAGTCTCCCGATGCGCCGCTCACCGAGCCGCAGGAGGAACCCATCCCCACAGAAAGCCCGCCCGATGAGGGCGTACCGGATGAAGATGCGCCGTCGGAAGAATACACAGAATTTCTTCAGGCACTGAACGAAGCTCCCATGCAGGAAGAACCACAGCCAGCTTCATCTGACGAAGCGGAGCCGATGCCCGCAGAGGAAGAACCGGCACTGACCATCCCCGCAGAAGAACCGTCCGGCGAATCCGCGCCCCCGGAATCTCTGCCGATACCGTACAATGACGCGGTTCTGACGATCACTGCCAGAACGCGCATCAAAAGCGAAGCCGAAGCCACCGACGAACTCTGGCATGAGATCCGCAATGCCTACCGGACGCGGCGGATCTTGACCGGCACGCTGGACGGCATTGAGCAGACGGCAGGCGGCAAAACGCTGGCGACAGTCAGCTTCCGTGGTTTCCGCATTGCCATCCCGATCCGCGAAATGCTTGTGCTGGAGGAACGTATGCCGTCCGGCAGAGCATATGCCGACTACATGAATCGGCTGAACCGCATTCTTGGCACGATGCTCGGCGCGGAGATCGACTTCATTGTCAAGGGCATTGATTCGACCACGCACAGCGCCGTTGCCAGCCGCCGGGAAGCCATGCTCCGAAAACGGCAGACGTTCTATCTCGGCAAAGACGCATCCGGAAACCCCTACATCTATCCCGGCCGTCTGGTCGAAGCGCGTGTGATTGCTGTCGCGGAAAAGGTGCTGCGCGTCGAAGCCTTTGGCATTGAGTGCGCCATCTTTGCCCGTGACCTGTCCTGGCAGTGGGTGTCCGACGTCCGTGACCTTTACAGCGTTGGCGACCGGGTTCTGGTCCGTGTGCAGGAGATCAGCGGCGAGGATGCCGAGCATCTTTCCATTCGCGCCGACATCCGCAGCACATTCTCTGAAACCAGCGTGGACAATTTGAAGAAGTGTCAGGTACAGAGCAAGTACGCCGGCAAGGTCACAGATCTTCGCGGCGGCGTGGTGTATATCCGCCTGAACAACGGCGTCAACGCCATTGCACACACCTGCTACGATTCCCGGATGCCCGGTAAGAAGGATGATGTCAGCTTTGCAGTCACGCGGCTGGATGAAGAACACGGCATTGCCGTCGGCATTATCACGCGGATCATCAAGCGGAACCTGTAATCCGGCAGCGTTCTGCCTATGACTGATTTCATATTTCTTGCAGCGCCCACACTGGAACCGCTGCTGCGCCGTCTGAGGGTGCCTCCCTGACGGTACTAAACTACAAAAGGAGTTTTCTCTATGAAAGCCAAAGAAGAATACGTTGACGCCCCTCGTGAAACACGCTCCAAGGACATCACCGTCTACGCGATCATTTTCCTCGTTCTGCTGGTCGGCGCGGGCATTTTCTTCGCGGTCAAGCTACTGCATAAGCCCGCAGATACGGCGCTTGCAAGCAGCAAATCCGGAATTGTCTACGACTCCAGCGCTGTCGAGGGCGGCTGGGACAATCTCAGCCCGGAAGAAATTGCGGAAAAACTGAACGAAAAGGTTGCGGAAGGCATGATCAATATTTCGATGAACACCGCGCCGTACTTTGAAAATGGCAAAGCTGAGGGCAATGTCATGATCGTGAACGAGGACATCAATCTTTACCCGCAGCAGGTCGAGTTCATCCGCAATGACACGCAGGAGATCATTTATCAGTCCAAAGCAATCCCTGTGGGCAGTAAAATTGAACGTGCTGCTCTCGCCGTGGAGCTTCCGGCTGGCACATACGAATGCACAGCGATGTTCCATAACCTCGATCCTGAGACCGGCAATGTTATCGGCACAGCCGGGGCCATCATCAACATCACAATTCAACACTAATTTCAATTTATAAAGGAGTATTTACAATGAAGAACACTAAGAAAATCGTATCCCTCGTCCTCGCCATCTGCATGCTCGCCTCCCTCGCCATTTCCGCTTCCGCGGCCAACACTGTTGATACCTCTGGCGGCACCGGCACTTCTTCCGTCACCCTGTCCAGCACCGCAGACGGTTCCATCGGCGGCGACCCGGCAGCTACTAAGATGTCCGTGACCGTCCCCACCGTGCTGCCCATCGCTGTCGGCACTGACGGCACTGTTTCTACCGCGACCGATGCAAAGATCGTCAACAATTCTTTCGGTGCTGTCAAAGTCAACAGCGTTTCTATCGAAGCCGCGCAGGGCTGGAATCTGACCGCGTTCGGTGACAAGGCTACGCTTGCCAAGGAAAAGGTTGACAGCAACAAGTTCGGTTTCCAGATCGCGCTCGGCAACGGTGAAAAGAAGCTGACCGACAACAAGAACGCCAGCAAGCAGACCCTTCTGGATACTGCTGTTGAAGGCTGCTACATGAGCGGTGTGGGCGACACCTCTGCAAACAGCATTGGCATCGCATATGACGCCATCGTGACCCCGGTTTCCGAGGCCGTCACGAACACCGCCATCGCAAGCGTACTCTTCATCATCGCTTGGGATGCGGTCTAATTCAACTATCTACTGCAAAGGGGAACGCTTGCGCGTTCCCCTTACCTGATTCTACAAGACAAGGAGGACTTCAAAATGAAATGGAAAAGAATCCTCGCAATGATCCTCGCCGTCGCATCGTGTCTGTCGCTGGCTGTCAGTGCGTCGGCGGCAAACACAGTCACCCGCAAGGCCACAGATTTCAAAGACTATGACCGTACCGCATGGTACGCCGAAGCCGTGTCTGCGGCCGTGGATAACGGACTGCTTTACGGCAAATCCAGTACCGTCATCGACCCGAATGGCGCGATGACCCGTGCGGAGATGGCCGCAATTATCAACCGCTCGTTTGGTTGCTATAAAACTGCGGACATTTCGCAGTACAAGGACGTTTCCAAGAGTGCGTGGTACTACAAGGATGTAGCCCTCGCCGTCCAGATGGGGACTTACAACGGGCGCAGTTCTTCCGCAATGGCTCCGGACGCACCAATCAGCAGGCAGGAAGCGATGACTGTTGTGGCGAGAGCGCTGGAACTGGATTATGACGCATACGCAAAAACGGATCTGTCCAAATTTGCAGACCGTGACAAAATCTCCGCATGGGCGCTGCCCTACATCCGCGCGATGGTCGGCGCTGACTATATCCACGGCAGAGGAAAAAATCTTGCCCCGTTAGACAATATCACGAGAGCGGAATTTGCGCAGATTTTTGCGAACATCATTGGCAGCTATATCACGGTAAAGGGTAGCTATGATAAGGACATCAAAGGCAGCGTTCTGATCCGCACCGACGATGTGACGCTCCAGAACATGACCGTGGACGGCGACCTCATCATCGGCTGCGGCGCAGCGGATGGAAAAATCACGCTGGACAACGTCACCGTAACTGGACGGCTGCTCGTTTGGGGTGGCGGTACAAAAGCTGTTTACTGCAACGCTGGAACGAATATGCCCGCTGTTGTCGTAGCCCGTGTAGACGATGCGGTCAAAGTCATTTATGACAGGGATTCCACCCTCGCAGTCATTGACACGATCAAGGTTCGCATCACGGAACGCGCAAAGGCTTTCAAAGAAACTGAGGTTGTCTTTTACGATGTCAGCGGTCTCCGTGAAGCCCAGAAGCAGCTCAATGCCATCGTCGCGGACAATCAGATTGATATTACTGCTCCGGCTCATCTGTATGCTATTGTCGGGGAAACCAACGTGAAAGCTGATTTCGGCAACAGCAGTAAATCGGATACCTACAAGATCGAGATTCGACGCAATAAGGACAATGCTCTCATTGCCGACGCTTTTGAATTGGCTGCGGGCAAGAGTATTTCGACGCTCACGCTGCTGGAAGCGCCGGAGTTTGGCAACACAGACTGCATCGTAACGATCACAGCCTACCGCGATGGTAAGCAGATCGGCACATTGCGCACTGAGTTGACGCTCCATGCTGCCTATCTCTGGCCCAAGGAGGTGCAGTGACATGGTGAAAACCTATCAGAAAGCAGCGGCGCTGCTTCTGGCACTGGCGCTTATCTTCGTGTTCCCGATCTCGGCTTCGGCGGCAGAAATGACTGAAGCAAAGGTTCCTGTCACGCTGACCGTCGTGAACACGGTTTCCCCGATTTCGTGTACGGTTCCCGCCGCGCTGCCGGTTTCACTTGTTGACGGCTATGTGGTTTGCGCCAACAACGCCGCGATCACTAACACCGGCAAAACCGGTGCAATCCGCGTCACAAAAGTCGATGTTCAGCCGGGCAGCTTTGAAATCGGCAATTACGACGATTTCAGTGCCAACAAAAACAGCATTGCTTTGAACATCAACGGTTGCAGCACAAAAGGCGCAGGCAGCCTGACACTCGTGGATGGCTCGTTCCCAGCGATTGCTGCGGAAAAGAACCTCGCCATCCGCTATAAGGCGAAGGTATCTGCCAACGAAGCCGTAACCAACGTCAATGCGGCAATTGTGATTTTCACGATTGCCGCTGTAACAGATAAGGAGGCTGCATGATGAAGAATTTTAAGAAATTCACCGCATTTGTGCTGGCTCTGTGTATGCTGTTTTCCCTGTCCGTGGCCGCATTCGCGGCAGAGGCGGACGTGCATACGGTCTATGACAGTGCTCTCGACGAAGAAATTGCAACACAGTCTGAGACGGCTGCTTCCGGCACGATCCCCGGCAGCAAGATCAAGTGGGAATTGAATGAGCACAACTGGTTGATGATTTCCGGCTCCGGCGACTGTGAGCCGTTCACGAGCAAGGACGACCAGCCGTGGGCGGCTGTCCGGGATCAGATTACGCAGGTCTGGTTTGATGATATGGACGCATTGCATATCACTGACCTTGCGTACTGGTTTGAAGACTGCACCAATCTGACCACGGCTGAGATCCCCGGCACCACGCCGGTCATTGGCCGCCATGCGTTCTATGGCTGCTCAAAACTGTCCACCCTCACGATCTATTACGGAGAAGACATCTTGGAGAGCATCGGTGAGGACGCTTTCTGGCGGAAAACAGATTTCGGCGATACGCTCTATATCGGCTATATCATCGGGTATCCCAAATCGTCGGTGCCGTTCCACACTTACGATTGGTCTGCGTCCAACCGCAGTGAACGCTATTTTTATGACCTCTATGGTGTGTATTCTGATACCCCCACAGCCGGTGGTACCATGAGTACGCCGGGCATTTCCGTCACTTCGACCGGCTCGATTATCGGTAATTGTCCGAGCTGCGGCAAGTATTCGTTCCAAGGCACTTACGTTGAAATCGCGCACTCATCGCAGGGACACGCAACATACAATGAGTGCAATTCCTGTCATTATGTCCAATATATAGGAACATATGTGACTAAGAGCCACGGGGCTGGCGGCTATGGATCGGGCACTTGCCCGGAATGTGGAAGCCATACATGGGTATTGCAAAGCCAGCAGGCCGCCACCTGCACCAGCAATGGATACCGCAATTACAGCTGTGCCTGCGGGCAGTCCAAGAGTGAGACAATCTATTCCAGCGGTCACAGTTATAGCTATGGCTCGTGGGAGCAGTATTCGTCCAGCCAGCATAGGCGCACCGGTTCTTGCCGAAACTGCGGTGCAACGGATTATGACTACGCTTCGCACAGCATGAGTTATGGGGCGTGGAGCAATTCTTCCTCCAGTCAACATAGCCGTACTGCAACCTGCCGCACCTGCGGGTACTCCACAACAGAGTATAGCAGTCATAGCTATTCCACTGGTGCATGGAGCAAGTATTCGGATACGCAGCATCGCAGAAGCAAAACCTGCTCCGGCTGCGGCGCGTCTACCTACGACTATGCTGACCATTCGTATAGCTACGGTTCGTGGGTTTCGGACAATGAGGTGCGGCATAAGCGTACCAAGACGTGCTCGGCCTGCGGCGATTCTGGCTATGAATACACTGACCACACCGACGCGAACGGTGACGGCAAGTGCGACGATTGCGGTGCAACTGTCAGCCTGACGATCAAGTGGGACGCCGGAACGAATGGCGGCACCATTGATGGCAAGGCCAGCATCACCACGACAGGCAAGCCGAATGCGACGGCAACCGCCCCGACGAGCACGCCGGTCAAGACCGGTCACGCTTTCAAGGGCTGGTACACCGCCGCTTCTGGCGGCAGCTTGTACAACACCGTGACCATCACGGCAGCCAAGACCTTCTATGCGCAGTTTACTGCCAACAGCTATTCGGTCACATGGAATCTCGGTGATGGAAATACAGAGACGACAAAGCAGACCTACGGCGAAGCACTCGTCCTCCCCACCGAACCGACGCGCAAGAACGCCGAATTCCTCGGCTGGTTCACGGAAGCGAACGGCGGCACACAGGTCGATGCCAACACCGTCTACAAAACAGATGGCGACAGCACCTACTATGCGCATTGGGAAATTACAGAGGTTTTCTCGGTCACAGTGCCAGTTGTCCTTCCGCTGACGGTCGATGAAAACGGTGAGGTTCACGTTGGCGCGGCGGAAATCATCAATGGTTCTACTGGCGAGGTCATTGTATCCAGCGTTTCGATTTCTACCAAAAACGGCTGGCAGCTTGTTCCGTTTGATACCGACATGGCACATGAAAAGGTGGATGCACGGCTGCTTGGTTTCAAAATCAATGATTCTGAAACGACGAAAACCGGCGATGCAGAAACATTCTCGCTGACCTCACCGTGGACGATTGCGGAAAATGGAAAACTGCCGCTCTCCTACGATGCCGTTGTGTCGACGGTCTCGCAGCCCGTTACCGAGCAGGATGTGCTGTCTGTCGTATTCGTTTTGGAGTGGAAGGGGGAATAATTTGTGACAAAACTTTTGAAGCGCGGAAGACTGCTCGCCTTTTGCGCACTCACCTGCCTGATGTTTGCGACCTTTGCCTCTGCGGCCGGCAGCGGCGATGTGGCGTCTGCCGTCGAAAGTACCTGGACCACGGCATCCGAACAGATCAAAACTGTTGTGGATAACGTGGTTTTTCCGGTAATTGATATGGTTTTAGCCATCGCTTTCTTCGTGAAATTAGGTACTGCATACTTTGACTATCGGAAATCCGGACAGTTCGAATGGACGGCTCCTGCCATCCTCTTTGCCTGCCTCGTGTTCACCCTGACCGCACCGACCTACATCTGGGGCATCGTCGGGCTGTGAGAAATACAGACAGGAAAGGCAGGTGACGCGGCTTGTTTATCTGGGATTTCGTCGCATCGACGATCTTGGAGCAGATCATGGACTGGGTCTACAAGCAGATCATCGGCTTCCTTGCAAACTTTTTCGCAGAAATGGGAAACATGGGAGCCGAGATGTTTGAAATGAGCTGGGTGCAGAGCATCGTCCTGTTTTTCTCGTATCTTGCTTGGATTTTGTATGCAGTCGGCTTCGTGGTCGCGTGTGCAGAATGCGGGCTGGAGTATTCGTCCGGCAGGGCCGACATCAAGGGAACCGCCATGAATCTCATCAAGGGATTCATGGCGGTCAGTTTGTTTTCCGTCGTACCTGTGAAGCTATATGAGCTTTGTGTGTCTTTACAGGCGAACTTTGGCTATGCCATCAGCGGCGCAGGCGCGAGCTTCGGCACGGTTGCCGGAAATATCATCGACGAGCTGACCGTTGAAAACTTCGTAGATTTTGCTACGACGCACGTCGGCGGCTTCGGTTCGGTCACCAGCCCGATCATGGTGCTGTTTTGTATCATTCTTATGGCATACGCCGTGATTAAAGTTTTCTTTGCAAATTTGAAGCGTGGCGGCATCCTGCTCATCCAGATCGCGGTCGGCAGTCTGTATATGTTTTCCGTACCGCGCGGATATCTGGACGGGTTCTACCAGTGGTGCAAACAGGTCGTGGGGCTTTGCCTCACGGCCTTTTTGCAGGCTACGATCCTGATCGCGGGGCTGTCATTGTTCAATGAACACGCCCTGCTCGGCTTGGGGCTGATGCTCTCCGCCGGAGAGATCCCGCGCATTGCGGGCGCGTTCGGGCTGGACACATCGACCAGAGCAAACCTGTCCAGCGCAGTCTATACCGCGCAGACGGCAATCAACATTACAAAAACCGTCGCAAAGGCGGCTGCGGCATGACGGAGGTGCGACTATGGATACGAGCTTTTTAGATGAAGGCTTAGACATGATTGAGGTGCTGGATCGTCCTGCGCTCTTTTCAAACGGAAGAATCCCGCGCGCGGCAGTGCCGGAGGGCCTTTATGCGTATGACCTCTATGAAAGCTGCGACACAGGAGACTTTTGTTATATCGCGCCACGGGTCATTGTCAACCATGGCGGTACGGTGCTGGTCAAAGAACCCATTGACTTCGGCGGCGCGGACAGAATCAATCTGACGGAAGACACTTCGCCCAACTTCCTCGGCGGAGCTATGCGGGTGCATGACTTCATGGCGGCGTCTCTGGACGAGCTGCGGCAGTACAGTGTGGAACCGCAGTTCGGAGGAATGTAATGCCGGAGCTGACGATGGGCAGTCTGTTCGACGGCATCGGTGGCTTTCCGCTGGCTGCGGTGCGAAACGGGATCACGCCCTTGTGGGCATCTGAGATCGAACCGTTCCCCATCGAAGTCACGAAAACACACTTCCCCGACATGACTCATGTCGGGGACATTACAAAGCTCAACGGCGCGGACCTGCCGCCCGTAGACATCATCTGCGGGGGCAGTCCGTGTCAGGACCTCTCGATCGCGAGCTACACCCGTGCCGGTTTGCAAGGCGCAAGATCGGGACTTTTTATGGAGCAGATTCGGCTGACAAAGGAGATGAGAGATGCAGACATACTTCGAGGGCGAACAGGCAAGCTTGTTCGCCCCAGATACTTTTGCTGGGAGAATGTACCAGGCTGCTTCAGCTCAGGCTCGCCGCACGGGGAGGATTTCCGGATTGTCCTGGAGGAAATTGTTAGACTACATCGCCCCGGACTATCAGTTCCTCGACCTCTCTTCGGACGCTGGAAATCTGTTGGGGCAATACGAGTGGACGACACGTTCAGCCTTGCATGGCGGGTGTTGGCTGCGGAATACTGGACCCTCGCCCAGAGACGCCATAGAATCTTTCTTGTCGCAGATCTTGCAGGCGCATCCGCCGAAAAAGTATTATTTGACTACTGCGGCGTGTCTCGGAATCCTGCGCCGGGCGGAGGAACGTGGCAAGCCGTTGCCGAAAGCGTTAGACACTGCTTTGCGGATACAAGCTGGCTTGATTGGCTCGACGAACGGCAGAGGGAAAAAGAATCTAAGTGACGAGCCCGTTGCCTTTGCACAAAACCAGCGTGATGAGGTGCGCGATTTGCACAACATTGCCGGTGCGCTCGGTGCGCAACCGGGGATGAAGCAGCAAACGTTCATTGCTTCCTTTTCCGCAGGCGCCGGTGCGACTGCTGGAACAATTGGTTACGCCGAAGAAGTAGCTCCGACGCTCAAGGGCAGTCCAAGCGGCAACTGTATGCCGTCTGTTATGTGCCTGCACGATCAGGGTGGACAACAGATGGATGTGTGTGAAAATATGACCGGTACGCTCCGCGCCAGCGAAAAGGGGTATCAGCCCTTAGTGTATGAAAACCATGGTGTTGATGCCCGTATCCGGGAATCCAGCGAGATCAGTCCAACAGTCACAGCCCGTTTTGGCACAGGCGGCGGCAATACGCCGTTGGTGCAGGAACCAAACGAGGTCTACTGCATCGTCGGCAACATCATTGACCGTCAGCCTGAAAACGGCGGCAACGGCTGTGGATATCAGGAAAATCTTGCATATACAATTACAACTTGCGACAGGCATGCAGTCTATGCGCGGCAGCGTGTGGACGAATTCCGCAATGACGATATCGCCAGCACACAGAGCGCACGGCAGGCCAAGGATGCGACGGATCTGGTCGTAGAACCGGATCGACAGTATGCGAAGCTCATCCGCAGACTTACTCCAGGGGAATGCGAACTTCTCCAAGGGTTCCCACCGGGGTGGACAGATATCCCGTCCGCGTCGGACTCTGCCAGATACCGTGCTCTCGGCAACAGCATTCCTGTGCCGTGCGTGGAATTCATTATGAAAAGCCTGCAAGCAGTTGCCGCAATGGAGGCTGATGTCATGCAGAGCCAAGTACAAGGAGCGCATCATGCAGAAGAATGAATTTGAAGCCATGGTTAAGGAACTGCTGCCGGACGTGACAGCGCAGGCCATGGAGAAGTGGACGCAGTATGCACAGGAGTTGGAGCAGGACGGCACAGAAAAGCAAAGCGACCTTTATGATGCCGCCTATGTGGAATTGCAGCTTGTCAAGGAGCATCAGGGAGAGCCGACCGCAGCGAGCCTGTTCAACTACGGGGAGCAGTTCGTGTTCAATTATTTTGAACTGCGCGGTGCGGCGGCGAAGCTCACCGAGGGTTGGACGCTGGAGCAGATCCGCGACTATACCATTGAAAACGGATGCGACCCCACCGACGAGGAATACCGGGAATCCGCACAGGCGCTGCAGGCGTTCCGCAGCCAGCAGGAGCATACATTTTCCGGCGAGATGTGCTTGTAATATGCTTCGTTTTGCGGCGATTCTTTGTTGCTTCTAGTGAATAGCTTTGTTCCGGCGCTTACAGTATGCTTGCTTTGCAAATCAAGAAGGAAAGGACGAAGCCCAATGGCAGACAAGAAAAACCTCTGCGCGCAAATCGACACAGCGCTCCATATGCGTGTGCGGCAGGAGCAGGAACGATCCGGCAGGACACTCAGCGAATTCGTAGAACAACTTATCACAGATTATTACAAAATGAAAGAAGGAACAAAAATGACAGGTGATATGAGAACGATGGCGATCCAGCTTCCGGAGGAACTCTTCGAGCGGCTGAAGGCATACCTCAAGAAGAACAATCTCAAACAGAAGCAGTTCATCATCGGACTGATCGAGGACGCGCTGGAGCAGGACGAAGAAGACACTACAGCGCAGGCAGGCAGCGAAAACGCTTCGGAGACAGAAGAACCCGATGAACCGGACATGGATGCCGAAGAAGAATAACCACCCAGCGCCGCCGCAGGAAGATTTCTGCGGCGGCGCTTTTTTCGTTCATGGAGGTGATCGTATTTACATTTACCCCGATAACCTGAACGCCAAAGCCACGCTCTGGCTCTGGCAGCTCCGGGATTTAGCCGTCATCGGCATTGGCCTGCTCATTGCAGTTCTTGCGCTGACGCAGCTTGGGCTGTTTTTACCAATGGTGCTGGTGGCGGCGTATGCGTTTTTGTCCATCCACCTGGACGGACTGAGCGTGCTGGACTTTCTCTCGTTCGTCGTGAGCTTTTACATCACGGAGCAGCAAATTTTCGAGTGGGAGGATCCAACATGAAAAAGCAGAAGAAAGATAAACGGCGGCAGTCCACCCAGCAGCTCATGGGCGTCAAAAAGATCACGGACTACTGCATTTCCACCGACGCGGGTGACTTGGTGTTTTATATCATCAAGCCCACGAATATCAGCGTCCTCCCAGCTGGCGCGGTCAGTGCGAAGATCCGTGCGCTCCAAAATACACTCAGCGCACAGGCTGGCGTCGAACTTCTGGCAATGAACTCCCGTGAGAGCTTCAATGCAACCTGTCTGTTCTATCACGACCGAATGCAGGAGGAAAAGAATCCTGCAATTTGGAGCCTTCTCGAACAGGATCGCGCGTTTCTAGACGAAAAGCAGGTGCAGATGACGTTGGCGCGGGAGTTTTATCTCGCCGTGCGCCTGAAAAACGAGAAGCCCGACACGGCGTACACACTGCTGTCCACCATCGAGACAAAATTCCGCGACAACGGCTTCACCACGCGCCGCGCCGGAAAGGAAGACCTCAAACGCCTGCTTGCCATTTACTTCGAGCAGAACACGACAACGGAGCGCTTCGAGGACTACGACGGTCAGCGATTCATGGAGGCGACAGGATGAGTATTTTCAGAAGAAAAAAGCAGACCGACGCGGAAACAGAATCTTTGAAATCCTTCCTCGACATGATTGCGCCCAGCATCGTGAAATTTGAAACCGGCTATTACATCTGCGGCAACACGTTCCGCTGCATTTGGGCGCTGCGCGAGTACCCAACATCGACCGACGATCTTGCCATCCTGCGGCATTTGGGCGAAAAGCACGGCGTAACGCTGCACATTTATACGCGCATGGTCTCGCCGCTCGAAGAACGGAAAATCGTCCACAATGCAGAAATTCGAAACCGCATGAACCGCGGCAGCGCCCAGGATATGCAGCGGGCGGTGGAAGCAGAGAGCAATTTGCAGGATGTGGCGAACCTCATTGGTTCCCTGCATCGGAACAAAGAACCCTTGCTTCATTGCGCCGTCTACATCGAAATGATCGCGGGAGATATGCAGGAGCTGCAAATTTTGCAGACAAACGTGGAGGTCGAGCTCATGCGCTCGAAGCTGAACGTGGACAGACTAAAGCTCTGCCAGCAGGCAGGCTTCTGCGCCGTCAGCCCAGTCGGATTCAACGCTTTTGGTACGGAGTATGAGCGCGTCTTACCGGCCAGCTCGGTCGCAAATCTGTTCCCGTTCAACTATTCCGGTAAAACGGACCGAAAAGGCTTTTATATCGGCAAGGACAAATACGGCAGCAACATCGTAGTAGACTTCGACCAGCGCGACGAGGACAAGACCTCTGCCAATGTTCTCATTCTCGGCAACTCCGGTCAGGGCAAGTCCTACTTGATGAAATTATTGCTCTTGAACTTCCTTGAAGCCGGAAAATCTGTTATCACGCTGGATGTGGAGCATGAGCAGTGGGAGCTGTGCCAGGCGCTCGGCGGCTGCTTTGCGGACATCATCGAGGGAACGTATAAGATCAATCTGCTGGAACCCCGCTGCTGGGACACCGATGCAGACCCATATGATGTGGATGCACCGAAAGCGTTCCGGCAGTCCACCCGACTGGCGCAGCACACATCCTTCCTCAAGGATGTTTTTCGTACCTATAAGGACTTTACGACAGCGCAGATCGATACGATTGAAATTATGTTAACCAAACTATATACGGAATGGGGCATCACAGAGGACACGGACTTTTCGCAGATGCGGCCGGAGGACTACCCCATTCTCTCAGAATTGTATGATTTTATCGAGATCGAGTACGAGAATTTTGATGAAACGAAGCCGCAGCTCTACACCAGAGAAACGCTCCAGCAGATCCTGTTGGGGCTGCACTCCATGTGCCGCGGCGCGGACTCGAAATTCTTCAACGGTCACACAAACCTGACCTCGACACGCTTTCTGGTGTTCGGTGTAAAAGGTCTGCTGTCCGTGGCGCAGAATGTGCGCAGCACAATTCTTTTGAATTTGCTGTCGTATATGTCAGATAAGCTGCTGACCGAGGGCAATACCGTCGCGGCGCTGGATGAGCTTTATATCTGGCTGTCCAACCCCGTCGCCATCGAGTACATCCGAAATTCGCTCAAGCGTGTGCGCAAGAAAGAATCCGCGCTGGTGCTGGCAAGCCAGAACCTTGAAGATTTCGACCAGCCGGGTGTGCGGGAAATGACAAAGCCTCTGTTCTCCATTCCGCCGCACCAGTTTCTCTTCAACGCCGGTTCGATCGACCGCCGCGCGTACATGGATATGCTGCAATTAGAGGACAGCGAGTTCGACCTCATCAAGTTCCCGCAGCGCGGCGTCTGCCTCTATAAATGCGGCAACGAACGCTACCTGCTGGAAGTCCACGCGCCGCCGTACAAGGAAGCGCTGTTCGGAAAGGCAGGCGGCAGATGATGAACGATGAAAAGGAGAACGTATGAAACAAATTGAATTTGAACGCTGGGAACCGGACGCAGAGAATCCCTGCAAGCTGAAATATGCCGGTCAGCGCACAGCGGAAGATGTTTTTCACGAGCTGGAGGCACGGCTGGACAGCGTTGGCTATCTGCCGGACGAGTACCTTCTTCTGGACAGGCGTTGGCAAAACGGACGCGAGATGCCCAGAGACGCCGGCTTTTTCTGTCGGACAGACTACGGCGGAAGTGAAGGCATCTATCTGGATATGTTTCTGGAATGGTACGAGGACAGTCAGCACAAGACAGAGCATTTCATGACCGGCAAAACGCTTGGCGAAAGCGGCGCGGATATGGATCGGATGTCTCTCATTTCTGCCGCGATCACGAAAGCGATTCGCGGCGACAACAGTGTCCACGCGCGGTACATGGTAGTTGGAGGGCAGCCAGGACCGGAAGAAACGATGTCCCTGAACCTGTCTCCGGACGAACAGAGGTTGGTCGCACAGGCGCTGGCGGAGCAGCGTATCCGGCTGGGCCCGCAGGCAGAGGGCGAAGAAAAGCTCCTGCGCCGCATGACCGGAAGCGTCACGGAATACATGGACGCGGCTGGCCTGTCTAATCGGCTGGACGAAAATGACCGGGCGCTTCTGGCTGAACACGACGGAGAACAGGAAGCAGCACCGGTCATGGGCGGGATGCAGCTATGAGCATGAGCGCAATAGCCGCACGTGCGGCGGCGCTGCTGCTGACAAGCGAAAAAGGGCGCAAAGGTGTCGGCTTTCTGCTGGTCGCTATTTTCGCACCGGTCATCCTGATTGCTGCAATCCTCTGCTCGACTACGTCGGGTGGGGCCGACCACAACAATCTGGCAGTCGAAGCGTCGTTCTATGGAGTCAACTTTACGGATTCCGTGCCTGCTGAGTTTCAAACGCACATCACGGATATGCAGACGGCTTTTTTCTTTCTGGATTCGGCGGTGGCGGAAGCCAACGCGACTATGACCGACGGCAATCGCCTTGACCCGATACAGGTCAAGGCGATTTTTTATGCCCTCTGTTTTGGCGAGAATGCGCCAAGTCAGCGCGCTGCAGACCGTTTTGTGGACTGCTTTTTCATCACAGAGCAGAGAACGCGAACCGTACTCGTTGAACTGGAAGACGGGAGTGTCATAGAACAGGAGGGACCCTATACCGCCACCGTTCCGCTCTCGCTGGCGGCAGCGTATGAAAATCTTGCGGCAAAGCTCGGTCGGGCTGTCACCGACGAGGACAAGGAAAACGCCGCGCACATCTACACGATGATCGCGGGCAACGCCAACGGCAGCGACGGCACCGGCGCGTCGGGCAGCACAATTCAGATCGACTACGGCAGCGGAATCGGCAGCACGGAACTGGACACGTCCGGCTTCACGAACCCGGCTGGCAAGAACGCCGACGATTTGGTGCAATATGCGATCCACGCCTACGAAGAACACTGGGGCTATGTGTGGGGTACGTTCGGTCTCGTGCTGACGGAGGGCCTGTTTGAATCCAAGCTGGCGCAGTACCCGGATGCTCTTGCTGGCAACGCGGATTTTATTCGCCAGACGTGGGTCGGCGGCAGAACAACGGACTGCGTCGGACTGATCAAAGGCTACGGCTGGTTGGACGCGGAGACGGAAGAGATCGTCTACAACACGAACGGTATGCCGGACATCTCAGCAAACGAGATGTACCATTCCGCGACTGTCTCCGGCACGATTGACACCATCTCGGAAACACCCGGTCTTGCCGTTTGGCACGACGGGCATATCGGCGTGTACATTGGAAACGGCGAGGTGGTCGAAGCAATGGGCACGCGCTACGGCGTGGTCAAGACCAAGCTCGAGGGTGCGCGCTGGACGCACTGGCTGAAAATTCCGTATATCAGCTATGACTGAGACTATTTTGGCTTATCCTCTTCCAACTGCGCCTTATATTTTCTGCCCACGCGCTTCGTCGCATCCGTGACGCTCCCGCGCGAGATGGCGGTAACGCCGAACTTGCTGCGCAGCTGGTCAACGGTCTGGTCAAGTTTCCTAGCACGATCTTTTTGATCGTCCTGAAACATGGAGAGCTGCACCGTCTCGTTGTCGGAAATATCGCCCAACGTCACACCGAGCAGGCGCAGCGGCGTATAGCCGTCCCACAGCTCTGAAAACAGCGTTTTCGAGAGCGCGAAGACCTCGGCGGTCACGTCGGTCGGCTCCGGGAGCTTTCTCTGGTGGGATTTGTTTCGGAAATCGTTGCCGCGGATGGTCACGGTCACGCAGGAGCAGCGCCGGCCATCCGCGCGCATCCGGGACGCGACGCTGTCGCAGAGCGCCAGCAGGATTTTGTTTGCCTGCGCGGTATCGGTCACGTCCTCTTCGAGCGTCACGGAGTTGCCGTAGCCCTTGACAGCTTCCGGCTCTGCCAGCACGGGCGATGAATCCATTCCGTTTGCGTAATCGTGGATGAGCTTTCCCATCTTGATGCCGACGATTTTTTGGACGCGCGTGAGATCTGTCTTTGCAAGATCACCGATCGTGTGGATTTGAGAAGCGGTCAGCTTGCTCGCTGTTGCGCGGCCGACCGAATACAGCGCGCCCACAGGCAGCGACCAGAGCTTCTGCGGAATTTCGGATGCAAACAGGGTGTGAACCTTATTTGGCTTTTCAAAATCGCTCGCCATCTTCGCCAACAGCTTATTGGGTGCAATGCCGACGTTGACCGTGAAGCCAAGCTCGGAGAAAATCGTGTCCTTGATCGTGTGCGCAATGGCGATGGGGTCCGGATACAGACGACCGGTGCCCGTCATGTCGAGAAAGCATTCGTCGATAGACACCTGCTCCACGACGGGCGCGAAGCGGCGGCAGATGGCGATAAACGCTTTGGAGTTTCTGGTGTAAAGAGCAAAGTCCGGCTTTGCCAGAACGAGCTGTGGGCATTTGCGCAGCGCCATCGCGACAGGCTCTCCGGTCGTAACGCCAAACTTTTTTGCGGGGATGGATTTTGCAAGGATCACGCCGGTACGCTTGTCGCGGTCGCCGCCGATGGCAGAAGGAATGAGACGAAGATCCGGTTCTCCGTCCGCTACGCGCCGCGCGGCTTCCCAGGATAGAAACGCGCTGTTGACGTCCACATGAAAAATAAGCCGCTGCACAAAATCACCTCCGGTAGCTCCAGTATAACACACCCGGAGAGAATCACAAACAGAAAAGGAGAGGAAAACTTGAACGTCTTGATGGTGGAGCCGGGAAAGGCTCCGTATGAAACGCAGATTGGCAGCGATCTGCAAAGTATGCAGGCTCTCGTCGGCGGATATATCCAAGCCGTGTATCCTTTTGAACAGCCCGTCGCGCTGGTCTGCTGCGAGTCCGGAAAGCTGGACGGTCTGCCGCTCAACCGTGCGCTGCGCGATGCGGATGGCGATATCTACGACATCGTCGCGGGAAATTTCTTTATCGTCGGACTCGGCGAATCGGATTTCACCGACTTGCCGCACGAACTTGCCGAGCAATTCGCGGAGCGTTTTCGGCAACCGGAAATGTTCATGCGTGTAGATGGCAAAATCGTTGCCGCGCCGATGCCGGAGGAACAGACGCAGGGCGGGATGTCATACTGACAGCACAATTGAAAACTGCCCAACAGCATGGTAAGATAAGAACAGAGGTGAGAGTATGGAAAACCGTCAATTTGAAGCGATGCTTGCCGTCGCACAGGAGCGGCTGGCGCAGCACATACCGGAAGATAT
>ENA-ORNW01000390-ORNW01000390.1-human-gut-metagenome-genome-assembly--contig:-NODE-390-length-44753-cov-3.687525_pt1 | contig 44753 bp, 30 predicted proteins | sample MGYA00242121_ERZ509034 | MGnify/ENA primary metagenome ERZ509034 (study PRJEB26280, sample SAMEA2338689) | human gut metagenome | biome: human gut; feature: human-associated habitat; material: faeces... | reverse complement strand
CGACAAAAATACCATACAATCCTATCAAAATCATATTTATACACAGGAAAAATCCCAGAATACCATCGACAAATACATCCGCGACATCCGCACCTTCACCGCCTGGCTGGAAGCGCAGGAACAGAAAGACATCACCAAAGACTGCGTGATCCGCTACAAAAAACATCTCGAAGCCAACTACATGCCGGGCAGCGCCAACAGCATGCTCATCGCCTTAAACGGCTTCTTCGGATACACAGGCTGGCACGACTGCTGCGTCACGATCTTCAAGACCCAGCCAAACCGCATCTATGCGCAGGAAAAAGAGATGACGCGCGCCGAATACGAAAAACTCATCGCGACCGCAAAAGAGAATGATAACCTCCGCCTTGCCATGATCATTGAGATCATCGGCAGCACCGGCATGCGCATCAGTGAACTTGCATCGGTCACGGTGGAAGCAGTGGGCACCGGAAAAATCAGCATATCCTGCAAAGGAAAACACCGTGAGATCTATCTCGTACACAAACTGAAAATGAAACTGATCGACTACTGCAAAAAGAAAGACATCAGAAGCGGAGCGGTCTTCATCACAAAAAACGGAAACCCGGTAGACCGCAGCAACATCTGGACGGAGATGAAAAAAAACGCCGAAAAAGCAGGCGTTGCACTGAAAAAAGCATTCCCGCATAACCTCCGCCATTTCTTTGCGCGCACCTACTATAACATGCATAAAAACATCAGCCACCTTGCGGATATCCTCGGACACAGCAGCATCAATACCACAAGGATCTACGTAGCGACCACAGAGGAAGACCATGTCAAAAAATTGGAGCGTCTGGATCTGGTCGTCTGAACGACAGAAATAAAAAACACAACATAATGTAGATTATGTTGTGAATGCAATCAGATAAAAGTATGGTAATTATTACCAATAACTTCCAAGTACTATTTTTTTATCAAAAAATCCGATAAACGTCAATAGTCTGATGCTAAAATTCGACAAAAAATCCCACTTTTTGTAAAAGAAGCACTAATTTCATAGTACTTCTCTAGGATATTGTTGCCATTTTTGCACAAAAATAAGACCAGACTTCTGTAAACGCCTGATTTTTCAGTGTTTCACGGTTTTACAGCTGAAAATCATGTTTTTCTAATTCCACTACATTTGTAGATATCTGCTAAAAACCAGAAAATTTATAAATCTGTTCAAAATCCCGGTGCAACCGGGCAAAGGAGCTATTCCTCCACACAACATAATCTACATTATGTTGTGGAGCTTTTTTATGTAATAAAAATTAAGGAGGAAGCCTATGAGAAGGACGAAAGCAAACCGTGCATTGACATTTGTGATGGCAGCCGCACTGCTCATTGGATCGATTCACGGCGTAGGTGCAAAAGAGCAGAGCAAAGACTATGATGCACCGGAACTGACGCTCACACAGGGCGTGACAGACTATGACCTGACGGAAGGGATCACGTATGACAGTGAAAAATATACCTTGTCCGTCACTGACACAGGAAACTTTGACATCAATGTGGCGGGAGATTATGAGATCTCATACACACTGACGGAAAAGGAAAGCAGTGTAAATGTAACTGAAAGTGTGGAGAACACAGACAGTGTAGAAAGCATAGAAAATATAGAAAGCACCGAGACAGTGTCAGGCACAGAAACGATAGAAACGACAGATACCACGGCAACGGTGGAAGATACGGATCAGACACCGGAAGGGGATGCCACCAATACCGGTGATACACAGGAAAAGCAGGTCATCACCTTTACAAGAACGGTTCATGTAGTAGCGGCTTCTGGGGACGAAGTACCTGTGTATGTAGCACGGGAACTGGTGCTGACACAGGGAGAGGAAGGCTACGACCTGACAGATGACATTCTCTATGAGGATGAAAAATATACACTGGAAGTAGTAGAACTTGGTGGTTTCGATATTCAAGTGATCGGCTCCTACGAAGTGACCTATTCCCTTACGCCTGTGACAACAGAAGGAACACAGGGAAATGAACAGAATGACACACAGGAAAATCAGGTCATCACATTTCAGAGAACGGTTACTGTGAAAGCAGCCGTGGAAGAAAACGCTTTGTATGAAGCACCGGATCTCTACTTAGAGTTGGGACAGGAAGAGTATGATCTGACGGAAGGCATTATCTATGATAAAGACCTTTATGAAGTAAAGGTTTCTGATCCAGGAGATTTTGATATCAATATGCTGGGGGAATATGAAGTAACCTATGTCCTTGATCGTATTGGAAAGTCTGCAAAAGGAGAAGATACCAAAACTTCAAAACCGGAAGAAACAACAGTTTCTGATGAGCAGAAGTCGGAGGATAATGATGGCATACAGGCTGCTACCCTTGAACTGTCGGATGAAAAACAGAGTGTGGAGTCTTCAGACGATGGTACGGCAAGTAGCATGGAAGAGAAATCTCCTGAAGTAAAAACTACATCACAGGAAGCAGTCTATTTCACCAGAAATGTATTTGTAGAGGAATCAGGAGTAAACTATTCCTTTAGAAATGCAGTGGCATATGCAAATGTACAGGGTAGGTATACTATAAAATTAGGAACACCCATTTGGATAGATGATACGCATAAAAAGTTTAAGTATACAAATGTAAAGATTGACACAGAGGGTGAAGATATCAGCCTGATGACAATCACGATATCAACGGGTAAACTTACGGATGATATTTTAAATGATGCTACGATACAAGATGATGTTGGACGTTCAGCCACATGGATTTTTACAAATAAAAAAAACAGTCAGGAAATAGAAGAAAAAATTAAATCTTTTGTTTTTGATTATGCAAATGATATAAAAATCAGCGTATCTATTAATGGAAATGATAATAAGGGGTTTAATGGAGATTTAAGTAAATTGAAATTGACACAATGGTCAGAGAATGGACATTATTATTTATTTTCACCAGATATTATATCTTGGGCAAATGCATATCTTAAAGCTAAAGATTATAAATTAGGGGGAATGCAAGGATATCTGGCTACATTTACTTCGACGAATGAAGAATTATATCTTGTTACGTTAAATCAAAATCTAGGAACATGGACTGGAGGAACTAGATTACTTCTTAAGGGCGGTCAGAGAATAGAAAACTCTATGTTTCAAAGAATAAAAGGTAATTTAATAGAGGGAAGAACATATTATTGGGCATCAGGACCGGAAGCAGGAAGTGTTGTTCCCTCAAATTTAGGAACTTCAAGTAATAGTTTTGATCAGCATCCAGCAGTTGACGGGGCTGTGGATAATACACTATCTGATATTCAAGGGCATGAGTCATGTTTACTTTTAAGAGCAAATGATAAAACACTAAACGATATTATCGAAGGAAATTATAAAGGTGCTTCAAAGGCATCAGGGATATTTGTCGAATTCGGCGGTTATGATGAGGGAGCCGATCCTGGACAGCCGGATAACAGTAAAAAAGGTGAAGTAAACGTAGTAGCAGCACCGATGGATGCGGAGGCATCCATTAACGGTGTGAAATATGCGCCCCTTGCCGATGCACTGGATGCTGCAGAGGAGAATGATGTTATTGAAATTGTTAAATCGACAGTGACTCCGGTTACAGATGGAATCCTGAAAAAGGGTGTACAATTAAAGAGTGAAGGCAGAGTGAATGTCTATACAGCTGATGTAGATTCAAAATTGGATGTGGCAGATAACGGAACTGTCACTCTCAAAGATGGTCACATTAAAGTGAGCGATAATGGTGTAACCTTGAAGGTGGAGAGTCCGATCGACAATAAAACATACCAGATAACTACTCCACAGGGAGCTACAGAGGTGATTGTGCCGGATATTTCAGGTGGAGATCAGACACCGTACGTGATGAACCACAATACGAATGTTCTTGATCTAAAGATTGATGATGTGACCTATTCTTATACAAATGAAAGCTGGGATAACCTTACGATGGTATACATTCCAGATGCCATGTATCAGAATGAAAGAGTGACAAAGGCAGAAGTTACGGCAGACAAGAGTGCAGTAATTAAGCTGGATGACGGCGAAGAAAATACGGTAGAGATAAAAGGAAATGGTTCAGCCGCCGATAAAGTGACAGTAGAGCGCAGAACAGATAAAAAAGCGGAGGTAAAACTTCCTTCGGGAACAAAGGCGAAGGTATTTGGACATGAGGTGGATACTGCACCTGCAGGTGGCGTGACGGTAGGTCAGAGAAATGCAGTCGACACAAAATATCCGGACAGGGATTATATCGTAATAGCTGTTGCGGGAGAGAAAGTCACAGTAGATGGTATTGAATATGTTGCAGCGGAAAACAATCAGAAGTTTTATCTTGGAACATTTAAAGCAATCGTAACCATAGGAAGCAATGCTGAGATTACAATTGGTCAGGAGCAGACTGATGTTGGTTATTTAAAAACTTATACTGTAAAAATCAGTCCAAAAGCAGATTATGATCTGGATCAGGACAATTTTATGGTTACTATGAAGGAAAGCGATACAGGGACTGTTAAGAATTTGACATTTGCAGATGTGTGCAGTGTAAATCCGGCAGATGGAAGCATTACAGTTACGGTTCCAAATGTCAGTGGAGACATCACAGTGAATGCTGCGGCAAAACGGCAGATGACAACCTTAAAAGTAACAGGTCTTGTAACAGGAAATGCAAAGGGAAGCTTCAAGGCGGTAGATGCATCTGGTAATGAATACAAACTGGAGCAGGATGGCAGCATCAATGTAAACCGCAATGAGGAACTCACCCTTATATTTACGCCAAATGATTTTTCAAATCCTTATTATTCAGATCTTACCGGGGAGAAGGGAGAAAGTTTCTCTATCCTGACAGCATTGCAGGAGACAACAAACAATACAAATTTATTTGCAGGAGCAAAAACGTTTAACTGGAAAGAAAAGAGTTATGAATTAAAGTACACACCGACAACTTCAGATGTGACACTGAAAGCTGTATTCACACCGTCCCATATCGTACATGTTCATGTGACAGGTGGTACGGCAAAAGTGAAAGATACAGGGCTTGTAACAAAAGAATCAGGTGCGGACCAGTTCCAGCATGTCATTGTGAAAAACAATGGAACAGTAGAGCTGGAGTTAAAAGATACAACAGGAACAGCCACTACTTATAAACAGGCATATTGGAGCAACGTGGATGGCAGTGATGATACCATTGTATCCAATCAGGCTTTCACAGGAAATGGAACAAGCTATATTTACACAACACGGGCGGTAGGCAAACCACAGGCATTAAATATTACATTTGAAGAGGGACAGACCGTAGATGTAAAAGTGACACATGGAAACCTTGTGACTGGAAATGATGGTGTGGCATGGAATGATAAAGGAAACAGTACATACCAGACGATTGTGAAGAAGAATGGAGCATTGAAGGTCAATATTAAGCCAGAGGATGGTTACGGATTAAAGAGCATTACGGTTAATAATGTGGCAATTGATATTGATGCGGCAATCAAGAGTGGGGAAATCACATGGGATGGTACAACAAAGACCTATTCCCATACATTCGCAAAAGTTTATCAGGCATGGAATGTTACGGTGGACTTTGAAAAACTGCATGAGATCGTTTTTGAAGATCAAAAGGGCAATATCTTAAATAAGACAGAGCATATTACAGTGATTGATGGAGATACGATTCCGGCAGCAAGCTTTACCAAAATGCAGGAAGAAGCAGATAAGTCAAAGGCTGAGAATGAGAGCCTCTTTGTATGGGTTGATAAAACAGACAGCACAAAGATCTATAATGAAACAACTGTGATGACTGCACAGACTGCGGATGTCGTGACCTTAATCCCGGTATACCGGATGAACGTGATCAAGGGGGCAGATGGAAGCGTTATTGCAGCAGATGATTTTGTCATTCATGTGAACGATGTCAGAAAGCTTACGGACACAGAGGCAGCGACACTCGCAAATGTGACTGCTTATGATCATTCCGGTTCAGACATCAGTAATAGTGTGACTGTGGAACAAACAAAATTAGAGGAATTAAAGAAAAAGACTAAGGGAACATATGTGGATGCTTTGACCTTTATGATTGCAGCATCAGGATTGACGACAGGCGTAGAAGTGGAAGTGACGGATGATAATCCGACCATTACGGGAAAGACTGCATATACGCTGACTTTCAAGGGAAGAGCAAATGAGACTTATAAGTATCAGGAGCTGGATGCCCAGGGAACCCCGACAGGTAATGTATCAACCATACTTACGGATGGGGATGGAAAAGCAACCATCACGGGTCTGAAGAAAGCAACACCATATCAGATCAGTCATAAGAAATATGGTTCTGTAAACGGCAAAACAGCCCTCGTGGATGCAAAGGATATTGCAAAGCAGTTCGAGGACAGAGGTGCCGGGGACACAACAGGCAATAATGCCACGGACAAAACAGAGAAAGCGGAAAACTCCAATGTACAGGTTGTAGTGGATGATGACGGCAACTACAAAGTCATCGTGAAGAAAGACATCGACCACACAGTTGAGATCCCTGACACATGGGGTGAGGTCAAGATCGACTTAAATGATAAGACCATCACAGGTGACAAGGCAGATGATAATAATGAGGCAAAACCGGGACTGGAATTTGTCAAGGATGCGAACAGCAACGAACATCCGGGAACGAATCTTGAGATCGTAAACGGTACGATCAAAGGTGGAGACGGTTCTGCTAAACATCCAGATGGAGCAGCCGGTATCGGAGCCAGTGGTGATACAGCAGATGCCGGAATTATCATTGGAAGCAATGCAAACGTGACCGGTGGTAACGGTGCAGACGGTACAGAAGGCAAAGATGGAGGAAATGGTGGAGCCGGTATCGATGGTAACGGCAAGATCACTCCGACAGTCAGTGGAACTGTAACTGGTGGCAACGGTGGTAAAGGCGGAGATTCCGCAGCCGGTATCCCTGGCAATGGTGGAAACGGTGGAATCGGAATCAGTGCAGGCGATAAGACCATCACCGTCAATCCTGGCGGAACTGTCAAAGGCGGTGATGCAGGAAACGGCGGAAACGCAACAGGAGATAACACGAACCCGGGCGGCAACGGTGGAAACGGCGGTACAGGAACCGAGACCACGCAGCCGGGAAAGACCGATAATAACGGTGGAACAACATCCGGTGGAAATGGCGGAGACGGCGGTAAATCCGACAACGGAAACGGTGGAAACGGAGGAAACGGCGGCAGCGGCTCCACAGGAGAAAATAATAACAACGGCGGCACGAACAGTGGCGGCAACGGGGGAAATGGCGGAGACTCAGACAAGGGCAACGGCGGATCCGGCGGTAATGGAGGAAACTCAGGCGAAACCGGAGGCAACGGTGGTAACAACACCGGAGGAAACGGTGGAAACGGCGGAGACTCCAACAACGGCAATGGTGGCTCCGGCGGAAACGGTGGAGAATCCAACAGCGGAACCGGAGGAAACGGCGGAAATGGCGGAGACTCCAACAACGGAACCGGCGGCAACGGTGGAACCGGCGGTGAATCCAACAGCGGAAACGGTGGAAACGGAGGCGATGGAGGAAACGGCAAGAACCCGGGCACCGGCGGAAATGGCGGCGGCTCCAACAGTGGAAACAACGGCAGCTCCGGCAGTGATGGCAACAGACCTGGAGGCAACGGCGGTAACAATAACGGCAGCGGCGGTAATAACGGCAGCAATAATGGCGGTAATAATTCCGGTAATAACGGTGGAAACAGCAATGGAAATACGAACGGAACCAATACCGGAGTCACAGATGGCAAGACCAATGCCACAGATATCGCCGCAGCGGATGGAAACAATGCGTCCGGCGGAAACAAAAACAACAAACACAACAGGAACAACAGAAACAACAACGAGTCAGACCAGGCGGATGGTGAGGATGTGACAGAAGGTACAGAGACCGATGCAGATACAGGTTCTGATGATACTACAGATGTCGCAGACAGCACAGAGACCGGAGCAGATGCAGACGGAAGCGGAAACACAGACGACAGCATCCCGGCAGACAGCAGTGATGCAGACGGACACATCAGCTTCGCAGACTGCGGATTCCACTGGTATCCAGTCATCCTGATCCTTGTGATCGCAGGATACACAGTCCTGCGTATCCGGAAGATCCGCGAGGAACTTGACGGAGAGTAAGACAGTAACCCCAAAAGATACCAGAACGAAAAAACAATCCCGGGGATATCCACATATCCCCGGACAATAAAAAAAGAAAGACCTATTATCTAAACTTACAAACAACAAACCAAAATGATATATGTAATTTTTCCAAAATACTTACAAAACATCTGACATGAGCGGGCAGGACAGGAAAGATCCCTGTCAGACCCATTCATGGCAGAAATACGGGGAACAGGAGGATAAGGACCATGGATCCTGAAAGAAGAAAAGCACTGCGGAAGACGCAGAAAAAATGTATCGCAGCCCAGGTGGTGATGTGTGCAGCCTATATATCAGCGGGCATCTTACTGGCTGTGACAGGCAGGCACTGTGTGGCAGATACTCCGATCTATATAGCCGGCGCAGTCATTACAGCCGGCTGCATGGCAGCTCTTGCAGTGTTTGAGTCAAGACTTTCAAGAGAACTTGCAGGATGACATGACAGGGGCAGCGCAGGCTGCCCCTGTTGTGCCTAAAAAAGGGATTATAAGGAAGTGACAGATCATGAAAGACAGGAATTTTGTTAAGGAAATAGAAAAGTTAAGGACAGCCGTCTTAGGGTATGACCGTGAGGAAGTCGTGCTCTACATCAGGGAGCTGGTGGAGTACTATGGACAGAAGAACGGGGAGGCAGTGAGGGAACTATATCTGGAAAAGATGCAGCTTGCGGCAGAGAACGCAGGACTGCGGGCACAGATCCCCACACAGGAGAAGCTCTATGCGGAGGCAGAAGGAAAGGCGGAGGAGATCCTGGGCGGTGCAAAGGAGACTGCGGCGACCATCCTCGACCATGCCGGCACCGAAAAGGAACGCATGCTCAGAGAGACCGGGGAAGCAGAAAAGCGGATCCTTGCAGAAGCGGACAGGAAGGCAGGGGAGACCCTTGCAGAGGCGGACAGAAAGGCAGGGGAGACCCTTACAGAGGCAGAGAGGAAGGCAGGAGAGATCCTTGCAGAGGCAGGGCGGCAGATGGATGTCATCCTGACAAAGACAAGGGAGAAAGTGGAGAAGCAACAGGCACTCTACCATCAGTACCGTAGCCGTCTGGAAGCCTTGAAAAACGGCCTGGACTGCATCTTTGCAGGGTGTCCGCCGGAGGAAGACACCCGGGATCTGCATGGAAAGCCACAGAGACCGGGACAGATACAGGCAGACGGACCGGAAGAGGCCGGTCTCCGGGGACAGCCATGAACGGGGGAGAACAGTACAGCCTTGACATGGCACTCCTGAAGATCCGCGAGGAAAAACGGAAAAGAAAGATGCGCTCGGAGCGGGCCGTCATCCTGTTCGTGGTCTGGCTCCTGGTGTTCAGGGTATGCGGGATCATGCGCGTGGATGGAAATTCCATGCGCCCTGCCTGCCATCCCGGGGACATCGTGTTCTTCCTGCGCATCCTCCCGGACGGCGTGGGCTATGGGGATGCCGTCATCTTAAAGGATGCATCCGGGGAATACCTGATCAAGCGCATCGCAGGGCTGCCGGGGGATGTGATGGAGGTGGACCGTGAGGGACACCTGACAAGGAACGGCGCAGAAGTGCAGGAGACGGATGTCATCTATGGCATGTCGGAGACAGGAGACAGCGTGGATTATCCGTACACCGTGCCGGAAGGGAGTTATTTCTTCCTCGGGGACAACCGCCCGGTGTCTTTGGACAGCAGGATGCTCGGTGCGGCAGGAAGGGAAGAGATAAAAGGAAAGGTCATCTGGGCAGCGGGGGCTGGGAGATGGAACAAAAAACAGGCAAGAGGTAAAAGACCATGAGCATTACAGGAGCTTATACTTGGGAAGATATTTCCAGTCTTGGGATGGAAGCTTATTTCCAGCCCATCTACAACGTGGAAAAACACAGGATCACCGGGATTGAGGCGCTGTTCCGTGCAAGGGACGGGAAGGGAGGTTTCCTCGACCCGGAGAGCCTTGTGCAGGAGGCAGAGGAATGCGGCTGGGTGCATGAAATCGACCTGTGGATGATCCGGGAGTGCTGCCGGTGGTTCACGAGGTTTGCGGAACACGGCATCACGAGGATCAACGTGAACCTGTCGCCGCAGACCTGCATGGTGGAGACTGTCTGGGAGGAGATCAGCAGCTGCCTGGACCGGTACGGCCTCCAGCATGGGAAGATCTGGCTGGAGATGACGGAACTCGGGAAGTCGGCGGATAACGGAAAGCTCCTGGAGACCGCACACAGGCTGCAGGATAAGAAGTTCAACCTGGTCATGGATGATTTCGGCAAGGGCGAATCCAATTTCGTGCGGCTGATGGATTTCGAGTTCCAGAGCATCAAGCTGGACAAGGAGCTGGTCTGGGGCATCGGGAGCAGGAAGATGGGCATGCCGATCGTGCAGACGCTCCTCGTGTTCGCCCAGAGGAACCACATCTGGGTGACGGCAGAGGGGATCGAGACAAGGGAACAGGCAGCACAGCTGGAAAAGCTCGGCTGCAACTTTTTACAGGGCTACCTGATCAGCAGGCCGCTCCCGGCGCAGGAATGCGTGGAATTTGTTGCAGACTGGGAGAAAAAAGACATCCTTGCACAGTAAATATCATATAAGGAACAGGAGAGATAAATCATGGGAAAGACAAAATTTGGAACAAAGATTGTATTCGTTTTTGTGATACTGCTCGGTGCAGGGGCAGTGTTATATGCGAAAAACTGCATGGAACAGCTTGCAGCATATGCAGTAAGCCTCATGGACGGTGCAGGACAGGCGCAGGCGCAGAGCCAGCTTGCGGCAATGATCGCTTCCGATGTGAAAAAAATGGCAGCCTTTATGGCAGCCGGGCTTATCATCACGATCGTTGTGGGTGCTGCAGGCATCATTGATTACATCAGGAGCCTTGATCTTGCCTGCAGCTATTCGGACACACTCGCACAGGGCGATCTCACACAGGATGTGGAACAGAAATATTTAGACAGGAAAGACAGCATCGGAAACCTTGCGGCAGCTTTCCACAAGATCCGGGAGAGCTTTGCGGGACACCTTGGGAGCGTGAAGGACAATGCAGAGTCCCTGAGCGGCCATGTCTCCTCCATCGGGAAAAACGTGGATGAGATCAACGGCGAGATGGAAGGCATTTCCGCAACGACACAGCAGCTTGCAGCGAGCATGGAGGAATCCGCTGCATCCGCAACGGAGATGAACACCATGTCAGAGGAGATCAACCGGGCGATCAAAAACATCGCGGAGAGCGCACAGGAAGGTGCGGAGCGTGTCAATGACATCCATACCCGTGCCGTCAATGCGAAGAAAGAGACCACGGAGAACCGTGCCAATGCACAGCGCATGCACGGCGAGATCAAGGAAAGCCTCGACCAGGCACTGCAGGATGTGGAAGTGGTATCCCGGATTGAGGTCCTGGCACAGGCGATCATGGAGATCACCAACCAGACCAATCTTTTATCCTTAAATGCTTCCATCGAGGCGGCGCGCGCCGGGGAGATGGGAAAAGGGTTTGCAGTCGTGGCGGACGAGATCCGGAAGCTTGCGACGGAATCCGGTGAGACGGCGACAACCATCCAGGAGGTCACGGACAGCGTGGTGAAAGCAGTGAACCAGCTCACAAAGGACAGCAGACGTCTGTTAGACTTCGTCGCAACTGATGTGAAATCCAGCTATGACAGCTTTGAGAGCCTTGCGGATGCCTACAACCGGGATTCCGAGTTTGTGGACGGTCTTGTATCGGATTTCAGTGCGACATCCGAGGAACTCTTAGCTTCCATGGACGGCATGATAAATGCGATCGAGGGCGTTGCAAATGCGGCAAACGAGGGCGCAAGCGGGACCTCCGACATGGCAGAGCGCATCCAGAACATCACCATGCGGTGCTCCGAGGTGGCAGAGACCACGGAACAGGCAGGCGCAGCGGCAGAAACGTTAAAGGCTGACACCGGGATCTTCAAGGTGTGAGAAAAAGCACCGGCAGAAAACAGCAGCCATCAGGATGGAACGCATCATTGAATCAATGGAGAAATGGGAGGATAAACGTGAGAAATAAAAAGAGAATGCTTGCCGCAGGACTTATAGCAGTGGCACTTCTGTCAACTGTGAACGGATGCGGCAGTACAACCGGAAATATGCAGGATACCAAGGGCATACAGGGGACTACAGGAGTAGCTGGTGGGACCGTGCAGGGTTCCGGGAGCACAGGAACTGCATCAGACACGGCGTCACAGAACAACAGCAATACAGCAGATCATAATGCACAGGATAACAGCAGTGGAACAGGAACAGCACAAAACGGCAGCAACACAACAGATCATACAGCACAGACAGGAAACAACGACAGCAGCGGAACATCACAGGCAGGCGTGTCACAACATGCAACCGCAGGTTCTGCCACAATGGTGAACGGCGGCATCACGGAACAGGAAGCGAAGAACATCGCAGCCGGGAATGCAGGGGTCACAGAGGAACAGATCCAGTACATCACGGTAAAACAGGACTGGGATGACGGCCGTGCCAGATATGAGGTGGAATTCACCGCAGCCGGAGTGGAGTACGATTATGAGCTGGATGCATCCGACGGACGCATCCTTTCGGCAGACTCCGAAGTGATAGACAAGGGATACCGAGCATCACAGAATGGTACGACAGGTTCCCAGAACGCAGCCGGCACATCGCAGACAACACCGGGCGGTGTTTCCATCGAGACAGCAAAACAGACCGTCATGGACAGGATCCCTGGCATCGATGCCGGAAACATCTACATCCATCCGGACTATGATGACGGCATCTCTCTCTATGAGGGGGAAGCCTACTATGCAGAGGTAAAGTATGAATTTGAGATCAACGCAGAAAACGGAAACATCATCAGCTGGGAAGCAGAATCCATCTACGACTGAGAAAAAGCCGTTAAAAGTAAAGGTTGAGACAGTCCTGATCATCATTGCCATGACAGGGCTTGTCCTGACCGGCATCACGATCGGGAACAGGATACACCATCATCAGATGTTAAGGGATATCCGTATCAGGTTCGAGCAGCTTCATGACCGGATCGAAGATCAGGACACCGATACAAAAAGTGTTTGAATTTGGCAGCTTTGGAAATGAACTCAGACCATAACAGAAATTTTAAAGTAGAAGCACTCTAATAGAATGAGCGATCAGATGAGAACCTGATTAGAATCCATTCTATTAGGGTGTTTTTTAGTAAAAAATAACTTTCGATTTCACGTAAGTTCATTGTGTCGTTTTATGTCGGGTAAAATGAAAAGAAAATGTTAAGAGTCAAAATAAGGTATGGAGGGGATTAGAATTGCAGGATGATAAAATGCCAAAGGTGTTTATTTCATATTCTTGGAGCAGTGATAGACTTGTACTAGAGCTTGCTCAACGCTTAATTTCTCATGGAGTGGATGTTGTGCTTGATAAATGGGAACTAAAAGAAGGGCAAGATAAGTATGCATTTATGGAAAGATGTGTTAATGATCCTGACATTACAAAGGTACTTATAATTTGTGATAGGGTATATGCACAAAAAGCAAATAATCGAACAGGAGGTGTTGGTGATGAGACTGTAATTATTTCTGGTGAAATATATGGGAAAATGAAACAGGAAAAATTTATTCCAATCATTGCTGAAAGAGATGATGAGGGAAATGAGTACTTGCCAGCCTATATAAAAACGAGAATATATATAGATCTTTCAGATACAATAAAATATGAAGAACAATATGAAAAATTACTTCGGAATCTATATGAAAAACCACAGCTTGTGAAACCAAAATTAGGAAAAAGACCAGAGTGGTTGGATGAGGAAAAGACAAATTTTTTTCCGTTAAAAGATTTAATTCGTCAGATTCATGGAAGTAATATCTTAAATAAAAGAAGAAATTGTATATCAAGGTTTCAGGAAGCATATATTGATGCATTAAAAGATTATTATAAAGGTGAAATGAATCCCAAAGAGGTTTATGATACTTTCTTAAATATGAAGCCAATTCGAGATATATATTTAGATTTTGTAGAGACAGTTGCAGAAATGGAAGATGATTATGCAGAAGTGTTAGCAGAAAATCTTGAATACATGTATAACAAATTATGTTGTATAAGAACATTTAATGAAAATGCAAATTCAGTATGTGAAAATGACTTAGATATATATAAAACACTTTTGTGGGAATTGTTTATTTGTATTATAGTGTATATGAGGCATATTAAAGATTATGCTGCTATCAATGTATTATTGACTTATACATATTTTTTGGAAACAAGTTTATTTGGAGGAGTAATTAAACAGGCTAATTATACTGCATTTCAACATTATAGTAGTGCCATTGAAGAACATTATAAACAAAGATCAGATATGAAAAATAAATATACTTTGATGGGAGATATAATATGTAATCAGAGGGAGAAGCTTCCAATATATACATCAGAAGCGATTGCGGAAGCAGATCTGTTTTTATACCAAGTATGCAATGCTTACGAACTAGTAGAAGATGAAAAAAGTTGGTATGGTATTTATTGGTTTCCAACATGTTATATATATGTTCAGAATAAACAGCTGGAATGGGAAAGAATGAAATCTCGCAGATATTGTAAAAAAATGCAGATTTTATTTGGGGTAGAGAGCATTGATGAGTTAAAGAAAAGAATAGGAAAATGTGTATATGATTCGAAAATAAGGTATTACAATAGTTTGGAAGCAGTACCTGCAATTTTAAATTATATTAAAGTTGATGATATAGGTAGTTTGAACTAATGAATGAAAAATAAAGTACTTTAGGAGCAAAGAAGATTCAAGATAGAATAAAAAAATTACCTGATTATGAATATGTTATCATATTTGTTGATAAGTTATTTTCAAAAATACGAATTTGGATCAAGAAATGATGTGTTAAATTCTTTTTCAATGCTTCCACCTATAATACGATATAAAGTTTTGCTGTTTTTGCATAAAAAGTACCCAAAGAATATTTCAATTATTGATAAGTTGGTATTGGCAATTGTGAAGACCTTTAATGTTGATGAAGCAACTGCATGGGTTGAAGGAAAGAAACAGGATTTAATTAAATTGGATACAGTGACAGAAAATGCATTTAATGAGATATCTGAAAATAAGGGCATAGAGATAGCTAAATTTATCAAGAATATCTCACCTGATAATATGTATATATTATGCAAAAGTAAGATTTCAGAAGTAGGAGAACTGGTTAACAGTAATAGTGCTTTATATTTAGATTTTGAAAGTGCTTTTCCATATTATGAGAAAAATGGAATATTAACAGGAAATGATCCAGAGACAACAGAATTTAATGATATTATGAATTTTTTGTATATGGGAAGAAAAAATTAAAGAAATATCAAATGAAAGTAATCCGTATGTGATCTTAAACTTTATGTTTTAAAAAGAGGTATAAATGTCAAAATCAAAATGTAAGAGGAAAATTATAATTAAAAGAATTTGAAATCTTTAGAGGTGGGGGAGCGCAAGGATCAGCCATATCCTGCGAAATCCCTTTTATAAGGGCGCACATCTTGTCTGCCGGACGCACCAGAAAGGCATCCGCTCCAATACCTATGACATTATCCCCCGTGAGGAATGGGAGGTCATTGAGGGCTGCCATGAGGCGATTGTGACGCCGGAGGAATGGGAACAGGTGCAGGAAGTCAGGATCGTTTATAACTTTGTCGGGGAAATCCCGGAGATTGCAACATAAAAACTTTACCCCATCCCTAAACAACCGAGAGATGGGGTAAAATTTTTTGTTGATCAGAAATGTAAATTAAAAAGTGAGTATGGGAAAAATGCTCTAAAAAATGCAAATATTGTTTGCGGGAAAAGTCTCACCGCTTATGAGAATGTTCGTAATCAGTTAATGCCTGTAAAGCTTTGGGAGCTAATGGGAACAGTGCTATCATGTTAAAAATTGTCATCAGACCGACCCCAACGTCTCCCAAATCCCATACAAACTGATATGCTGCAATGCCGCCGATAAAGAGCATTACAAGGGCCAGTACCTTGTAGAGCGTCTGAGAGAGCCAGTTATCGCCAAACAAATACGCCACATTTGATCTTGCATAAAACAAAATTCCTAAGAATGTGGAAAAGCTAAATAAAAACAGAATTAGTGCGATGAACACAACACCAAATTCGCCAAAATAGTATGCCATAGCAGCTTGCAGTAAATCCATACCTGCTAACCCCTCGGTTAATTCCTGAGGCACTAAGAGCATAATCATCGCTGTACAGGTGCAGATTACATATGTATCGATGAATACTCCGAGAGCCTGAAAAAGCCCCTCCTTGGCAGGATGGTCGATATCCGCAGCGGCAGCCGCACAGGGGGCGGAACCAGATCCTGCTTCGTTAGAGAATAATCCACGCTTCGCACCGTTCATGATCGCTGCGCCGATACCTCCACCAACAGCTTGCCGCAGACCGAACGCCTCGCTGAAAATCCGGCTCAAAACATCGGGAAGCTGACCAGCATTTTTGATAATAATGAAAATTGTAAGGAAAAAGTAACATGCGGCCATGATTGGCACCATGATATCCAGAACTTTGACAGTGGCGTTTTTCCGCAACACAATTATCGCAGCAATAGCAACTAGAAAAATTGTGGTATACAGCGGAGGAATGTGGAATGCATTTTCAAAAGAAGATGCGACCGAGTTGCTGATCACCTGACTGATTCCACACCAGCAGAGAAGCCCAGATAAGGCAAACAGACATGCGAAGAGGGAATATCTTTGTCTCTTACTCCTTGATGCGAACAGTACGTGGAGATAATACGCCGGACCACCACGGTAACCACCATACAGCGGATCCTTTTCCTTGTAGATTTGGGCCAAAGTCGCCTCTATAAAGGCAGTAGATGCGCCCAAAAGTGCAATGAGCCACATCCAGAATACAGCACCTGCACCGCCTGCGGAGATGGCAGCCACAACGCCCATCAGATTGCCCATGCCTACGCGGCAAGCCGTAGATACAATCAGTGCCTGCAAGCCAGAGATACCGTCAGAATTTTTGGTTTTGTTATTCTCTAGTGTTATACGGATCATTTCTGGGAACATTCGGAGAGGAAGAAAGTGAGTGCGGATCGTAAAATAGATTCCGGCTGGCACCAAAATCATAACCAGAAGGGATATTCCCAGTGTACTTCCTCCTGGAAGCGGGATCTGCACCAGATCTCCCCATAAAAAGTTATAAATTGCATTAATTAATGATATCATCTTAAAAAACATCCTCTCATGATAGGGTAAAATTTCCAAATACAGGTACCAGGACTCATTTGGCAGACATGTGTTCTCCCTATTAAATGTTGCTTCTTATGTCGCTTCTTCTGTTCTGCTTATGAACACTTTAAAAGATTCGCACATATTATAGTTGACAGAAAAAAATTACTACCACTTAACCAGTTGTTGCACCTTCTGGTTTGCCTCTTGTAAAACGGCAGCAGACGCAAGCAACGCCTGATGTTCCTGATTTGTCAGGTGATACTCTACCAACTCTCGAATACCAGACCCATTCAGAACAGCGGGAATACCTAAATAGAGGTCGGAGAGTCCATATTCCCCATGCGGCATGACAGACAGGGGCATAACAATGTTTTCATCCTGTATGATAGCCTTGATCATTCGTGCTGCAACAGCAGCAATACCATAATTAGTAGCGCCTTTCTGTTTTACAATCTGATAAGCAATTTTGGCAATTTCTTTTCTAATTGAATCCAACTCCACATAACGAAACCTCTCCGGGCTATCTCGCAGGATATCTATAATACGCTTTGCGCCGACTGTTACTTGGCTCCAGGGAATCATTTGTGAATCTCCATGTTCTCCCATGCACATGGCCTCCAGGCTGCGGGCATCAACACCAATCAGGTCAGCCAAAAAATAACGCAGGCGTGCAGAATCCAAGGCGGTTCCTGTTCCCATAACCTTTGAGTCCGGCAGACCGGAGATACTTTTGACCAGATAGGTCATAGCGTCCACAGGATTTGTGATGACCAGAAAGATTCCATGAAAGCCGCTATCCATAACTGCTCTGGTGATGGAAGCTACAACAGTAGCAGCGTTTTCCAACATGTCCAGCCGAGTCATGCCCTCTGTATAGGGGACGCCCACAGCCAATACAACAATATCTGCATCAATACAGTCCGAATATGTTCCTACACTGATTTGGATATTACTATCGTAATATCCCACAGAGTGATTCAAGTCGGTGACTTCTGCCCACGCTTTTTCTGCATTTCTGTTGATTAGCACTAGATTGTTGCAGGTGTTGCAGATTACAAGATGATGAGCCAGAGCAGTACCTACATTGCCAGCACCGATAATGACAACTTTGCTTCTTCCAATAGCCATAAAATCCTCCTAATTCGAAGATGTACAGTTGAATTTCCTGCTTTAATAGTGTATCATAGGATTGATGATTAAGGAAACAAATGATTTTTATTATTATAATTATATTTTTTAATTAAGGGAGAAACATGGATCTAAGATTGTTTTCCACCTTTCTAAGGGTGGCAGAATTGCAGAATTTTACAAAAGCGGCGGAGCAACTAGGTTATTCTCAGGCTACTGTCACAGTTCAGATTCACCAGCTGGAGCAAGCACTGGGGATCCAGCTTTTTGAGCGAATTGGGAAACGAGTTCGGATGACCGAGCATGGAGAACAGTTTATCCCCTATGCCATAGAGATATTAAAGGCTGAACAAAACGCAAAAGATTTTCTTCGTGAACCAGAAAATCCTTCAGGACGTTTACGAATCGGTACGGCGGAATCTCTTCTGCTGAGCGTTCTTACGCCCATTCTGATGGAATACCACCATCGTTATCCGGATGTAATGGTCAGCATCCACACAGGTTTGATTCATGAACTGTTCGATATGGTTCGACAGAATGATGTGGATCTTTTATTCTTTCTGGACAAGAAAACAGATTTTGCAGATTGGGTCAAGTTGCTGGAACAGCAGGAACCCATCCTATTTGTTGCTTCCCACGATCATATGATTTGTCGCAAGAAAAAAGTATCTTTAGCGGAAGTGGTGCGCGAACCCTTTGTGCTAACGGAAAAAAGTGTCAGTTACCGCTATGATCTGGAGCAGCTTCTGGCGGAAAAAAAGCTGGAAATACACCCTTTTCTGGAAACCGGTAACACGGACATCCTCGTCAGAATACTGCTTCATGGCAACTGCTTGTCTTTCCTTCCGCAATATGTGGTTCGTCCTTATCTCCTATCCGGGAAAATGCAAACCGTAGATGTTGAGGACTGTCGTATTCAGATGTGGAGTCAGCTGGTGTATCACAAAAACAAATGGGTTACACCCCAGATGAACTGTTTTATTACGCTCATGAAAGAAAAAATGGGTAAAGTAATATAATGCTTTTTATAGCTCTTCTCATTTCAGAGAAGAGCTATTTTTATGCTCATTTTAAATTTACCGCTTGACATTGTGGCAAAGATTTGGTAGCTTTCGGTTGTCTGGTATTCTAGTATTAAAAATACTTGCTATTCCCCACCAAAAAAAATCCTTTGAAAATCCCATCAATATTTGCTATAATAACAAATGCATCTATGCATGATGCAAATATACTATAATTAGAAATCGAGGAATGTAACATGGCATTATTGGAACAGTGGCAGAAAGTTGCCTATAATGAGAAAGCAGATAGAGGTGAATTACAGAGATTCTGGCAGAGATACTTCCTTTTAGAGAAGGGCGTATACGAACAGCTTTTAACAAATCCAGATGAGAAAGTAGAAGGAACTGTAAAAGAGCTTGCAGAGAAGTACAACCTCAGTGTTATGGAGATGACAGGATTCTTAGACGGAATCAACGACAGCTTGGTAGAGGCTAATCCAATCGACACCATGGAAGAAGATACAAAAGTTAACCTTGTTTTTGACAAAGAAAAATTATACAAAAACATGGTTGACGCAAAAGCAGACTGGTTATATGAATTGCCACAGTGGAAAGAGATTTTCGATGATGAGAAGAGAAAAACTTTATTCTTAGAGCAGAAGAAATCCGGCACTGTCCATGTAGGCAAAAAAGTCGGACGTAACGATCCATGCCCATGCGGAAGCGGTAAGAAGTACAAATACTGCTGCGGAAGATAGTCCGTCATACCGGAATTGTAAAAAATACTTTACAGATAGAAGAAAAGGGTATAGAATGACCCTAGTCAAAACGATGAAGAGAAGAGTAGCATAAGCAAAAGCCCCAGAGAGGAAGGCGTTTGGTGTGAGCGTTCCGGCTTGGAATTATGTGAAGACCAGCTCTGAGTGACCCCAATCCGGTCCGGTGATACCGTTATAATCAAGAATGAGATTTCTCTGGAATGGACAGGCAGTAAGAAGATTGATGTCTGGTAAGACGGAGAGATGAAGATGGGTGGAACCACGATCAGTATATCGTCCCTGATATTGTAGGAATGCAGTATCAGGGATTTTTTATGTTGTACAGAGAATCGGAGATACTTCCTACAGAAACTTATTTTTATATAGCGAAAGGAAATGAAGAAAATGGTAGATTTTAAAGCAGACGAAAGACTGAATACTTTAAACCATTCCTGCGCACATGTGATGGCACAGGCAGTAAAACACTTATACCCACAGGCAAAGTTCTGGGTAGGACCAGTTGTAAAAGAAGGTTTCTATTATGATATTGACCTTGGCGATGATATCATCAACGACGAAGCAATTGCAGCAATCGAGAAAGAGATGAAGAAAGTCTGCAAAGAAGGCAAGAAGATTTACAGACGTGAGATTTCCAAAGCAGAAGCAATGGAAATGTTCAAAGATGATCCATACAAACTGGACTTAATTGAAGGTCTGGAAGATGGAAACATTTCTGTTTACGATCAGGGAGATTTCACGGATCTCTGCCGTGGACCTCACGTAGACAATACAAAGTTATGCAAGAACTTCAAACTTGTAAAATACTCTGGTGTATATTGGAAAGGTGATGCAAACAATCACGTAATGCAGCGTATTTACGGTGTATGTTTCCCGACACCGGAAGAGTTAGAGGAGCACTTAAAACTTCTTGAGGAAGCAAAAGACCGTGACCACAGAAAGATCGGTAAAGAGATGAATCTTTTCATGTCGGATGACCTTGTTGGACGTGGACTTCCAATGTTCCTTCCAAAAGGATACACAGTATGGCAGGGACTTGAAAATTATATCAAAGCAAAAGAGAGAAAACTTGGATATCTTCATGTTATGACACCTTGTGTTGGTACGGTTAATCTGTATAAAACATCCGGTCATTGGGATCATTACAAAGACAATATGTTCCCTGCAATGGAAGTGGAGGGAGAGTCCTTTGTTCTCCGTCCAATGAACTGCCCGCATCATATGATGATTTATGCAAACAGAATGCATTCCTACAAAGATCTTCCAATCCGTATCGGTGAGATCGCACATGACTTCCGTTTCGAAGCCAGCGGTACTTTAAAAGGTATCGAGAGAGGACGTCATTTCTGCCAGAACGATGCACATCTTTTCGTGACACCGGAACAGATTGAGTCAGAGTTCTCACAGGTTGTAGATCTGATTTTTGATACTTACAAGGATTTCAACATCACAGATTACCGTTGCGTGCTCTCCTTAAGAGATCCTGCTGATAAAGTAAAATATCATGATGACGATGAGATGTGGAACACAGCAGAGAATGCACTCCGAAAAGTATTAGATGACCTCGGAATCGACTATACAGAGGAAATCGGTGAGGCTGCATTCTACGGACCAAAACTTGACGTAAACGTAAAACCGGCAATCGGAAATGAATACACACTTTCCACCTGCCAGCTTGACTTCTGCTTACCTGCAAAATTCAATCTGACATACATTGACAAAGATGGCACAAAGAAAACACCAGTTGTTTTACACAGAGCAATCCTTGGTTCCCTTGACCGTTTCATGGCTTATATCTTAGAGGAAACAAAAGGAAATCTGCCACTCTGGTTAGCACCGGTTCAGGCAAGAATCATTCCGGTTAAAAATGAGGATGAAGAGTTGAATGCATACTCACATGAACTTCTCAGCTATCTGGATGAGAACGGTATTCGTGTGGAAATCGACGAGCGTGCCGAGAAACTCGGCTATCGTGTAAGAGCTGCACAGGTAGAGAAAGTTCCTTACCTCATCATTCTTGGAAAGAACGAAGTAAAAGACGGAACGGTAAGCTACAGACTTCACGGTGAGCAGGCTACCACAACCGTTCCAAAAGAAGAGTTCCTTGCAATGTTAAAGGATGAGATTGTAACAAAGAAAATCAATCCTGCCGCATTAAAATAAAATTTAATAAAAAATTGAAATGAACGAAGAGCGTATGCCAGAAAATTATGGCATATGCTCTTTTACATATTTTTTTCGAAAACTGCCATACTAATCTAAGACAATTGCGAAACTCATGAAAACCTAAGTTGAATTGTGAAAAATTAACAAAAGACATGAAAGACATTGGGGGACCGCCGGTTCTTAGAAGGCAGGTACAACTTTTTTCAATCAGGTCTGTGCATTTACTGCACAGACCGTGCGAAAGTGATTCAAGTGTGAGCAAATTCCTATCTGCGAAGCAGATTTTAAATGAATTTGCGAAGTACTGCGAAGAATGAGCAGTACCGTTGCGAGCGACACATAGCGAGAGCGTGTCTTGAATGTTTTTGTTAATTTTGAACAATTGAAAGAAGACTAGGATGAGTTTCGCAAACGCCTAATTCAAAAAACAAGAAAAGGAGAAAGGATTATATGAAATTAGAAAAATTAGTAGGTGACAGATTTAAGGAAAGACCGGCGGATTGTCAGGTAGACAGCCACGCACTTATGATCCGTGGTGGTTACATGAAGAATGTGGCAAACGGAATTTACTCTTCTTATATGCCACTCCGCAGAATTACAAGAAAGATCGAGCAGATCATCCGTGAGGAGATGGATGCGATTGATGGACAGGAAGTACAGTTTCCGGTTGTTATGCCGGCAAGTCTCTGGCAGGAGTCTGGCAGATACGACAGCATCGGAAAAGAACTTTTACGTTTTACAGACCGAAACGGAGCGCAGATGGTTCTTGGTATGACTCATGAGGAAGCAGCCGTTCAGTTAGTAAGAGAATATGGACAGAGCTATGCAAAATACCCATTTATGATCTATCAGATCCAGACAAAATTCCGTGATGAGGCACGTCCAAGAGCAGGATTGATCCGTGTGCGTGAGTTTACCATGAAAGATGCTTATTCTTTCCACACAAGTCAGGAAGATTTAGAGCAGTACTATGATAAATGCCACAAAGCATATGAGAGAATCTATGCAAGAGCAGGTATCCCGGAGGTAGTTTCTGTAAAATCCGATTCCGGTATGATGGGCGGAAATGTTTCCCATGAGTTCATGCTTTTAACTCCAATCGGAGAGGATTCCATCGTAATCTGTAATGAGTGTGATTACCGTGCCAATATGGAAGCAGCCGAAAATATTGTAGAGAACGAGACAGAGGCTATGCAGGAGCTGACAAAGGTTCATACACCTGAGATGCATACAATTGAACAGGTTTGTGAATTTTTACATGTGGATGCAAAGAAATCCATGAAAGCCGTTGTTTACCAGAAAAATTCCGATGACAAATATATTCTCATTTTTGTGCGCGGTGACCTCGAAATTAATGAGACAAAGCTGACCAATTACCTTGGCTGCGATGTCCATCCGGCAGTGATCACAGAGGAGAGTGGCATTCAGGCAGGATTTATCGGACCGGTGAACCAGAATGCAGACTGTATCGTTTTATTTGACCGTTCTTTAAAGGGAACAACAAATCTTGTCTGCGGCGCCAATGAAGTGGATTATCATTACACAGGCCTGAATATGGAGCGCGAGTTCCCGGATGCAGAGTATGTTGATCTTGCAAAAGTTGTGGTGGGCGGTATCTGCCCATGCTGCGGTAAGAAATCACTGACCATTTCCCGTGGTATTGAGGTTGGTAACATCTTCCAGCTCGGAACGAAATACACCAAGACCATGAACATGACCTATGTGGACAAAGATGGCATAAGCAAAAATCCAATTATGGGTTGCTACGGTATCGGTGTCGGACGTATGGCAGCTTCCATTTGTGAAGCACATCATGATGATTATGGTCCAATCTGGCCAATGAGCATTGCTCCGTGGCAGGTTCACATCTGTGCGATGAACCTTGACAAAGAAGGTGTCAGGGAAGTAGCAGATACTTTGTATGAGAATTTACAGAATGCCGGTGTGGAAGTGATCTATGATGACCGCTCCGTAAGTGCCGGAAATAAATTCTCCGATGCAGACCTTTTAGGGGTTCCGGTTCGTGTTGTTGTGAGCCCACGTAACTTAAAAGAGTCTGTTGTGGAAGTTTCCACCCGTGACAAGAGCCTTATGGAGAAAGTTCCGGTAGAAAATGCCGAGCAGTATGTAAAAGACCTTGTAGAGAAAATGAAAAAAGAGTGTAATCTGGTAAAATAAATGGAAAAAATAAACGGAATCCCGATGATTTCATTTGGACTTCTTGGCGGTTTCTGTGATCATCTGGAAATCAGAATCACAGGACTGTCGGAGGAAGGTTTTTCGTTTCGTGTACCGGAAAAAATAGAAAAAGCGGCGTGCCTTGAGATTTGTTTTTTTGACTTTTCTGCTGACTGTTACCGCAAAGTGCAGTTGGCAGAGAAGGAAAGAGAGATGAAGTTAACAGAGGAGACGCCTTTTTTCTTTATCTATTCGGTGTGGACAAAAAACGGGGAATACAGGGAGCAGGTAAAGCGTCTGGTGACAGATTATGACAACTACATATCGCTAAAACTCGCAGGAGATGATGCGTATCTTTCAGAAAAAATGGTTGGTTATCCGGCAGAATTGGACGAAGTTTACGCAGAGAACTTCGAAGAGCAGAAGAAAGAGTGGTTCAGTTGTGTTGGTGATGGAATACAGGAGTGCAGGAATACGTGGGAGCATAAAAAGTGGAATATTACAGATTTCCCTGAATTCGAGCTCGCCATCACAATAGACCGCCCGGAATTATATTATGATTTTCTACAAAAAGACTGGACGAGATTTTGCCACGATTACTGGAAAAACAATTTTTTGGAACATCACACATTGAGTCAGAAGAGAGTGACAAGAATCTACATTGGAAACCAGTTCTGCCACAACCTTTTTCCAAGGAAAGAATTGCTGTTTCAGGTGTTGGAGAAAGCGTTGGAGAACAATCTTGCGGTGACGCTTGCCTTCTCATATATTAGGAATCATCTGTTGGAAGAGATTGATGAACTGTTGCAGGAACTTGAAGTATGGTGCCAAAGCAGAGAAAAAGAGGCAGGCAAGGATCAGGAGGAAATTATCGTAAACGACTGGGCGATGCCTATACTTCTGCAGGGAAAACCACACTTAAAACCAGTGTTGGGAGTTCTGTTAAATAAACGTAGAAAAGATGTCCGTTTACCTTATAAACATGGTATCGGGAATCATGTGGACAGTCTGGCAGAAAATAATTTGAATTGTGGATTTTATCAGGATTATTTAAAAAATACATTCGATATACAAAGATTTGAATTTGAATCATGTGGATATAAGGTTACAATCCCAGATGGACACCACAGCCTGCATCTTCCTTTTTTCCAGACAAATACCTCGCAGTATTGTACGCTTTATGCCGTTTGCAGATATGGTGACAGGGGAAAACAAAAGTTGCCGGAAAACTGCCCAAGATATTGTAACAAAAAAGTATTTCTATATCCGAAGCATTTGAAAATGGTGGGAAGATATAATTCACTGTTTGGATATGATGAGAAAATACTGTGGGATGAAAAACAATTGCAGGATTATCTCGAACAGGGGATTGACCGGATTGTTGTGAATGTTTCTTTGTAATAGTAGGACATTGTCTGGACAGGAATGCATTTTTATATAGAAAACGATTCCGCTGAAATGCAACAGGGGAGAAAAATACGATGGAGTCTGTTCTTGACCGTGTAATCAAGCAGAACACGGAAAATGTAAATTAATTAAAAACAAAAGATTACAATATTTTTTCTGTTTTACAGATACAGTCAAAGGAAGTTCTGATCTGCCGCATGATAGCTGACCTTTTAAATCCGAGAGGGCAGCATGGCGCAGGGGCAGAGTACTTAAAAATTTTCTTGAGAGATTGTCTTGGAATGGAAAAAATGGATACAAAACTGGCAGATCAGGCAATTGTGACGGCAGAATATGCGATTGATGATGAGCGGAGAATCGACATTGTAATTGAAATTGGCAGCTATTTTCTTCCGATAGAAGTGAAAATATATGCGGCTGACCAGAAAAGCCAGTGCTTTGATTATTATCAGTATGCAAAAAGAAGAGATGCGCAGGCGAAAGTGTATTATCTGACATTGGATGGACACAGACCGGGAAAAGACAGCACATCTTCTGGCAGCCAGTCAGTACCGGAGGAGGATATCGTCTGTCTCTCATTCCGTGAGCACATTTTAAACTGGCTGAAGGCATGTAAAAATTGTGAAAATACAGGAATGATTCCTATTTTAGAACAGTTTATCAGGAATATAGAACAGATAAGCGGCTATACAAGTGAGAGGGTGAGAAACATGGTAATCGATGAATTGCTGACATCCGGTGATTCCTTAAGAGCGGGGATGCAGATTGCAGATTCTATCAATGCTGCAAAAGCAAAGCTGATCTATCAGGTGATGGAGGAATTTGAGAAGCAGTTAGCAGGAGTTGCGGAAAAGAATCATTGGACAAGGGAGAAAAACAGTAACTGGTACGAATATAAAGAGCAGGCAGATGAATTTTTTTATAAATGGTATTCTACCTATCCGGGAATCAACTACATTGTAAATGACGCCCCGATGCCGGATGGAAAGCAGCTCTGGTTCCGTGTGGAGGTAGAACATTGTCTGTTCGCGGGATTCTGTGTCTTTGATCCGAATGCAGAATCGGAGGAAGGACACGGGGATCAGGTGGATGAATATGATGCTGCAACTGTAAAAGCAGTCGGGCATTATCTGAAAATCAGTGCGGCAGACCACAAGGACTGGTGGGCAACCAGGTGGTATCTGCCAGCCGGAGAACAGAAGCCAAACGATTCCGTTCCGAACTTTAAAATCATGAATGATGCAGCAATCGCACTGGCAGATAAAGAGTGCCGGTCGGAGTTTGTATCATTGTGTGTTCGTAACATTGAGGAGATGGTGGAGAGAGTGCTTGCTATTCCAGAATGAAAAAATTATAATAAAATAAGTATGTAGTGGATTGGAAAGGAGAAGCTGTTATGAACAAACGTAAGAAACTTCCAATTGGAATTGAGAGTTTTGAAGAGATGCGGAAAGAAGATTTTTATTATGTTGATAAAACGAGATGGATCGAGCAGCTTCTCGCCCAGTGGGGAAAGGTAAATCTTTTTACCCGTCCACGCTGGTTTGGAAAATCTTTAAATATGAGTATGCTTCAGACATTTTTTGAGGTAGGAGCAGATGCATCACTTTTTGATGGATTGTATATTTCAAAGAATAAAGAAGTCTGCAAACAGTATCTTGGAAAGTTTCCGGTTGTATCCATCAGTTTGAAAGGCGTGAATGGAAACACTTTCGACGAGGCACGGAGCTGTCTTGTAAAAGTTATCAACAGAGAAGCGCGTAGATTGCAGAACTTATCAGAAAGTGAAAAACTGACACAGGTTGATAAGGAACTTTTTGAAAAATTGTTTTCTCAGATGAAGGATGATGGAACGTTAAGCAGCAGCTTATTGGAACTTTCAGAACTTTTGGAAAAACATTATGAAGAAAAAGTGATCGTTTTGATTGATGAGTATGATGTGCCACTTGCAAAAGCAAATGAAAATGGCTATTACGATGAGATGGTACTTTTGATCCGTAATTTATTTGAAAATGTGTTAAAGACGAATCACAGTTTGAAGTTTGCTGTGTTGACAGGATGCCTTCGGGTTGCAAAAGAAAGCATTTTTACAGGATTGAATAATTTTAAAGTTTATTCCATTACGGATGTTGATTTTGATGAAAACTTTGGCTTTACAGATGATGAAGTAAAAGAGTTGCTTCATTATTATGGTCAGGATACACATTATGAGACGGTAAAAGAATGGTATGATGGGTATCGTTTTGGAAATGTTGATGTATACTGTCCATGGGATGTGATTAACTATTGCAGTGATCATATTGCAAATCAGGAGTGTGCACCAAAAAATTATTGGGTGAATACAAGCGGAAATGATGTGATCCATCGCTTTATCAATAGTATTTATGAACCGCAGAAACTCACAAAACTGGAGTTGGAACATCTTGTGAATGGTGGAAGTGTCCAGAAAGAAATCAGTCAGGAGATGACCTATAAGAAATTGTATTCATCAATCGATAATCTCTGGAGTACCCTTTTTATGACAGGGTATCTGACAAGCCGCAGCAATACGGATGGAAACAGGTATGATCTTGTGATCCCGAATAGAGAAATCAGAAATATTATCACAGAACATATTCTGAAATTATTTAAGGAGAATATTAAGCAGGATGGTCAGAAAGTAAACGCTTTTTGTGATGCCTTATTAACAGAGAAAGCGGATGTGGCAGAGAAGCTTTTTTCAGATTACATGCAAAAAACGATCAGTGTGAGAGATACTTTTGTACAGAAGCCGACAAAAGAAAATTTTTATCATGGAATTTTGCTTGGAATTCTTGGGTTTAAAGAAAACTGGCTTGTGACATCAAACAGAGAATCTGGAGATGGATTTAGTGATATCATGATCCAGGTAGGAGATTCTGAGGTCGGGATTGTTATTGAGGTGAAGTATGCCAATGATGGTAATCTGGAAGCAGAGTGCAAAAAAGCATTGAAACAGATTGATGATACAGGGTATGCAGAAGCGTTGCATCAGGACGGAATCTGTAAAATCTTAAAATATGCGATCGCATGTTATAAGAAAACCTGTAAGATTATGTTAGAGGCAGAAAAATGTTAAAAAATAAAATTTTTACATGGATGACATTGGGTGAAATATCTTTGTTATAACATGGTTCAGAGAGGATTTTTTATGGGAAGTTATCTTAATCCGGGCAGCACAGCATTTCAGGGAAGTCTGCGGTCACAAATTTATATTGATAAAAGCGGACTGATTGAAAAGACGAACACAGTGCTTGGCACAGAGCAGAAATATGTCTGCGTGAGCAGACCAAGACGATTCGGAAAATCTATGGCAGCAAATATGCTTGCGGCATATTATGACAGAGATTGTGATACGAAGGAATTTTTTGATAAACTTAAAATCAGTCAGTCAGAAGAGTATCTGAAACATTTGAACCAGTATGATGTGTTAAAAATTAACATGCAGGATTTCCTGAGTGGAACACACAGTATGGATGAGATGTTAGAACAGTTGCAAAAACAGGTGATGAAGGACTTGAAAATCAGATATCCGGAATATGCCAAAGAAGATAATCTGATCTTTGTCATGCGGAATATATTTTCCAATACCCATCATCCTTTTATCATTCTGATTGATGAATGGGATTGCCTGTTCCGCGAATATCAACAGGATAAAGATGCACAAAAAAAATATCTGGATTTTCTGCGTTTCTGGTTGAAAGACAAAGATTACATTGCTCTTGCATACATGACAGGGATACTTCCGATAAAAAAATACGGTTCTCACTCGGCATTGAATATGTTTATGGAGTACTCGATGACCGATCCGGGAGAACTCGCAGAATTTTTTGGGTTTACGGAAGAAGAAGTTAAGGGATTGTGTGAGGAATATGCCATGAACTTTGAAGAAGTCAAAGCGTGGTATGATGGATATGATCTGATTTCACATAGTCGTTTGGGCGACAAAAGATATTCAATTTATAGCCCGAAATCAGTGGTAGAAGCGATGCTGCGGCACAAATTCGGCACATACTGGAACCGAACAGAGACCTATGAGGCACTGAAAATATATATTCAGATGAATATGGATGGATTGAAAGATTCAGTGATCCAGATGCTTGCAGGGGAGGGTGTGCGTATTAATACCGGAACATTCAGCAACGACATGACAACTTTTGCAACAAAGGATGATGTACTGACCTTACTGGTGCACCTTGGTTATCTGACATATAACAGTGAGACAGAGAAAGTGACCATTCCAAACAAAGAAGTGTCACAGGAATATCTCAATGCCATCAGTACCATGGACTGGCACGAGGTAATGCGTTCGGTCGAAAATTCGCGTAAGTTAGTGGAAGCATTATGGAATCAGGATGCAAAAGCAGTTGCTGCCGGAATTGAGAATGTCCATGATGAGATTTCAATTCTTCAGTATCGTGATGAAAACTCATTGAGTTGTACCATTCATCTGGCATTCTATTTTGCAAGAGAATATTATACGATCATCCGGGAACTGCCGACAGGAAAAGGTTTTGCAGATATCTGCATGATCCCAAGAAAAATACACGCAGATAAGCCGGCAGTGATTATTGAATTAAAGTGGGATAAGGATGCAGAAGGTGCAATCGCACAAATAAAAGAGAAAAAGTATGTGAAATCCTTAGAGGATTACAAAGGTAATCTTCTGTTAGCCGGAATTAATTATGATAAAAAGACAAAGACACATGCCTGCGTGATTGAGAAAGTGGAACTTTAACAGATGAAAATTGTCGCAGGTTTAGGAAGTATTGATGAATATGAGACATTTGTAAAAGCGGGGGCGGATGAATTCTTTTGTGGATATGTACCGTTTTCCTGGGCGGAAAAGTACGGTGTGATCCATCCGTTAAACCGTAGGGAAGTACTTTTTTACAATGTGCAGATTGGTTCCATGAGCGAACTGCAAATTCTGAAAAAAATGGTGGACTATTATGGCAAGCCGGTAGAATTGACGTTTAATTCCATCTACTATACAGGGGAGCAGTATCCTGTCATAGCGGAGATCATCATACAGTGCATGGCAGCAGGCTTTGAAAATTTTATCATTGCAGACCCGGCACTGATGCTGTACCTCAGACAGCAGAAAATCAACTGCGGAATCCATTTAAGCGGTGAGACCGCGGAAGTGAACCGGGGAATGTTAGAACAGATGTTACCGTTTGGAATCCGCCGTGTGATTTTTCACAGAAAAAATTCGCTGGAAGATATGCAAAGTTGTATTAAAGAGGCAGGTTTCCCACATGAATATGAAGCCTTCATTTTGAATGAACTCTGTCATTTTTCCGGGGCATTCTGTAATTCCCTGCACTGTGATGAACTGACACATCTTTGCAGAGTACCATATGAACTGGGAAATCTGCACAAGAAAGAAGAGACAGATGCTGCGCAAAAAGATGTGGCAGAAACAGACAGAATACAGGAAAAAGAGGGGAAGGGACTTCCTTTGGATGAAGATGGTTATCTGACCGGCAGTACCGGCTGTGGGCTCTGCGCACTTTACCGCATGAAACAGGTCGGCATTACCCATTTAAAACTGGTTGGTCGTGGCAATTATACCGATTTTATGGAAAAGGATATAAGGCAGTTGCGGAAAGCTCTGGATATTCTGGAAAAATCAGACAATGAGTTGCAATATCAGAGGGAAATGAAAGCGTCACTTTTTCCGGATGGATGCAGTCAAAACTGTTATTATCGGTGAGAAAAGAAGATCTGAGGAACATTTTTATATATTTGAACAGATAATTATTAGTCATATCGATAAAATTCATTAATAATAATGACTTTTCAGGAAAAGAGAACCTATGCTATACTGCTATCGGATTATAGGAAAAACAGGATGAAAATATATGCTGGCAGATAGAAAAAGCCACTTTTTTCATACTGTCTGGAACAAAAGTAAAAATAACAGGAGTTTAAAAAATGGAAAAAACAAAAGAGTACACATCCCCTTATGAAATGGACGGAAGAATTCCATGGCCGAAAGCGATCGTTTATGGTTTGCAGCATGTTCTGGCAATGTTTGTCGGAAACCTGACACCGCTGATCGTGATCTGTGGTGCATGCGGTATTGGAGCAGCATCTGACTTTGCAGAGGTTTATGTGGAATTATTACAGAATGCAATGATCATTGCCGGCGTTGTCACATTGGTTCAGCTTTTTGCAATCGGTCCTGTCGGTGGACGTGTTCCGATCATTATGGGAACGAGTTCCGGTTTTATTGGTGTATTTAAAAGCGTTGCAGGTGTTATGGGTGGCGGAGTGATCGCATATGGCGCGATCATGGGTGCATCGATCATCGGTGGTCTGTTTGAGGGCGTGCTTGGATTTTTCTTAAAACCGCTCCGCAGATTTTTCCCTGCTGTGGTGACAGGAACAGTAGTTTTATCGATCGGACTTTCCCTGATCAGTGTTGGTGTCAGCTCCTTTGGAGGAGGATCTTCTGCGGCTGACTATGGTTCATTGGAAAATTTATTCATCGGTCTTGTTGTGTTGATCATTATTCTTGGGGTAAAACACTTTGCAAAGGGAATGGCAAGTTCTTCCTCCATCCTGATCGGTATTATTGCAGGATATGTGTTATGTTTTATTATGGGAATGATCCTTCCGACAACCGCAGTGAATGCTGACGGAGTGGAATACACCAAGGCATGGGTTTTGAATTTTGATAAAGTGAGAGAAGCTTCCTGGTTTGCATTGCCGAAAGTAATGCCGGTAAAACCGATTTTTGATATGCGTGCGATCGTGCCGGTACTGATCATGTTTATCGTGACAGCCGTGGAAACGATCGGTGATATTTCCGGTGTTATGGAAGGCGGACTTGGACGTGAAGCAACAGACAAGGAACTTTCCGGAGGTGTTATGTGTGATGGACTTGGTTCTTCGCTTGCTGCGTTATTTGGTGTACTACCGAATACCTCTTTCAGCCAGAATGTCGGACTGGTTACGATGACAAAGGTTGTAAACCGCATGGCACTTGCGTGCGGAGCAGGAGTATTGATTCTCTGCGGACTGTTTCCTAAGCTTGCAGCATTGATCTCTATTATGCCGCAGAGTGTTCTCGGTGGAGCAGCAGTTATGATGTTTTCCTCTATCGTAGTCAGCGGTATCCAGCTGATCACAAAGGAAAAACTGACCGGAAGAAATATTACGATCGTATCTGTCGCACTGGGACTTGGTTATGGACTTGGAGCAAACAGTGACATTTTAAGAATGCTGCCGGATACCATGCAGTTGATCTTCGGTGGTTCCGGAATCGTTCCGGCTGCAATTGTTGCACTGGTCTTAAATATTGTGCTTCCTAAGGATGAGGCTTAAGAAGATAGGTAAATAGAAGAAAAAGTGTATGGATAAATAGGATTTCCTTTGTGAGCTCTGCGAACAGGAACATCCTATTTGTCCATACACTTTTTCTTTATAACAGCAGTATCAGAAATAAACTTGTGAAAGCATTTAAAAATAGTGTATAATAGAAAGACAGAGCTTTAAACAAAGGAATTAAGATACATGATTTTAAAGAAGAAAATTCCAAATGATTTTTATAAATTATTCCGCACAAAAAACAGGGAAGCATATATGCAGTTTGTCACAGCCATTTACGAGGAAAACAATGAAGTATATGCTTCTCTCGGTCTTACGCAGGAAGAGTGTGCGCTTATTATTGAGAATACGATCGAGAAATCAAAGATCGTGTGGCAGGAAGAGGACGATATGGAGGAAGGAGAAACGCCGGATGCATTATTTCCAAGCGATTCTCCTTCCGGCATGTTAAACCACCTGATCCGGTGGGGATGGCTGAAAAGTGATTTTGATGAGAAACTGAATACCTGTGTGATCTCTTTCCCGGAATACAGCCAGTTGTATGTCGAGTTGTTTAAAAAGCTGCAGAGTGATGATGACAGCCGGGAAAGAGAGAGCATGCTTTCCATTTACAGTGCGTTGTTTACTTATCATTCTGACAATGAAAAAAACAATGATATTTTAAAAAGCGCACTGCGCACATCCAAAAGTCTGGGGCAGCTGCTGTCCAACATGCAGGATGGAATGCGTTCTTATTTTGATGAGCTGTCCTCCCAGAAACATTTTATCGGGATTCAGCAGGTGCTTGTGGAGGAGATCAACAACAGTGACAGCAAAAAATATGCAATCCTCACGACGACGGACAGTTTTTACCGGTACAAGGAGGCAGTGAAAGAACTTATCAGTGAAATTTTAAACGAAAATGATGAGAAAAAAGCGGTGCTTCTGAAAGAAAAAAATTCTCTCGAAACAGGCACACTATTACAGAAGAGAAATGAGTACAGATTGCAGTATTGTGAGGATACGAGCAGGATCGTGATGCAGTTGGAGCGGGAATTTGACATGATCGAGCGCAAATACAATAAACTCATTGAGCAGAAAACCGTTTTTGCAAAGCGTGCGCTGGCCCGCATCCATTACATTTTGCAGGAGGGCGTCAGTGAGGAAGATAACATCATCAAACTGATCAATCTGTTAGACCGCAGTGAGAAAAAAGATGAGATTTTGGTGGAAATGAGAGAGCGTATCCGTTTTTCTTCGCAGTTTAAAAATATTACAGATAACAGTTTTGCTGGAAGAAGAGACCGCGGGGACGGAGCATTTGCACCGGTGATGCTGGACGAAGAAATAGACGCAAGGGAACAGCACATGACGGATTTTGTTCCAAAGCCGTTGTATACAAGAAACGAGTTACAGAGTTTCCGAAGAAAAAATACCGTGGATGGAGTCTTTGTGGCAACAGAAGAGACCGTACAGTCTGTGGAGGATCTGGAAAAACTTCTTTTCCTCTGGCAGGAAGAGACGGAGGAACGTCTGGCGGAAGATACGGTATCGGTGGACGGCGAGATACGGAGTGAGGACGGACTAACTTATTCGAGACTTGTGATCGGGCAGAATAAATAAAATTGCGTTACTATACATGAAAGAAGGCATTGGAAAAAAGATGTTACAATATATGGAGACTGTCTCACAGGGCGAGGCAGAAAATATCAGAAAAACGATACAGGATTTATTCCGGCAGACATGCATTTTACAGGTGAAATGTGACCCGGCAACTCTGGTACAGCACGACAATCCGAGGTATCAGGTGTGTCTGCGCCACAGAGAGTTTATCGCGGACTATCTGTCTGTGCTGGACTGCGAGCTTGTGCATGATCCGCAGGAACATATTTTCCGGATCACGGGGGATGGCGTTATGACAGAGCGTATGAGCCTTATGACAACGAAGCTGGTCATTCTTTTAAAAATGATTTATCGTGACAAAATCATGGGGGAAGGTCTGCATGCAACTACTACAAATCTGGCAGAGATCCGTGAGTATGGAAAAAATACAAACCTTATTACACGACGTCTCACAGGACAGGAGTGGAACGATGCACTTGTGCTGATGAAAACGCATCAGATGATCGAACTGCCGGGAGCCGTTGCCAATCTGGAAGATTTTACCCCGATTTATATTTACAGCACTGTAAATGTGTTCTGCTCGGCGATGGATATCAACGAGCTGGTGCGAGAATACCAGAATGAAATGACAGAATAGCAGGAAATACGAAGGAGCATGAAATTTGAGCCAGGCAAAGAAAATTTTCACCCGTATGTGTCTGAACAACTGGGGTGGAATTAATCATAAAGTATTAGAATTTAATGAATATGTGAATTTATTCAGTGGAAAAAGCGGATCTGGAAAATCGACCGTCATGGATGCGATTCAGGTTATTTTATATGGAAGCTTTAGTCCGAGCTTTTTGAACAAAGCGGCGGATGATGCCAAAAACCGCAGAAGTGTCTTAAGCTACCTCCGTGGTGAGCAGAAAGATGGTTCTGCAAACCGTGGAAACTGCGATTTCTGTTCGGTCATTGCACTGGAAATCGCGGACACGGGAACGCACATCACCACCTGTGTGGGCATTGCGTTTGAAGTGAGAAAAAATGATTCCGAGATCAAAAAGTTTTCCTATTTCAGCCATTCCGGAAAGATGCCGGAACCGGGGTATATTACGGAGGAAGGCTTCTGTTATTCCAATCAGGATATCAAAAGGCTGGTAAATGAGAGAGCCGTATCGAAGGACAACCGCGGAAAAGGGGATGTCAACCGTATTTACGCTTCCAAGGAAGCTTACCTTGGAACGTTATATGATGTCATTTTAGGTTACATTGATCCAAACCGTTTTATCACGATGGAAAAGAGTGCGATCGCACTGAAAATGACAAACGGAACAGGACAGTTTATCCGTGATTATATGTTTCCAAAGAGCACGTCAGACACGATCGGAACGATCAGTGAGCAGTTAGATGCCTACCGCCAGATCAAGGAAAAAATTGAGGATATGCGGAAACGTATCGAACTTTTGACAGACGTAAAAGAGACCGGGCAGGAGCTGGTGACGCTCCAGACCGATATGATCCGCGCAGAGAGTTTTATCCGCTGCATTGATATTGAGGATCTCCGGGCGAAAATAGAGGCAGCCGAGGAGGACAAAAAAAGAATTGAAGAAGAGCAGGCACAGCTGCAGCAACAGGCAGACACGCTCGCCGAAGAGCGCGGAGAGGTCGAACAGGAGCTGATCCGTGTAAGTGCAGATTTAAAAGCCAGCGATCTTGGAAACAAACAGCAGCAGTTAGAGGAATTAGAGCAGAGAAGCCGGATGCTGACCGATAACAGCAGACAGTGGCGCAAAATCGTTCAGGGATTGAAGCAGTGGGAAGAGGATGAGGTCATCACCGATTATATCAGCAATCCGGTTTTAAATCTCATTGAAGCGATCGAGAACGGAAATGTGACAGAGGAAAACTGTCAGGAACTGCATTTGAAAATAGAGTCTGCAAAGCAGGATATCGAAAATGAATTTGAAGATTACAGTGAGCAGAAGCGCGAGACAGGAAAAGAACTGAAAGAAAAGCAGAAGCTTGTGGATGATATGAAAAACAATCGGAAATCCTACAGCGAGAATCTCCGTTCTGCGAGAAGTTCCCTGGAGCGGAAATTAAGCGACCGTTACGGAAGAACGATAAAAGTCCAGATTCTGGCGGATCTTTTTGATGTGGCAGACGAAGAGTGGAAAAATGCGATCGAGGGTCGTATGGGAAGGCTGAAGTTTTCCCTGATTACAGAGCCAAAGTTTGCGCATGATGCGGCGGCGGTCTTTCGTGAGATGAAACAGTTTGAGGAAGTGGATCTCATTAATTCCAAAGCAATCGAAGACAGCGAGCCGCGTGCCATGGAGAACTCTCTTTATGAGGCGGTTGAGACGAAGGAAGCCTATGTGGATGTGTGCCTGAAACGTTATCTCGGTCATATTATAAAGTGCCATTCCGTGGAAGAGTTGGAGCAGGTGAAAGACGGCGTGACACCGGATTGCTATTCCTACAGTAATTTTATTTTCCGTCATCTGCGGAAAAAGGATTATACTACAAATGCCTGCATCGGAGAGAAAGTGTCAAAAGCACGTCTGGCAGAGTACGAGGCCGATGTGGAGCGGCTTGAGAAACAGTATCAGGAACTGCATTACATGACCGAACGCTTAAAGGCGGCAAGGGATTTTGAAAGCCTGAAAGAAGAATCTAAATATTATGTAAACCTTTCCGGCGCGGAAAAAGAGCTTGGAAAAGTCAACAAGAAAAAGACTGCGCTTGAGGAGACAATCCGCACTTTGAAAGAGGGGCAGTATAAGGAATTACAGCAGAAAGAGCAGAGCCTGAAACAGCAGATGCGTGAGCTTCAGGCTTCAATCAGCGAAAATCAGGGACAGATGAGTGAGAAAATACGCCGACATGAAAATCTTTCCGGCGCAAATGACCAGCGTCGTCTGCAGTTAGAGGAGATGCTGCAGGGATACGTGCCAAATGAGGAGATCGAGCAGGAAGTGCAGGAGCAGTTAAAGAAGCGCTCCGGCCAGTCCTTAAAGAACCAGAAAAACGCAGAACTTGCGGCTCTTTCGGCAGGAGAGCAGGAGAAAGCCGAGACACTGCGCACTGCCAGAAACCGTTACATTTTTGCTTATCCGTCCAGCCAGTTTAACGGTTCAGAAAAGTCCAATGAAGCCTATGAGAAGCTTCTGGAAGAATATCAGACGGACTACGAGCCGGCGTATGAAGCGGAATTTGAGAAACAGTGTGATTTTATCTATAAGAGTCTGCGGGAGAATGTGATTGCAACGATTCATGGAGATATCAAGGCGGCAAAACGTCACGCATACGAGATCAACCGTTTGCTGCGTGAGACGAACTTCTCCGACAGTACCTACCAGATTAAGATCGAGCCAGCGAAAAATGAGAATGGTCAATTCTTTGAGATGTTAATGGCAGAGGAATTAGACAGTAAAAATCTGGATAATGCCGGTTTTGATGGTCAGTTGAGTTTTGGGGAGGATACCTTTTACCAGAAATACGAGCAGAAGATCAAACTCCTCACCGACAAATTCATGCCGCCGAGGGACGAGGATGAGCAGGTGCGTGCGAAGAAGCGTCAGGAGATGGAGCAATACGCAGATTACCGCAATTATCTCTCCTTCAGCATGTTTGAACAGGTGACAGACGAGCAGGGGAATGTCATCCGTGAAAATTTTGTCGATGATATGGCTGGAAGAGATTCCGGCGGAGAGGGGCAGAACCCGAAATATGTGGCACTTCTGGCAGGTTTTGCAATGCTGTACATGCAGCAGAGCAACCGGGATTCCAAAATCAAGCTGGTACTTTTGGACGAGGCATTTTCCAAGATGGATCAGGAGCGGAGTGCCGTCTGCTTAAAATATGCAAGAAAAATGGATCTTCAGCTCATTGTCTGTGTGCCGGATGAACGTCTGCAGTCGCTGATCCGCAATGTGGACTGTGTCTACGGATTCAGGCGTCATCAGAACCAGATCTCCATGATGCATATTGATAAGGGAGATTATTTAAAACTCATGGAAGGTGAGCATGGACAGGGAGAGCCGGAAACTGTAAAATAGTGTAAGAAAACCATAGTCGGGGAGGAGACAGCATGCAGACAGGAAAAGGAATTTTAATACCATCTATATTAAAAGTTGGAAACGGCACTTTGAAGAAAATCGGACAGTATCTTAAGACAGAGAATCTGGAACAGGTCGTGATCTTTTTCGGAAACGGACTGATCGACCTGTTCGGCATGGATGTCATGTATTCACTGAAACAGGAAGGAATCACGGTATTGGAGTACAGCGAGTTGGATACGGTCGATATCGATGATATTATCACGCTGGCATTTGCAATGCCGAATAAGACACAGGCCGTGATCTCAATCGGAGGAGGAAAAGTGATCGATGCCGGAAAATACGCAGCTTTTCTGCGCAATATCCCATTCATTAGTGTTCCGACTTCAAGTTCCAGTGATGGATTTTCCAGCGCAAGCGCATCTCTTCTGGTGCATGGAAAAAGAACTTCCGTTCCGGCAAAGCTGGCATATGGAATTATTGTGGATACGCAGGTCATAAGGACTGCACCGGATAAGTTTATCTATTCAGGTATTGGTGATATGATCTCAAAGATCACAGCGCTTTATGATTGGATTTTTGAGGAGAAAAGCGGATATTCAGAAGTGAATGATTTTGCGGTGATGATCGCGAAAAAGGCGGTGAACAGTTTTGTGCGGACACCGTATGAGACGATAAAAGATGAACTGTTTTTGAAAGAACTGGTGGATTCGCTGGCAATGAGCGGAATCGCAAATGAAATTGCAGGAAGCAGTGCGCCGACAAGCGGCAGCGAGCATCTGATCTCCCATGCATTGGATAAAATATTAGAAGTTCCGCAGCTTCACGGTATCCAGGTCGGCATTGCAACTTATATTATGAGCAAAGTGCAGGATCACCGCTATGTCCGGGTGGAGACCGTGCTCCGTGAGACAGGATTCTTTGACTATGCGGCGACACTTGGCATGAAGCGTGAAGATTTTATAAAAGCCATCGAGATGGCTCCGTCGATCAAACCATTCCGCCATACTTATCTCCATGAGGAATCATACCGGGAGCTTGCAAAGAAGATTGTTTTGGAGGATGAGGTGCTGCAGAAGGTATTGGTGTAAGGAAAAATACATTAATCGTAATGTTAGAACTTTTATTTTCCAAAACACCAAAAGAGGAAAAGAAAAAATTCTACATGGTTACATTGGTCATATGGATCATTTTATTAATCTGTATGATTTTTATGGATTTTCACATCATACCGGATACGGAACCTAATTCCATAATGTATGTAGTGATCATCATTGGAATGATAAATTCTATTGTCCAAATATTGCGTAAAGAATAAAAAGGAAAAGAGGAAACTACAATGAATTTTAATTATAACGAGCAGGAATATGAAGAATTCCCAAACTTTAAAGGCGGGGAGAAATCGCTTTACGCCAAAATGTTCCACGATGAGAAGAACCGCATTATCTACGGAAAACTGATACCGAGAGCATCCATCGGCGTGCACACGCATGAGACTAACAGTGAGATCATCTATATCACAACGGGAACAGGCAGAGTTCTTATGGATGGGGAATATGAGAAACTGGAAGCGGGTATGTGTCATTATTGTCCGAAGGGACATACCCACAGTCTCATGAATGACAGTGATGCAGAACTTGAATTTTTTGCAGTTGTCCCGGAGCAGAACTAGCTTTCATGATTGATTGCAAAGGAAGAAAAGGAAGATAGCTTATGACACTTCAACAGTTAAAATATGCGTTGACAATCGCCGACTGCGGCTCTATGAATGAGGCGGCAAAACAGCTTTTTATCTCACAGCCAAGTCTGTCAGAGACGATGAAGGAGCTTGAGACAGAGATAGGATTGGATATTTTTCTGCGTTCAAACCGTGGAATCGTCATCACGCCGGAGGGCGAAGAATTTTTGGGATATGCCAGACAGGTGACAGAGCAGTTCGGGCTGTTACAGTCCAAGTATATCGATAAAAAAGTAAAAGAGAAATTCAGCGTTTCCACACAGCATTATACGTTTGCGGTGAAAGCGTTTGTGGAGACGGTCAAACAGATCGGTATGGAACAGTACGAATTTGCAGTGCATGAGACAACGACCATCAGTGTGATCGAGAATGTAAAAAACTTCAAGAGTGAGATTGGTGTACTCTATGAGAATGATTTCAATGAGAAAGTCTTAAATAAAATGTTTAAGGAAAATGGGCTGGAATTTGTGGAGCTGTTTTCCTGCGATACATTTGTATACCTGTGGTCCGGACATCCGCTGGCAAAACAGGATGTGATCACAATGGAAGAACTGGATGAGTATCCGTGTCTTTCCTTTGACCAGGGAAAAAATAATTCCCTGTATCTGGCGGAAGAGATGAAGAGCACCTATGAGTATAGGCGGCTGATCAAGGCAAATGACAGGGCAACACTCTTAAATCTGATGATCGGACTGAATGCCTACACGCTCTGCTCCGGTATTATCTGTGAAGATTTAAACGGTAACGATTATAAAGCAGTTCCGTTAAAGGAAACTGAGAAAATGAGAATCGGATATATCAAACGAAAAGGCGCAAAAGTCAGTCATATCGGGGAATTATACATTGAAGAATTGAAAAAGTATAAGGAAAAAGTAATGTAGATATAGGTACAACCTATAACAGATTCAAGGTTTCGCGTATTAACACATTTTAAAAACTCTTGCTATAATGGTCAATGTGAAAGGGAGATGCAAAGCACATGGATCAGAACAGCAGGAGTTTTGTATTTTCAAAAAGCAGAAGAAGCAGAAAGGAGAACCGGGAATGAGAACAGCTATTTTTCCTGAAAACGGCAGAAGAATGATGTCAGAAATGATGTGCATGTGCAGATGTATGTGTATGTTTTGTATGTGCTGCGGAAAAGAAAAATGTGCGCCAGATGTTTCGGGTTGAATTTTGCTTTTATAGATAGAGCATAATAGACAGGAATCATCTTCGCGATGGAGCCTGTTATTTTTTTGTGTAACAGTCGTAAATAAAAATCAATAGGTTTTTGTTTTTGAAAAGAAAGGATTCGATATGTCTGAAATAGAAGTAAAACATTTGTCCAAGACATTTGAACAAAAGGGTGTTCATGTGGATGCCTTAAAGGATATTAACCTCACGATCGGGGCGGGCGATATTTACGGGATCATTGGAATGTCCGGTGCAGGAAAAAGTACTTTGGTACGATGCCTGAACTTTTTGGAAAGACCGACCGACGGTCAGGTGTTGATCGAAGGAAAAGATCTTGGAACTTTAAATGAGAAAGAATTGAGAAAACAGAGAAGCGACATTGCGATGATCTTCCAGCATTTCAATCTTTTGATGCAGAAGAATGTGATCGACAATATCTGTTTCCCATTACAGATTCAGGGTGTTAAGAAAAAAGAGGCGAGAGCCAAAGCCAGAGAACTGTTAAAGACAGTCGGACTTGAGGAAAAAGAGAAGGCTTATCCGGCACAGCTCTCCGGTGGACAGAAGCAGCGTGTTGCCATTGCAAGAGCACTTGCATCCAACCCGAAAATACTTCTCTGTGACGAGGCGACCAGTGCACTTGATCCACAGACGACTGCTTCTATTTTGGAACTTTTGAAAAGCATCAATGAGCAGTTTCAGATCACGATCGTGATCATCACACACCAGATGTCCGTGATCCGTGAAATCTGTAACCGGGTAGCGATCATTGAACATGGAGAACTGGTGGAAAACGGTCTGGTAGAAGATATTTTCAGCCATCCAAAGTCGAAGGCAGCCAGAGAACTGATTTTAAGAGATGTTCCTGAAAACAGTGGAAAAGCAGAGGGCGCAGTTGCAGCCCAGATGGAGAGGATCCAGGGAGATAAGAAGCTGCGTATTGTATTTACAGAAAATTCCGCATTTGAGCCGGTGATCGCTAATATGATCTTACAGTTTGGAAAACCGGTCAATATTTTAAGGGCAGATACAAAAAATGTCGGTGGTGTAGCCAAAGGTGAAATGATCTTAGGCCTGCCGGATGACAGACATCTTCAGATCGATATGGAACAGTATCTGACAGAACATGGACTTGAGATTGAGGAGGTGACAGGCGATGTGGAGTAGTGAAGTGACAAATATGATTATTACCGGTATCTGGGAAACTCTTTATATGACATTAGTATCCACATTGGTTGGTTATGTGATCGGACTTCCGATGGGAATTATCCTTACGGTATCTGACAAAGACGGGATTAAACCAAATGCAGTATTATATAAGATTTTAGATGTGATCGCAAATATCGTGCGGAGTGTACCTTTTATCATTTTGCTTGTATTGCTGATCCCATTTACAAGATTAGTCGTAGGAAAGAGTTATGGTTCCACGGCAACAATCGTTCCACTTGTGATCGCAGCAGCACCATATATTGCCAGAATGGTTGAATCTTCTTTAAAAGAAGTAGATGCCGGTGTGATCGAGGCAGCAAGATCTATGGGAGCATCCAATTTTACAATTATTACAAAAGTAATGTTAGTGGAGGCAAGAACATCCCTTTTAGTGGGAGCAACGATTACATTGGGAACAATCTTAGGATATTCTGCAATGTCAGGAGCAGTTGGCGGCGGCGGTCTTGGCGCTATCGCGATCCGTTATGGATACACCAGATGGCAGACCGATATTATGATCGTCACAGTTATATTGTTGATTATCTTATTCCAGATCTTCCAGACAGTTGGAATGAAACTGGCAGATAAGTTTGATCATAGAAAGTAAAGAGGAGATATTAAAAAAGGAGGATTCATTTTATGAAAAAAAGAGTATTATCAAGTATTTTAGCAGGAGTTTTAGCAGTCAGCGTATTTGCCGGATGCGGAAGCAAAACAGAAGACAACAGTCAGGCAGCAGCAGATAACAGCACAACACCTGCAACAGAAGCAGCCGCAGAAGAGTCTACAGAAGCAGGCGGCACAGTAGAATCAAAAGGAACAATTAAAGTAGCAGCATCTGCAACCCCACACGCAGAGATCTTAGCAGCAGCAAAACCTATTTTAGCTGAGCAGGGATGGGACTTAGAGGTTACAGAGTTTGATGATTATGTATTACCAAACGAAGTTGTAGAGAGTGGCGAGATGGATGCAAACTATTTCCAGCACGTACCATATCTTGACAGTTTCAACGAGGAGAAAGGAACTCACTTAGTTGAAGTTGGAAAAATCCACTACGAGCCATTCGGAATTTATCCGGGAACAAAGAGCAGCTTAGATGATATCGCAGATGGCGATGTGATCGCAGTTCCAAACGATACCACAAACGAAGCACGTGCACTTTTGTTATTACAGGATAACGGAATCATCACATTAAAAGACGGTGCAGGTTTAGAGGCAACGGTAAATGATATCGCTGAAAATCCTTACAATGTTGAAATTCAGGAGCTTGCAGCAGAATCCGTAGCAAGAGTTGCAGATGAAGTAGCATACGTTGTATTAAATGGTAACTATGCATTACAGGCTGGTTTCTCTGTAGCAAAAGACGCACTTGCATATGAGAAATCTGATTCTGAAGCAGCAAAAACATATGTAAACGTTATTGTTGTAAAAGAAGGAAATGAGAACAACGAAGGTGTGAAAGCATTAGTTGATGTATTAAAATCTGATGAGATCAAAGATTATATCAACAGCACATATGACGGAGCAGTTATTCCTTTCGAGGAGTAAGGATAATAAACCGGAGTTTAACGGACGTAGTGTCGCAGATTCTGTGGTGCTTTTATAGGTTGTG
>ENA-ORNW01000386-ORNW01000386.1-human-gut-metagenome-genome-assembly--contig:-NODE-386-length-45018-cov-3.073616_pt1 | contig 45018 bp, 28 predicted proteins | sample MGYA00242121_ERZ509034 | MGnify/ENA primary metagenome ERZ509034 (study PRJEB26280, sample SAMEA2338689) | human gut metagenome | biome: human gut; feature: human-associated habitat; material: faeces... | reverse complement strand
AACTTCATTTGCATTTTCATCCCAAAAGAGTGTCCCACATACTTCGCACTTTTCATTTGCCATATTGCTTTCTTCCTCAATCAACATGTCATAACATGCAAAATCTTTACAATTAGGGCATGTTATGGAAATAACCACTCTACCTTGCTTTTGCTCTAAAGTTGATAGCTTCCAAAAATCGGATTTTATAGACTTTAGTTTTTTGGCATCTTTTTTATAAGATACCAATATGTTATAAGTGTCATTTCCTAAGTCAAGCAATACAATTCTTGCACCGAGCTTTTCTAATTGCTTATCAAAATAGGATAACGCAAAGGGTATAAAATCACCTCGTTGGGGTTCTTCTATTTCTTGATTATATTTTTGATAGACTTCATCTTCGGAAACAACCAATTGTACTCCCAACATTGATTGCAATCGGTTGTTGATGAACCTATACAGCATTCCTTGCCTATCTTCTCCACTCCAATCTACTAATAAGAGAAAATTTTTATCCACTAATTTATTGAACAGGCTTTCATCATCTTTAATAGTCTGTACATTCATTTCCATAAGTTCTTTTTCTCCAAGAACTTTTGCGAGCATTGTTTTATAGTTCATATTTCTTGTTTTTATTTGTTGCTAATGGGATGCAGCTAACTGTATTTAGCAGTTAAGGTGCTTGTTAGCAATTCATTTAGTCAATTTTATATCAAGTAGATCACCAAAAATTTCTTTGATATAAGTCATTGTACGCTTATCCAGTTTTATATCAGTTATATCTATGGTTATAAGGCTATCGCTAACTTCTACTTCCAATATCTCATTAGTAATAGTCCCCCTTTTAACTTGATTATAACACTGGTCACCATTACATTCTGCGTAAAGGCCATTTAACTCTGCTTCGGGGTCATCATCTTTCTTTAATGTGATAGGCTTCTGAAACAGAATATAGTTATCTACATTATATTTATCATTCGCAAACCCAACCATATAATAATTATCCTTTGAATTTTTGGATGCGTATGATACTTTTGCTTTGAAATTGACTTTACACATATTGTACTTTGTTTTTATTATTGCTAATGTTTGGCGGGTAATTTTTTTAGGACAATTTACCCGTTTGTTACCGATACTTTAATTTTGCCAAAATCCACCAATGAAATCCACTAAATTACAGTCTTCAAATCTTCCAAAGAAATAGATTATTCCATGATTAAACGGTTCGTTTCCTACAACTTGATTACGCAAATAAGAGCTTTCATCAAATTGCATAACGAATACATATTTATCTTTTTCTAATTCTGTATAATATGACTGTTCATCTTGAAGCAAAGCTGGTGTTCCCCCTATTTTATTCCCATATATGGGCTCTAACAATATTTCATCAGGATTATCAACGTCTTCTACTTCTTCAATGTCATTATTGATGCCTTTTGAAACTAATTGCTTAGACATAATGTACTTATTACATATAGCTTCATTCTTTCCTCTTAAACTTGGGGTATGCATAATACACTTTAGAGGAAAATGTGGATATGCACAATTTCTATTGTATGCCCTAAAATCTTTAGGGATAAAAATAGAAATTTCAGAACCTAAAATATTGGGTAGCAAATCTGCTCCTATGCTAATGTAGTAAACATATTCTTGTAAATCATGCTCTGCTATTTTGTCATCATCAAAATAAGCTGGTGCATAGCCGCCAATTCTTGAACCGCTTTGTTCGTCATGCTCAGATATGGCAAACTGCAAAGATTTCTGTCTTGCAATAAAAAGTTCATTATAAACATTTTCCATTTGTATCTTCTTTTTTAATTTTATTATTGGTAATGGGTTACAGCTTGCAGTCGTTAGGCGGCACAGGTGCTTGTTATCGCTATATTTGGCTAATGCAATTGGTTAATATACCGCTAATCTCCTTACAGTCGCCAACTAATTCTTCCAATTCGCTTTCATCCATAAAATCTGCCAATTCATATTCTTGTGGGGCATTTATAAATTTGTTCAGACCACTTAGAAGTAGCATTGCATCATCTTTTGATGTAGAAATAGAAAAGAAATTAGAATATTTGCTATTAGGGTCTAATTCTTTTATATCAACCTTTCCATTTTTTATACTTTCCAGTAAAATGGCAGACAAGTCTATTATTACATCAATAGCCATATCGAAATGCGGTTCATAAGACTCATTTATGCTAAAATAAATATCTCCTTCATTCACCGAGTTTTCTTTTAATAAGGTATTCAAATGAATATCGGATAATATTTTGCTTAACTCTAAGTTGCTTTGTTTCTGACTTCCGAAATAGTCCAGCAATAGAAAGGTGTCATCGCATCCACCGACATAATTGCCCCACCATTTTTTTATGTAAAGTTCCATATTCAATATTTTTTAGTTTGTAATTTATTTAGCGATAATGTTTAGCGGCTAACTAACCTTTGGGGAAGTTGAGCCGTTTGTTACCGATTTTATTCATTAAATAGAAGTTGAAATGATACGTTTCCTAATTTGTTATAGATTACGCATCTATCATCTTTGAGTTCTAATTTATTAAAATAGTCAGTTCTATCTAAAAAATTAGGAAGATTGGTCATCCACACTTCTCTTATATTGAAAGGTGACTCTGTTTCAATGACAATACATTTCCAAGCCTCTCCAACTTTACTATTTAGAATCCAATGTACTTCTATTTTTTTATCTTTTCCTTTCTTTTGTAACCTTTTAATAGGTATATCCAAATTAAATTCCGTTGCTACAACTTTTTCAGCAGTTGAAAGGATTACTTGAATATCTTCTTCTCTATTATTTCTTCTTTTGTATATACGAATAAGGTTCTTTGTTATTTCATTAACCAACATCGTATCACGTTTTATTGTATCTGATTTATAAAATTCCACGAAATCAAAGTCTTCTATGAAAACATTTGTACACCCCAACATTGCATCAAAAAAAACGTCATTAGGTGTGGAAGCCCCAAATTCTAATGTAATCTTAGAACTTTCATTTATATTTATCTTAGGTAGCAGATAAATATAAATTTCAGCAACATGATGCGCCATCCATCTAAATGGTTCAGAATTTGTGTTATTCTTCCTTGCCATTTCACTTTCTTGCAATATCAGTTTATTGAGTTTCATTATCTTTATTCTTATCGGTAATGTTGGGCGGCTAACTGACCATTTGGGCAGTTGAGGCGTTTGTTATCATCATATTCATCCATAAAGCCGCTTTGCGAAATCGTGTAACAATATTGTCTTTCCAGCTTGTATCAGTATCATAAAGCCATTTATCTTCATTGATAATCATATCGCACCACTCTTTTAGCTTATTTGTTGGTATGCTACCGGTCAGACCTAAAGCCTTATCTTTCCATAAAGGAGAGGGGGTAGAGCCTTTTGCTGTGTCAAAAACTTCAATAATTTGCCGTTTACTGATAAAGTCTTTATCATCATCCATATGTATTGTAAAGTTGAACATTGTATTGAGCATTTCAAAACACCCTTGTCTTGTTGAAACGTGGTAGGATCTCAAATAAGTGATTAGCTCTCTGTCGTCTATACATATAAACGGCAATAGCTTTTTAAAGCCAATAATATCATGATGATAGCCTTTCTTCGCTATTACCTCCAATATGCTGATGAAGAGAGCACACCTTTCATTATATTTCGTACTGAGCAAGTTACTTTTCTTTGCTATCTCTATTAGTTTAACAGACAAATCATTTTGGGGGTACACCCATGATGGAGATAAATAATCATTTATTAGCATCAGAAAATCATCCGCTGTAAAACGTACGCTATTGATGAGTTCTTTAATCAAGGGCTGAATATAGGCACTGTCAATTCTACATGTTATACAGCCAAACAACAATACGTTGTTGCTGTATAAGAGTAGTCGTGCCAAGAGATAACGTGATAGAATTTTGGCTGCATGAACTATGTTCGTACGATAAATTGTTTCTAACTGATGCTCTACAAAGACTGCTTTGTTGGTATCGGCAAAACGAGCCCCCTCCTTCATGCCTTGTATATAGATGTCAATCCAATTATTCACAATCTCAGCATTACTACCTATGTGCCATCGGGTACATAGCAAAGTCGCTTTTTCTTTTTCTAGCAATATGAATGTATCGTCACACTTCATTGTTGTAATTTGTTTTGATGATAACGAGTTACTAACAGCGAAACATAACAGTCCGCTGTTAGCAACTCCAAATTTTATAATGTTTCTTCCGTCAAAATATCATCCAACGGACTTTTAATTTTACTTTTATAAGTGTCTGCTATATGAACATATACCTCTGTGGTTTTAATATTGTTATGTCCCAATAGCTCTTGAACGATTTTTAAATCCGTTCCTTGCTCTATCAGGTGGGTAGCGAACGAATGTCGAAACAGGTGCGGGTACACCCGTTTTGTTATTCCGGCTTCGAGAGCAATTTCTTTCAACTTTTTCGACACGATACTTTCTGAAAACTGCACTCCCGTTTCCCGTTCAAACAGCCATGTTTCCGGATTGTACCTTTCCCTATATTCGGATAGCTTGCCGACAAGCGGCTTCGACAACAGCGTATATCTGTCTTTCTTGCCTTTCCCTTGTCGCACGTGAATCAAAGAGCGTGACACATCTATATCATCCGGTTTCAGACTTAACAATTCATTTATCCGAAGCCCAGCTGAATACAGTATTGAATACATACAATAAAAGCGTATATCAACCGAAGCGACTGCAAGAAATGATTTTATCTCTTCTTTACTCAGCACGTCCGGCAGCGTTTTCTCCCTTTTTGCCCTGTGTATCTTATAGCAACGGCGTTCTTGCCCCAATACCTTTTCGTAGTAGAACTTTATGGCATTGATGCGTTGGTTCTGCTGGCAGGAAGAAATATGTTTCTTTTCGATAAGGTAGAGCAGATAGGCATTTATATCTTCAGCAGAAATCATTTTCAGATTACGACCAGCAAAATGAAGTTGGAAATCCCCGAAGTAAGTTGTATATACCCGTATCGTGTGGTCGCTGTATCGCATCTGTTTCAGTTTCTCCAAGAATCCGGCAGGAAGTTCGGGGCGCACTACCTGTTTCTTTTTGGGGGCTTCTATGATTTGCGAATAATCAATGAAAGCCTGTTCTACATATCGCTCGAAAAAATCCGAAAGAACGAAGTAATCGACTGGCAGGTATGCCCTGTTGTTGTCGAACAGCACGCCTTGTTCTTTCGGCAACAACAATCTTATGTCATCACCGCCGAATTTCACTTCTACATACTTCTTTCGCCCCCGTGTCGAAAAAGCAAGCGTTATTTTCTCTCTTTCTTGATATGCTTTCATGTAATTGCATCACTATAATTATATAAATAAGATTATATACATCTGTATAACAGTATATTATGTATTACAAATATGAAATAAGATATATATATCGCCATAAAAATATGGTTTTATCGCTATGTGAGCAACTAAATACAATCTTTTTTTCACCTTTTCCCCTCAAATCTGTTTTATAGCAGAAACCAAGTGGCTTATACTTATTTTTTCTACTTTTGCGTGCAATAGTAGAAATCAACATGGAAGAACCAAAGAAAAAACGCAACCGCCGCACCCGTGCCGAACTCGAAGCGGGTGTATTTGATGCCGTCCGCCAGTTGGCAAGTGAAAAAGGTCTGGCTCAAATCACCTTTACGGATATTATGCAAAGGGCAGGCATCCAAATGTCCGTCCTGCTCAAAAATTACAAGAGCATAGATCGGGTACTGGATAAGTACGCCTACTTTTCCGACTACTGGCTGCACGACCTATTCGACGAAGAACACCCCACCGACAAAGCGGGTGAGGACATACTGAAAAGAAACTTGAAATCATTGGCAGTCTATCTCTATGACAACATAGATATGCAGCACCTGTTGGTGTGGGAGCTCGAAGCCGACAATCCCACCACCCGCCGCATCGCCCGAAGTCGTGAGAAACATTACCGCACAGCGATAGATGAACTGAAACATTTGTTCGAGGGTACAGGCATCCCTGCTGACATCATAGCCGGACTGCTCACCGCCGGAACATACTACCTGATACTGCACCGTCGCCGTTCTACCTTTTGGGGAGTGGACTATCAGCGCATGGAGAACCGGGAGCGGCTATACGCTGCGCTCGACTATCTTTGCGAATTGGTGTTCTCCGCACTCAAAGAGCATAACAAGACTGTTGAGATAGCCCGCAAGTTCAAACAGAAAGGGATAGACACCGCCACCATTGCCGAGTGTACCGATCTTCCTGTCGATGTCATTAAGCGGCTATAAACCCATACAATTCCCAGCACCCTCATGAATCCCCATAATCAAAAGTGCATCAAATATTAGCTGTGCAAAGGGCAGGTGCAAGGTGCGCGTATATATATAGATACACACACCTTGCATCTGCAAAATACATGCTGAAAATCAACAACTTACAAAGTTACTAAAAAGCATAGTGCAATCCCATTTTTTGCACCCCGCATTTCCACGCCCTCTGCTCTCCCGTCAAAACTCCCCCAATAAAAAATTCCCCTTATTTATTTCCTGTTTTCAGTCCAAATTCGTACATTTGTACCAAGTTATCAGCGCAGAGCGAAGAAACGCAAAGAACCCCGCACCGTTACTAATTCGTTACCTGTCCCTAACTTTCTACTCTTTACGTCTTGACAATTAGTTAATTAAACTTTTCCCGCAGTTTTTGAAAACAATTCCTCATCAAAATACGACAATTTGAGTCTCTATATTAGTACTCAAAATAGAATAAAAGTCATTCCTATTTACAAGATACTCATTAACTACCATTTAGCTTTCCTCCTTCTAATACGATTAAGTTCCATAAGAACTTATTTGAAATATCAAAGCTACCGCATCATAAAAATATCCATTCCTTTATTCCGTAATGAATTAAAGCATCTATAAAACAAGAAATACCGAATTATTATCAGTGAAGTACAAAGACCTTTTTATTCTCACCACAATGAGAATAATTTCTCACTGCAATGAGAAATTTTTCTCATAGGTATGAGTATTTTTTCTCATTGCGGTGAGAATTTTTTCTCAAAGGCGTGAGAATACTTTGAGAATATAATAATATATATCTAACTGTGTACTAATATAATAAATAATAGTACTATGCTTCCACTTTATATACTATTTGAATAGCTTCATCAATGTTCTATCCCTAAAAATAGCTAGTATCTCATGTTTAGTTGAAATAGCATATTAAATGGCTTATAATTGATATTTTACTTCCTGTCAACTATCTCAAAAGGAACACGTACCGAAACCCCTTTCTTCATCATATTAGTCAGATTGGGGTAAAGACGTTGTTTGAATGATTCCCAATTGCGATGTTTCATTTGTGTCCATCCTGCTTCTGCCAGTGCGAAAGCGCGCGGGTATGCCATATAAGTTGCCCGGTTTATATCCCGTATAGCTTCTCCCCATAAAGTGCCCATAACTCCTATGATATGGGCTTGATCTTCAGCGGACACGCCATATCCCGGGTCGAATTGATAAGACTTCTCCAAAGTGGTGACGGGCATGCCCCAATTGTTAAACTCGGGGAAATCTCCTTTCAGTTGCGGATAATCCAGATAAGCGTACTCACCCGGTGCCATGATAAGCGGATTGCCATGTTTTCGGGTAAGTTCAAGACAAGTAGGTGTCAATCCTCCACGCCAGCTTACTAAAGTTACGTTCTTGGGATAAGGAAAGAGATAGTCGTTGGCAGGCGGATAAATATTGTCCAGTTCGCACCAAAGCATAGGAGTCTTGTTATTTTCCTGAACAAACGAAAGCATGCGGCTGAAAAAAGGAATCATGAGTTGCGAAGCTTTCTGATAGCCAAACTCTTTCATCATGGCCTGGCAACGGGTACATTGGGTCCAGTTCTTTTCTATAACAGCTTCGTCGCCTCCTAAATGTATATAATCGGATGGAAACAAAGAAGATATTTCTTTGATGATATCCTGATAGACGGAATACACTTTCTGATTATTTGCACAAAGCATTAAATCCGTAGTTTTGCCTACTATCTTAGGCAGCGTATCGGTATGAGTACATCCTAATTCGGGATAAGCTGCTAATATAGCTACGGTGTGTCCGGGGATATCCAGTTCGGGAATGACCTCGATATTCCGTTGGGCAGCATATTGAATGATTTCGGCAAGCTGCTCTTGGGTATAATAATCTTTGCCAACTAGTTTAGGATGTTTTTTTATTTCGACTCTCCATCCCTGGTCATCTGTCAAATGCAATTGGAGTATGTTGTATTTGTAATGTGCCATCTGGTCAATGAAGAACTTCACATCATTGACCGGAAGAAAATGACGGGCGGGGTCGAGCATCAATGCCCGATGAGAGAATCGGGGCGCATCATCAACGTAGACAGGAGAAATTTTCTTTTGTGTAGTGGCGCATACATCACCTAAAAGAAGCTGGTCCATAGTCATAACTCCATAATAAACAGCTCGTACAGTAGCTCCGCTGATAGTTATCCTTTTGGAAGTTATTTCGATGCGATAGTGCTCATTTCCTTCCATTGCAGGGTCAATTAACAAGCGGATATCAGCACGGTCGGATTCGGAAGCAAGTGGAATTTCCACTTGCATTCTGTCTGATAATATATTTTGCAGCGTATTGACAGTGAACTGCAACTCCGGCTGACTCAAATAAATGGCCGTTTTTCCGGAACGGACAGTAAAGGGTTTCCCTTTTACTGAAGTTATCTGATTGGGCATAGGCAACAATGCCGAAGTATTATTCTGGGCAACCAGATAACCGGCTAAGAAAAGCAAGCAAAGACAAGTATAAATTTTCATGGTCGATTTGGGGGTAAATGTTTTTGTATTCATCTAAGATGACATAGGTTAAAGTGTTATGTTATTATTTGATTTTTATTAATCCATTCTCTTTGTCGTATTTTAGCTGATAGCTACGCCCTTTCACTGTTTTGAAAGAGATTGTTTGACCGGCATACTTCACGATACAATTCTGTCCTGCTTTGGACAGGATAGTCGCTTCTTTTAGAAGTCCGTCTTTCCATGTAATATCTATCTCGAAATTTCCTTTTGCGCATATGCCATAAATAGAGCCGTCTTTCCAGGCATCCGGTAAAGCAGGTAGTAATTGGATGAATCCCATGTGGCTCTGTAATAGCATTTCTGTGATACCGGCTGTTCCGCCAAAGTTTCCGTCAATCTGGAAGGGTGGGTGTGTATCCCAAAGGTTATCTACTGTTCCGTTTTTCAGCAGATTACCAAAGAGGGTATAAGCGTGATTTCCATCTTGTAAGCGTGCCCACTGGTTCAACTTCCATCCCATACTCCAGCCGGTAGCTCCGTCACCACGATGCACCAATACAACTTTGGCTGCTTCTGCCAGTTCGGGAGTAGTGACAGGAGAAACAGTGTGTCCGGGATGCAGACCGAAGAGATGATTTACATGGCGATGTTCGTCTTTCGGATCGTCGATATCGGTTGACCATTCCAGTAACTGACCATAGCGACCTATTTTATAAGGGACGAGATTGGCAAGCACGTGCTCCCATTGTTTACGTTCCTTTTTGTCTATTCCCAATTCTTTGCTCGCTTGGATAGCATCCAGCAGGATTTCACGGACAACTGCATGCACAAATGTAGCTCCCTGATCGATAGGGCCGTGTTCCGGTGAAGTAGAGGGGGCAGCCGTATACGTTCCGTCCGGTTTATGCCAGAGATAGTCAACAGTAAAGTTGGCGCTGCTCTTAATCAGTTCATATCCTGTTTCTTTCAGGAATTTCAGGTCCTTGGTATAGTCATAATATTCCCAAACGTGAGTTGCCAGCCAGGGACCTGCCATCGGATTAAAGTTCCAGGACATGTCCTGACTTTCCAATGGGGTAGTAAAGCCAAAGATGTTGGCGGAAATAGATGCTGTCCATCCTCTTGCACCAAAATAAGACTGAGCGGTCTTTTCACCCGGTTTCACTAAGGTACGGATGAAATCAATTAGCGGGAGCATGCACTCATCCAGGTTTGTAGAGCAGGCCGGCCAGTAGTTCATTTGGATATTAATGTTATTATGATAATCCACACGCCAGGGGCCGTCTATGTTGTTATGCCAGATGCCTTGCAGATTGGCAGGCATATTACCCGGTCGGGAACTGGCTATCAACAGATAGCGTCCGAACTGGTAATAGAGCTTTTCCAAGTAGTAGTCAGGTTGTCCGTTCCGATAGTTTTTCAGTCGTTGAGCAGTGGGCAGATTGGATGTTTTCACTGTAGGATTCAATTCCAGTTTCACTCGGTTGAACAAAGAAGCGTAGTCTTTGTAGTGTTCGTCCAGTAAGTTGGAATATCCTTTGGATACGGCATCCTTCATCCATTGCTGGGTTGTTTCAAGCGGATTAACGCCGACATATGTTTTTGGATCGGTAAAGTCCGGTGCGAAATTCATTTTATAATCGGTATCTGCAGTCACATAGAATACGACTTCATCAGCTTCTTTCACTGTAATCCGTCCATCTGTGTTGTTTAAGGTACCGCCTTTTACTGTTGCCTGAATACGGACTGCATATTTCATTCCATTATTATCCAGAGAAGCCGTATAAACAAGACCATTATTACCGTCGGCAGAGAACTGCCCTGTAGATACCGGATTGGGGGCATATCTGAAAGTGAGATTCTGTTTGCCCGGTTGGTCGGCACTGAAACGCATCACCATCACATTGGCAGGGTAAGAAATAAAATAGTTACGCTGATATGCTACGTCATCTTTTTTGAACTGAACCACCGCCATTGCCGAATCCAATGATAAGATACGTTTGTAGTCACTCATGCCTATTGTGCTTAATCCTGTTTCTACATAGAATTCTCCCATTGTAGTGAAGTTACCAAACCGGAAAGGCTTTTCTCTGGAAAATTCATAAGGGACTTCACTGTTGAAATTCTCGCGTGTCAGTTTTTCCGCTTTTTTCTGGTCTCCTTCTACGAATGCTTTACGTATTTCGTCCAGGATGTGCGCGGACTGTTTGTTCACATTCCAATAGTAATCTGCTCCTTTGGCTGTATTAGGACCGCCACGCCAAAGCGTTTTCTCATTAAAAGTTATGCGTTCCGCCTCTATTGAACCCAAAATATTAGCACCGATACTTCCATTACCTATAGGCAATGACTGTGATTCCCAACTGGCATCCTGTTTGGAACTATGCCAGACTTCTTTTCCTTGTAATGTATTGGGAGAATCAAACCAGATAGAAAGTCCTTTGGTATAATCCGTATCTTCTGCATGTCCCGTAAAAATCGTAAATAAGGCACAAAATAGGAGCGAATGTTTCTTTCTCATTGTCGTAGCGTGTTTATTATTAGATAAAAGTATATTTCATGAATTTAAGTGTGTTACAGCTCTTTGGGGCTGAAGGCACAAAAGTAATAAAAAAACAGCTATATACAAACAATATGTCTTGTAAACAGAAAAAAGACTGTTCGTCTAAAAGGAACAGTCTTTTTTCTAAACCTAGTATTAAGAAGGCTATTGTTCCCGGATTTTATTCTATTCCGCTTTGATCCGGATTTTGTTTCAGATAGTAGTTAATTCTTTCGGTCCAAGGTTTGTTTTCGAGTGGAAAGACATTACATTGTTTCGCCCATTTATTCCATTTAGCCTCTAGTTTTTTCACTAGCTTCGGATATTGGGCGGACAAATCCTTGGTTTCGAACGGATCTGCCGATAAGTCGATTAGCTCCCATGGTTCATTCCGGCTGCCGCGTACCAGTTTCCAATGATTGGAAATAATGGCGCAGGAACTTTGATGCTCAAAGTATAATTCTCTGGGCTTTATCTTTTTTCCATGGATTGGAGGGAGTAAGCTCTTGCCGGGCAAATTCTCTTTGAATTCTGACGGATAAGTAGCTGTGGCAATATCCATGCAGGTAGGCAGTATGTCTATAATGTGGGCAGGTTGCCTGCAAATCTGACCTTTCATCTTGTTTTTTTCGGCATCGCCATAAGATAAGATAAAAGGGGTACTTGTGCCTCCCTGAAAACATTGTGACTTATAGCTTCTATAAGGAGTATTGCTCAAATCAGCCATAAGCTGGCCCAGGTATCCGCCTTCTTTGGTTGCACCGTTATCGCTTAAGAAGATAAATACGGTATTGTCCAGCATCCCTTTCTCCTTGATGGTTTCCACCAGTTCACCGATTCCGCTATCCACAATTTCGATCATGGCGGCATAGGTTGCCATATCGGTAATCCATTGCTCCTGTTGCTTTGGTGTGAGTGTTTCCCAAGAGGGACGTTTTTCGTCAAATTCTTTTTGGTAGACAGGATAATCCATTTCGTCCGAAATGAACTTCAGCTCCTTTAACCTGTCGAAACGTTGTTTACGCAACATGTCATATCCCACTTTATATCGGTCTCTGCATTTCTCTACACGATCGGCAGGAGCTTGGAGGGGTAAGTGAGGGGCATAATGAGCTACGTACATAAACATCGGTTTGTCTGTAGGGTGTTGCTTGACAAAACTGACGGCGGAATCGGTGATGGCAGTGGTATAGTAATAGTCATCGGGGAATTCTTTGATTCGGGTCAGATTGCTGTATACCGGTGTTGGTTTATAATAACTGCCTCCTCCGCTCAGGCAACCGTAATATTTGTCAAATCCCCGTTGGGCTGGATAGCTGCCATTGGGAGTGTCAAAAGCTCCGTCCACTGTGACGTGCCATTTACCGCTCATATATGTGCTGTAGCCATTCGCTTTCATCACCTCGGCAATGGTGGGGATGTTTTTTGTAATTTGTCCTCTGTATCCGGGGCGGTGTTCATCTACTGCCGTCATCCATCCCATGCCGGCTTCGTGCTGATAATGTCCTGTCAGCAAAGCAGCACGGCTAGGGCAGCTTCTTCCTGTATTTTTGAACAGGCTGAAGCGTACCCCGTTTTCTGCCAGGCGGTCTATGTTGGGAGTCTGGATTTCACTTCCGTAGCAACCCAGATCGGAGAATCCCATGTCGTCACATAAAATCAATACAATATTGGGAGGAGTACTTACCTGTGCTTCTGTACTGGCGAAACTCGCTCCTAATAAAAATGAAGTATATACTATTCTATTTATCATAACTGTATTTTAATAAGTTTGTGTTTTTTCTGTTTATAGATAGAACTATGCGCATTATTCAAAGTCACTCTGTTGTTTTTCGACTTCTTTCAGTTTCAGGCGGTTCAGTTCCTGTTGTAATTCAAGTACACGTTTCTCACAATCGGATGGAGCGGCATTTATTTTATTTCCGGCATCTTTGCTTGCGGATTGTGCTTGTGTCAGTTCATCTTTGTCTGCTACCAGCGTATGTTCTGATGGAAAAGTAGGAATAATCAGTTCTGCCGGAACCGGCGTATGTTTGCCTTGCCATACCACTGATGCACGGATTTTAATTTCTCCCGGTGTAGTGGTGGACCTTACCAGCACCGGAGCAGTTCCCCAAAGTACCGGACGTGGATTGGTGAATGTTTCTTCATCGGCAACCAGTTGGCCCTGCCCTTCGATTTCGAACTTTACTTCATAATTATTCAAACGCTTGATGTTTCCGTTTTCATCTGCGATGGCTGCAATGACCGTCACGATGTCCGATCCGTCCGCTTTCATCTGTACTTTCTCGTCATCTGCCCAAAGCAATAGTTTTGACGGGCGGCGTGTGGGTGTTACTTTATGTGTCGCAACCACTTTTCCGTCCATTAATCCTTCTGCCAGAAGGTAAGAATCTGCCTGTTTCTTTTGGCGTGACAGCTTTTTATCATACATGACATCAAATACATCCTTGAATGTGATGACGGGTGAGGGCATTCCGCTTTCATTTGCCGGCTTATGATAAGTATATTCTTTGCCTCCCTTGCAATACGTGAGGCGAACTTCGTCACAGTTGCTATATATCGTTACATCTTTCGGAGAGAATGGGGTCATGGCATTGGCTATGTAAATCATCGGTCCGTTATCTGCGATCAATTCTTTGTTGGGTTCGGCAGGACGCTGGGAACAGAACATATAATAAGATAGTTTAGGTTGTCGGAAGGCATCCATGATACCTCCGTAAAACGGGTCAGGATGATATCCTCTCTGGTGATCGAACGAGTGCCACAGGCAACCGCCCATATGTTGTCTTGAAGTTCTGTATAGTCCATCATAACTGGTGAGTTGGTAATCGTTTTTGGCATATCCCTGTGCCTGAATCAGCATCGGTACTTCTCCCCAGTCACGATTGACCCGGCTTGGTGAGTTGTGAGAGTTCCAGTCATCCACATTATCTCCCCATTCGCGGGTGAAATAACTGATTTTCGGATCCAGATTTTCGGTATTAAAGGCTCCTCCACCTCCGTTCATCGGATGGGTGAAGTGTATCGGAAAGTATTCGTGTCCACGTGCGGTTACATCACATCCGGCATAGCAATAAGGATACGGATATTCTTCATTGAGAATATCCACTACATTTTTAGCAAAGTCAGCCGGATACCATGTTTCGTTCAGAATCGGTTCCCACATCCATACACTGGGGTGGTTGCGGTTGCGGCGAACCATATTGCGGATATCACTATATACTCTCTGAGCAAATATCGGCTGATCATTCCAGAATTGCCATCCCGGTGTGTTGACAATAACAAACAGTCCTAATTCATCACAAGCATCCATAAACGCCGGATCTTGCGGATAATGGGCGTTACGGATAACACGCATTCCGGCATCACGCAACTTCTTCGCATCCCGCCAATGAAGGCTGTTGGGTAAGGCGTTGCCAATCACTGCAAAATCTTGATGACGGTTGGCTCCCATCAGAGGATAGGGGTAAGGTTTGCCATTTAGCCAGAATCCGTCTTTTCCTTTAAATTCAATGCTGCGAATGCCGATACGGCGGTAATATCCGTCGATGGTGTTACCGGCTTTGTCTTTTATATAAATGTGTAGTTTGTAAAGATAGGGGCTGTCGGGTGACCATAAATGAGGTGTTTCTACGGTCACTTTGCAAGAAATTTGTTTCGCAAGATCCTTGCTTACCGACAAACCGGTCTCCTTAGAGAGAACACGTTTGTCGTCGCGGTCATAGAGTTCATAGATTATTTTACCACTGAAGGATTTTCCGGAAGTGTTACGTATATGTGCATCCAGTTTCAACTGTGCGGATTGCTCGGAAACTTTGTCGAAAGAGACAAACAATCCGCCTCCGGCTGTCTCATTCTCATAATTCGGATCGGTAATGAATACTTTGTTGTGAACTATCATCCAGCAATCTCGGTAAATTCCTCCAAAATATGCAAAGTCCAGTGCATCTTGCGGTTTGCCGGGAGGGTAGGAGGGATCGTCACTGTTGTCTGCCCATACGGTGATAACATTGTCTTCTCCATACTTCAGACTGGAAGTGACATCTACGATGACAGGTAGAAAACCACCGAAATGCTCTTTCAGCAACTTTCCATTCACCCATATTTTTGATTTTCCCATAATGGCTTCGAAGTGGAGGAATTGTTGTTTTCCTTTCCAGTTTTCCTCGGGAGTGAAATGCTTGCGATACCAGATTTCACCCTGATAATTGATGCATCCGCTTGCCTCGGTGGGGAGATATTCTATGCCATCGGGTAATGATACGATGTTCCAGTCTTTATCATTGAATCTCGGCTGTTCCGCTCCTTCGATATTGCCTTTATAAAATCGCCAGGCAGGATTCATGTTATACACTGTGCGGCCTGTGTTGGAAAGCTGATAAAAGCCTGCTGTGGAGTAAGATGGCTGGTAAGTGTCGGCGTTAGCTACCAGTGTCCCAGCCAATAACAGACCACTGAGTAAGATTTTCCACCATGTTGAAGTACTTTTCATAATTCTTAGATTTGCTTGATTGATCTATCTTTAATATATTAATGTCAGACTGTTTTGTTTTGCATTAGAACTTCGTCCCGCCAAGGTACAAATTTTCCAATAGTTTGAAGCATAGGACGCTGAGCTTTATTTTTTCTTAAACATTAGCCCGGTGCGTCCTACACTTTTTACCATATCCGAAATGACCTATATCTTTATTTAATACCTATCGGGCCTTCATTGGCTTGAATTGGCCATCCTGGATTCTGGTAAATAATAGAAGTACTCAGATCGTTAGGATTTGAGGCCGTAATTCTGAAGTGCGTGATAGCGATAGGATTCAGATAATGCGCTTCACACCATGTGTATCCTGCATCATACATCAGATTATTTGTCTTCACAGAACGGTAAGGACAAAGATACTTACCGCTATTAACATAGCTTGATACATTGGAGGTTTGTCCTTCCGTTCCTTCCTGTATCAGAAGATTTTTTCCGTCCTGCATGTATTTATCCTTTAAATCGGATTCCCACAAGTTAACTCCTTCGATTACAAATTGTTTAACCTGGTCCAGTGCTCTCCAGCGTTTTAAGTCTAACATGCGTAAACCTTCTGCAAGTAGCTCACAACGCCGTTCACGGCGGATGTTATATAGTAGAGGAGAGACTAGTTTACCTGCCGAATATATGGCCCAGTCCAGTTCTTTGGACAGATCGGTATTGTTCACGGTCACTGTATAGTCTCTTGGTAATCCGGCTCTTTCGCGGAGATCTCCCCAATATCCTGCTGCCTCCGAACCAATGGAAGTTCCATTATGTTCCATACAGTCAGCCTCGATGTAATTGAGATAAGCTTCGGCTGCACGGTATACCGGACACCCTTCAATCGCTGTGTTGCCATCCCGGTACCAGTTTCCTGACAATCCTTTACGTACCTGATAGCCTGTTACGCATCTCTTTTCCGTTATATCCAAAAGTTGCGGAACCTCCGGCAGCAAATCGGGAGTACCATTCATTACATTCGGGCTGAGAGTCTCACCCGATGTCATCAGGAATAGTTGTAGGCGTAGATCTCTGTTTTTGCGTACATCCGATAATGACTCGTCCCCTTTATACTGGTCGGTTGCATAGATCGGCTTACCGTCGCGGCAGAGGAAACTCTCCACATATTGCCGGGTAAATCCGGTATTTCCACCCACGCGAATATAGAAAGGAGCTGAGTGCACAATCTTATAGTCGAGCAGGTTATACGCACGCCACAATAATATTTCTGAATATCCTTCCAGGCTGTTCGCTGAGAACTGAGCAAAATAGGGGTTGCTCATTTTATATTTGTCTTCGTCTGTTTTAACTGTTTCATCCATGCAGTCTTTTGCTGTATTCTGTACCAAGGCTGCATTGCCTATCACTTCTTTGGCTGCCGCTTTGGCCTCCTTCAGAAAAAATGCGATTTCCGTATCGATATTAAAGTCCGCAATGTCTTCTGCCTTTCCCGGCCATCCTGGACCACCCGGTACTAAAGCAGTGCCTTTGTGATAAGTCAGCCAGGAAGCTTCAAACAGAGCTGCTCTGGATTTCAATAACAGAGCAGCATTTTTGGTAATTCGGTTCTTCCCACCGGATATATTATTGGTTAGCAAACTGATTGCCTGATCCAGATCTTCTAGAATAAAATGTGCTACTTTATAGCGGGGGGCCCGTTTGCTGGCCTGAATCAGAGATTCACTTTCATCCGGCAATGTGTTTTTTATAATCGGGAAGTCACCGAAGGTCTCTAGTTTTGACAAATAATTCTTAGCGCGCAGGAAATACATTTCACCTATATAATGCTTTATGTTTGTTTCCGAACCTTCTATCTCTCCCTTTTCGAAGCGGGGCACTACTGTTTCGAGGAAGTAATTAGCTTCACGAATGGCAGAGAAATACCACGGATCATTACTTGCTGGATTATCATAAGCTTCCGGAACTTTCCATTGACCGGGAATCCATTTCTTATCATAGTCAGTGGCAGCCTGATTATCAGTCGCATTGTCATTTCTCCAGATTCCGGCATTAAATCCTTCATGCGTTGTGAAGTTGTAATGCTTTACAGCATAGGCAGCCAAGTCATTTTCAGTAAAGAAAAAGTTGTCCGGGGTCACACTGTCTAAAGGTTCCCTGTCCAAAAAATCATTGCAAGAAGCGAGTATAAAGCTTCCCCCTGTCAGCAAAAATAAATATTTAATTATCTTTTTCATACGTCATCAATTAAAAGTTAACACTAAATCCTGTGGAAAAAGTACGGGACAACGGATAAGTTTTTCCTGAACTGTTCGATCCGTCTTTCGCTCCATAACCGGTATTAATTGTTTCCGGGTCGAATCCTCCGGGCAATCCCGTAAGGGTGAATAAGTTTTCTCCCGAGAAGAAGACTCTCAGGTTGGAAACACCTATTTTGCGTGTGATATAGGCGGGGATGGTATACCCGATCTGCAAATTCTTCAACCGTACATAGGCGGCATTCTGAAGATAGCGGGTTTGCGTCTTTTGATTTTTTGCGAAGTTATCAACCAAGATACGCGGGAAATAAGCGTCCTTGTTAGCGTTCCAGAAATCATCCCCTTCTTCGCGGAAGAAATCAAGATGAGAAGTAAAGCAGGCCGATTGCCAGATCCCTCCTGTAGCTCCCCAGAACATGTTGTCGTTCAACCAGGCATCGCGTTTTGCCACTCCTTGGAAGAATAAGCGTACATCAATGCCCTTCCAGGATGCATTCAGATCCAGACCAAAACGGAATCGTGGGGAAGTATTGCCAATCACTTTTTTGTCACCTGGGTCATTAAGCGTAGCTCCATCGGAAATCTTGCCATCACCATTCAGGTCCCGATACATGATGTCACCTGCGCCCCATTTGACTCCTAATGCATCTTGTCCGCCGTTGGGCAGTGAAGCAAGATGAGCATCCATTTCTTCCTGGCTTTTGGCTATGCCAATGGTTTCGAATCCCCATATATCTCCATTATATTTACCGACATACCACGTGTTTATTTTACCGGTCGTGTTTGGGTATTTGAGGATTTTCTGACGGTCGTCCGAAAGCAACAGGTGCACTCCGTAGTCAAAATCTTTAATGCGGTCCCGCCATCCTAGATCCAATTCAAAACCGGTAGACTGCATATCCGCATTGTTCATTTTGGGTACATTTGCCCCTAAAGTTACAGGAAGTTCGGGAGCTGGTCCTACCATATTGATAGTCTTCCGGTTGAACCAGTCAAAACTTACGGTCAGACGATTGTTCAGCATACCCAGGTCAAAACCGATGTTCCATGACCGCATGGTTTCCCATCCTAATAGCGCTGAAATCAAATCCGGTGCATTCGCTGTGTTGGGACGGCTGTTGTTAATCAGCCAGTGGGAGTCGGGATCTTGGGCGACAAACTTCATTAACTGGATATACGGATATAGGTTTTCTGTATTCTGATTGCCCAGCTCTCCCCAGGAACCGCGGATCTTTAACGTATTAATGATATGGCTGGTAGGTTCCATGAATGCCTCACGGGCTACGTTCCATCCGGCAGAGAAGGAAGGGAACAAATTCCAGCGTTTGTCTTTTGCAAAACGTGAAGTACCGTCATACCGGAGATTGACTTCCAGCAGATACCGTTCTTTATAATCATAATTGAGTCGGCCGAAGAAACCGGCTGTTGCCCAATGTGTCAGTTTGGACTTATCGATAGTCGATTCACCCGTAGCGGCATTAATACTGGGCACGGATTCTGAGATCAAGTCCAGCTTGGACGCCTGCAACTGCCGCCATTTATTTACTTCGGCCTGAAAACCGACCATTGCTTTCAGATGGTGTGCGTCGGCAAATGATCTGTAATATTCACTGTAGACGTTGGCATTGAAATAATTGGTACGTTCGGCGCCTTCGGTAACTTTCGACGTTTTCCATGTATCACCGGAATAAGGCTCTCCGGCTACATTCATCTGCGGCACCTTTAAATAATCCGTATGGGTGAAGGCATCTATCACTTTATAATTGATTTCTCCGAAGATTTTCCAGTCTTTGATCGGTTCTATCACCACCTGGAACTGTTGGTATAGCCAGTCAGTCTGCGAATTGTTATCGCCTCCATAGAGAATCGGCCGGATAATCGTATTACCCATCGGATAACCGTTGGGGTCTACAGTTGGTTCCATCGGCCAGCGTTTGGCTATATTCTGATATAAGGTATTATCAGTCATCGCGGTAGGCTTGCTATAATCTTTCCGCATATATTTCATGCTGTAATTCATGTTCAGCCACGGATAAAGCTGTGCGTTAATCTTGCTGCTCACCGAATAACGCTGTAATTTATCACGGCGGATAGCCATCATTCCTTCCTGTCCCATATAGTTGCCGGAGAAATAATACTGTATTTTTTCTGTTCCTCCGCTGACGCTGAGAGAATGCTCCTGCGAGAATGCCGTACCTCCGAAAACTACGTCATACCAGTCTGTATTCGTATTACCGATCCAGTCCCAGATAGTAGGAGTATTTCTGTTCGGTTGGGTAGTAGTGGTAATTGTGCCTGATGCGTAATCTTTGATAGCCTGAAGACGGGTATCGTCAAACTGTACCGCTGTTTTACCATCATTCAACTGCATTTTGTTGAAGTACATGGCATAAGTGTAGGCATCTGCTACATCCGGCAGATTAATGGCTTCTGACCAGCGGAAACTATTATTATAATTAATGTTGACTTTCCCCGCTTTTCCTTTTTTAGTCGTTATCAACACTACGCCGAATGGCGCACGGGAACCATAGATGGAAGAGGCAGCCGCATCCTTCAACACCGAAATACTTTCAATATCATTGGGGTTCAGCATATTCATGTTTCCTTCCATGCCGTCGATCAGAATCAGCGGAGATGCATTGGAACCGTCACCGATCGTACCGGCTCCACGGATATTCACTTTCATGTCTGCACCAATTTCACCACCGTTGCCATCCGAAGCATAAGAAAAATTCATTCCCGGAACTAATCCTTGTAATGCTTGGCTTACATTAGAAACCGGACGTGACAGTAAATCCTCGGCATTTACCGTAGATACCGAACCGGTCAGGTTGACTTTCTTCTGTGTACCAAAACCTACGACAACGATTTCGTCCAGTGTCTTGGTATCCTCTTTCAGGATGACCGACAGACTTTTGCCGGATTGTGCCTTCACGGTCTGAGGCATATAGCCTACGTAAGAAACCGTAATCGTCACATTGGCAGATGCTGTATTCAATATGAAATTCCCATCCAGGTCTGTAATTGTACCATTCTGGGTGCCATCTTCCATTACGGTAGCGCCAATGACCGGATCGCCAAACATATCCGTCACTTTTCCCTTTATCTGCACGGTTTGTTTCGCGGCAGGCGCTTCCACTATTTGCGTAGATAATATTATTTTTTTATTACGTACGGCATATTTGACATTGGTGTTTTTAAACACTTCATTCAATAAGGTAAATATATTGCTCCGTTCGGTAACTACCGATACCCGGCGGTCTACATCAATATGATGGTCATTGTAGAAAAAGCTAAAATCAGATTGTGCCTCAATTTGTGACAGAACTTCTTTCACAGTCAAGTTTTGTGCTTTCACAGAGATCATAGTACGTTGGGCGTAGCTGTCGTTAGCACATAGAAGCCCAACAAAACAAAAACAGAAAACAAAGAGCAGTTTCATAGACAAAGGAATTTTTTTCCAAACAATAAAAACGGGATTATCCGCCCGCAATTGTTGGACATAATTGTTTTTCTTCATATATTTGCATGAATTAAAGTTAAGAAATAATTTTCTCTGTTTGTATTCAAACAGGTTAAAGGCTTTCTCATACAGGCTGGATGCGGGAACATCTGCCTGTATGCTTTTTTTAAGGCGGTTGGAAGTTTCTCATACGTATTATAATTTTATTGGTTAAACATGAAAGGCTTTAATATATTTCAATCTGCCTCCTTTCTTCACTTTGATTATTTGTCAGTTTCACATTACGCCAGCGTATGTGTGAGGATATTTTAAAATTCTCCAGAATCTCTTCTACATATTGTTCTGTAAACGCTCCAGTAAATGTATATTTGTCAAATTTCGAAGTGTTTACAATAAAATCTACATTATAGCGTTTCTTCAGTATATGCAATGCTGCCTTAAATGGAGTTTTATCAAAAATAACCTTTTGGTCCATCCAGGCAAGCTCCGATTCGCCATTGGTGTTGTATGACAGAATCTGTCCGTCCTTATTATTATAAATCACTTTTTGTCCGGGACGCATTAGTATTTTACTTCCCTGTCCGTCTTTCTCATAAACAAATTCGACCTTTCCCTCTACCAAAGTGGTAATCACCTCATCCATCTCATCAAATGCTTCCAGGTTAAAGTGTGTACCCAAAACTTCCACTTTAGATTTTTGGGGAGTCGAAACAATGAATTTATGTTCAGGGTCTTTCGCAACTTCAAAATACGCTTCGCCATTCAGACTCACTTCACGAATGTTACCGGTGAAAATGGAAGGATACTTTAAGACTGAGCCGGAGTTTAAGTACACTAAAGTGCTGTCTGGTAATCTGAAAGAAGTTATCATTCCGGGTTGTGTCCGGACTTCGAATATCTGGGCATGGACGGGGGCGGTAGATTGGGGTTGGTTAAGCAAAACCAAAATAGTAATAGCCATCGGTATGAGTAAGGCAACAGCTGCACGTTGTATCCAACCCCACCAGGAAATATGATACTTATTCTCTTGCATCCGTCCCTTCACTTTTGATAGCTCCTCATTCATATCCATTTTTTCAGTAATCTGTTGCGTGTCAGTCATAAGAAGAAGTGTGTAAATGTCCATGGCCTTCTTTTTATTTTCATCTGACAATTTGATCCAGGCTTCTATTTCCTGAATTTCGTCTGCTGTTGCTTTACCATCATAATAGCTGATCAGCAAGTCTTCTATAGTTGAATGATGCATTTCCATGATAAATTTATTAAAGAGACAAGCGGGAAAATAAAACTACTAAGGTTATTTAAATAATTAACATTAATAAACTTTATGGTTAATAACTGTGTTATTTTACGCTTATTTAAAATATAAGCATTATCATTGCAGCCATGGAATACAGCAATGAAGATGCGTACTTATTGATGGCACTAAGGAGAGGGGAGATGATTGCTTTTGATAGTATATTTAAAAAATACTACCCGATTCTTTGTGCGTATGGAAATAGGTTTGTAGACTATGAAGAGTCGAAAGAAATAGCGGGTGACGCTATTTTATGGCTGTGGGAACATCGCGAAACACTTCAGGTTGAAACTTCCTTAGGCAGATATTTACTCAAATCGGTTTACCATAGATCACTTAACTGCATCAAGCAAAAACAGCTGAAGAATCATGCTGATACTATGTATTATGAGGAGATGGAAAAGCTGATACATGACGCAGAGACTTACCAGTTCCAAGAGCTTTTAAAAAGAGTGAAAGAAGCTATAGATGCATTGCCTGCTTCCTATAGGGAGGCTTTTGTTATGCATCGTTTTACTAAAAAGAGCTATAAGGAAATAGCTGAGAGTTCCGGGGTTTCAGTAAAAACAATTGCTTATCGTATACAACAGGCAACAAAGCTGCTTCGAAAAGATCTTGCAGACTTACTAATTACTATGATCGTTTGTGTATTGTCAGTCGTTCGTTAACTATTGCTCAGGCTTACCTATTGCTGAAAAAAAGAACTTTCTTAAAAAAGGAATATTTAATCAGCCAAGGAATGCTATAAATTACATACGGATAAATAAGAAGTAGAAAAACGCCTGCATTTGCTTGAATGAAAATCTCTCTTTCTTTTATTTAAGTTGTATGCTGAATAGATTGATATGATATTACTTCTTATGTTTTCTTTTAGATGATGTATTGGCTGAAAGGATAACTTTTTGTTTAATCTTGCCTTTTCGCTATTTGTGATTAACCAGCGTGAAAACAAGCTCCGGATAGTCTTTTTATCTCTTCCTCACCGAGGAAAAACAGGTTCCTCGGTGAGGAAGAATACGTTGGTTTTAAACCAAGGAGGCGTTCCTTTAAGACCAACGAGTGGTTTAGTGATAGAAAAAGATGCATATCTCATGTGAATTTATGCAATAATAATCTGTTATTCCGTATATTATTGCACTAATTTATGCGCTTTATTCTTTGTTTTACTATTTTTATTTCAACTGTATTTTTGTTTAATCTTAAAAATAGCACATTGATGTTGGGCTGCATGTACATATTTCTAAGAGAACGATGGGTTTATCAACTTTCTTGTTTCAATGATTCGTCTTTCTGAATATAGACAGTCCGTGTCGGAAAAGCAAGGTTCAATCCTGCTTTATTAAAAGCAGCCAGTATTTCCATATTCATATTTGAGGTTACGCCTAAAATATCTCCTTGTTTCTCTATAAAATAGATATACATGATAACCAATGCGGAATCTGAGTATTCTGTAAAAACAGCGACTATATCAGAAGGGTTAGAAGATACATTTTCTACTCTTTTGGGGATGGATTTCAATAGTTCTAAAGCTTCTTTCATCTTTTCGGAAGTCGTATCATACGTCAGTCCAAGATTCAAGACTACTCGGCGCATAGGTTCGGATGAAATATTAACGATAGAAGTATCGGTAATCTTATAATTGGGGAAAGTTATAATACGTTTGTCGTAATTCATTATTTTTGTGCTTCGGACTCCTACGTCTACTACCGTTCCTTCATAACTATCCACGCGAATTGTGTCTCCGATGCTGAAAGGTTTATCCGTCAGAATGGTAAACGCACCGAAAACGTTTTTTACTGTATCTTGTGCTGCCAAAGCAAATGCGATACCACCAATACCCAAAGTTCCCAACAGAGCGCTGATGTTAACTCCCACATTACTCAAAGCCATGACGATGCCGATGAGCCAGACTATAACCAAGATGGTTCTTTTGATGATTGGCATCATTTTGTTAGCTTGTCCGTTGGACTGCTTTCCCCAGTAAACCTGAAGTAAACTACTGAACAAACGGCCGAAAAACCAAGTAATATCCAGAACAATCAAAATGCTGTAAGCATTGTCAACTACTTTCACAAAACTGTCCGGATAAACCAACCGATGGATAGCGATCCAGATTCCCAACAGAATTATAGCAAACTTAACAGGCGCTTCCAAAGAGTAAAAAATGACGTCGTCCAGGTGATTGTCGGTTCCCGTAACAAAAGGTTTGATAACTTTCTTGCCTAATAGCGATAATAATTTCACAATAATAATTGCTCCTAAAATAATAAGAATGGAAATACCCCAGTTTTCAATAGTATTTCCCCATAATTCATTTTCTAACATAGTCTAACTGATTTATAATTGTACTTTTATTTAATAATATCAAGTTGATCTCCTTTTTATTGACGATACAAGATAAGAGCTGAAGATGCTGCGATAGAAATATCCCCTCCCGATAAATGCTCCTGACTGTCTAGATCAATTTGTCCGTTATGGCAGACTATAATCCAATCTTGTTCCGGGATATTGATATCTGCCTGATTCCGGTTACCGTTGTATGCAACCAGAATTTCTTTCCATTCATCACCGTTAGCATACTCGCCTAGAGTATAAGCGATGACACCGGAATCGCCTGTATCAAGAAAATGAAGCCATTTCTCTAAGCCCTCTGCTGTAGGAATACGGAAGGCGGGATGTTTTTTGCGGAGTGCGATTAATGTTCTGATATAATTGAATATATCACGGTTTTTAGCTTTTAACGCCCAGTCTATTTGGTTGACGGCGTCAGAAGACTTGTAGCTGTTTGGCTCTCCCTGTTTGTCCTGCATGATTTCTTCACCGCCACGAATAAAAGGAATACCTTGCGAGGTTAAAAGCACGGTGTGTATTAATTTGTCAATAGGAACTAGTTCTTCTTCAGAATGTTCGCCTTGAACAGATAATTTCAGCTTATCTACCAGCGTATATCCGTCATGACAGGAAACAAAGTTAATCATTTGAGAGGGAGCAGCGGCATATGGACCGTCACAGTAAAGTAACCCGCTATAATCTACCTGTGGGTGTTGTGTTCCGCCAACGATTCCATATTTGACAGGTTCAAAATGCCCGTTGATATTTCCGGAGGCATACCCTGGTTCCTGTTCGTCAAAGGTACTTCCTTTCAGACCGTCACGAAATTCATCATTAAATACGGAAATACCTTTCATTTTTCGTACATTCTCCTTTACAGCCCGTTGCTCGAAAGGTAATGGAGAATCTGCTGCTACCCAACCTTCTCCGTATACAAAAATGGTGGGGTCAATTTTTAATAATTCCTCTCTTAACTGGTTCATGGTGTCGATGTCATGTATCCCCATCAGATCGAATCTAAAACCGTCAATGTGATATTCTTTCGCCCAGAATTTGACCGACTCAATGATATAATGGCGAACCATTTCGCGTTCTGAGGCTGTCTCATTTCCACACCCGGAAGCATTTGAATAGGAACCGTCGGGATTCTGGCGGTAAAAATATCCCGGAACCGTCAGGTCAAAATTAGAATGCTCGGTTGAGGCTGTATGGTTATAAACCACATCGAGTACAATACGAAAACCATTTTGATGGAGGCTTTTTACCATCTCTTTAAATTCGCGGATACGGGTGGTGGGGGTGACAGGATCGGTGGAGTAACTTCCATCTGGTACATTATAATTCTTCGGGTCATATCCCCAATTGTATTTGTTTTTCTCCAATTTCCTTTCATCGATTGTGGCGAAATCGAATGAAGGAAGGATGTGTATATGCGTTACTCCCAATTCTTTTAAATGATCCAGTCCGGAAGATTCTCCTTCGGGAGTTTTAGTTCCGGTCTCTGTCAGAGCAAGAAACTTCCCCTTATGTTCAATTCCTGAGTTTGGATCAATACTAAAATCGCGGTGATGAAGTTCATAAAGAATGATATCGGAATACATTTTCAGTTCGGGTGACTGGTCTGATTCCCAACCTTCGGGATTTGTCTCGTTCCAGTCGATTACAGCAGCGCGATTGCCATTGATGCCGACTGCTTTTGCCCAGATACCGGGTGTTTCGTCCAGCCATTTTCCATCTTTTTCTATCTGGAAGGTGTAGAAAGAACCTTTCAGATCACGGTCTATATGGATACACCAGGTCCCATTGTCGGCTATGTCCATTTCCAGTTGTTCTTCCGGATCTCCCGCTTCGCCGGATGAATACAGGTTTAAACGGACATTATCGGCACTTGGTGCCCATAGCGTAAATATGGATTGCTGGGGTGTATAGACTAATTCCAAATCGTTCTCATAATAGCACGGATACTTGTCATACGAATCCAACTGGTCCGGGGACGGATGATTTTTCAACTCTCTCATATTTTCTAATTTTATATTAATACTATATAAAAAAAATAATCATGTTGTGGAATAAATGAACCGGATTATTCCGTTATGGTATGATTGAAAACAAATGTGAAATCAAAAATTCCTGTTCACGCTCTGATAAATATGAATAATAAAAGAATAATTAAGGTAATTTTACGGTGTTGTAAATCAGCTTTTTATCCTTTGCACTTTTTTGTATTTGTTAGCTTATAATTTATAGAAACGTAGGAACTTTGTTAACATCATCTTTGTTTTGTATAAAGTTAATTATAAAAAAAATGAAGCGTATGGAAAATGGTGTTATGATGCAATATTTTGAATGGCATCTCCCGAATGACGGGAAGTTATGGAAACAGATAAAGGAAGATGCGTCGCATCTTCGTGATATAGGTGTGACTGCTGTTTGGATTCCCCCTGCTTATAAGGCCGATGAGCAGCAAGACGAAGGATATGCGACTTATGATCTGTATGACTTGGGCGAATTTGACCAAAAGGGAACCATAAGAACTAAATATGGTACGAAAGATGAACTGAAGAAAATGATTGACGAATTGCACAAATATCATATTGCTGTTTATCTGGACGTTGTATTGAATCATAAAGCGGGTGGTGATTTTACTGAAAAGTTTATGGTAGTGGAGGTCGATCCCAAGGAGAGAACCAAGGCTTTGGGTGAGCCGTTTGAGATACAAGGGTGGACCGGGTATAGCTTTCACGGACGTAAGGACAAACATTCGGATTTTAAATGGCATTGGTATCATTTTTCCGGGACGGGTTTTGATGATGCGCAAAAGCGCAGCGGTGTTTTTCAGATACAGGGAGAAGGAAAAGCTTGGAGTGAGGGCGTGGATAGTGAGAACGGTAATTATGATTTTCTGTTATGTAACGATATTGACTTGGACCATCCGGAAGTTGTATCTGAATTGAACCGTTGGGGAAAGTGGGTTTCCAATGAATTGAATCTCGACGGAATGCGTCTGGATGCCATTAAACATATGAAAGATCAATTCGTCGCACAATTCCTCGATGCGGTGAGGAGTGAAAGAGGCAATGATTTTTATGCCGTAGGTGAATATTGGAATGGTGACCTGGAAGCATTGGATGCTTATATAGAAGCTGTTGGGCACAAAGTAAACCTATTTGATGTCCCGTTACATTATAATATGTTCCAGGCATCACAGGAAGGTAAAGACTATGATTTGCGGGATATTTTAAAAGATACTCTGGTTGAACATCATCCCGATCTGGCTGTAACCATTGTTGACAATCATGATACGCAACGCGGAAGTTCTCTTGAATCCAATGTAGAAGATTGGTTTAAACCGTTGGCTTATGGTTTGATTTTGCTGATGAAGGAAGGTTATCCATGTCTGTTTTATGGAGATTATTATGGTATAAAGGGGGAGAAGTCTCCTCATACCCGGATTATTGATATATTGTTGGATGCGAGACGAAAGTACGCTTACGGTGATCAGATAGAATACTTCGACCATCCTTCAACGATTGGCTTTATCCGTACAGGAGATGAGGAACATAATGGCTCCGGGCTGGTCTTCCTTATGTCTAATGACGAGGCGGGAAGTAAAATAATGAGCTTGGGTGAGAAACATAAAGGCGAAGTCTGGCACGAAATAACCGGAAGTATATCCGAAGAAATAACTTTAGATGAAGAAGGAAATGGAGAGTTCTCTGTCGAATCCCGTAACCTGGCTGTTTGGGTGAAGAAGGATTAGGTTATGGTACTTATATAATTAATTATGAAGATGCTTGTTACAGTTGTAATCAGGTATCTTCATGATTTGTATGAAAGTCATTTGCAGACAGAAAGATTCTCTGTATCTTTGCCGCCATGGCAGAAAGAAGCGAACTACATACGAGAAATAAACACAATGGACAATATGATTTTTCATTGTTGACAGAGAATTATCCACCGCTCAGAAAATTTGTACTTCTCAATCCTTTGGGAATACAAACAATCGATTTTTTTAATCCACATGCTGTGAAAGCGCTGAATAAAGCATTGCTGATAAGTTATTATGGTATCCGCTACTGGGATATTCCAAGGAATTATTTGTGTCCGCCTATCCCCGGGAGGGCAGACTATGTTCATTATATTGCCGATTTAATTGATCTGGAGAGAGTCAGTAATACGGCAAATGAAGAGAATGGAGATAAGCCAAAACGACAGTGCAGATGCTTGGATATCGGTGTAGGTGCAAATTGTATTTATCCGATTATTGGGCACGTTGAGTATGGATGGATGTTTGTGGGTTCCGATATTGATCCGGTATCTATAGAAAATGCGCGTAAGATAGTGACTTGCAATCCTGTATTAGCACATAAGATTGATTTGCGGCTTCAGAAAGACAATCGGAGGATTTTTGACGGAATCATTGCTCCCGATGAATATTTTGATGTAACAATTTGCAATCCTCCGTTTCACAGTTCGAAAGAAGAAGCAGAAGAGGGGACATTACGTAAATTGAGTAGTCTGAAAGGGGAGAAAGTAAAGAAAACCAAATTGAATTTCGGTGGAAATGCGAATGAACTTTGGTGTGAGGGTGGAGAATTACATTTTTTGCTGAATATGATTTCTGAGAGCCGGAAATACCGGAAGAATTGCGGTTGGTTTACAAGTCTGGTTTCTAAGGAGAAGAATCTGGATAAACTATATGCTAAATTAAAAGCCGTCCATGTATCGGAATATAAGATAATTCGAATGTGTCAGGGTACAAAAAATAGCAGAATTTTGGCTTGGCGATTTTTGGAATAGCTGATTTTGTTTTTTCGATAAACGGATATTTTTAAAGAAGATTATCTGTATAATGAAAAAATATTGATGATTAAGACCGTTATTTGTTATAATGTGCCTGGATTTGTTGTTGTTTTCGATAATAGAGTCGTTTCTCTCTCTGTATATTCTATATGAGTATTAATTCCCCTTTCTCCTTTTCTTTGATATGCCGATATTTGTAGTATGAGATTATAGTGCTAGGAAATATCAAATCAAGGGAATATATGTTTGTTGTTAGATTGAGAAACTATTTACATTTGTCGTTTTTGGTTATATTTTTATTGTTTTCCTCCTGTATTGATGAGTTTTATAAAGATACACCTAAAGAGGGATATATAACAATTACCGGTATCAATACACGTGCCTATACAGGAGCCTATCCGGGTGACGGGCTCGATGATAAGGTTGAAACTCTGCGTATTCTGGCTTTCAATAAGACAAGTCGCATCTGCGAAAGTAATACTTTTTATTATGGAGATGTGCTGGGCGGAAATACGCTACGGCATCCGATTAATAAGGGTGAATATGATTTTGTCTTTTTGGCCAATGAACCTCATAATACAATTGTGAAGGCGGTTCTTGACAATATAACTGATTATGATGCACTAAAGTCAATATCCTATCCGGCGGAGTTCTTCGATTCGGAACGGGTTATACCTATGATTGCGGAAAATAATAGTATAAAAGTGCTGGCTGATGGAAACTTGGAGGTAAATGGTGTTGCATCTACCAAGTTGACAGTAGGACTCAGACGCTTGGCGGCACGTGTGGATGTGGTTTTGAAATCGAAAGTCGATTTTGGTGATGCCAGTTCGAGTGAATTTGAAGGAATTACTTTTTCTAATATACCGGATAGAGTGCCTTTGGTATATGGCTTGCCTAGTGATTGTTTACCCAGTTCCTGGGCGTATGCCGATCCGGTTCTTCCTTATGGTGGAACGGCCATAACCAGAAATGTGGAACGTAAACTCACATTAGCTGATAATGCCAACTGTTTTAAAATAGATCCCACTTTATTGACCACTGAGGATAAAAATAACGATTTAGTCTGGGCTGTTAAAGTTAAAAAAGTAATTCTGCCATCTAGCTTCTTTTCATCGAAGTCCGACGAGACGAATGCGATAAATTTTACTGTTAACCTGATTGACAAGTATAGTCCTTCCTGCAAATTGAAGATTCTGTCCGACCCGGATTATACATTACCGGCAAATGCGAAACTTGATTTGACAGGTATCATAAGAGAACCTTTAGAAGTAAATATACAGCCTTCTCCGTGGATTGACGATGGAGATGATTGGGAAATATCAGGCGTCCGTGTTCTGAATGTATCGCATATACAGGCTAAGATGACGGATATGAACGGAGTCCGGATTTCTTTCTGGTCCAATATGCCGGTAGTGAAGGTGTTGGGCACAGTAAAGAAAGAAGGTGAAGCGAATGAAAGAGCAACTAATACAGTCTTTAACTGTTTGGCAGTAGATGATAATAATCCTGATCCTTATCGTTTCTTTTATGATTCGGCTTCGGGCAGCGGATATATGGATTTACTGGTTGACGGAACAAATACCACCGGTTTTGGTACGCATGACAGGACCGAGAATATGAGTGGTACATATACATTGACATTATCTGCAGCAGAGGATACTAATGGTAAGAATGCATTGCAGAGGAAGATAAAGGTTACCGTCACACAAGAAGGTTTGCGATTTGTGCACAATCCTACGGCAAATCAACATGGTTTGTTCAATGCAGCATTTTTTAAACATAACCAGAAAGGAGAACGTATTATAACAGGACAGCATCGATTGGATCAAACATGGTCTGTTAGTGTACCTGTTGCCTATCAAAACTGGCTTGTTGTGAGCGCGACTCCCAGCTTTGATCCGAATATTGGAACAGAATCACCAGGTGATGCGGAACATTATCCGGTAACTCTCAATCCGTATAGGGGAGAAGATGGTACTAGTATCTCAGGTCTCACCGGTCGTATATATTTCCGTATTGGCGTTAAGGAAAATGCCGATTTTGTACCAACTAAAGAATCCGAGCCTAAATTTGGATATATCAATTTGTCATATTATCCGGGATGGCGGACAACAATGAAAATTTATATTCGTCAGGGCGAAGCCGGTGCTTATATATATGCGCCGGGGGATGCTATTCCGGGAACTGTATGGGGAGCGTGGAATGGAGGTACGGATATTACTACACATGTGAGAGAAGATATGCGTCTTTTATCGACGAATGCCCGTAGGGGAGCAGCTAAGTTCTCTGCTTTAAACCTGACAAGCGAGAGGTTAGCAGGGAATACGAATCCGGATTATGAGAATGTGAACGTAAAAGGTGCTCGTTTTGTAGACTTCCCTTCGCAGGCGGGTGCATTCTTTCAGTGGGCGGTCGATTTGAAAGGCACTACTTCCGGTATGACTGATTATTACCGCAGAGCTTTTAATCCCTCGAAGTCATATCTTGTTTCAGGATTCCCTTGGGGATATGGGGAATTTCCGATCATGTGGGATGGAGATGTCAGTGCTAATATTCCTGCATATAAAGAACAGTTTGAAGTTTGCCCTCCGGGATATCGTCGTCCGACGGATGGCTATACGGATAAAATATCTTATAATGGATATTATGATTATTTGCCGGATGAGGGTACTACGGGTACTGCCACGAATTATAAAGATCAAATAGAGTATTCAGAATTAAGGGTTTCTTTATTTAATGTACCTTTTGCAGGAAATGTGGCTTCAAGTGCAGACTACGCTACAGCTTTTACTACTCCTTTTGGTGGAACTGGTAATACAGGTCCTGGGACATATCCTTACGGAGCAAACAAAGATATGCTTGCTCGGAAACAACTAAAAGGAACAACTTATACATTTTATTCGGACGGATTTTTCGACAGACGTCCGATAAAAGAGGCTTCGAATGGAAACTATGGCGTATCATTAGGAAATAGTAATGTTGCTTATCAGGGAGTATTGTATTTTAATCCCGATTCCGGAACGAATGCATCTGTCTTTTTTCCGTCAGCCGGTCGTCTGAATAACACAAGTGGTGCTTTGGAAAGTAGGGGTAGTACCGGATACTATTGGTCGGCAAGTGTAGGTCCTCCTTATATGAGATCAGAATTGCAGAATCCACCTTATGACAGGAGAATACGTTATGGAGCCTGGTCGCTTGAGTCTGCATATAATTCTCATAATTTCAGATTGTCATATCAAGGTTTTGCTCAAAGTATACGTTGTGTGAAAGAATAAGAACTTTTCGGCTTACGATAAAAATACCGGAATATCATCCGTTGAAGGGTTGGCTTTTTAGTCAACCCCTTATTTGTGCGTACTCTCTAACAACAAAGCTGCTGTTTTAAGAAGAAATCTTTATTTACTCTAATAAGATTCTAATAGGATTCTAACTATTCTCTAACAGGCTCTCCGAAGGGAGCCGTCTATCTTTGTACCCGGAAATCCGGTTACTAACTTAACTTATGTTTAATTATGATGATGAAGAGAGAGTTACACACATTTATTATTGGCAGTGTGTTGTTTTTTACCGCATGCGGGGATAAACAGGAATCAGAGCAAAAAAGTGGCTATCGTATACAAGGTGACACGGTCTATATTGCAGATCCTCTTTTACTTGAAAAGATCAAAGTATCAGTGTCTGAACTGAAACCCTATTCCAAGAAGGTGATAACGTCCGGTGTGGTGCGTCCCATTCCTCCCCGTTATGCTTATGTTGCTCCTCCATTTGCAGGGAGAGTCACAAAATCTTATGTGCGTATCGGACAGTCGGTACGTCAGGGAACACCTTTATTTGAAATCAGTTCCCCCGACTTTACTTCTGCACAAAAGGAATACTTTCAGGCACTTTCGTCCAGGGAACTTGCTAAAAAAGATTTGAAACGCAAAGAAGATCTGATAAGGAATGGTGTCAGTTCGCAAAGAGAACTGGAAGAAGCCCAGAATGCTTTATTGATAGCAGATAAGGAGTTTGAAAACGCCTCTGCCGCATTGCGGGTATATCAGGTGGACAATCCGGCGGAAATGATATTGGGGCAACCGATGATTGTTCGTTCTCCTATTCCCGGGGAAGTGATAAAGGATAACATCGTAACAGGGCAATATCTGAAAGACGATACCGAACCGATAGCTATTGTTGCCGACCTGTCTAAGGTATGGATTGCGGCTCAGGTAAAGGAGAAAGATATCCGGTTTATAAATGAAGGCAGTAGTCTGGATATTGAAATTTCGGCATTGCCCGGTACGGTTATTAAAGGCAATGTGTATCATGTAGAGGAGGTAGACGAGAAAACCCGGTCCATTCAGGTACTTTCGGTCTGTGATAATTTGAACGGACATCTGAAGCTGGGGATGTACACTACTGTCCACTTTCTGAGTGTTCCGGTCGGACAAATTCAAATCCCGGAGAAAGCGTTACTGCAGGGCGAAAAGGATAGCTATGTATTTGTGCAGATTGCTCCGTTGGTTTTCGTACGGACGTCGGTGACAGTGGAGACAACAGAAAACGGAATAGCGGTGATCAGCGAAGGATTGCGTCCCGGAGATAAGATAATCAGTGAAGGAGGATATTATTTAAAGTAAGAAATTATGAAGAAGGAATTAATGCTTTCAATTATACAAAAAAGATGGGTAATGCTTTGCCTGTTTGTGATGATGTGTATCTTTGGATATTACTCATGGAAACAGCTTTCGATAGAAGCATATCCGGATATTGCAGATGTCACTTCCCAGGTGGTCACTCAAGTTCCCGGACTGGCTGCGGAGGAAGTGGAACAGCAGATAACCATTCCTTTGGAACGCGCTATTAATGGGCTGCCCGGTATGCACGTCATGCGGAGTAAGAGTACATTCGGGCTGTCAATGATTACCATTGTCTTTAAGGACGGGACAGAGGACTACTGGAGCCGCCAGCGCGTACAGGAAAGATTGAATGAAGTAGAACTGCCTTATGGAGCTGTTCCGGGACTTGATCCGCTGACATCTCCCGTAGGAGAAGTGTACCGTTATATCATAGAAAGTGACCAGCACTCATTACGCGAATTAACCGACCTTCAGAACTGGGTAATTATTCCCCGTATCAAGGAAGTGTCGGGAGTGGCTGATGTAACCAATTTCGGTGGGATCACTACTCAGTTCCAGGTTGAAGTAGATCCGTCCAAACTGGAACAATATAATTTATCTCTCAGCCAGGTTGTTGAAGCCATTGAGAATAACAATGCCAATGTGGGGGGAAGCGTGTTGAATCGTGGTGACTTGGGTTATGTGGTACGGGGAATTGGATTAATCGGAAATTTGGACGATTTGGGACATATTGTAGTGAGTACTACTTCCGGAGTTCCTGTCTTTCTGAATGATATAGGTTCTTTGAAGTATGGAAATCTTGAAAGAAAGGGAGTGCTGGGATATACGGACCGTACCCGCAACTACTCTGAGAGTCTGGAAGGAATTGTACTCCTTCTGAAACATGAGAATCCGTCTAAAGTACTGGAAGATATTCATGTGGCAGTTGATGAGTTAAATAATGAGACATTGCCGGAAGGAGTGAGGATACATACTTTTCTGGATCGTACCAACTTGGTGGATACTACTTTGAGTACCGTATCCCATACCTTGCTGATGGGTATGGCTTTGGTGGTTCTTGTGCTTATTCTGTTTCTAGGCAACTGGCGTGGTGCATTATTGGTATCTATAACGATTCCTGTGTCATTGCTTATCGCTTTTATTCTTATGCATCTGACGGATATTCCGGCTAACCTTCTGTCGCTTGGTGCTATTGATTTCGGTATTATTGTGGACGGCGCTATCGTTATGCTGGAAACGATCCTTAAGAAACGTGAGGATAATCCCAAACAATATCTCGAAGAAAAAAGCATGGCGCAACGCGCCAAAGAAGTGGGTCGGCCTATTCTTTTCTCAACCATTGTCATTATTACGGCATACCTTCCGCTGTTTGCCTTTGAACGTGTTGAACGCAAACTTTTTACTCCAATGGCATTTACGATGAGCTATGCAATGATTGGAGCACTGTTGGTTGCGCTCTTATTGATTCCGGGACTTGCCTATGCAATCTATCGTAAACCACATAAAATATATAAGAATAAATGGCTGGACAGACTAAAGGATAAATACATTCGTACCATTACAGGATTTCTGGAAGCTCCCTTAAAAGCCATCATTCCATCAGGACTGATTCTGACAGCGGGGATCGTGTTGAGTGTTGTCGTAGGAAAAGACTTCCTTCCGGAGCTGGATGAAGGTTCGATATGGTTACAGGTTAATCTGCCACCCGGAATTTCCGTAGAAAAGTCACGGGAGTTATCTGATACTTTGCGTGCCCGTACGATGAAGTATTCCGAAGTAACTTATATTATGGTACAGGCGGGAAGGAATGACGACGGAACTGATCCGTTCACCCCTTCACATTTTGAAGTGTCCATCGGTATTAAGCCTTATGATGAATGGCCGAAAGGAAAAACTAAAAAGGATTTGATTCATGAACTGGAAGAAGAATATAAGTTACTTCCCGGTTTTAAAGTAGGATTTAGCCAACCTATGATAGACGGGGTGATGGATAAGATAGCCGGGGCCCATAGTGAACTGGTGGTGAAAGTATATGGCGAAGATTTTCGTGAAACACGTCGTATTGCCGAAGAAATAACCAGGGCATTAGGAACTGTGCGAGGGGCTGTTGATCTGGATATTGATCAGGAACCACCCTTGCCACAGTTACAGATCAGTATGAATCGTGATGCCATAGCTCGTTACGGATTAAATGTATCCGATGTAGCGGATCTGATTGAAGTGGCTGTCGGAGGTAAAGCTATCGCACAACTTTATCAGGGTGACCGCCAGTATGGCATCACCTGTAAGTATAAAGAGGAAGCGCGGAATACTCCGGAGAAAATAGCCGGACTTATGTTGACTTCTTCCACCGGTGCAAAGATACCTCTTTCTCAGGTTGCCGATGTCAGATTGAGTGTCGGCGAAAGTACGATTACCAGGGAAATGAACAGACGCCATTTGACGGTAAAGCTGAATTTGCGCGGTCGTGACCTGACATCTTTTCTGAATGAAGCCCAGAATACGATCAATGAGAAAGTACATTATGACAAGAATAAATATACCATCAAATGGGGAGGGGCCTTCGAAAATCAAAAACGGGCTTATACACGTCTTGCTGTCATTATACCGCTGACACTGACGGGGATGTTTATACTGCTTTATGTCACGTTCGGGAAGTTCCGGCAGGCAGGACTGGTATTGGCTATTGTTCCTCTGGCACTTTTCGGAGGTATGCTTGCTCTTAATGTGCGTGGTATGACGCTGAATGTATCTTCTGCCGTAGGATTTATAGCGATGTTCGGGCTTTCCATACAGAATGGAATTATCATGGTATCGCAGGTCAATGGGCTGCGCAGGGGAGGAATGGAACTCCGGAAATCGGTCATAGAAGGGGCACGCCAGCGTTTCCGACCTATTCTGATGACTTCGGTCACTACGATACTCGGACTTTTCCCGGCTTCGTTGGCAACTGGAATCGGTAGTGATGTACAGCGTCCGCTGGCAACAGTGATTGTGTATGGATTGATGTTTTCAACTCTTATTTCTATGTTTCTGCTTCCGGTTTTCTATTATCTGGTTGAGAACAATGTTTTAAATAAAAAGAAGAACGATGAAAAAGAATATACGATATAATATAGTGCTCTTGCTGTTAATGGTGGAAGCCGCACTCATTCCGGCTTTTGCGCAAATGCCTGAAATAAAGCTGGGGCAGTCTATTTCTTTCGAAGAATATCTGAATCGGGTAGCGAAAAAGAACCTGAGTTATTTAGCCGAAAAACTCAATGTGAGTATTGCTGATGCGGAAGTAATTGCCCGGAAAATCTTTCCGGACCCGGAGTTGGAATTTGAAGCAGGTAATGAGACTTTCTCGTTGGGAGTTTCCTATTCATTAGAAATGGGAAATAAAAGGGGAGCACGTATTAAGTTGGCGCGGACTCAGGCAGAATTGGAGAAACTGGTCCTGCAACAGGGCTTTCAGGATTTGAGGGCGGAGGCTGCCGACCTTTTTCTAGAAGCAATTCTTCAGCGCGAATTACTTGAAGTACAGAAAAGTTCTTATGAGTATATGTATCAGTTGAGTCAGTCAGATAGTTTACGTTATGTTTCGGGAGAGATTACGGAGAATGATGTCCGGCAGTCAAAACTGGAAACTGTCACCTTGCTTAATACTGTTTACAGTCAGGAGGCGGCTTATCATTCCGCTTTGGTTTTGTTGAATAAACACATGGGGATGAGTGCTGATACGCTTCATATCCCTTTGGGAAATTGGGAAGAGCTAAGCAGGGACTTTGCTCTGTCTGATTTGGTCAAAGCGGGACTGGATAATCGCATCGACCTGCTTGTTGCTCAAAAAAGTACTGAAGTTACTACCCGGGAATATAAACTGACGAGAGCGGAACGCAGACCCGATATCGGAGTATCTGTTTCTTATGAAAGAAACTGGAACGGCTTTCTTCCTCCGTCCCGTTCTGCTACTGCCGGTGTATCTGTTCCTCTGACATTCTCGAATATAAATAAAGGAGCTGTAAAAGCTGCAAAGTTTCGGATTGCCCAATCGGAGATAATGGAAAGAGATATGGAATTGCAGATACAGGCAGAGATAACCCAGGCCTGGTTCAACTATGAGGCTGAAAAGAAAAAGATAGCTCAATATAAAGCCGGTGTACTTGAAGACTCGCAGAAGGTGCTCGACGGAATGGTATATAAATACAAACGGGGAGAAACGAGTATTCTTGATGTACTGGTTGCCCAGCGTACTTATAATGAAGTGCAACAGGAGTATCTGGAAACAATGAAAGGATATGCCGCTTCACTAGTAGCATTGGAAAGAGCTTGTGGTATATGGGATATATGCTTTTGACAGTTAAATATCCGGCTTTACTATTGTGAATTGCAGCAAAGCTGGATATTTGTATGGTTACCAGCCAGCGGTTTCACGCTTTATGTTAAATCATTGTGCGATATTCCTCCTGTTTTTTCTTAGGGAGTTTTTTTGATCACTTCTTCCACAGAGTGGTCAATAAGTTCTTTGATAAGTTTGTCACTCAGGTTTATTTACTTATCTGTTTTCCGAACTTTAATCCGTACTACTGTGTCATTTTGACGAGACTGGACAATGTTTTATTACTTTCGATTGTGTATCTTTGCTGTAGTTAAAATGGACAACCGGAATTTATATACTAATAAACAGAATATTATGGAAGCGAAGTATATCACTCTGACTAAAGAGAATATCGAAAAAGAACATATTTGCTGTGCTTTCTCCGATAAGAAATGTAAGGATAGCTATGAGTTGAAAAAGACATGGCTGAAAAATGAGTTTGAGAATGGCTATGTTTTCAGACGGCTTGACGAACGTGCAAAAGTATTTATAGAATATGGACCTGCCGAAAAAGCTTGGATTCCGGTTAATGCACCTAACTATTTAATGATAAACTGTTTTTGGGTTTCAGGAAAATATAAAGGATGCGGGCATGGCAAAGCACTATTGCAGTCTGCTGTCGAGGATGCCAAAGCACAGGGTAGGGATGGCTTGGTGACTGTGGTCGGTACCTCTAAATTTCATTTTATGGGTGATGCGAAATGGTTATTACGTCAGGGGTTTGAGACGATAGAAAAACTACCCTATGGTTTCAGTCTTTTGGCTTTGAAGATAAATCCGGCAGCTCCTGATCCGTCATTCAATGGAACAGTATCAAGTGGAGAATGTGAGGAAAAAGAAGGTGTAGTCGTTTATTATACACATCGTTGTCCGTTTGCAGAGTTTCATGTCCGTAATTCTTTAGTGAGTGTGACTGAGAACAAAGGTATTCCATTGAAGATAGTCAGATTGGAAACGATGGCACAAGCACAAAATGCACCTACACCTGCTACTATCTTTTCTCTTTTCTATAAAGGAAAGTTTGTAACGACGGATTTGAGTGCATGTATGGAGCAACGGTTTGATAAAGCGTTGGGATTATAATCTTTCTTATTACAGTATGTGTTTCTCTTTTTTGATTTTCTGTTTTTGTGCTGTTTTGCTCTGATGAGTGTGGCGGGTTAATAATTGTCTGGTGTTTATTTAGACTGGTCGGTTCGATTTTTCATGTGCTGCTCTGATCTTATGCAGATTCATTAATAGAATCGGCAGTTTATTTATATGTTGAGATGTTTTGTTTTATGTATGTGACATATGCTTGATTTTTAGTATTTTATTGTATGTGGTTGGTGGGGAAAACTTGATAGCTCCTGACTTTTATAATCACTAACTTTTCTTATTTTAGTTCATTCAAATATGTTCAATTCTTGCATTTTATGAAACTATGTTTTACTTTTGGGGAGTAAAATCATTGGGATTATAATGAAAAGTATTCGCTCGGTTATTTGTTTTTGTTTGTTTTTGTTTGTGTTTAACCAGCTCCTTTTCGCCGACAAAACTATAGAGAATGATTCGCTATATACCAGTGAGTATATAAGTCGAATTTATATGGCAGAACCTGAACGGGCTTTAAGTTTGTTGGATGGAGCTGAAAGTAAGAAGACTATCCCTCTGCGTATTATACATGAATTACGCAGCAGGGTTTATCGTAATATGTATATGACTAAACTGGCTTTTTTGTATGCCAAAAAGTCTTATTTGCTGGATTCCGTTTCTCAGAAAGATACTAAGCACTTGTTGACCATGACTGTCGACCTGGCAGAATTAGCAGTGCTTATGAGTGACCATAAAGAGAGTATGAGGTATGCTCTTGATGGTATCAAGCTAGCACAAAAAGAAAAGGATAAAGGGGCTGAAAGTAAGCTGTTGTTTTGCATTGGTGAAAATAAATGGCAATTGTCTTTCAAAGAGGAGGCATATGACTATTTTGACAAAGCTATCAAATTGCTTCAAGGTACAAGTTCCAAATTGGAAATGGCTATGCTTTCATACTTTTATGGGATGAAAATGGATTATCTGCTCAATGATTCCCGTAGTAAAGAAGCATTGGAGGTTGGGTTGAAGCGCGAAAAGCTACTTAAAGATATAGCTAAATTACCGGAAAAAACAAAAGGCTTTCTTGATCTGCAATATACTTACTTGTATGCAAAAATGTCGTATATCTGCTATCTGGAAGGAAAGTATGATCAGGCGGAAAAATATTATCAACAATATTTGTCAACAGAGAATTCACAGACACCGGATGGAAAAACCTATGCGATACCTTATCTGCTAGTGTCTAAACAATATCAGAAAGTCGTTGATCAATGTCAGGATTTTAAGAAATTGATGCAAGAGCAGGATACTGTCAACTTGCAGTATATTAGTATCCTTCAGAAAGAGGTGAAAGCTTATAAAGGCTTGAAGGATTTTGAAAAAGTAGCTGCATTACGTGAGTCTATTATTTCTATTATTGATGGTATTAATAGCAAGGATAAGCAGAATGCGGCTTTGGAATTAAATGCTATTCATAAAGCTGACGAGCAGGAAGAATATATTGCCGAACAGACTTTACAGTTAAGAATCAGAAACATATCACTTGCTTTTTTGGGATGTGTCACTTGTCTCATTTTATTTGTGCTATGGCGGATTTGGCGTCATACGATTATTGTTAAATATAAAAACAAAATGCTGGCAAAGTTTATCAATGAGAAACTGGCTGGAAAAGTAGAGAACAAACAATTATTCATAGATGGAGATGCGGAAGATCCGATAGCTGTTCCATTGGACTTGGAACCGGAAACTGGCTTTTCCGAAAAAGACGATTTATCTCCAGATGAAGTAGTGGAGAGTAGGGAGGAAGAGGATGAGAATAAGAAAATTTTCAAAGAACTGAATCGTATTGTTGTTCAGGATCAGTTATATCTGTCTCCGGAATTGTCGAGAGAGGATCTGGCTCAGATTGTACATTTGAATAATGCGCGTTTCGCCCGGATGATCAAGGAAAACACCGGAACTAATTTCAACGGGTATATTAATGAACTTCGTATTAACTATGCGATTCAGTTATTGAAGCAACATCCCAATTATACCATTCGTGCGATAGCTGATGAAGCCGGATTTAATAGTACGCCTATTCTGTACAGTATGTTCAAGAAAAAGACTGGTATGACTCCTTACGAATTTAAAAAAGCGCAGGAATCCTTAGGTTGATTTTGGCTTTTTCGATAAACAATTTTCCGTTTTATCGGTTTATTCTTATGATAACTAAATATAAACGGAAATGGTGCAAGTTAGGATAAAGCGAGTGTACGAAGACTTTTCAGAGACCGACGGATATCGGGTGCTGGTAGATAAACTCTGGCCACGTGGAATCAAAAAAGAATGGTTGAAATATGATTACTGGGCAAAAGATATAACGCCTTCCGCAGCACTGCGCAGATGGTTTCATGAAGATATTCCGGGTCACTGGAATGATTTTGTCGTAATGTATCAGAAGGAACTGGAAGCTTCTCAAGCTGTTGCCGATTTTCTGACTCTTATCAAACCTCATCCGGTGATCACTTTGCTTTATGCATCCAAAGAACCGGTTTATAATCATGCCCGAATCCTTCGTGATTATTTGGAAATGCATCTGAAAGAGTGAAATTAAAGTAATTTTTATCTCTTTCCGCTTTCAGTCGTTCACTCAATTTCCTACCTTTGTAATCTAAATCAAAATCGTGTGTCCATGAAGTATAAATTATTAGTTCTTGATGTAGACGGAACGCTTCTCAATGATGCAAAAGAAATTAGTAAACGTACATTGGCTGCTTTGCTGAAAGTTCAGCAGATGGGAGTACGTATCGTGTTGGCATCCGGTCGACCGACTTACGGTCTGATGCCTTTAGCCAAATCCCTAGAACTCGGAAATTATGGAGGTTATATCCTTTCTTATAATGGTTGCCAGATAATTAATGCTCAAAACGGAGAAATACTGTTTGAGCGGAGGATTAATCCGGAAATGTTGCCTTATCTGGAAAAGAAGGCAAGAAAAAATAATTTCGCACTGTTCACTTACCATGATGATACGATCATTACTGACACTCCGGAGAATGAACATATCCAGAATGAAGCTCGCTTGAATAATTTGAAAGTGATCAAGGAAGAGGAATTTTCTGTAGCAATTGACTTTGCTCCGTGTAAGTGTATGCTTGTCAGCGATGACGAGGAAGCGTTGGTTAGTCTGGAAGGACACTGGAAGAGACGGTTGAACGGAGCTTTGGATGTTTTCCGTTCCGAACCTTATTTTCTGGAAGTAGTGCCGTGTGCGATTGATAAAGCCAACACATTGGGAGCTTTATTGGAAGAACTGGATGTGAAGCGTGAAGAAGTCATCGCTATAGGAGACGGTGTGTGCGATGTAACGATGATTCAGCTGGCAGGACTGGGAGTGGCGATGGGGCATTCGCAGGATTCGGTAAAGGTCTGTGCGGATTATGTGACAGCTTCCAATGAGGAAGACGGAGTGGCTCTGGCTGTCGAAAAGGCGATAATAGCGGAAGTTCGCGCTGCAGAGATTCCTTTGGACCAGTTGAATGCACAGGCGCGTCACGCATTGATGGGTAATCTGGGTATCCAATATACATATGCCGACGAAGACCGTGTAGAGGCGACGATGCCGGTAGATCACCGTACCCGTCAGCCGTTCGGTATTTTGCACGGTGGAGCTACGCTTGCATTGGGAGAAACAGTTGCCGGACTCGGCTCGATGATTCTCTGTCAGCCGGATGAAATTGTGGTAGGAATGCAGGTCAGCGGAAATCATATATCTTCTGCGCACGAAGGTGATACAGTACGTGCAGTAGCGACGATTGTACACAAAGGACGTTCCTCCCATGTATGGAATGTGGACGTTTTTACTTCAACCAATAAACTGGTGTCCTCTATACGGGTGGTCAACAGTGTGATGAAAAAAAGATGATTGACGAAAAAAGTAACTTGACAACTATTGATGCACTTATTCAGCGGAAACAGCCCTTTGCTGTTTATCGTGTTCCCGGGGAGAAGTATCCTCGTCTGTTGACAGAAGATGTCGGAGCTGTCCGCTTGATTTTCGATTTGAAAGAACTGAATGGACAAAGAGGATTTGTGATTGCTCCGTTCCGTGTAGATAAGTCATGTCCGATTGTGTTGATACAGTCCGACAGGACTGGACAACCGTTGCCTATGGAAATCGTGGCAGAGGAAGAGCAGGGCTTGCAAAGTTATCCGGAGGAATCTTTTCATACCCTTTGTACTGGGAAGTATGCGACCTGTTTTCATACATTTATTGAAGCCTTGCGTGATGCTACCTTTGATAAACTGGTGCTTTCCCGTAGTCTCACTATTGGAAAGAATCCGGAGTTTTCCCCTTCAGCTGTTTTTCGTGCAGCTTGTCAACGTTATATTCATTCCTATATCTATCTGTGTTATACTCCTCAGACGGGCGTGTGGCTGGGAAGTACCCCCGAAATTATATTGTCGGGCGAAAAAAATGAATGGAACACAGTTGCCCTGGCAGGAACTCAACCTTTGCAGAATGGTAAACTTCCGCAAGTATGGGATGACAAAAACCGTCAGGAGCAGGATTATGTGGCGTCCTATATCCGTCGGCAGCTTCTTTCGCTGGGCATTCGCTCCACAGAGAGCGGACCTTATCCGGCTTATGCCGGTGCCCTGTCACATCTGAAAACTGATTTCCATTTCTCTTTGAAAGATAATAAAAATCTGGGAGCCCTTCTGAAAGTCCTGCATCCGACTCCTGCCGTGTGCGGACTGCCTAAAGAAGAAGCCTACCGGTTCATTTTGGAAAATGAAGGGTACGATCGTAAGTATTATTCCGGTTTTATCGGTTGGCTCGATCCGGAGGGACGCACAGATTTGTATGTGAATCTGCGTTGCATGCACATTGAAGACGAGCAATTGACACTGTATGCCGGTGGCGGATTGTTAGCCTCTTCAGAGTTGAATGATGAATGGCAGGAAACGGAAAAGAAATTGCAGACCATGAGGCGTATTCTTGTATCTGCTCC
>ENA-ORNW01000341-ORNW01000341.1-human-gut-metagenome-genome-assembly--contig:-NODE-341-length-49450-cov-5.770260_pt1 | contig 49450 bp, 46 predicted proteins | sample MGYA00242121_ERZ509034 | MGnify/ENA primary metagenome ERZ509034 (study PRJEB26280, sample SAMEA2338689) | human gut metagenome | biome: human gut; feature: human-associated habitat; material: faeces... | reverse complement strand
AAGATATGGAAGACACCTGCAAGGTCTATTGTATCGGTTTATTTTGAACACCTACTTACCAACTGCCTGACTGCGTTGGATTTCAGAGCCAGGCCTGTCCGTTTGCCGGGGAGCATAGCGGGCTGCCTGACGAGGCACATGGTCGAACATGCCCCCAAAGGCACGCAAGGCGGCAGTGACAAAAATATGATTTGGCAAAAGCAATGCAGCTTCTCTGCCGGGATGCCCGGAAAGCGCCCCGGCCTAAGTCGTAGCGTGCTACGGCAAGACCCCGACAAAGGCAAGATGGCGGCAATGGCGCCGAGGCGCAGGGCGGGCTTCACACTACAGCCAGGCGTAACACACGGTGGCGGCAAAGCCTTTTTTCAACAAGCCTGCACCACCGCTCCACAACGCCAGCCGCGACGCCGCCCAGCCACACAACACGCATGCAGCAGCCCGAAAGGGCTGACGACGCCACGGCATCGACACGACACAGGACAAGAAAAACGAAAACATAACAAGAAAAATGGCGAGAATGTAACTAACTATAGAAAATTTGAGTACCTTTGTAGCTAATTCATAAAGACCGACTAAACAAATGCCAACGATGAAAATCGGACTGTTTATCCCTTGTTATGTCGACGCCCTATACCCGCAAGTAGGCGTAGCGACATACAAATTGCTAAAGAGTCTGGGCCTCGACGTGACCTACCCGCTGGGCCAGACGTGCTGCGGGCAACCCATGGCCAACGCCGGATTCGAGAGCATGGCCGAAGGATTGGCCAACAAGATGGACGAGCTCTTCGCGGGCTTCGACTATGTTGTGGCGCCATCGGCCAGCTGCGCCGCATTCATAAGGCTCAACTACCCCCACGTGCTCAAGGGAAAGCACGAGTGCCAGACGGCAAAGAAAACCACCGACCTGGTGGAGTTTCTACACGATGTGCTCAAAGTGACAAAACTGCCCGGGCGATTTCCCCACGTGGTCAGCGTCCACAACTCTTGCCACGGCGTGCGCGAACTGAGCCTGTCGTCGCCCAGCGAGCGCAACATTGAGCGCTACTCGAAAATAAAAGACCTGCTAAGCCTCGTCGACGGCATAACAGTGCGCGAGCCCGAACGAGTGGACGAGTGCTGCGGCTTCGGCGGAATGTTCGCCGTGGAAGAGCCCGACGTATCTGTAAGGATGGGCACGGAAAAGGTTGAACGCCACATGGCCACGGGGGCGGAATACGTAACCGGCCCCGACAGCTCGTGCCTGATGCACATGGAAGGCATTGCCCGCAGGCTGGGCAAGCCCATCAAATTCATTCACGTTGCCGAAATATTATCAGCAGGACTATGAGCACATTACATTCAAAGGCGGCCGCGGCATTCCTTGCCAACGCCAAGAAAGTGACATGGCACGACGAGACCTTCTGGTCGCTGAGGGCCAAGCGCGACACCATGGCCCACGAGACAGGCGAATGGGAACAACTGCGCGATGCCGCAAGTGCCATCAAGAAGCACACGCTTACACACCTCGACAAATACCTGGAGCAGTTTGCCGGCAATGCCGAAAAAAACGGGGTCACCGTCCACTGGGCCAAGGATGCCGGAGAGTTCAACGCCATCGTGCTCGGCATACTGCGCGACCACGGCGTGAAGAAGATGGTGAAAAGCAAGTCGATGCTCACCGAGGAGTGCGAGATGAACCCCTACCTCGAGAAGCACGGCATAGACGTGGTGGAGACAGACCTCGGCGAGCGTATACTGCAACTGATGCACCAGAAGCCCAGCCACATAGTGATGCCGGCCATACACATCACGCAAGAAGAGGTGGGCAAGCTGTTTGAGAAGGAAATAGGGAGCCAGCCGGGCAACTACGACCCCACATACCTCACTTACTGCGCACGCCAGAGCCTGCGCAACGAGTTCCTTACTGCCGATGCAGGCATGACCGGGGCCAACTTCGGGGTGGCCGAAACGGGCGAGATTGTGGTGTGCACCAATGAGGGAAACGCCGACATGGCCACCTCGGTGCCTAAGCTGCATATAGCCGCCATGGGCCTCGAGAAGGTGATACCCGACCGCCGGTCGCTGGCCGTGTTCCAGAGGCTGCTGTGCCGCAGCGCCACAGGGCAGCCCACAACGACCTACACCTCACACTTCGCCAAGCCGCGCCCGGGGGGCGAGATGCACATAATACTCGTAGACAACGGCCGATCAGACATTCTTGCCGACACCGAACACTGGCAGACACTGAAGTGCATCAGGTGCGGGGCGTGTATGAACACGTGCCCCGTCTACCGCCGAAGCGGAGGCTATTCATACACCTATTTCATACCCGGACCGATAGGAATAAACCTAGGTATGGCGCACGACAAATATAAATATACCGACAACGTGAGCGCATGCTCGCTGTGTTGCTCGTGCGACAACGTGTGCCCGGCAGAGGTTAACCTGTCGGAACAGATTTACCTGTGGCGCCAAAAGCTCGACTCGCTGGGCAAGGCAAGCCAGGAAAAGAAATGGATGAGCCGGGGAATGAAGCTCGTGTTCGACCACCACGCACTGTACAGCACCGCGCTGAAGTTTGCCCCGCTGGCCAACCACGCGCCGCGCTTCGCCCTCTATAACAACCTCAACGCATGGGGAAAAGGGCGCGAACTGCCTGTATTTGCTAACGAATCATTCCAAACCATGTGGAAAAAAGGAAAAGTGAAATGAGCAAGAAAGAAGACATAATAGGAAAGATCAGGGCGGGAAAACACATGGAGTACGACATGTCCGACCTCAGCCTGCTGAACGCCACTACCTTCGCCGACCCGGTGGATGAGTTCCGCCGGATGAGCAAACACTCGGGGGCAGACGTTGTCGACGCGGCCGACGGCGACGACATCAACGAAATCGTCAGACGGGCTTACCCCGACGCCAAGGCCATTGCATCAAACCTCGACTGCGTGACCATAGCCAACAGGAACCCCGACACCGTCGACGAGGCGCAAGACCTGAACGGTACGGACGTGGCCGTGGTGAAAGGCGACCTTGGAGTGGCCGAAAACGGATGCGTGTGGATACCGCAGACAATGAAGGAACGCGCCGTGTGCTTCATAGCCGAGTATCTGGTCATAATCCTGAAACGCAGCGACATAGTAAGCAACATGCACGAGGCGTATGCCAGGATAAAGACAAATGACTATGGATACGGATGCTTCATCAGCGGACCATCGAAGACTGCAGACATCGCCCAGGCTCTCGTCATGGGGGCGCAGGCCGCAAGGGGAGTAACCGTCGTGCTCGTCTGACTATACACATCAAATGCCCCGAACATGCACACTCACTCAGGATAATGTGCAAGTCGGGGCATTTCTATCATGAAAAAAGGCTGCAGAAGGTTTAAAAAGTTAAAAATTCACATCGGAATAATGTTTTTATCGAAAACTATTTTGAACGAGATATTTTTGTAGTAACTTTGCAAGCCTATAACAATATGCATGATATAATGAAGTTACATAAGCTATTCCTGCTCGCCACGGTGTGCTGCACGCTGTCGGCATGCTTCAAAGACGAGCCTGCAAACGCTGAATGCGACATTGAAAAAGCATGGATTCACGCTGAGAATCCACAAGACATGTTCTATAATCTCAGCGACACTCTGGTAAATGTATTATATACTGACAACTTGATTACATTCGATGTAAAACCCCAAACCGACCTGACAGCGATTGCCCCGATATTCCAGGTGACGCCGGGAGCAACGGTCTCGCCGGCCAGCGGGTCGGTACAAGACTTCAGCCACGGCCCCGTGACATACAAAGTGAAGTCGGAAGACGGCCAATGGGAACGGGAGTACTATGTATATTTCAACATCGTGACGCGCACAGAGACCGACACGATAAAGTACGACTTTGAGGATTTCACAATAAACGAGCGCCATTACTACGCTTGGAACCACACCCTCTCGCGCTGGGACACCGGCAACGGTGGCTACGCAATGACCGGAATGGCAACCAAGTACGACCCTGACCAAGACAAATATGTCACCGATTCGATGGCATTCCCAACCATACCGTATGCCGACGGCTACGACGGCTATGCCGTGAAACTGACTACCCAGAATACAGGAGCGTTCGGGGCAATGATGAATATGCGCATTGCTGCCGGCAACCTGTTCATCGGTGCGTTCGACGTTTCGATGGCAGTGACCGACGCAATGAAGGCCACAAGGTTTGGAGAACCCTTCGACCGCACACCGTCAAAGTTCAGGGGATACTACCAGTATGAGCCCGGAGAGCAGTACCAGGACGAGAATGGCAGCACGATTGCAGACAAGACAGACCAGGGCGACATCTATGCCGTGTTCTACCGCAACCACAACGAAGCCAACGAAACCATAGTGCTCAACGGTGACGACGTGAAGACGAGCCCCTACATCGTGGCCATTGCACAAGTGACAAACATCGTCCCCACCAACCAGTGGACTGAGTTCGAGGCCGACTTCGTATTCAGCGAAGACATAGACCAAACTTTGCTCAACAACCGCGGATACAGCCTGGCCATCGTATTCTCGTCGAGTGTCGACGGCGCATACTTCAAAGGGGCTATAGGAAGCACGCTACTCATAGACAAAGTGGAACTAATATGCACAGACATACAGTAATGACAATGAAGAGAATCATCATATCTGCTGTTGCCATGGCAGCCTTTTCGGCATCTGCAAAGGCGTTTACGCTGAGCTTACCCGAAGACATACGCTACAGCGTAAAGCTGGGATACAACATCGGAGGCACCGCCCCGCTTGGAATACCGGCCACGATACGCAAGATGAACAGATACAAGATGCAGTCAAACTACTCACTCGCGTTCGACATGCAGAAGCAAATCAAAGGACGATGGGGGGCGATGACGGGCATCAAACTGGAAAACAAGGGCATGGAAGTAGACGCCACGGTGAAGAATTACCACATGTCCATGGTGAAGGGCAGCAGCAGGCTGACAGGCTACTACACCGGCAACACGGTGATAAAGGCTGAAGGGTGGGCCCTCACACTGCCCATACAGGCCACCTATACACCGGCGAAGAACGTGCTGGTAAGGCTCGGCCCGTATGTGTCGTACGTCACTTCGCGCAAATTCGACGGCTATGTCTATAGCGGATATTTACGCGAGAACACACCGACAGGGGCAAAGATACTGATGGGAGACAGCGAAAGCGAGGGGGCAACGTTCGACTTCAGCGACGACATGCGCCACTGGCAGTTTGGCATCGACGCCGGGGTCGACTGGTATGTGTATAAGCGCTGGGGTATCTACGCCGACCTTTCATGGGGCTTCACAAACATATTCAAGAAGGGGTTCGACACCATTGAACAGAAGCTTTACCCCATTTATGGAACTGTTGGGGTAACTTATAATCTCAAATAATGACTATAACAAAGTAAAACCAATAAGAAAGAAGCAAATGAAAAAACTTTTAACATTAGCTGCATTGGCCTTTGCGGCCTTTACAGCCCAGGCAACCGACTACACTGACGTGTTGAAAGTAACGGTTAACGGCAACGCCTTGCCAGACCAGGAAACGACGGTTTCGATTGACGCCAACGAGAATCAGAGATACAAACTGAGCCTCACCAACCTGGTGCTCCAGATGGGAGCCCAATCAATAGGCATCGGAAACATCGTTGTAGACGACGTTCCCGGAACCGTGGATGGCGACGTCACCACCATCAGGACATCCCAATCAATCAACATTACCGACGGCGACTTGGAGGGAATTTCCTTGTGGATTGGCCCCAGCTTAGGCTCGGTACCAATTGAACTCACCGCCGAGATACGTGGAAGCCAACTCTATTTCATCATAAACATAGACATGACAGCCTCTCTCGGGCAGACCATCAGCGTGCAGTTTGGCAATGGCGGCTACCAGATAGGCAATTCCGGATTCGAGAACTTCCACACTGCTACAGCCGGTTCGGCCACAAGCGACGAGCCAAACAACTGGCACTCGTTCATGAGCTGCACCGGAATGCTGGCCGGCATCGTAAGCAGCGTGCCCCACACATTCATCAGTGACGACGTGCGCCCGGGCACCACAGGCACCAAGAGCGTGCTCATCAAGTCTGGGCTCGCCTTCGGCTCTATCGTAGCCAACGGCACCCTGACAACAGGACGGCTGAAAGCCGGCGGCTTCTCGGCCACAAGCACCGACAACAATGCGTTCCTCGACATAACCAGCACAGAAGTAGACGCCAACGGCGACCCCTTCTACGCCCTGATAAACGGCAAGCCCGACTCTCTCGCCGTATGGGTTAAGTTCAAGCAGGAGACACCCGTCGAGGAGCATCCTTACGCCACCATCACTGCCGTGATAACCGACGGCTCATACTATCAGGAGCCTGTCGACAAGGATTACACCGACATAATAGTGGGCCGCGCCGCCGACACGAAGATTGCAAGCAACGGCTTTGCATGGCAGAAACTTGTAATGCCGTTTGACTATTCGGCATATACGGAGAAAGACCCGAAGGCTATTCTCGTCACAATATCCACCAACGCCGACCCGGGCGAAGGCACAGGGGCCGACTCTTTGCTCGTGGATGACTTTGAACTGATATACAACGGCACAGCCACCGGCATCAGCGTGAAGGGCAATGCGGTAGAGAACTTTGCCCCCACAACAAGCGATTACACTCTGAGCATCAAGGGAATCGGTGAGATTACAGCCGAAGACGTAGCCGTGACCACCAATGCCAAAGATGCCAAAGTGACCGTCGATGTGGTTCATACCGACGACGGCGCCGGCACAAGCATCGCCACCATCACTGTGATGTCGGCCGATTTGAAAAAGGTTTCAACCTACACCGTTACAGTGACCGACCCGGACATTGCCGACGGCATCGACAACCTGACCTTCGACGACAATGCCATTGAAGGCATATACAACCTCAACGGCCAACGCATCGAGACGCCTGTGAGCGGCCAGGTATACATCACCAAGTATGCCGACGGCAAGACTGTGAAGACCATAATGAAGTAACAACACAACCAAACTGACTCGACAAGGGGGAGACGGCACAACGACGTCTCCCCCTTTTTGTGCTTGCTGCAGGATGGACATGGCGCTGGAAAGGCCTATTGCAGCCGCAAGCCTTCGGGCAACAAGCAGCAGTCATGAACCACAAACAGACTTCGGCAGGGCCTTACGGCCAAGAAAGATGCTTACAAAATGCAGCCCCACAGATGGCCGACACCACTATCCGGCTGCCACAACGCCCGTTTTGCGGTGCCAAACGGCCTGTTTTACCATGCAAGACGACCGATATCGTACGGCAAAACGGCCTCCGTCGCAATGTGCTCACAGCCAGGCTATTGGCATGGCGACCTGCTAGGCGACATTGTTTTTACAAAAACGCCAGGCAAACGAGCCCACACTGACATTGAAACATGGCCCCGCCGCAAACAGCCAACAACCGACAGCGCCCCCGGGAGGCCTATATGCCACCCGGGGGCGCTGCATTGCGCGGGCCGAAAACACAGCCCAGCCTCAGCGACCGAAGCTGTTGAGCAATTCTATAATGGTAAGGACTTCGCGCTTTTCGAGCACCTGGTTGCACGGAATGCTCAGTTCCCGGGCATGTATTTGCTCTGTAACAGGCAGGCTCATGCCAGCCCACTCTTCATAGCACTGCTGCCGGTGGGGCGGTATCGGATAGTGAATCATGGTCTGGACACCGTTTTCTGCCAGATACTCCTGCAGTTCGTCGCGCCTCTCGCACATCACGGGGAATATGTGGAACACACTGTTTCGCCAATAGTCCTGCCCAGGCAAAACAATCAGCGGGTTGTCCACATTCTCTATGTAATCCAAGGCCACACTGCGCCTGAGCATGTTCTCCTCGTCGAGATGGGCCAGCTTGACGTCGAGCACAGCAGCCTGCAGCTCGTCCATACGGCTGTTCATGCCCTTGTAACGAAACACATACTTGCGCGAAGAGCCATAGTTGGCCAGAGCTCGCACGGTGGCCGCCAGCTCCACGTCGTCGGTAGTAACAGCCCCTGCGTCGCCAAGCGCCCCGAGGTTCTTGCCCGGATAGAAGCTGTGGCCGGCAGCGTCGCCGAGCGCTCCCGTGCGTTTGCCGCCATACCTAAGCCCGTGTGCCTGTGCGTTGTCTTCTATCAGGCGCAATCCCCGGCTGCGGCATATCTCCCCAATGCGTTCGGAGTAGGCGCACCTACCGTAGAGATGAACAATCATGACAGCCTTCGTACGCGGCGTGAGAGCCTGCTCTATCAGTCCGTCGTCTATCTGCAAGGTGTCGGGGCGCGGCTCTACAAGCACAGGCCTCAACCCATTCGCGGTGATGGCGAGTATTGATGCAATGTATGTGTTGGCCGGCACAACAACCTCGTCGCCCGGCTTCATCACCCCCATCTCAATGTATGCACGCATTATCAGCGTCAGAGCATCGAGCCCGTTGCCGCAAGCCACGCAATGCTCCGTGCCGATGAACCCGGCGTAATGGCGCTCGAAGCGCGACGTGGCCTCGCCCTGCAGATACCACCCACTGTCAATCACCTGCTCCACGGCGGCCTTGATCTCGCCCGAGTAGACCTCGGTGACTTTCTTCAAATCCAGATACTTTATCATCTCGAAATATGTTTTAAACTGTCTGCGGCCAGGCAATGCCGCGGTTTGGGCCTGCCGGCGGGCCCTCGGCTAAAAGCTCCCCTCATACCAGTCGTAGCACACGCCGCGCCCGCCGAACCCCTCTTTCTGGTAGATGAGCGATTCGTTGAGCACGCGGCCGCAGTCTTCGGTCGACTTGCCGAAGTCGAAATACAGGCAGTCGGCAAAGTCGCCGTTGAGTATTCGGTCGTATATCGCATCGATGACACGCAGCGCCTTACCCTCGGCCGACGCCGAAATATACTGTGCGTGCACCACCTGTGGCGTGACATAAAGCACGGTTCCGCCGAGCACCCGGCCGTCGCGGCGCGCCACATAGAGCAATATGTTGTCTGGGAACCGCGACTTGAGCAGCCTGATCTCGCCAAGCGAGTGAACGGGTCGGGCCCCGTGGCTGCGCATCAGGTTGTCTTCGAGCACCGGCCAGAAGCCTTCGAAGTCGTCGCTGAGCTCGACCGCCACCCCGTTATTGCGGCAACGGTTGATGCCATAGCGGCGGTCGCGGTGCCACTTCAGCCGGTGGGGCTGCATGATGGCCGACGAGATGTCGCGCGCCACGAGCCTTGCCCGGCACACGCGGAACAGCGCGTAGAGGTCTTCTTCGGCCGGTATACGGTGGTATATCCACGGAACGGCCTTGTAGACCACGCGCCGCAGTCCCTCGCCACGCAGGTAAGCGTTAACAGCCTCAAACGTCTCGACCACTGCCGACGCCGTTGCCGACGGGCCGGTGACCAGCCCCCCGTATGTCAGTCCGCGGTGGGAGCAAAGCACATCGCCCTCCCTGTTGGCAGGCAACAGTGCAAACAGCCGCCCGTCGCGGTAAACCATGAGCGACGAGTCGGCAAACCGGTCGCTGTGGTAGTCCATATACCGGCGGTCGAAAAGAAACGTACCGTTCTTCGACTCGGCCACAAACGCATTCCACTCTGACACGCTCTGTGGTTCGTAATGCCTTATGTCTATCATCTGCCGCGCAAGTATTCCAGGTAGTCGCCGTAGTCGCGGATGTAGTCTTCTTCCTCGAATGGCTCTGAAGCCATCACCAGGCACACCGCGCCCGACGAGAAATCGTCGAGCGTCCGCCACACTCCCGTCTCGACGAGCAGCCCCTGGTATGGATGGTTGAGCAGGAACGTCTGCTTCTCGCGGCCGTCGTCGAGCGTCACCGTGAAGCTCCCGCTCACGGCGACGATAAACTCCCGGCACGCCTTGTGGGCATGGCCGCCGCGGCATTCGCCCGCAGGCACGTCGTAGACCCAATACACCCGGGCCACGCCGAAAGGCAAGTGGCTGTGGGCTTCGGCCACGGTAAGGTTGCCACGCGGGTCGGCTATGCGCGGCAAGTCAATCAATCTTCCTTCAGACTTATCCATTGCAATAGTATGAATGTGCCGGGCAACCCGCCATGCCAGCGTGTGCCTGTCGGGCTACCCGGCCTTTACGGTCGAAAATTGTCAGCGTATCACTGTAGCCGCCAGGCGCTTGGCCTTGTCGCGCAACGGCGTTGTGTCGGCGTCGGCGGGACCGTAGGACAGGACCACCCCCCTGCGCCGGCCCGGGTGTTGCTCCGGTTTGCCGAAAATGCGCACACGGGTGTAGTCTTCGCTCAGGGCGTCGACGAGGTTGTATTCGGGCACGCCGCCCTCGCCCTTGGCCAGCACCACCGCGCTTGCACCGGCGTGCTCAAGGTGTATGCCGGCAATGGGCAGCCCCATGACAGCACGAAAATGCAGCTCAAACTCGCTCAGGTTGGTGGTATGCCCCAGCGTCACCATGCCTGTGTCGTGCGGTCTGGGCGACAGCTCCGAGAAGATGACCTCGCCTTGCTTGGTCAGGAAGAACTCCACGCCCCACAGACCGGCTCCCGTCAGCGCCTCGGTGACGCGGCCTGCTATGTGTTGCGCTGCCGCCAGAGCCTCGGCAGAGATGCTGTATGGCTGCCAGCTCTCGCGGTAGTCGCCGCCTTTCTGCACGTGGCCTATGGGCGGGCAGAATAGCGTGGGCCCTTCTTTCTGGGTAACGGTAAGCAGGGTGAACTCGCTGTCAAAGTCGATAAACTCCTCCACAATCACCTCTTTCACATCGCCGCGACTGCCCTCCATGGCATCGTTGAAGGCTTTCTCAAGCTCAGCCTCGCTGTGAACGTAGCTCTGTCCGTGGCCCGACGACGACATGAGCGGCTTGACCACACACGGGAAGCCTATGTCGGCGGCAGCCGCCTTCATCTCGTCGAAGGTCTTGGCATAGTGGTATCGGGCCGTGCGCAGCCCCAGTTCCTTGGCGGCGAGGTCGCGTATGGCCCGCCGGTTCATGGTGTAGTTGACGGCGCGTGCGCTCGGCACCACCTGCATTCCCTGCCTCTCGTAGTCGAACAGGCGCTCGGTGCGTATGGCTTCAATCTCCGGCACAATGATGTCGGGCTTGTGTCTGGCCACGGCAGCGTCGAGGGCGTCGCCGTCGAGCATGCTGAACACATCGCACTCATCGGCCACCTGCATGGCAGGGGCGCCGGCATAGCGGTCGCAAGCCACGACATACTGCCCTGCCCGCTTGGCTGCAATGACGAACTCACGGCCCAGTTCGCCTGAGCCAAGCAACAAAATCTTCTTCATTTTCATAATACTTAACTATGGCATAACGCGATGTTTGCCACTGATTCGGTAATTGTCTTCGTTTTATGCAAAGGTAAACATTATTTTCTTCTTGCCAAAGAATATACGTAAAAATATGTTTTTCGACTGTAAACCCAAACGGGTCGTAAGGCCGCCGACGGCTTACGCTACAGCTGGTCTTGCGGTAATAAATAGTGACAAAAGCGATGCCGGAACGCCGAAAGGGCGATGCTGCTGTGCGGAATGGGCCGTTTTGCAGTCCGAAACGGCCCGTTTCGTGGTGCAGGACAGCCCGTTTCAGACTGCCATACGGCCGGCATTGCAACCCTCTGTGAGCCAGGCTGTTGAAGAAAACCACAGGGATGGTGGCAATGTTTTACAATAAACTCATCCCCGACAAGCCTGCAACGCCTGCCGGGGATGAGGATTTGATGCGGCGGCCAAGGCACAACGCCTCGACTGCTCAGCGGCGGGCGCTGCCCATGCCCTCGCGTATGACCTGCCACTCGGGCGTCACGGCCAGGCGGCGCACGCAGTTGTCGATAAGCGCCATCATGTCTTCGGGCGAGAGCGAGCGGCTCTGCGCTATCTCGCCGAGGCTGCGGCGTTGGGCCCCAAACAAGCCGTAGTAGTCGGTTAGCGCCTGTTCGTCGGCGGCGCCGAGCAGCCGCAACAAGTGCTCCATGTAGTGAACTGTCTCGTGGTGCACCGTCTCGGGGTTCATCCCAAGCCTCACGAGAAAGGTGTTCAGTGATGCCGAAAGTGCGTCCATGCCTGTGTTGCTCAGCGGTTCTTGTACATGTCGTCGTAATAACGCTGGTAGTCGCCGCTCGTCACGTTGTCCATCCACTCCTGGTTGTCGAGATACCAGCGCACGGTCTTCTCTATTCCCTCCTCAAACTGCAGGCTCGGCTCCCAGCCAAGCTCACGTTGCAGCTTGCGCGAGTCGATGGCGTAGCGCATGTCGTGGCCCTTGCGGTCGGTCACAAAGGTAATGAGGTCGAGGTCTTCGCCCTCCTTGCGGCCCAGCAGACGGTCGACGGTGTTTATCACCACGCGTATGATGTCGATGTTCTTCCACTCGTTGAAGCCGCCGATGTTGTAGGTGTCGGCCACCTTGCCGCGGTGGAAGATGAGGTCGATGGCCCGGGCGTGGTCTTCGACATAGAGCCAGTCGCGCACGTTCTCGCCCTTTCCGTATACGGGAAGCGGCTTGCGGTGGCGTATGTTGTTGATGAACAGGGGTATCAGTTTCTCGGGAAACTGGTACGGGCCGTAGTTGTTTGAGCAGTTGGTCACTATCGTAGGCATGCCGTAGGTGTCGTGGAAGGCACGCACAAAGTGGTCGGACGATGCCTTCGACGCCGAATACGGCGAGTGCGGATTGTACTTCGTGTGCTCCGTGAAGAACTCGGTGCCGTAGGCATGGTGGTGCTCCGACGAGGCCTTGGTGCTGAACGGCGACTCCACTCCCTCGGGATTGGTAAGCTCCAGGGCCCCGTACACCTCGTCGGTCGATATGTGGTAGAAGCGCTTGCCGTCGTAGCCTTCGGGCAGGCTCTCCCAGTACACCTTGGCAGCCTGCAGGAGCGAGAGCGTGCCCATGACGTTGGTGCGGGCAAAGGTGAATGGGTCTTTGATGCTGCGGTCCACATGGCTCTCGGCCGCAAGGTGTATGATGCCGTCCACCCCATACCGCCGCATGAGCCCGAGCATGGCGTCGAAGTCGCAGATGTCGGCCCTGACGAATGTGTAGTTGGGCCGGCCTTCGATATCCTTCAAGTTGGCCAGGTTGCCGGCGTAGGTCAGTTTGTCGACATTTATGATGTGATACTCACTGTATTTGTTGACGAACAGGCGCACCACATGTGAGCCTATGAACCCGGCTCCACCGGTTATGATGATACTCTTCTTGAATTCCATGATTATTTTGTAGTTAGTTCATTATTGAAGTATTGTTTTTTGAAACGATGCGTTTTACATTTCAATTTGGGCCGTTTTGTTTCATGATATGTGCCATTTGGCAACATAATTTTGTGCCTTTTGGAATGTGTGTCGTATCATTGTGGCTTTCAGTGTGTTAACGTTGGCGTGAAGGTCTATGCCTTTAGTACGCCAATGTTATTCATGCATTTTCTTAATGAGTCCGTCCAATAGGGAATATTGATGCCAAATGTTTCCTTGATTTTCGTTTTGTCAAGAACCGAATATGCAGGGCGTTTAACAGGACTTGGGAACTCGTCGCTGTGGCAAGGCTCTATGTCGCAAGCAGTGTTTCCCGCAAGCTCGGCGATTTTCTTGGTGAAGTCGAACCATGAACAGACACCCTCGTTGCTGAAATGGTATATTCCTCTTTTTGAGTATCCCCCTTTCGGGCTTTCCTTTTCATAGTCTGCAAGCACGGTCTTTATTGCAACAGCAAGGTCGTAAGCGTATGTCGGTGTTCCTGCCTGGTCGAAAACGACGGTGAGTTTCGGTTTTGTCGCAGTAAGGTTGAGCATTGTCTTTACGAAGTTCTTGCCGTATTCGGAATATAGCCACGCCGTCCTTATTATGATGTAATCGCAGCCTACGGCCTCGATATTATTCTCTCCCTCGAGCTTTGTCTTGCCGTAGACTCCAGTAGGTGTTCCTTTTTGGTCTTCACTGCAAGGCGTATTGTAAGGGTCGCCGCCGAAAACATAATCCGTTGAAATCTGCACGAGAAGCCCTTTCACTTCCTTCATCGCCTTTGCCAATAGCTTCGGTGCATCGGCATTGAGCTTCCTGCAAAGCGCTTCATCACTCTCAGCCTTGTCAACATTTGTGTATGCGGCACAATTTACTATGCACTGTATGCCATTTTCCTTAACTATTTTTTGTATGGCTTCGGCGTCGGTTATATCAAGGATTGTCGTTTCAACGCCTTCAACCTCTACTACATCCGTAAAGGTATAATTGTCATTAGTGTCTTTGCTTATTATGCGCATCTCGTTGCCGAGCTGGCCGTTTGCGCCTGTTACAAGTATGTTCATGTTGTTTGTTTTTTAGGAGTAAAGGAGTAAGGAGAGAAGGAGTTATTTTTCAATTCATAATTTTATTGGTTTTCTCACCTTCTCACGTTTTCACCCTCTCACTTTCTTTTTACTTTTTTACCCTTTTACCTTTAAATTACGAAGGGAGAATTGAAGTCTTTCAGCAATGGATGCTTCGTGTCCTTCTCGCTCAGTATTGCATGTTCGGTAGGTATGCGCCAGTCAATTCCAAGGCTGCCGTCAAGTATGCTTATTCCTCCGTCCGCCTCGGGATGGTAGAACTCGTCGCACTTGTACTGGAATACTGCCGTTTCACTCAACACAGCAAAACCGTGGGCAAAGCCTTTGGGGATGAAGAACTGCCTATGGTTGTCTTCCGTCAATTCAACCGCAACGTGCTTTCCGTATGTTGGCGAGCCTTTCCTGATGTCAACTGCAACGTCGAGGACTTTTCCCCTTACGCACCTCACAAGTTTTGCCTGTGTATATGGCGGACGTTGGAAATGCAGTCCCCTCATTACTCCGTATGAAGACATGCTCTCGTTGTCCTGAACAAACTCCACGTGACCGACTTTCTCGTCAAACTCCCTTTGCGAGAAGCTCTCGAAGAAATATCCACGTGCGTCCTTGAATATGCGCGGCTCTATGATTACCACACCTTCTATGTCTGTCTTTATTACTTCCATTGTTTTATAATTTAAGGGGAATAGCAAAATAACTTGTTTAAGCTACAATGCCATCTTTCTTAATTCTTAACTCTTAATTCTTAATTGCTCAATACTCCAAGTTCTTTGTTATGTCATCCTCTCTTTCTCCAAGAATCGACATGAGGTACTTACCGTAGTCGTTCTTCAACATCGGCTGCGCCACTTCCTTTAGTTTGTCAGCCGTTATCCATCCCTTTCGGTAAGCTATTCCCTCAAGACAGGCAACCTTCAAGCCTTGCCGCTTTTCCAATACCTCAATAAAGGTACTTGCCTCCGACAAAGAATCATGAGTACCCGTGTCAAGCCATGCGAAGCCACGAGCCATCGTCTGCACCTTCAATTCCTTATCTTTCAGGAACTCCTGGTTTACCGTGGTGATTTCCAGCTCACCGCGTGCCGACGGTTTGATGCTCTTTGCAATACTTACGACCTTGTTAGGATAGAAATACAATCCTACAACGGCATAGTTGCTCTTCGGATGTTCAGGCTTCTCTTCGATGCTCAGGCAATTCCCGTCCTTGTCTAACTCCGCCACGCCGTAACGCTCGGGGTCGCTCACTCTGTACCCGAATACCGTAGCCTTGCCGTTCTCTTCGGCATCAACGACAGCCCGGCGCAGCATGTCGTTAAGTCCCGCGCCGTAGAAGATATTATCTCCCAAGACGAGGCAGGTGCAGTCATCCCCGATAAACTTCTCCCCGATGATGAACGCCTGTGCCAATCCATCGGGAGAGGGCTGCTCTGCGTATTCGAACCTCACCCCGAAATTGCTGCCGTCGCCCAGCAGCCGTCTGAACGCGGGCAGGTCTGTCGGCGTGGAGATGATCAGTATATCCCTGATGCCGGCCAGCATCAGCACCGAGATGGGGTAATAGATCATCGGCTTGTCGAAAATCGGGATAAGCTGCTTGCTCACTCCCTTGGTGATAGGGTACAGCCGCGTACCGCTGCCACCTGCCAAAACAATTCCTTTCATAATATCATGCCTTTTGTTAGCTCAACTAATGCAATATCACATAACCTTTGTTTTCAATAAATTATCTTAGACAAACAATGTCCACGATTAAAAGCAAATACCATCAGACGTATGTTTCAATAAATTTCACATTGCCTTCAATGTTGAGATTCGCTGTTGTTGCTGGTATGAGTAAAGACTCACATTTATGAAGAAACGCCACGTTTCCTTCATTATCAGTCAACTTTCCAGTGCCACTGACTCCAATCAAAATGACAAAACTATCAAGACCGGAATAGTCGAGAATCTTAGAACAGTTAATGTCATATAGTGCGGTGTTGAAATACGGGCATTCGACTAAAGGAATACGGGTATTTTTCGCTGCGCGGTAATGCGTTTTGTAATCGTCGCTGACCGAATAGTCGATGCACTCGGCGGCCTTGTCGACATGAAGCTGGCGCAGGTTGCCGTGGCTATCGCGGCGGTTGTAGTCATAGAGGCGGTACGTGGTGTCCGATGTCTGCTGGATTTCAGCCAGCAGACAACCTGCGCCGATGCTGTGAACACGTCCAGCAGGGATATAGAAACAGTCGCCGGCCTGTACTTGGTAAAGTGCGATGGCGTCGCAGATTGTGCCGTCGTCAACCCGCTTTTTCACTTCATCAGGTGTCAGCCGCTCTTTCATTCCGCAACGGAGCGATGCGTCGGGGTCGGAATCGAGCAGATACCACATCTCGTTCTTGCCGTTCATCATACCCTGTTTCACGGCTGTTTCATCGTCGGGATGCACCTGAACGGACAAGTCTCGCCGTGCATCGATGAACTTAATCAGCAGCGGGAAGCGGTTGCCAAAGCGGCGGTAATTGTCCGTTCCAACGAGTTTTTCTTTCAGTTCATCAACAAGATCGGGCAGTTTCATGCCTTTATACGGTCCGTCGGCCACCACGCTTTCGCTGCCATCAACGCCTGACAGTTCCCAACTTTCGCCTATCAGCCTGCCGTCAAGACCGCCGGCATGTTTTATCCGTGGTATTTTGTTGCCGCCCCAGATTGTCTCCTTGTATATTGGCTCAAACTTTATCGGTTGCATTTTGTTGTGCCAATGTTTCTATTTGTTTTGGTCTATTATCAAAATTATTCTTACCTTTGTCAGAAAAATGCTCAGACTCATCGCTTCTTACCTTGCCGCCATATTGATTGTACCTATTGCCTTGATATGCAAAATGTTCAGAAAACGATGATGGCTAATTTTTAAACGGGTCTTTATACATTCCCAACAACTGCTTCGTGAAATAATAAAAGAACTGCATGTCGTCGACAAAGTAGCGTTTAAACAAACGCTTGGGCTCTTTCATGCAGCGGTAAAGCCACTCTATACCGATTTTCTGCCATATTGCAGGTGCGCGTTTCAATGTTCCTGCCTCAAAATCAATCGTAGCTCCAAGAGCCATGAACAAATCCACACCAGGCATACGGTCGCGGTATTTCATTATCCACTTTTCCTGCTTAGGCGCGCCGACACCGACCAGCAGCACGTTAGCACCGGTTTTATTGATGATGTCAATGAGTTCTTCGCACTCCTTTTCGTTTTTTTCAAAACCAAACGACGGCGAATGCGCCCCGACAACAATTCGCCTGCCGACTTTTTCATTGATTCTCTGCATCGCCTTTGCTGCAATTCCTTCTTTTGCCCCCAAAAGGAAAATCCTGCAATCAGGATCGTCCTTGTGGTACATATAATAGGAGGTAAAGAAGCTGCTGCCTGGAATAGCTTCGGGCAAGGGTCGTTTCAGCAGCTTTGACAGCAGATAAAGGATTTTGCTGTCGCACACCACCCATTCCGCCTTTTGATAGACACCGTAAAACTCCCGGTCGCGTTGCAGCTTCACCAAATGGTCTACATTTGGTGTAACGAGTACGCCTTTTTTCAATTTCTCCAGAAGACAGTCCTTTGTGATTGAAAGAATGTCTACGTTGAGTATTCTTGTTGTTTCCATTGATTCATCTTGTTATTTACTTGTCTTTTTCCTATTCCACAATTTTCCGTACCACATGGCGGCAAAATATGACAGGAGCAGACATAAAACAATTTCTATTATTGCAGGCACGTGCCCTCTGGTAACTTGCATCACAATCTGGAACACCAAGATGTGCATCAGATACCATTCGTAAGAAAACCTGTTCGTATAGCTGAAGAAGCGGTTTACGACAACAATGTGCAATTTGTATATTATGAGGGCAAGCGAAAGATAGCCGAACAATGAGGGTATGTCATTAAACAGCTTCCACGGGAAGCCCATCCAGCCCATCATTCCTGTAAGCATCATGCCCACGACACAAACAGATACAAGATATTTCCATTTAGGCAAATCCAAAGCAGAAGGCTACCTCACGTAAAGCTCGGCCAGCTTCATGCCAAGACAGAACTCCCACAGGTATTGCAGGAAGAAGCTGTTCCACACCCGCTCTTCGCTATGACCTGACAAATAGACAAATGTCGCCCACAGCAGACTGACGGCGAGGGCAATCCAGTACCCCCCCCCGTTTAATATTTATTAACCTTACAATCAGAGGCCATGCCAGATAAAACTGGATAATGGTGGATATGAACCACATCTGCCCGCCCATGGAAATCTCAAGTCCGGGCACGAACATCTTGAACAGAAGCAGGTTGCCCAACAACGGCATCAGCACCTCTTTGCCTTGGCAAAGCATCCATACGGCAGTAGCTAAACAGACAATGGCCATCGGCCAGTAAATGCGCCCGAAGCGTTTACGAAGAAAATCCTTATACCCCAACGGCTTGTTCAGATACGACAGGTAAAGTCCGAACCCGCTGCAAAGGATAAAGACGTGAACGCCTGCACCGCCGAATGAAGTAGCCTTGAAAGCCCATCCGGGCAGGCCATAGCCTTGTACCAAGTGCATAAGCACAATAGTGGTTATGGAATAACCGCGAAGAAAGTTGACAACATCTAATCTCCGAGTCATAAATCCAATAACTTGTTATAAATTTTTTCCAGTTCGTTAAAGACAGCTTCAGGGAAGAAAGCTTTTACACGTTCATAAGATTTTCTTCCCTCAATAGCCACGTTTTCCGGCTTTTCAATATAAAGCTTTATAGCGTCGGCTATTTCCTGTGTATTGCCCGGCTGTACCAATATCCCGTTCACTCCTTTCTCCACCACCTCGGGTATTCCGCCGACTGGTGTTGAAATCACGGGATGGCTGTAACTCATTGCTTCGAGAATAGCGATGGGAAGCCCCTCGTTGTAAGACGGAAGAATGTAAACGTCCTCCCACGTCAGACAATCTGTTTTCTTCTGTCCTGAAATCCAGCCTTCGTATGAGACAAAACCGTCCAGTCCATGTTCTTTGATATATGTCCTGATGTCGCCGTCAACCTCATTGCCGCCCATTCGCAGCAGAAGCCTGTCCTTGAAAAAGTCTTTGTTGTCGCTTACAGCTTTCAACAGGTCAAAAGCTCCCTTGCGGTTGCTTATTTCACCCATATACATCAAGTGCAGCTTGTCGTCATTATGCGGTTTGTTTTCGGCTGCGGGCGGAGAGACTATATTATTAAGCACGTATATTTTGCTTTCTTCAATCCCTATGGAGGCAAAATAATCTTTCCACGAGTTTGAAAGTACAATAAGGCAGTCGCAGGCATTGATTGTCTTTACAATGTCAGCCTTATCATCAGCCGCATTGAAGAACTCCACGAAGTCAGCGGCGTGCTCATGCAGAATGACCTTTTTGCCGCATTTCTTCGCAAGTTTTATAAACATTCTGCATCGGTAAAACGAGGCGTTGGCGGCACCGTGGATGTGTACAATCCTGATTTGCCTGTCGAATCTGCATAACCACCACGCCCTCGCTATTGCCTGCGCCGCATACCATGCCTTTACGGCCTTGTTGCCCAACTTCCAAGTAGGGATGAACCTCATGCCGTCAATGTATTTCTTATATGAAACGAGCACGGCAGTCATACCGCCCTTGGTCTTCATGGACACGCCAAGGAAAAGAACCTGTTTGGAAAGTTCATTTAATAAATAGTATGACATATTTTAAGTATATATGAAAGAAATGCTATGACAAAAATGGCTTATAACCATCTTTCCAATCTTCATCATTGAATATGTTATAATCCAATTTATCTGACCAGCCAATAATTGTTGCTGGTACTCCAGCAACAATTGCATTTTTAGGAACACTCTTATTTACAACGGCGTTAGGTGCAATGATAACATTATCTTCGACGATTACGGGACCTTGAATTATAGCACTTGGACCTACAAATACGCGATTCCCTAATTGTGGAGCATGTCTATATGGACCTTGCCCAACAATAGACACAGAATTCCCTATTTTACAATTTTCGCCTATTTTTACGTCTGGATTTAATAATATTGCGAATCCTCCATGATTAAAAAATGTTCCTTTTCCGATTTTACAAGATGGTGGTATACTACTTGCATAGCATAAAAACATCAACAGTTTTAACAGTTTAGGAATAAATGGAATATGATGCCTAAACATCCAGTTTGCAATTCTATACCAGAAAACAAGATTTAACATTTTATTTAAATAAATTTAAAACGGATAAATTTAGAATTTGACTGTAATAATATATAGTTGTATATAATTTTTTATATATACACCACAGTGTAATACGTTGATGTATAGGTAAATATGACAATTTATATTGCCTCTTTATCTGTTTCCAAAGATTATCGTCTAATATGTGATGAATACATAAAAACTTTTCCTTTCTTGATATAGGTAATGAAACAATAAGTCGAATCATCGCCCTTATATATCCTATAAAAAGTCGTTTAACTCTTAGACCATCTTTGTCATAATCGCTCGTCTTTTCACTTATCAAGTGATATAGTGCCTTTACCTTATCAAACTTTTCAATATTAAAACTTTTTGTAAGCGAACCTTGGTTATAACAATATGTATAAAGAATATCAGGGATAAAAGATATGCGATTGCAACATTTTAAAAAATCGATTTGAAATGGTATATCTTCAGATGCAAAATCTCGTTCCGAAACAAATCTGATTTTATTGCGTTCTATTATATCTCGCCTATAAATCGAATGCCAAACAGACATATCATGTACATATTCGTTTTTTGTATATGGAGGTGAGGCTACAAAGTCAGGAATTATTTTTTTTATTTCATCTCCTATATATTCAGTAAAAGAGGAACATTCCGACATATTTAAAAATCGATTTACACTAAATTCTTTCTTAAATCCGCAGAATACTGCATCATCATTGTTATTTTCAGCGTATTGTAGTAACGTATAGTACATGTTGATTGTAACATAATCATCTGAATCCACAAATGCCACATATTTACCTGTTGCAACATCTAATCCAGAATTTCGTGCATATCCTAAGCCGGCATTCTTTTTATGGATAACCTTTATTCTTTTATCATTTTGAGCGTATTCATCGCACATATGCGAACAATTATCAGGCGAGCCATCGTCAACCATAATAATTTCTATGTCTTTCAGCGTTTGATTGAGCAATGTCTGCATACAACGTTCAAGATATTTTTCAACGTTGTAAATTGGTACAATAATACTTATTTTAGGCATATTATTTTAATTTATGTGCTGGAATACCACCGATTGTGATACCTTGTTCATTGAAAGATGTCACGACCACAGCTCCTGCTGCAATCTTTATATTGTCTGCAATGAACACGTCTCCAATGATTTTTGAACCGGCTCCAATCATTACATTATTACCAATTGTTGGACAAGATATGTCACCATTACCTTTGTTGCCTATAACCACAGTCCCATGTATGTGGCAATTCTCTCCAATGACAACATTACCATTGATAACATTGTTATAATGATAAATTATAAGCCCTTTTCCAATATGTTCAGTGCCAATCTCAAGACCTAATCTTTCACCAAGTTTTTGCTTCCTTCTGATATAGTAGATATATAAAATTTGCGAAATGAAACATTTTAATCCTTTTGTTTTTGTAATCTGCTTGTGATAATAATCAGTATAACGTGATAAGCGTAACCATTTCCATATTCGATAAGGTGCTTCATTTTTTAGTCTGGCAAAAAAGATATTGTTAGAATACAAGACTTGCTTTTTATACAGTTCCTTTTCAGTATTCAAAATCTCTTTTAATTTAGATTTATTCATATTTTATATTTTGATATTAACGTCTATTATTAAATATTATATTTACAACTAATTTATTCCTAATAAAATTGTAAACAAGGACTAATGCTATCGGCAATGTAATTCCTATTATGCATCCTGTAAGATTCAGGATAGAATCAGAATGAATGAATTGTTGAATGTGATAATTCCAGATGTGGATAATTGGGTAGTGCAATGCCAAAATAATCATGGTATTGTTTCCGATATAACATAATATGTTTTTGATTATGACATTGACATGACAGACCTTTTCTGATATCATCAATATCATTATACTACCCATTGTCCCGGTTACGGTAAAAGGAAATAAAGTCGTTTTGTCAACAAGTAGCATTTCTGTGTTATGTATATCATCATAGCATTGAGATAGTAACAAAATTGTAAGAAAGCAAATACATATAATTAGCCAAGAAGCTTTATTACCATCTTTGCAGTATTTATGATATATATATCCGATATACAGAAACAGGGCTCCGTACATCATACCTTTAATTGTCAAATTATTCAAACCATAAAAGAATTGAATGGAAATAAAAAATAAAAGGATGAGCGGTATTGCTAGTTCATGAATTTTTAATATAGTTTTGATATAAAAAAGAATAGCTAATATTATACATGCAGTAAATAAAGCTTTTATAAACCAAAAGCCTACTAATATAGTTTCTGTACTAACAAAAGACACTATACTTTTTAGAGTACAAAATATAATATCACTGACAGAATATTTTGTATGCCCTATGCCATATTCAAGAAGAAAATTATGTAATAGAATAAACAATAACACCCATTTACAAAATGGTAAATATAGACTTTTAATTTTCTTATACGTATATTTCCGCATATCTTGAAAATTATTGGGACCCTTAAAAAAATAGCCAGATAAAATAAAGAAAAGAGGCATATGAAACATATAAATAAAATGAATACCTATAGAATCTTTTGTATATACATGTCCTATTACCATAAGAATGATTCCCAATGCTTTGGCAATAGATATTTGTGGATTCCGTTTCCTTATAAGTTCCATATATAATTAGCTTCAGAATTTAAAAATATATATCTACTTAAAAACATCACACAATATAGAATAATAATAAATATTGCATATCTGCATACCTTAAATTGAGCGGATAATGTTGGAATATAATAAAATGCTAATGAGATAGGTATAAACCATAACGTAGATGGACCAATAAATCCTCTTATCAAGCTACCTGATAATCTGAATGGTTCAAATAACATTATTCCTATAACAAAAGAGTTATAAATAAAGACATTACGCATTCCATCTTTATTCTTAATCCTTCTATACACTAAATTTCCAATTATTAACAATGAGGAATAAAATGCGACGGTTATCAACTGTGTAAAAATACCTCTCTGCCATTCATTAGCTAAATTTGATTCCATTTCAAACACATCCTGCTCTGCATAACCTTGAAATTTTTCCATGAAAGGGAACTGATTTAAAGAATTAAAAATGTACCGAGATATTTCCCAAAAAGCAGTAGACTGCATTGTAAATTCTAAAAAAATAAAGAGAGGTACGGTGATTTTCCATGGTAAAGGTTTCTTATTTAAGAATGTATAGCACAATCCCAGTAATAAAATAGCAACAATATTGCCATTATGTATGCCAAATGCTATTATAACACAGAGCGTTAACTGCTTTAATCTCTGATTAAGTAGATAATGAATTCCAAGCAAAATAAAACCATATGAAACGCCTTGTCTTATAGTCCATTCTGTTATGAAGTTCGTTGCCATAATAGCAAATACAAGAAAATATTTTGAATTTCCTCTATAATCTTTATATAATTTCCAAAGGCAGTACCAAAAAATGGCTGCATAGATTACAAAAATGAGACCAAAAGGGAAAAAATCTGTAGTGAAATCTATCGTGAAAACGGCCTGATTTAAGAGAACGAAAAGCCATTCCATTTTCTGCTGCCATAAGTCTGGACGCATGCAATGAAGATAAAATGGTCCATAATTCCCTATTTGATCTACTCCACGTCCATACCGAAGCCCTTCTGTAATAATGAATACAATAGCTAAACTAGCTGAAATAAGCGGTAAGATGTTGGGACGTATTGATGTTGAACTATTATACAATGATAGCCTATATTGTTTGTCATATATGATTGCTAATGCAAACATAAGACAATACAGAAATATATGATCTAAACCTGACATTAATTTATATCTTATCTATTTTATTGTTTCTTCAATCCAATTCAACGAATCTACACGGAGCTCTTCCAAAGCCAATTGCTCACTGTCTTTATCGTAAAAAGGGTTTGCATCAGATATATTTTCTCTAACTTTCAACATACATTGTTGTACATTGAGTTTTTGCAACAAACTCATTTGCCGGTCATCCCCATTTTCAGGAACAATAGAAATTAAAGGAATTCCAAAATTCAGAGCAAAAGCAGTTCCATGAAAAGATGATGTAATAACTAATGACGCATTGCTAAACAAATCCAAAAATTGAGGGATGGAAGAATCTGTCATATCATAAATTTCAGATATCTCGCTTCCTTTCATATCATCATATCCTTCCAAAACATAAATTGGACAGTTCATCTTTTCTTTAAAATATCTTATAACCTCAAAAATATATGGACGTGGTTCGAATGCATAACACCACATATATATAAGGATGTATGTTTTATCACGAAACTTCGATTTCCTACATAATAATGTATTCCATTGAGAGCAACTTAACAATAGAGTTGGATCAAGCAGTAGCTTACAACTGTCAAATCCTATATTCTTTAATATTTTAATGCCATTTTCTTCCCTTACTGATATTTTTTTGAACTTTGCCAAACCTTTTACAAAAGATTCTATATAAGTCGTTGCAATATTATGAGTAGCAAAGCTTGAGGCTAATGATATACATTTTTTATCATCACCTACGAAATCAAGTAGAAATACAGGGTCACCATTGGTAAATTTTGTGTTCCAAACTTGGTCACTGCCAATAATATATATATCAAATTGTGGTAAGTTCTGTTTGATTTCACAAATATCATGGCATTTCCGTGTTAGATGAAAATACTTGCGTATAAACCTATTTAGTTGCTTCTGTTTCCGATGATGGCTTTTAAGTCCTAAAAAGACTCCTATTTTCGATTTAATGCTAGTTTTTTTTACACCATGTGAATTTCCCCATCTACTATTATTATGATCGTAATTCAGAATACTGCAAGAAGCGCCTGTTTTTTCGAGGATATATTGTGAAGCAAAAGCCTGTAATACAGAACCGTAATTCGGTACTCTAAAAATGGTGACCAATAAAATTTTTTTCATATTCTTTCTGTAATTCTATAGATTTTATTTAATATCCGATTTACCAAAGAGAGTGTTGACATTGAAATCCAATGAATACGAGAAAGATATATAAGAATATTCCAAGCAACTTTACGGGATTTTACTGATGTTTGCATTTGTCCTTCTGCCACAATATTGAATGGGAATTCTCGAAGTTCACATTTTATACTGTGCAATATTTCCAGTCCTTTATCTGTAAAGGCTACACAAGCGGTAACACCTTTGGACTCATTTTTATAGGTGTTTCCCCACATATCACCAATCCTAATATCTGCAGATGAATGATTATATTTAAACTTGCATTTATTATAGCAAGCTTTCCCAAGACAATTGTTACCTAAAAACATATTGTAGAAAAAATCACCTTGTGTCCAACGTGAACTTATATAACCTTTTTTTCCCCTTATTAACAAATTATACGAATCATGCCAATCAATAGTATCTCCCTTCAAATTTTCACTATCAAAACTCATTGTCCAAGAGTCATGCCACCCATTTTGCTTACTTCTCCAAGCCACAAAAGATGGAGTTCCTATTTTCGATTTTATATATCCCAAATATTTATGCCAGATTAACATGCTTGGAACACCATGACAAAAAAAATCCATAAGGATAAAATTATTTTCACATCTAAATTTTTTAATATATCGCCTGAAAGAATCTATTTGACATGGAGTTCCTGTAATCAAGTATTTTTCTTTTCGATTTATATTTGAAAAAGCTTTGCTTGTATAACTTTGAATGTATTTGCTGCCACATGAAGCCAACAGTTCTTGCGCTGTTGTTGCAATATAATGTTCTGCTCGTTCTTTTTCAATATTATAGCGTACACCTATGACTTTGTATCCTTTGTTTAATAACGAACGCCCGATTTCAAAGCCTACACCTCCACTGGAACAGATACGTCTTATGCTTTCCTCTTTACTCCATGCACCAAAGGATTTTAAAGGCTGTAAATTCAACACTAAATCTGGATGATAGTAAGAACAGACATCCATACAAAGTCCACAATTAGTACATTTTGCTTCATCTTTGATTACAGGTTCATAAAATCCTTGTTTACCCATAACCAACTTTATTATCTTCTTACTACAGGCTATGACACATACGCCACATCCATAACAATTTTTTACTGTTGAAATGTTCATTAAAACTGTTCTTTTATAGTAGTATAAATACGCTCTGGCAGCAATTCAGAAATCCTATTATAACCATTTTGTGCAATTTCGGCACATAAATAATCATCAGACATTAAGTTAGTGATAGCCTTTTCACATGCCTCTTTATTTCCTATCGGTACTTTTATGGCATCTGTATCATCATAATAAGTATTGATAGATAAGCATTTTGTTATTATAACAGGCTTTTTATACATTGATCCTTGAAAAGCGACCAACTGCCCACCTTGCATTTCTGTGTTCAAGGGAAGAAATACAATCTTACATTTTGCTACCAAAGTATTAAACTCAGAAAGTGGTATCCGCTTGTATACTTTCAAATTAGGCAAATCTAAACAATCTTCCAATTCTGTAGTGCCAAGTACTGCAACGAAATTATATTCAGGCATGTCCTTAACAATCTCTTTGAATAGATTCCAATCGCGATGCACATTTCCACCCATAAATACGTATTGAGAGTTTGCAGGACTGCAATCCCTTGCAAATAAATCTACATTAGCAGCACAATCTTTGACAATAAAAAAATTTTCTTCTTTTAGACGAAGCTGTTTACAATATAATTTTTGCAAATCTATATTATTCACCCCAACTCTCATCATCTTTAACGCTTTGCGAATAATTGGACGCTTCCATTTATCATATCCGTTTTTATTCCCGCTTCCCATAAAATTTACAGCAACTATTTTCCGCTTTAATCTGAATAATGATACTATAAATCCTATCAAAATAAAAGCTGAAGTTACATCATATAATAGAATTAAATCATTTTTTCGTGATTGCATTAACAATTTAATTGGACGAAAATAGGAGTAAAGTTTAGTTGAAAAGTCGCGACTATGCCCATATTTAAACAAATAATATGACTTGATTTCATATCCATCTTTTTTCAATTCATCATAAAGCCAATATCCTTTCTCCACATTTATATGCGGCCCGGATAAATAATACACCACTTTCATCTTTTCAAGCATATTGAAATTTTCAAACACAAATTCTCTATTCTCGATTTAATTTTTCCCCAATTGTTCATGCGTGAAGCCCAAGTTCCACTATAATGATGAATACTTATTGTGTCACTTGTAATACAATATTCTTTTTTCTCATGATTGTTTGCGCATAGTATTTCAATGGGATATACAGCAATATCATCTTTAAGGATATCGCGCTTATGGTTCATTTTTAATCCATATTTTTTTAAGACTTTATTCAATCTATATGGATTGGGATGAATATTTAATTTTCCAGTCCAAGAAATGAAAGATTCTCCATTATATGTATTCATGACATCTTTAATCCATTGTTGATGGGCTTCACTTGCAAGCACACCTGTTCCTATAAAATTATCTTCCCAGCCAACGAAAGACTTGTTGTTTAAAATATCATTAAAACTTTTTCTTACCTCAACATCTGTATCTAAATAAATACCTCCATATTCATATAAAGCATAAAGGCGGGCAAAGTCAGAAACAAAAGCAAACTTTTTTGCCATATAAGCTTCGTATACATAATTATTTATTTTTATGCAGAAATTGTCTTCATTCCATTCTTTTATCTTATAATTAGGCATTTTATCTTTCCAAGTTTGGATATATTCTAAGACACTTTTTGGTTTCTGATTTCTCCCGAACCAGCAGTAATGAATAACTTTGGGTATCATAACAAAATATACGATTAAAATTATAAGCTATATATTTGATTTACGACAAGTTCTCAAACTCGAAGTTCCGATGGCATCCAAAAATTAATATCGTCTATTTCTCCTTTGGGAATTAACATCGTTTTGTCTTTCTTGCCTTTCCTAATTTTATCTATGATTGGATGCATTGGTTTACACATCTTATTTGCATCCTTCTCATAGAAATATCCAATTCCGTCATTTTGAATCGCATTAAACCGAGACGACAGTTTTATGATTATTTCAGCCGAATTAGAAAAGCTGAAATCACCAAAATAGGCTTTTGAAGTCCACAAAGCCCCATATCCGCGTTGTTTTTTGTCGAACAATGCTCTTACATTGGCTTCACATCGTTGAACCCAAAACGGCCAACTGACAGCCTCGCAACCTGTAGCCGGCTCTATTCCATCTATCCGTTCTAAAGGACTTGAATTAGACTGAATAAAATGTCCAGGCCCATCAAACTCGACATAAATAATCTTGTCGTTCAACGTAAGTTTGAAATCAACTTGCTTTTTGTTTACTTTTGCTTGTTGTTCAATCTCCATGTTTGGGTATGCCCTCTTGAAAATGGCTTTCAAAACATATTCGTCAAATGAAGCTCTATTAACGATTGGCTTTTTTGAACAGGCCGTTTTCAGCTCTTTCCAAACATTATTTCCGTACAGGTCTTTTTCATCCACACGACCATTCATTGAAATCAACTTCATTCTCTCCAGCTCGTTGCGGAGAACGTTTATTTCGTCTATTTCCAATATTTCAGCCAAATCCTCTACACTGAAATACGACCCCACATTATGGTCGGTGTCTGAAAGAATAAAAACTCCTTTACCTTTATACAAGTAACCCATAAATGACAACAATTTAATAACAAGTCTATTTTCAAACGATCTCGATTGCCTCTGTAGAAATTCTTATCATGCAGCTCTCGTGTTCAAAATCAAAACCATCGGGTATTTTGTAAAAACCGTCACGCCAATAAATATCCGCTTGTCGGTATATGGTCTTTTAAAGAATAAAAAATGCAAATAAATGTTACCCCCCCCGAGTGGCATTTTGTACCATTGCCCATTGGGAACTATGATTTTTCCTGTGCTCAAATCATAGTAATACGGAGCTTCCAGGTGAGGTACCGGCGTTGTATATCGCTCTTTGAACAGCGAGTTTTTATGCAATGGCTGAAGAACCCACTCTGCAAAGTCGTAATATCTGTATCGATTTTTCTTAAATAAATACTTAAATAAATGATAATAGGCTGAACCTATTATCTTATTACATGGATTGATAATCCGCCCATATTCCGGCTGCTCGTCAAGCCCTTGAAATTCTTTCATTTCCAATTTCTCTTTCCAATTCGGAATTTTAAGACAGGCTTTATTATATTTTTCTATGTTTCTCATCACAGTCATATGACCTGCAACCCTTTCTGAATGTGCCGAAATGAAATCATATTTGCTGAAGTTCCTTTCATTGAGCATATCGCTCAAGTCACCGTAAATCACATCTATATCTGCAAAGCCCCAATAGTCATAGCCTTTGAGCTCATCCTTGTGGATTATTCCATAAAAAGGCTTGCATCCACATAGTTTGTACGCTCCATGCCCGGGATTGAAATTTATCCCCAAAGATTCTGATACCCGTCTGCAGTATGAGGGATAATCAGTCTCAAAAAACTTGGTGTTCGGATAGGTTTTCTTCGGAATTCCGCAATCCGTGAAGTACAGAAAGTCCACCATTTTCTGCATGCTGCAGGTGTAGAGATAGAAGTCCATCCACACCGGCCACTTCCCGAAATACGGGATTATTATCGCAACTTTTGTCATCTTCTCATCGTTTTATCAACCGCTTGATGAAATTCTTCAGATTGGTGTATCTGATTTTATTCAAATCCTTCTGTAAGGAAGCATAAATAGCCTTCTTCAACCTAAGTTTTGGATATAACGAGACAAAAAGATCGTAGTTACCATGCTTCCTACTCGGTACCTGTAACTGACCGTTACCTTTCTGTGCTTCAACAATATCACGTCTGACACATTTGCAACGTTTGTAAACTTCCAGCCAAATACCTGCAGCCTTATCAGTGTTGACAAGCACAACTGAAACACCTTTACCATTGACAAATCCAGCATCTTTGCCAAGTCCCCAGAAATCTCCGAGCGTAAAGTCACTGCAGCGCGAGATGTTAGCATAACGGCATGTGTAGCAGCTGCTTCTGAATGTAAGTGGTGCGAGGAAACCGAACATATAAGGGTCTTTATAATATGGCACTCTGCGCGGAGCGCGCATATGGCTGGTTTGGTAAAACCAGCCAAATGCGATGCGCCATGGCGCATCGCATTTGGAAGAGCTGCGCTCTTTCTTCCTGAACCATACAGAAATGTCTTCATCTTCACCGCAATAAAGGGCGATGTTGTCATTGAGCATTTTCTGCGAAGGCACGCCGTGGCATATCAAATCAGCTGTAATCAGGTTGGGATAATCTTTATGTCGCAAGAAACCCTGTAGCCCTGCCACCTGGCAAGGCGTGCCGATGAAGAGAACCTGGCGACCTGACTGTAAATCCCTCTTTACTTCCTTATATATTCCGCCGATGAAACTTTGCACATATTTCGAGCCTTTCAACAGGTTAAGCTCCACGGTTTTGTCAATCCGGATGTGGCATACATTCCTAATATCTTTTCCTGTGCATCCATAGACCACGCCGCCTTTGTCAATGACGTAACGTGAGAGTTCTGTCGCTATGCCTCCCGACGCACAACTGGCAAGTTCTTCTTCGCCTTTCACCGCAGCTGCATAACAATCCTGAGGGTATCTTAACGCCACCTTTGTATTTACCGGACAGACTTTCTCACAAAGTCCACAATCGACACATAAGTCATTGTCAATCTTCGGATGAATGTATCCGCAAACATCCTCTGCCATCGTTATCGCATTTTTGCCGCAGGCGTTGAAGCAGGCGGCGCAACCTGTACATTTATCTTTCGGACAAATTTCTTTCATAAGGCTTACCGTAACGCTTTTTCAAGATATTCTTTCGACTTCTTAATGAATGGGGCAAGATTGCCATCGACACGTGCGAAATCAATGCATGAGAGTTTCCATACTTTGCCGCAGCTGTCCTCACCGAGTAACCTTTCACTGATGCCCATCATTTCCAACAGATTTTCCACACGCGAGTTCTGGCTTCTTGCCGTCTCTCTGAAACGCCGGAATGTGAAAAACTGTGTGTGGAATATGCTTGCGAAAATGCTGCCATGAAACGAATCTGTAAAAAGACACTCTGCATCCCTCACATAATGCAGGAACTCTATCGGGCCAGCCGTCAGCAAATCGCAGTCAAAGTCGCAATAACTCTTGTCGGTGAAGAACATTTTCAGCCGCAGTCCTTCCCGCCTGGCGTATTCCAATGCGGTGTTTATAAAAGTCCTGTTTGGCGTGAGGAAATAAGCAAGGATGTATTTTTCATTGCACGGAGTCTCTTCCGGCAAAAGCTTGTTCCATTGCCCCTTATCCAGAAGTAATGTAGGGTCAACGACCATTTCAACATCCTTGCCTGTCAGCTCATGCAATATGTCAACGCCTTGCTGCTCGCGCGCGGAAAGAAAATCGAAACCGCTTGTAAGTTCCTTCTGCCTGGCTTTATATTGCTGCGGCACTTCAGACACACCGATGCTCGGGGCATAAGCTATCTTCTTTTTATCAGTGAACGAAGCATAATAGAATCCGGCATTCGGGTTGTCCAATGAAAACGGATTCCATATCTGGTCGCTGCCGCAGATGAATGTGTCGTATTTTGCATCGACCGACTGTAAAGATGAAACGCAACCATCTACTTTCAGTACTTCACGCTTGAAATCTCCAAACAGACGGTCTGTCTGTTTCTTTGAACGTTCAAACCTCCGAAAACTTTCATCTGAAACACGCATTAAAAACTTCTTCAGTTCATATTTCCAACTTGTACGACTGACAATCATTGACGAATCGTCTAAAATGGCGTTGGCATATCCCAATTCCGTGACATATTTCTGCAAGGCATACGCCTGAAAAAATGTGCCAAAGTTGCAATACGTCACCCAAGTTATTGTTGCGGTCTGTAGTGTCATCCTATTTTGATTTTATGGAGTGCCGTCCTGCACATTCCTTTAATATATGCCCTCTCATTGGCGTTCACACCAAGAGCAAGCACACAGGTAATTGAACATACCAGCGAAACAGCACTTATAATGAAAAAGTTTATCCAGCCCGAATGTAGCTCGTATGCACAAATACACGGCAACAAGGCAGAAATCACGGTTATCTTGATTATCGGGAACAGGACCTTTCTTGTAAAATCTATAATTGAAAGTCCAATCATTGGTTTTGTAAGATAAAGACGGACAAAAAGCAACGCTGCCTGAATGCAAATATTAACCAACATTGTGGCCAAGGGCGAAGCACCGAGCTTCAGCACAATATAAGACAAAGGAAAGTTGAGAAACAGGCAGGCCGAAACCCACATCTGGTACTTTCTTATTTTTCCATAAGCGCGGGCGACTTGCGAAAGAAGGTTTGAAACGGATGAGACCATGCCGCATATCAAAACAAGTTGGCAGAAGCCTGTTGCATATTCTGGCACATCCTTAAGCCAAACGTGCAAGATGAAATCCATATTGAGTATTAGCGGCATTGACAAAACAAGAAGCAGATAATATGAAAAACGGATTCCACGGTAGAGCAGTTTCTTCATGTCGTCCAATTGGTCTGCTGCATAACTTTTCACGAGTTGTGGATTTACCGCCGTCTGGAAGTTATTGACAAACCGTGCCACAGCACCGTTCACTTGGTCGGCAAGGCCACGCGCGGCATTCACCGCTGGGCCGAAAAACAGATTCAATATGATGTTCACGCCCTGTCCTGTAAAAACCCAGGCCAGCTCACCAAGCATATTCCATCCCGCAAAGGAGGTCATCTCTTTCAACGTTTTTGAGTCTCTCACAAACCTGAATTTTGCCTCATCATATTTCTTTATGCAATAAATTCTGTAAACCATCAAGATGCTGATGGTCACAACCATAATCAAGACACTATACAGTTTCAGCTTGTCGAAATCCCCAATGCTCAACATATATACGACGGCCAACTTCAACGAGACCTCCAAAATCGATATGTATGCATAAATGCCCATTTGCTCTTTGGCTATGATGATTGCATTGTACGGCACCTGCACGATGGTGAACATCGTTGTAAGAATAGAGCATTGCAGCACCCAGTTGGCCGCATCAAGCCTATCTGTCGGTATGTTCATAAATGTATTCAAATACCACACGCCGGCAATCTCCATCACGACAAGCACGATCACGGCAATCACACTATGCGCCAGCAACGAAACATTGAATATATGGTTCACACGTTCTTTGTCTCCACGGCCTATCTCAAACGACAGATAACGTTGCACTGCGTTGCCCATAGCTCCAGTAAGGAAGCCCAACATACCGACAATTCCACCTACAACATTGTAGATGCCATAGTCGGTGATTCCAAGTTTGTAGAGTACAACGCGGCTCGTATATAGCGTCACAGCCATCATCAGCAACATACGGAAATACAGCAGCAGCGTGTTCTTGGCTATGCGCTTGTTGTTTTCTGAAGATTGGGACATTGTTAGTATGTAAGCACTCAATTTAGGGCATCCCCCTTTGAAAGGGCACTTTTCAGTGCCCTAAACCGAGTTTTGTTAATTAATTAGTTTTGAATTTAACATTGGCTGGCAGCCAAAGTGATTTTGTCAGGAACCATGTTAACATAATCCCTGCACCCGTTAAAGATATTTTTGAAAAAAGTTCCGATGAAGTTCCAGACAGAACTGCCATGAAGCTTTACCGTGCCTATTACACTATGATAAGTGGCGGCCATCTCAACACCCGCATCACTGCCATAATGAAGTGAATTGTTGCGTTGAGTTGTCAGCTTCCGGATGGTCCGTTCTGCCAGATTGTTGTCTATCGGAAGATCCCCATCGTCCAGAAAAGCAAATAGTTCCTTCCAAAACTTCTTCAAGTAATTAAGAGCTTCTGTATAATACTGGCTTCTAAATTCTGAATTCTTCGACAGTTCTCTCTCCAACAGGCTGCGCAATTCTATCAGGTGTTCCTTCGTTTCCAGGCTTTGCCTTTCCCGCAGTCTCTCTTCCGGAGTAAGACCGGCTTCATCATAAATATGTTCTTTAGAAAAGAACCACTTTAAAAGCTTTGAAAAACGTTCGGCCAGCGGTTCGCCTCCTTGATTACCGGCTTTAACGAACTTATTATTCGCATGGGACATACAAACCTGATGGATAGTATCCTTAAACTGAGCCGATTTCAACTCATCACCGATAAAAACATAAGCATTGTAGCCGTCGGACATGATACTCTTCAATTCCGCATCACCCAGAAAATCCGTAAGCACCTCACGGCCGCGGGAGCCATCCTCATAGAAGAAAATGGCTGTTTTCTGAGCCTTGTTGACCAATACCCAGATATAACACTTCTTATAACGGTCATATTTGCGCACCTTGCACCAGGTCTCATCGCAGTTCACAACCGAGTCCTTTTCCAAGGCAACGGACTTCAATACACGAACCAGTTCATCAAGGTATTTCTTGCCTTTCTTAAGCCAGTTGCGTAAGGTGTTTTTAGAAATGGTCATTCCCATATCCGTCAGCCATTGGTGCAGAAGGCCGAAGGTCACATTCCTTACATAAACTTCATAGGCGATGGCCTGCAGAAATTCAGGAGTGGCTTTAGTCCCCTCAAACTTAGTTACCACCTCCGGATGGCCTTCAGAGGGGAAATAACCCCACTTCGGCTTTTTGCCAGGCTCTGCATAATGGACCATCTCAAAACATTCTTCCGTAAGGAAGGTACGGAAACTGAATACACGTACCATCCTTCTTTCAATGATACGTCCGGGAACCTTTGTCAGATCTGACGGATGCTCTACCACTTCTCCGGACACTCCCATCGTTTTATACCCGTCGGGACGATTGCCCAGGTCACGTTCCTTTCTGGGAAGGGCCGGCTCATTCCGGGATTCGTTATTGTCTACAGAGTCCGTACGGAGCGTATCGTCCGTAACGTCATAATCATCTTTTTCCTTTTGCCGGTCAGAAGCGTTCTGTTTAGCTTTAGGGTTTATCCGTTGACGCCTGTCACCAAAACGTTCCTGGTTGGCAAAATCAAGTTTTTCCTGAAGGGACTTTGCCTTACGTTCAGCCGATTTGCGAAGCTTGCGCTCTTCCGATAACTGATTTTCCAAATCGGACTGTTTCGATTGCACGGAGGACATCTGGTCCTTCAGCTCCTTCATCTGAACCATAAAATCCTCCAAGACAAGCTTCATGGCGTCATTTGTCAACCTGAGGTCCTGATTCTGCTCAGCAAGGTATCGTATGTACCGGTCTTTTTGATCGTCTGCTATACCTTCACTATAATTTATAGGGTTTCGTGAGTAGGTTTCCCTACTCAACAATTCCCTTTTTGAGTCTATTATATGTTGCAGTTCGATCATGTTTAAACCTTTGATTTACAGATATAAAGGTACTAAAATAATCGCAAAGCGGCAAGCAAACAGACATATTAATTATCTGATTTTTAATGTTTTAACTATAGGGTTTTCCAGTATCAGGACCACATCTTTCCAGTCAATCCGATAAACGGTATCCGCCCCGTTCCGCTCCACTTTCATGAACTGGTAGCCCGCGACAAACTTCTTTTCGAACAGGCTGTATGAATGATTGTCAAATGAAAACATACGGACTATCCTTCGGTTTCGCGACATGACAATGAAGACATCCCCGTCACAGGGTTCCCGGTGAAGCCGTTCACGGATGATGGACAACACACGGCTGTGCTTGCAACGCATGTCGGTAAAGTCACGCACATAATAAAAATGATTAAGACCGGTAACACTCAGCATAGACCCTCCAGCTTCTCTATCATCCGGACTAAGTCCTGATAGCTTAAATTCTTTTGGGACAAGTGCAATCCATTACTGATACGGATGTCTATCCATATGCGGAAGGGATTGTCATTACCGCTTCTTGATACAGGTTTAGGCCGGTCACCAATTTTAGTCTTTTCTTCATGGGTAATCTCAGGAGCACCGTCAACCTGAACCTCAACTACTTTTTTGCTGGTATCCTTAAACCATTTCTGGAAAATGTTATAAGGGACTTTGTTCTTGACACAAAACGATTGGAGAGATTCTCCACGGGGTAACGCCTCCGTCTGGTACTGAAAGTAAAACCTTTCAAGATCTTCACTGCTATACATAATTCTATAAATTTGGTTGGCAGCGAAGTTACCCATTTCAATCAATAGCCATTTTTTGACTGCTTACGTAATTTTCTGGAGCAACGTTTCCCATCGGATAGAAATTTTCTTGCCAGTGAGTCGCTGGTTGTAAGTGAGCCTGCTGTCCCGGATAGTGTCTTTTGTCAATCGAAATATGTCGCGTGCGAATATCGCCCCTCATTCTGCAGCTTTTCAATGTGTGAGTTTGCATAAGCTACGAAGCCGGTCTTGCCTTCACATTTTGCTTGTCCGATGAGTGTTGTATATGTGATAGTATCTACATTGTATGATTCACTTGTTTTGAGTGTTTGCTGTGTTAAGCAGGTGGAAAACTCCGATGTCACGGTATGGTTTCTTGTCCAAATCTATTTGTGCAACCAAACTGTCTGCAAATACCGGCGCCACAATGCAAGGTGGTTTGTGGTATTGATTTCCGTGCATATGCTTATGCAGGTGTGTATCAACGTGTCCGTTGCGGTTGCCCTTTCTTTTGGCTTTGACTTGATGGCAAAGACGTTCAGGCAGTTGTCGCCAATCTTAAACCCGGAAATTGCCTTAAGCGGAGAACTCTCGTCGGTGAGGGTTTTATATAGAGTAGGTGAGAAATTTCGAAAAGACTCAATGAGTTTTTCTTTCTCATCTTGTTTTAATTTACCATTTATTGTGGAGCTCCCGCATGCGCCTTGAATAGCACATGCAACACGCTTGACAGTTCCTTTTACCAATTGTTCGTTGGCCTTGCCCGATGTCAGAAAGTATTCTCCCAAGAAATTATCCCAGTTGGCAAATAGGGTGTATTCCTCGCTGTCATGATTCTCAACGATGCCGATGTGGGCATAATATGTTTCCGCAACTTTGGCAGACTTTTTCTTGCTTGGGTAATATATTTCTTCGGAAATATCCACTCTCCGTATTATTTCCGTAAACTCATCATGCTTAAATGTAATTTCACCTTTGCCTTCCATGCCAATGCCTGACGTCGGTGTAAGGAATGGCCTAATTATAAGTTTACAATAAGCTTTGCGCACATAGCCATTGTTGTCATGTTCATATCTGGCTAAGTTCAACAGCAGTCCGGCTTCTTCGTTTGTCATTTCTGCCAGCCTGTGGCTCAAGGCCTTGTGGTTTTGTTTGTGTAAATCCAGGCATAATGAGGTTAACGACAAGTTGGCCGCAAGGCGTTCTATGATGTAATGTAACATAGAGAGTGTACGTTTTCCATATCCACAGGCTTGAAGAACGCCAACCAGCAGGTCGGCCGCACGGTCTTTCTCTGTGCCCATGGATAAGCGGTCACCCTCTGCATTGTGCAGGCGAACAACGTGCAGGTCGTATATGTTGGGGTAGTAAACGGTCAGGTGACTGCCCGGCATAACGCCTTGCACCTCGAAGACAAGTCCGCGTTTGCGGCGGAAGCGACAAACGTAACCCTCGCATCCAGCCAGTGGACCGTCGAGCACGCGCACTATTTCGTTCGGTATGTTGTGCTCGTTGGGATTTTTTGCGTAGTCTGCATAAGGTCGTTCCAGCACAACCACCTTGTCTGCATAGTTTTCATTGAAGTCCATAAACGCTTTCATCTGTACTTCGGGTATAGTGCAAAGGGTGGCCTTGTCTTCTTTCGCTTGTTTACGGTTGTAACGTATGGATGCGTTAGGATATTTATCTCTGATAAAGTCAGCAAGTGCTTTTTGAGTTGCGAGCACGAATACATAACCGTCAAACAGAGGCATCCTGCGTTCGTTGCCTCCGTGGTAAACATTTACCGTTGTGTGGGTGGGGCAATACGCTTCCAAAATGTTTTTGGTTTCAGACTTACAGCATTCAATAATAGAACACAGTTCCTTTTCGTGTCCAGGTTTGGTTCTGACAATATACCAATTGTAGTCTATGTGATTCAGCTTGTCTGTAAGCGGCATTGTTCGCGAAAAGATATTCTCTATATTACCCTCACGACAGTCGCATGAGGGTTATGAAGTACCTTTTTTCAGGTTTAACGATAGCATTCCGGACGATACTCAGCAGCAATGTTCTACCGTTGTTATGTGGTCAGATGGATAAAGTGGCGAACACTTTAATCTTTTACTCTCCATACCACGATATGTTTGATAATCATTTGTTTACGTATAAATACGAGTGCCACCTTTAAAGCGTTTTACAATATGAAGCGGCAAGCCACTGTAAAGTGCTATATATCAGTATATAATACGAGCGCCAAGTTCGATTTTGTAAAACAAACAGGTCGTGTATTAAAATATTCATCAAACTTTTTCATGGAAAAGAGCCGCGGTTAGATTGTTTTTATTAATTTTGCAAGCAAATTGCCGCTTCATATTGTACAACTGCCTCAGAAGATGCTTTCCATTTATCTCAGCGCCTTAGTCTGCCAATAGTTTGTTTATCATCATCTTATTTGCTTTTGTTACCGACGCATTATCTATCGTAGAAAGATATATTTGGGTAGTCCGAAGGCTGTCGTGCCCCAAGCCTGTGCTTATTATAGACAGGTCTACTCCCAAATCACGCATGGTGCTTGCCCACGTATGGCGGGCTACATAAGTTGTCAGTGGAATGTTCAAGCCGGCCATGCAGCCGAGTTTCTTTAAGTTTCTGTTCACGTTGTGTTCCATCTTCTCATACTGTTGCCGTTCTGTCCCGTCCGGTTTAGTGATGATAGGTAGTAAGTAGGGGCTTTCTTTAGTTAGATGCGTGTATAGATTTACTATTTCCTGCATTTGCGGTTCCCAGCCTATGGCCAGGTTTTGTCTGGTTTTCTTGCGTTTATACATCAGCAGCCCGTTCCTTACATCAGTCTTTTTAAGGTATGCCAAGTCTACAAAGGCCATGCCCTGCAGGTAAATGCTCAGTATGAACATGTCTCTGGCGAATGCTATCGGCGAGCCGTCATCCAGTTTTATTTGTCTTATTTTTCTTACCGACTCGATAGTAATGGCTCGTTTTGCCGTTTTGGCAAACCCGGTGAACACATGCCTGAATATGTCTTTGTCCATGGTTAGTCCTGTTTCAACGGCTTTTCTGTAGAGTGTGCGTAGGGTTCGCAAGTAGCATGACGACGAGTTGCGGTTTAGCCCTCGGCTTTTCAGCCAAGCTTCATATTGAGCAATGTGCCTTGGTTCGAGGGCGTCGGCGGTAATGTCTTCCCCATTGCGAAATTTGGCAAAGCTGCTCAGGGCGTCACGATATGTTTTGGCCGTTCCCATACGTCCGGTGCTTATTTTCATTTCAACCATATCCCTTATGAAGCAGAACCACGTTTGGTATGGCGGCAATCGTCTGTATGCCTCGATGATGTCGTCTGCGCTGTACTCAACACACGACGTTTCTTTTTCTGCAATAATGGATTTCAGCACTTTGTAACTCCAGTTTACTTTTGATGCAATCAATTGCAATTGCGCTTGCCGCTCTGGCGTGCCTGATATTTTAACGGCAGACGAATAATAGTTCCATTCATTTGGCTTGATATGAAACTCGGTATATATTGTTCTCGTTGCCCTGCGGTGGGTTAGGATGAAGAACAGCGTTCCTTCCTTACCGTTGGCTGTGGAAGGCCGGAATTTTAATCTTAATGACGTCATGATGGTTTTGATTTTGAATAATTAAACTTGTTGTCCTTATACATATGAATATAGGCGATAGGATAGATCAATGTGGATTGGCGGGATGTTTTTTCAATTTTGGGCAATCTTCGAACAGGCCGTTAAACTTTTTTGAGCGATGCCTGCCGGTTGCCGTGCATACGTTTGTCGGTAGCGTTGATGCATATCTGCAAACAGCCCATGCCATATTTTGCAGTCGGCATGCGCGCATCGCCGTCGGCATTTTTGGTGTTTTGGACACCTGCAAGGGGCTTCCCCCTTAACCAATTGCCATTCAGAGAGTTGCAAGATGTGCCGTTTGTCTGGCTGAAACAGGCCATATCGCGAAGCAAAACATGCCGTTTGGTGTCGCGATATGGCGCATACGGGAAATAAAGAAAACAAAGGATGTCTTCAGCCTCATATTTGCAGGTAGGTGAATATTACGGATATTAATATAACATTTATTTGCAAAAAAAATACCAAACAATGCATTAAAGGCATTAACTTTGTATTTTGCAAAATGGACGTATCATGGATATTTGTCGTCAAATCAATGACATGTAGCTACAGTCGGCATGGGTATGTTCCAGAATGTGTTGCGGCGAATGTTGGAAATAGTGGCCGGTAAGTGCATATCCAGGCATAGGCTATTGTATTGTTGCCACATGTTTTTCTGGCTTTCCGCATACGGAGTAACCGGCATCGGCAGTGTAGACGTCAATCAAGGTAACGTCTGTAAGTGCCATCCAGACGGTGTATATGGCTTTCAGTCAATGACAGCATGAATGATTATATGTCGTTTGGTATTGCCAACCTAAAACAGCCAAAATCCATTGACGTAAATGCGTCATTTTAGAGTTAATGGTTTATGATGAGAATGAACGCATAATTGTAAGTGGTGGTGCACAGCCACATCATTGAGGCAAGGCGGCACAAAGCACTGGCTGGCCGTCATTTGTGGTCTTGGGGCACATGGCAAGGCCGGATGATATGGCCCGATTGTGGGTCTTAGACAGTGTTTGTAAAAACATATATGCTATAAATTAAACAACGATATGCCTTTGAAATTAACTAAAGAACAGATAGTTCAGCTCGCACCAGACGAGGCTTCCGTTAAGGCTGCCAAGGGTTTGGCAACCACTTCCAAGTGGGGTGTCAGGCAATTCTGCGACCGATGCATTTGGGGGCATTGCCAAGGCAGCGGCAAAAATCCATACCAGACTGCGGTTGACATTACCGATATAGCTTTCAAATGTTCGTGTCCGAGCCGAAAGTTTCCCTGCAAACATGCCCTCGGGCTGCTTTTCCTTTACGAAAGCCATGCCGACGGATTTGAGCAGGCCGACGAGCCCGACTGGGTGAAGGCATGGCTGGACAAGCGTGCTGTAAGGGCCGAGAAAAAAGAAAAGCCAGGCACTCAGGCAGCCCCGGTGGACGAGGAAGCCAAGGCCAAGCGTCTGGCCAAGCGCCACCAGAATGTGATGGAAGGCATAGCCGACTTGGAAGTGTGGATGAAAGACCTGCTGCGCAACGGTCTTGTCAATGTTCCCGAACGTGCATATTCTGTTTTTGAGGCCATGGCCAAGCGCATGGTCGACGCCCAGGCACCTGGCCTTGCCGCACGGCTCAGGGCGATGGCCGACATTGATTATGGTGCCGAGAGTTGGAAACATGAGCTTACCGACAAGCTAAGCAAGCTGTTCATGGTGATAAGCGCCTATCGTAATGTAGACCGGCTGCCGGCCGACTGGCAGGATGAGATTCGCACACAAGTCGGTTTTTCGCAATCGCGTGACATGGTGTTGGGCGGTGAGCCCTTGGTTGACCGTTGGCTTGTGCTTGGCAAGCGTTCGCAGACAGCAAACGGACTTACCACCGACTCATACTGGTTTTATGGGGAGCACAGCGGCCGTTGTGCCCTCTGTCTCAGTTTCTCCGTACCGGGCAGCATAGCCGATGCAGGCTGGGTTCCGGGTTGTGTCTATGACGGCAGCATGTGTTACTATCCAGGGGCGGGTACCAACCGTCGTGCGTTGCCAAAAGAACTAATCTTGGTCGATGGCAGGGTCGTGCCCGCTTTCTGTGCCGACTTGTCGCAGGCTGCACTGCGTTACAGACAGCATGCCACAGAGAATCCTTTGGCCGAAGACATACCTTTGCTGGTTTCCGATGTTTTGCTGGCCGGCAGTGGCGGGGCGTGTTGCCTGGTAGACATGGCCGGCAATGCTGTGCCATTGGTTGTTTCTGACGAAATGCGCATAGATGTGCTTGCCATTAGCGGTGGAAAACCATTTTCTGCCTTTGTGATTGCAAATGATGGCAGGTGGCGACTGGTGGCTATGTGGTATAATAACGAATATCATACTTGGAGAGATGAACATAACTGACAATATAATACAGGCGGCGTTGCTTGGTACAGCAAACAGAGACATTGACTTCGACGGTCTGCCTGAGGCGCTGGACGGAGTGATGCATGCAATACAACGTGCGGCACACGACCGTGAGGAAGCTTTCTATCAGGCTGCAGCCGTGGCCTTTGCCTACAGGCGGGCAGGGTGGGAGCCTCAACCGTCCGCCGTGGTGGCGACGGCAGGCGAAGCCCCCGGCGAGGATTTGCCATATCTTGGCGATGGGCAGAACGCCATGCTCTCTCGGCTCTTGCAAATGCGTTTCCTGTTGCCTTATGCTTACCGTAAGGCTGCCGCTATGCATCGAATAATATCCCCGGAAGTATTGCCGCCATTGTTGCGGCGCGCCTACGACCGCAACAATTCCACCGGCAGTGAAGAGCGGGAGCAGCTTGCTGTGCTCGGTGGCAACCGCGCCCGTTGGCTGCTTGGGCTAATGGGATGTTACGATACGAGTGCCGACGGGGCTGAGGCTTGGTCGACGGCATCACACGGCGAAAGGAAATCAATATTGAGGTCGTGCAGACGCGACAATCCCGTCGCTGCATTGGAGATGCTCAAGGGCGACTGGAAGAATGAGTCGGCCGCACACCGCAACGAGTTGCTTGCCTGTTTGCAGGTCAACCTCGGCAAGGCCGACGAACAGTTTCTGATTGACGTCTCACAGACAGACCGCAGTTCGGCGGTAAAGGAAACGGCGCGCAATCTCATGTTCCGAATGCCCGATTCCCAGCTTGTCATGCGCTGCCGGGCCATACTCAGCGGGAAAATAAAATATGGCAGGCTCTTGGGGTGGTCGTACGGCAAAGTTGAGTTCACTCCCGAGATGAAACAGATGGGCTTTGAGGAACTTAGTCCCGACAAGCGGGAGAACGACAACGAGTATGTGTTGCGACAATTGGCACAACGCATGCCATTGGCGTTTTGGTGCGAACTGCTTGATTGCAACGAGGAGCGTGCCGCAATCTTGCTGGCTCGCAAACGTCCGTTTGGCAAGTTCTTCGAGCTTAGTGTGCCAATCTGTAACTATTCAGACAGGCAATGGGCTTATTACACCCTAAAGGAGTCGGCATCATATCAGTCGGTGACCGATATGGTGGGGTTGCTCACAGCCGCCCAGCGCGAAGAAATAAAATGGATTGACAAGCAGACTGGCTTTGACACAGTGCCTCGGTCGTGGTTTGACGCCAATTACGAGGCGTGGGGGCCACGGTTTTCGCGCGCTGTGTTGTCATGGCTGCTCCACAACAGATGGCTGAGCTTCGCTTCAGACACAGCCGAGCTCTTGGCCCTGTATATTGACCCGCAGCTTCGCCCAGATATATTCAGCCTGGCTCCCAAGACGCCTCAGGGCGTATTGCCGTCTGTCAGCGAATTCTGCATGAAGCTGGAGGAATGCATGGACTTGAAAGAAGAGATAGACAAAATATTCAAAGATAATGCAAACGAGAGGAACGCAAGCAGGCTTGCACATTCCTGAGTGCAGCTTATCTTATGCAAAGACAATAATTAAACTGAATGATATGAGCACATTATTAAGGCAACATGCCGAGCAGCAGTTTGCTGAGGAACTGCATGAATTGAAAAAGAACGAGGCCTACCCGGTGCCCGAAAACTGGGAAATGTCACCCCAGTCTGTGGTCACTTATTTGATGGGCGGCACATTGAAGGATGGCTTTGTTGTCACTCCGAAATACATTGGCAATCGACGTTTGATGGAAATAGCTGTCGCAACGCTTGTGACAGACCGGGCTTTGCTTCTCTATGGCTTGCCTGGCACGGCAAAGAGTTGGGTGAGCGAGCATATTGCTGCCGCCATATCCGGCAACTCTACCCTGATTGTTCAGGGCACGGCCGGTACGGGCGAGGAGGCCATACGCTATGGCTGGAACTATGCCCGGCTGTTGGCAGAGGGGCCCACAGAGGGGGCTCTCGTCCAGACTCCAGTGATGAAAGCCATGCAGGAGGGCAAGATTGGGCGCATCGAAGAGTTGACGCGAATCGGCTCCGACGTACAGGACACGCTCATTACAATACTTTCAGAGAAAACATTGCCCATACCTGAGCTTAACCGTGAGGTTCAGGCTGTGAAGGGGTTCAACATAATTGCCACGGCCAACAACCGCGACAAAGGCGTCAATGACTTGTCGAGTGCCCTCAAGCGACGCTTCAACACTGTTATTTTGCCATTGCCCGACACTATCGACGAAGAGGTTGACATAGTGAGGCGCAGGGTTGAAAGCTTTGAAAAGGTGATGGAACTGCCGGCAGAGAAGCCTGCGTTGGACGAGATTAGGCGTGTGGTCACCATTTTCAGGGAGTTGCGCCAGGGAGCCACTGCAGACGGCAAGACAAAGCTGAAGTCTCCGAGCGGTACGCTGAGCACGGCCGAAGCCATTTCCGTGGTTAACAACGGCTTGGCCATGGCAGGCTATTTCGGCGACGGACAGATACATGCCTCCGACCTCGTTTCGGGCATACTTGGAGCCGTGGTGAAAGATCCTGTACAAGACAAGGTGGTTTGGCAGGAGTATATGGAGACCGTTGTCAAAAACCGTGACGGCTGGAAAGATATCTACCGCGCGTCAAGAGAGATGATGTAAGTGGTCTTGCTTGTTTAAAAAATAGTTGATAATGATATGGCAGACGTTCATCTATTGGGAATAAGGCATCACGGGCCGGGGTCGTGCCGTAACGTAGTTGGGGCACTGGAGCAATTGCGCCCCGACTTGATTCTGCTCGAAGGACCGGCCGAGGCTGACGCCATGATGCCATTTGTAGGCGATGTCGGAATGCAACCGCCGGTGGCGCTGTTGGGCTATCAGCCTGATGCACCACAGCGTGCGGTATTCTATCCGTTTGCAGAATTTTCGCCGGAATGGCAAACGATGCGTTATGTGCTGCGCGAGAATGTTGAGTTGCGCTTTTTCGACTTGCCGTTGTCTTATTCGTTGGCAATGTCTGACGATGGCGCACAGCAGGCGGAAAAGCCGTCCGACCCATTCGACCTGCTTGCTGTGGCAGCCGGTTTTTCCGATGGAGAGTCATGGTGGGACATGACAATCGAGCAGCGGCGCGATAACACCGGTGTGTTCGATGCTGTCAGAGAGGCCGTTACAGCCCTGCGTGGTGCGGCCGACAGCGACAACGCTTCACATCGTGACCTTATCCGTGAGGCATGGATGAGGCGTATGCTTCGCGCCGCACAGAAAGATGGCTTTGGCTGTATTGCCGTTGTGTGCGGAGCGTGGCATTTGCCGGCATTGGCATGTCAGGCTAAGGTTAAGAATGACAATCAGTTGCTTAAAGGTCTTTCAAAGGTTAAGGTTGAATGTACTTGGATTCCATGGACATACGACAGGCTCATGTTGCGAAGTGGATACGGTGCCGGCATCTCGTCGCCTGGATGGTATGATTACTTATGGAAGCATCCTGATGACGACGGCACGTTATGGGTAAGCCGTGTGGCCGGCCTGCTTCGCGAGAAGAACATGGACATTTCCGTTGCCCATGTCATTGAGGCCGTGCGTCTGGCCCAGGCTTCGGCGGCGTTGCGGGGGCTGTCCTCACCGAGCCTCGCCGAATACAACGAGGCTGTTGTGGCTGTAATGGGCTTTGGCGATGACATTCTGCTGAGGCTCATCGGCGAGTCTATGGTTGTAGGCGACCGTTTGGGCCATGTGCCCGACGCTGTGCCAAAGGTGCCGTTGCTTATTGATGTCGAGCGCCAGCAAAAGCGTCTGCGCGTGCCGTTCACTGCCGAGATAAAGGAACTTACGCTCGACCTTCGCAAGCCAAACGACTTGGAGCGCAGCCTGTTTTTCCATCGGCTTTCATTGCTCGGAATAGATTGGGCAACACTGGGTGTGGCAGAAGGAAAGGGAACATTCAAGGAGCGATGGACGCTATGCCATAAGCCGGAGCATATTGTCTGCATAATTGAAAGGGCAATATGGGGCAACACTCTGCATGAGGCCGTGCAGAAATATCTGTTGCACCGTATGGAAGACATACGTTATATGCCTGAATTGACCCATCTGTTGAACTTGGTCATCCCTGCCGACTTGCCCGATGTCGTTGGGGCCATGACAACACGACTTGACGGTTTGTCGGCCGGTTCTACAGACATTGTCGAGATGCTGGAAGCCGTGCCCGACCTTGTGGGCATTGTGCGCTATGGCAATGTGCGCAACCTTGACTTCTCTCAGGTTGCCAATATGTTGCAGGCCATGATAGCCAGAATATTGGCAGGGGGGCTACTTGTCTGCATCAACATCGACGAAGATGCTGCTTCAGATTTGCTTGAACATCTGGCTGCAACAGATTATGCCGTTGCCACACTGAACGACAGTGAGCTTAGTTCCATGTGGTGTGAGTTTCTTGGCAAGGTCGGAAGTGCGTCAAATGTCCATCCGTTGCTTTCCGGTTACGCTACACGGTTGCTTCATGACAAAGGTCTCGTTTCGCATGAACGGATGCACGATGCACTTCGTTTTTACTCTTCTGTTGGAAATGCCACGGCGGATATTGCATACTGGTTCGAGGGATTCCTTCGGTCGTCCGGGTCGCTGCTGTTGCTTGATGACCACTTGTGGGAACTGGTCAATGGCTGGGTTTGTGATCTGTCTGATGCCGATTTTAAAGAACTTCTGCCCATCATCAGGCGCACCTTCAGTCTGTTTACTTCAGTTGAACGCCGCAAACTGGGCGAGAAGGCAAGGGGGTATGAAGAAAACGGTAAGGCGTTGTCTGTTTCTGTCGGCACTTCGTGCAACGATGCCGAAGCGCAAAAGGTATTGCCGTTGGTATGTAGTTTGTTGGGATTGGAGATAAAGTAATCTTATTGTAATATGAAATCTGAATACTTAAAGCGTTGGCGTTTGATACTCGGAGGCAATGAGGCCGACGGTACAGGTATAGCATTGACCGTCGAGGAGCAACGTCTCGACCGTTCGCTTGAAGCCGTCTACGATGGCGGTTTGCGTGGCGGCCTTGGGGCTTCGGCACCGAAGGTAAGCCGCTGGCTCGGCGATATCAGGGAGTTCTTTCCCCAGACTGTAGTGCAGGTTATACAGCGTGATGCAATCAAGCGTTTGCACATCGATTCATTACTGACAGAGAAGGAGATGCTGGCAACGGTAGTTCCCGACGTCCATCTCGTTGCAACGCTGATGTCGCTGGGGCGTGCCATCCCCGAAAAAAACAAAGATGTGGCACGCCAGGTAGTGCGCAAGGTTGTTGACGAGCTGCTGCGCAAGTTGTCGTCGCCTATGCAGCAAGCTGTCACGGGAGCGCTCAACCGCTCGTCGCGGCGCCGCAATCCGCGCTACAACGAGATTGATTGGAAGACAACCATAGTGAAGAACCTCAAGAACTATCAACCGGATTACAAGACAATAATACCCGAAGTGAGAATCGGCTATGGCCGTAAACGCAGGGCTTTGAAAGATATCATACTGTGTCTTGACCAGAGTGGATCCATGGGAACATCTGTTGTCTACTCCGGCATATTTGGCTCGGTGCTTGCATCGATACCGTCGGTGAGCACCCGCATGGTGGTGTTTGATACTTCTGTTGTCGACCTGACCGACGACTTGCAAGACCCCGTCGATCTGCTTTTTGGTGTGCAGTTGGGTGGGGGCACGGACATAGCGCGTGCGTTGGCATATTGTCAGGGAGTCATTACACGGCCTCAGGATACTGTGCTTGTATTGGTGACCGACCTATACGAAGGTGGCAATGACATCGAGATGCGCAAACGGTTCGCTTCCATTGTAGCCAGTGGGGTTCAGCTGATAGTGTTGCCAGCCTTGAATGACGATGGCGCTCCGAGCTACGACAAGCACCATGCAGAGTTCCTGGCATCGTTGGGGGTGCCGACTTTTGCCTGTACGCCTGACAAGTTTCCCGACTTGATGGCTGCGGCTTTGGGCAAGCAGGACATCGGAATGTGGGTGTCGCAAAACATAAAAGAGTCTGAATAGACACAGGTAATACCAAACGATGGTCCGGCTATTTAATTGTTTCTTTTCCAGGTAAGTGTTAATTAAGCGGTTTATACATAAAAACACAGACATGCATAAAAAGTTTACTTATATTGTAACATTGCTTCTTTTGCATATTTGCTCTTATGCTCAACCCTCGATGAAAAGGTCGCGCATTGCATTTACGGCAGGACTCAATACTAATGATGCGTATGATGGGGAGTTTTCATATCATTATATGCTGCTTCCATATTTAGGTATTGGTAGCGGAATCGGTTATTTCAATCAATGGTACAATGACTATCTTCCTCACGGTAAAGCTTCCGGGCAGTGGACTTCTTGGAAGTTAAGTGAGTCGGACAAAGAGATAGGGAAAGTCTATTTGCGCCCTTCAATTCTATTGTCTACACCGTCTTTGTTTAAATTAGGCAAATATGCAATATCCTTTCAGGGCGAATGTGGAGCGCAAATTCTGATTCCTCATACAGGTGTGTATATTGATTATTTCAATTATAACACTTTTGGCAGCAAGTCAAAATATAAATCTACAAATAAGGGTGAATGGATATTTTGGAGCGTTAAGGGAGGTGTCAATCTTAGTTTCACTGACATTGCAATTGGGGTGGGGTATGGCATATCCAACCTGGATATCTATTCTTCCAGACGTTTTATAAACGTAGAGAATGTTTCGCTATCAGATTTTTATCCTGAAAAACGAATGACCCATAGCTTGTTTCTCTGCTTTATGTATTCTGAAGTGATTTAAACTTATTTCATTCTCTTAAAATCGTATCAAAATGTTAAAGCA
>ENA-ORNW01000339-ORNW01000339.1-human-gut-metagenome-genome-assembly--contig:-NODE-339-length-49590-cov-9.809912_pt1 | contig 49590 bp, 48 predicted proteins | sample MGYA00242121_ERZ509034 | MGnify/ENA primary metagenome ERZ509034 (study PRJEB26280, sample SAMEA2338689) | human gut metagenome | biome: human gut; feature: human-associated habitat; material: faeces... | reverse complement strand
CATATGTTGCACCAATTGCTGTTACTGGGCTAAGATTATATTTCAATCTAGCAGATGAATATTCTGTTCCAAGATATGCCCCATATGTTTTAACTGATCCATCTTCATTTCTTTCATTTGTTCCAAATGTAGTTCCAGCTAATGTTCTGCTATCTTTTAATCTACCATAAGTCAATGCTCCAGATAAATCTCCATTTTCAAATGTATATTCTGCACCAGAAATTTCTGTATCGATTATTCTACCATATGAGGAGTATTCTCCATAACGACCTATTTTCAACATGCTATCGCCGAAATTTCCTTCTGCATATGCTTTATTTACCTGTAAATCTTTATCTCCATATGCAGTTATACTATCAGATTTCATATTATATTCTGTTTCAATCTGTCCTACTGCTGTCCAATTGTCGTTTACTTTTCCTCTCATCCAAAATTCAATATGAGAGTGACTTGCACTGTCGTCTCCATATCCAGCTTTATAGTTAGTAGCATTGATATCGCCATCATCATAACGTAAACGAGCTGTACCTGTGAATTTTAAATTATCACTTTTTTCTTCGAGTTCTGCTACTCTTACACCTAAGTTATCTAGTTCTTCTGCAAATTCAGCAGCTAACTTATCTACAATAGCTTTATCTGCTTTTTGTAAATCTTCTTTTGCCATAGCACGAGCTACAATCTGAGCCATTTCATAACGTGTCATTGTTTTATTGCCCTGGTATGTTCCATCTGGGAAACCGTCAATTACGCCATCAGCGGCAAGTGTTGCTACTGCATCATAAGCCCAGCTATCTTGAGGAACATCACTAAATGGATTACTAGCAGCTCCTGCTACTCCCGTACTCATTAAAACCAAAGCAGATGTTGTGATAGTTAATGTAGATTTGTTAAACATAATATATTCTCTCCTCAATTTATTTAAAATAAATTTTTGCTCAAAATCAAATCAATAAAAATTATTTAGTTCTATTTACTTGAACTTCTTCAATATATTTTATAATCGCTTCAGCAACATCATCTAATGAAAACTTACTTACATTTACAACTAAATTATAGTTTGTAGGATCTCCCCATTCTTTACCTGTATAATAATTGTAATATCTTCCTCTTTTTTTATCTTCAATATTTAATTCTTTTAGAGTTTTACCGCCATAGACATTTTTTCCTCTTTCTATTCTAAACTCATCATCAGCAGTAACAAATATAGAAAAATGATTTGGCAAATCATCAAGCACAAAATCAGCACATCTTCCCAATATGACACAACTTCCACTATTAGCTAATCTTCTAATAGCTTTTGCTTCAGACAAAAATATACCTCTACTTGCTTCGCCTAAATTAATACCAAATGAACGAAATGGGAAAAATGCCATAGTTAATGGATTAACAGTATTTTCTAATTCTAATAAATCATTTTCATTTAAATCATCAGTTTCCAATTTAGCTGCTGCAATATGCACTATCTTTCTATCATACAACTTAATATTTAATTTTTCAGCTAATATCTGTGCTAATTCACGACCACCACAGCCGTATTTACGGCTAATACTGATAACAATATTCTTATCCAATCCAATTCACCTATCCTTCATTTTGAATATATTCTTTTAATTCACTTTGTTTTTCTTTTGGTATTCTTTTATCTGAAATCAATACAAATGCACCGAATACAGTAAATACACCTACAACAGCACCTAAGAATAGATATGCCACTTTGAATCCAACAGTATCATAAAGATTTCCTACAATTGGGGATAAAATAGCTGAGCCTAATTGGTTTGATAATTGATAACCTACTAAATACAATACAGAAGACAATCTTGTATCAAAGTTCTTAGCCAAATATTTAAATACAGATACTAATAAGATAGATAATTCAATAGCATGTAATAATTTAATTATAGAAATACTAATTGGGTCATTTGCAAGTCCAGAACCAATCATTCTAAAAGTCATGATAGAACCAGCTAAAATCAAGCCATGTTTTGGACCAATTTTATTAACAATAAAAGGTGCTATACACATACCGCCAGCTTCAAGGAATATCTGTAAGGAATTTAAATAGCCAAAAGTTTCATTACCTTGTTCAACAGTTGGGAATAAAGAAGCATAATAAATAGCAAATTGTTGGTCAAATACGCCATATACACAAGCAGAACCTAAAATGAAAATCATAAAGAGCCATACATCTTTGATACTGAATAAGTGTTTTACATTTGCTAAATTAATTGGTTCAGATTTTATGAAATCAGCCTTACTTTCATCAATACGTACCGTTAACAATATTAAAAGTAAAACAATTGCTCCACAAGAAGCCATCCAGAAAATTAGGTCTGGATCATAGTTAAATGCACGACCTGCACAAAATACACCAACAGCAGCACCAAGAGAACCCCACGCACGAGCACGACCAAATTCAAAATTATAGATACGACCGCATTTTTCAATAAAAGATTCAATAACTGCAACACCTGCATAATAAGCAAGACTTAATACAAAAGAGCCGATAACTGCACCAACATAAAAGTTATTTTTTAACAATGGTTCATAGACAAATACAAAGAATGGACCTGTTAAAGCAACTAAAATAACAATGAAAAATAGTAAATATCTTTTCATTCCTATTTTATCTGAAAGATATCCATAAAAAGGCTGTAATACCATACTAAAGATAGCATTACCTGCATAAATTGTACCTATTTGCATACCAGTCAATTGAATTTTTTGACCAAACCATATTGGTAAAAATGCAAAAAATACTAACCATGAGAAAAAATATACGAAGAAGAATGCACTTAATTTCCAATAAATTAAATTTTTCATTATAAACGCTCCTTAAATTTCATAAAAATCTACATTTGTTTTTATGTTTCCATTTGGTATAAATACGATTCCTTTTGCTTCCTTAGATGGATAAATTCTGGAACTTAAAACTCGTTTACCACCATTAATAAAGATTTCCAATGATGAACGATCACTGAAAATTTGTAAATTCATCTTTTCTCTAACCGGTTCGATGGAAACTTCACGTTCACCTTTAACTCCACAACCAGATTTATCACGATTTAATTTAAATATTTTAGTATCTTTATCATATGAAATTACCGTCTCTTCTGTATTTGAAACTCGTAATTTTAATATAAATCCTTGTGCCTTTTCTAAATCAAAATCTATATCTAATTGATAACAATCGCCATTTACACCCTCAAAAGAAGTAGCTTCTTCTATTACCTGTTCATAATGTACTTTTGATTTATGTAATTTGCTCAATTCTTCAGCAGGTTTACTATAAATCATGTTATTTTCTACTTTTAATACACGTGGTATACTCATCATACCAGCCCAATGATTTTCTTGTTCTGGCATATTACTTTCCCACATATCGAGCCAAGCAATCATTAAACAACGATTGTTTTTTTCATCTTGCATTATCTGTGGAGCATAAAAATCAAAACCATAATCCAAAATATCAAATTTACCTTCACGGGCAAAAACGCCTGTTTGATAATCCATTTTTCCTAAGAAAAATCCAGATTGATGCACATTTAAAAATTTATTACCTTCTGGTTTTACACCTTGTGGTGAGAAAATCAAAGCTTCATAATCATCAATTTGGGCAAAATTAGGACATTCCCACATAAATCCTACATTTTCTCCATCATTAGAAGTTGCCATGATATTTAAAAATTCCCAATTATATAAATCTTTAGACTTATATACTACAACTTGACCTGTTTCTTCTTTTGTCTGTGCACCCACTACAGTATAAAAATAATCTCCATGTTTCCATACTTTAGGATCACGGAAATGTTCTGTTCTTATATTTAAATTTTTAGGTAAAGCTTTAATTACAGGATTATTTTCTACTTTTTCAAAATGATTTCCATCATTACTAACAGCTAAACACTGTGTTTCAATTCTATCATTGCCACCGTTACTATTATCTAAGTCTACATGACCTGTATATAATAAATATAATTTACCATCATTTTCAATTGCACTACCAGAGAAACAACCATCCTTATCATATTCATCAGTAGGTGCAAGAGCAATTGGTCGTAATTCCCAATTCACTAAATCCTTACTAGCTACATGTCCCCAATGCATAGGCCCCCACTGACTAGAATATGGATGATATTGATAAAATAAATGATATTCATCTTTATAAAAACAGAATCCATTAGGATCATTTAACCAATTAGCTGGTGCAGCAATATGATATTGTGGTCTCCAATAATCATTCTGTGCAATCGTCTCCATTTTTTGTTGAAATTTTTCAGCTTTTAATAGTGCTTCATTGTGTTTCAAATTTTTCACTCCTATTATAATAAATTTATAAAACCGGTTCGATTTTCGATTAAAAATATTTGGAAATATAAAATCTACTTTATATCAAACGCGTTTTATATTTCCTGGAATAATAATATCACTATCTTTTTAAAAAATCAACATTTTTTTAAAACAACAAAAAAGAATTTATTTTCTGATATTTATATTGATAAAAGGACTTATTCCTTTTATCTTAGCAAGTATCACCATATCGTATAGATATTGGCACAATTACCTCTTTTTCTATATTTTCGTTTTTTATCAAAGAAACTATCATTTGTGCAGTTTTTTGAGCTAATATATTTATAGGTTGAACAATAGCAGTTATATTATAAAAACTACTTTCTGTTATAAAAGTTCCATCATATGCTATAAATTTTATATCTTTTGGTATGTCTAATTTTCGCTTACGTGCTTCACCTAAGCATGCACAAACCACCATATCAGCACCATATACACCATCAATATGGGGATATTTTTCAAATACATCGACAGCAACTCTCTTAAAATAGTTCATGTCAAATTTATTCCATTCCATTTCATAATTTATCACTTCAATTCCATTTCTAGATAATTCATCTTTAAATGCACTATGATGTAAATATGCTGACATTGAACTATTTTTTATACCTGTTATTTGTAGAGGATACTTACAACCAGCCTTTAACATTGCTTGAGCTGCTAATCTTCCACCTTTCTCATGATCTGAACGAATAATCGGTATTTTATTATTAATAATTCTATCAAAAGCCACAATAGGTTTATTGACATTATCATATAATTCAACTTCTAAAGAATGACAACCCATAATAATACCATCTATCATTTGTCTTCTTAACATGTCTACAATTTCATGTTCCGCATTCTCTCTTTCAATCGTTGAACAAACCATTATTTTATAATTATATTTATAAAGTGCTATCTCTAATGCACCAATAAAAGCCCCAAAAAAAGGATGTGCTACATCAGGTACAATAATACCAATTATATTTGTACTATTACGATATAAATTTCTTGCTAATTCATTAGGTACATAATTTAATTTTTTTATTGCATCTAATACTTTTTTTCTCGAAGCATCTGACACATATCCTTTATTGTTCAATACCAACGATACTGTACTTGGAGCTACCTGTGCTAATTTAGCCACATCTCTAATACTAGCCATACCCTAACCACCTTATAATACAAATAGATAAAATAAATTATAACATAAATTAAATAAGACAAAAAATCAAATTTTTTCGCAAAAACTATTGATTTTTTCTGTAAAATTGTTTATTATATGAATTGTGAGTTAGCACTCACTAATAAAGAGTGCTAACAATATAAAATTAGTTATAAAATCTATTTACGCATAGGAGGAATATACAATGATTAAGCCATTAGGCGACAGAGTTGTTATTAAAGTTTCTGAAGGCGATATTAAAACTGCAAGTGGTATCGTTTTACCAGATACAGCAAAAGAAAAACCACAAGAAGGTACTGTTGTTGCAGTTAGCGAAGGCAAATATGTAGAAGGTAAAAAAGTTGCTCTTGATGTAAAAGTAGGCGACAAAGTAATCTTCTCTAAATATGCTGGTACTGATGTAAAATTTGATGGTACTGATTATTTAATCGTTAGAGATAGCGATATCTTAGCTGTTGTTGAATAATTAACAGAAACTAATTAATTACAATTTTAATGTATAATCCTAGGAGGTTCTTTATAAATGGCTAAACAAGTATTATTTGGCGAAGAAGCTCGTCAAGCTCTTGGTAGAGGCGTTGATGCACTCGCTAACGCTGTTAAAGTTACACTTGGCCCAAAAGGCAGAAATGTTGTTTTAGATAAAAAATTTGGTGCTCCAACTATTACAAACGATGGTGTTACTATCGCTCGTGATATTGAACTTGAAGATCCATTCGAAAATATGGGGGCTCAGCTTGTAAAAGAAGTTGCTACAAAAACTAACGATATCGCTGGTGACGGTACAACTACTGCTACATTGCTTGCTCAAGCTATGATCCGTGAAGGTATGAGAAACGTAGCTGCTGGTGCAAACCCAATGGTTCTCAAAAAAGGTATTGAAAAAGCTGTTGCTGCATTAGTTGAAGAAATTAAAGCAAAAGCTCAAAAAGTTGAAGGCAAAGAAGCTATCGCTCAGGTTGCTTCCGTATCTTCCGCTGATGAAGAAACTGGTGCATTAATCGCTGACGCTATGGAAAAAGTTGGTAAAGACGGTGTTATCACTGTTGAAGAATCCAAAGGTATGCAGACTAACCTTTCCGTTGTAGAAGGTATGCAATTCGACCGTGGATACATTTCTCCATACATGGTTACTGATACAGATAAAATGGAAGCTGTTATGGATGATCCATATATTCTTATCACTGACCGCAAAATCTCTGCAATCGCAGACATTCTTCCAATCCTTGAAAAAGTTGTAAAACAAGGTAAAGAACTCGTTATCATCGCTGAAGATATCGATGGTGAAGCTCTTGCTACTATCGTAGTTAACAAACTTCGTGGTACATTCAAAGCTCTTGCTGTTAAAGCTCCTGGCTTTGGTGATCGTCGTAAAGCTATGCTTGAAGATATCGCTATCTTAACTGGTGGTAATGTAATCAGTGAAGAACTTGGACGTAAACTTGATAGCGTAGAAATCGAAGATCTCGGTCGTGCTCGTCAAGTACGTGCTTCTAAAGAAGAAACTACTATCGTTGATGGTTTCGGTGATAAAGCTGAAATCGCTGCTCGTGCAGAATTCATCAAAAAACAAATTGCTGAAACTTCTTCCGATTTCGATAAAGAAAAATTACAAGAACGTCTTGCTAAATTATCTGGTGGCGTAGCTGTAATTGAAATTGGTGCTGCTACAGAAGTTGAAATGAAAGATAAAAAACTCCGTATCGAAGATGCTTTAAATGCTACTCGTGCTGCTGTTGAAGAAGGTATCGTTGCTGGTGGTGGTACTACTTTCATCGATATTCAACCTGCTCTTGAAAACATTGAAGCTGAAGGCGATGTAAAAACTGGTGTTGAAATCGTAAAACGTGCTATTGAAGAACCAGTTCGTCAGATTGCAAACAATGCTGGTCTTGAAGGTTCTGTAGTTGTTGAACATGTAAAAGCTGCTGGTGTAGGCGTTGGTTACAATGCTTTAGTTGGTGAATACATGGATATGATTGCTGCTGGTATCGTTGACCCTGCGAAAGTTACTCGTAGTGCATTACAAAATGCTGCAAGTATCGCTGCTATGGTTCTCACAACTGAAACAATCGTTGCTGATAAACCTGAAAAAGCTGATCCTGCTGCTATGGCTGGTGCTGGCATGGGCGGCGGAATGCCTGGTATGATGTAATTTAACATCTCATATCAAACAGAATTAAATAAAAAAATTAAGCCTAGTGAAAATTCACTAGGCTTTTTCTTTTGCACTATTATTTTTTGATTTTATTTTTTATAATAAAATCGATAATAAAAAAATTAAATTTCGAGGTGAAGTTCCTATGATACTTATCTCTATGTTATTGCTAGGTGCATTAATTGGTTTTGTTGGTGCTGGTGGAGCAGGTGTTACTATTACATTACTTACAGTCGGATTTAATATTCCTATCCATATAGCACTAGGTGTTGCTTTATCTTCTATGGTTTTTACAATGTTATCTGGTGTTATAAGTCATCTACGAGAAAATGAAGTTGAACTAAAAACAGGTCTAATCATTGGTCTAGGTGGCATAGTTGGTGCTTTTGTCGGTGCTAAATTTTCCACAATCATACCCGAAAATATTTTAAGTATTTTTACTGCTTTAATGATTATTCTATCAGCTCTAATTCTGTATATAAAAGTATATCACAATGATTTATTAAATAAATATTTAAAAGTTCCAACTACATCATTAGATGGCAAAAAATTTTATACCTATGGTATATTAGTCGGTTGTATCAATGGCTTTTTATCTGGTACTTTTGGCATAGGAGCTGCTGCTTTTATTCAAATTAGTTTATTAATTATATTCGGTGTTCCACTTTTAAAATCCATCGGAACATGTATGTTGATTATTCTTCCTATTTCTGCTTCTGGTGGTCTAGGCTATCTCATTTCTGGAAATTTAGATTTCACTATTTTTCTACAAACAGTAGCAGGCTTAATGATAGGTGCTTTTATTGGTTCAAAATTTACACATCTAGCACCAAAATCAATCTTAAAATTTGCCATTGTCGCTATGCCAACAATTGGGGGCTTAATTCTTTTATTATTCCACTAAATAAATTCTGTAAATTTTATTATTTACCTATATGGATTTATCTGTGGTAATTTACAAGCAAATTCTTTTAAAAAATCTATCTTAAAATTTTCATTCCAATAAATAATACTATTTCCCTCAAATTCATCAACTTTACCTTCAAAAAGACACTTAAAATGCCAAACAACCATTGTTTTATTATCTTTATGCCAAAAATCTTTTATCTCCCATGATAATACCGTATTCTTTTTATTCCATTCATGAAACCAACGTTTTACTTCTAATAAATTCTCATACTTTACACCATAGCTCTCTATATATTTTATATTTTGTGAAAAAATATTCTCCATTCCTAAATCTTTTTTATAAATCCACATTTTAAACCACAAATTAATAATTTCTTCTTTTTGATACATAAAAAACTTCCTTTCAAAGTAAAAATTATTGACTTAGAGTTTACTTCAAATGCTATTATATTCTTAAGTATAAAACTTAACAAGGACGTGATAATATGACTATTAAAGAAGTAAGTCAAAAATACGATCTCAGCCCCGATACTATTCGTTATTATGAACGTATTGGTTTAATACCACCTGTACCACGCAAACCAAATGGTATTCGTGATTTTGACCAAGAATCATGTAATTGGATTGAATTCATAAAATGTATGCGTTCTGCTGGCGTTCAAATTGAAGCATTGATTGATTATGTTCACCTCTTTTATCAAGAAAACACAGCAGAAGCTCGCAAAGATATCTTAATTGAACAACGCGACCGCCTACAAAAACAAATTGATGCTATGAATATAGTAATAGAACGTTTAAATAAAAAAGTAGACCGTTATGAAGAAATCATTATTCCTGCTGAAAAAAAATTATTAAGCAAATAAATTAAAATTAAATTATAAACAAATAAAAACATTGCTATTTCTTATTGTTTTAAGTTATAATTAACTATGTATTAAATTTATAAACAAAAGAAAGAGATGATTTATGGACCCCGATAGGAAACAACAAACTAATTTAAATGATGAAGATGATAACTTTATAACAGAATATAAACAAGAAGTTATCCACAAGCCATGGTCAAAAACTTTAAAATTATTAGTAGCAATTACAACCTTGATTTTAGCCGTTGTCGGCACACTAGCTTCTTTCAAATCTGCAAGTCTAGGCAACCAAGTAGTAACTACTCAAAATGAAGCTTTTAACCACTGGTCAAACTACCAAGCAAAAACGATTAAGAAAACAACTTTAGAAACTGAACTTTATACTATTGAAATTGAACTTGCTAAACTCAAAGATACAGATAATGCTTTAAAAACTGAACTTTTAGCTAAAAAAGCCATCTATGAACAAGAAATTGCTCAATATAAGCAAGAAGAAATCACTTTGACAGCTAAAGCTCAAGAAGCGGAACAACGTCATTTATTGACAAAAGAGATTTCTACTAACTTTGGTAATGCTTTAATTTTTTTGCAGATAGGTATTTTATTATCTTCATTGACTACACTTAGTAAAATAAAATATTATTGGTATATAGGTTCTATTTCCGGTATCATTGGATTTAGTATCTTTATCACTTCATATTATAGAAATTTAACTATGTAATTAAAAACCTCTTAGTATTATCATGCTAAGGGGTTTTATTTATGTTAAACTACAAATATACATAAATTTATCAGGAGTCTATCATGTCTATTACTTTTAATCAAAAACAACATCAAGTAATCAATGAATTAAATCAAAATATACTCTTAAGTGCAGGAGCTGGCACAGGCAAGACAAATGTACTTTCTTATCGTGTAGCTAATATTTTAAATAAAAATCGTGCCAATGCTGATGAAATTCTCTGCTTAACTTTTACTAATAAAGCTTGTCGAGAATTAAAAAATCGCATCACTTCGCAATTAGATTTTGAAACAGCTAATAAAATCACCATTCGCACCATTCATGGCTTTGCTTATCAAGTGATTACCACTACCGCCAAAAAAGCACAAACAATATTTAAGGAATTTGTCATCTTTGATGATGAAGACCAAAAGACGCTAATCAAACAAACTATCGCCAATTTTCCTAAAGCTAGAGCCTTAGATATTCAATATATCGTAAATTGCATTGAGCAATTAAAGCAAGAACGAGCTTTAAAACATATCTATACTGAAGATATTGAATCCGATTATACTACTATTTATCATCAGCATTTGAAATTCAACAAAACATTCAATCAACAACAAAACGATAATTTAACGAAATTTTTTCAATTTGATGGTTTAAATATAATCATCAACTATGAATTAGCTCTACAACAAATGCACGGTTTAGATTACAAAGATTTAATCGCTAATGCTTATCGTTTATTTCAAGACGAAAATATATGCTCATCATGGCAAAAACGATACAAATATATCATGATTGATGAAATGCAAGACACTAGTTCTTTTGAATATACTATGCTCGAAAATCTCTTTCCTGCTAATAATATCATGCTCTGTGGCGATGAATTTCAAACTATTTATGAATGGCGTGGCTCTAATCCTCAAAAAATCTTAACTGCCTTCACAGAAAAATATAACCCTCTAATCATTAATTTCAATGAAAATTATCGCTCTACAAAATTACTTTTAGAAATGGCATACAATACCTTGATAAACCTTTTTTGCAAAGAAACTATACTTCATTCCTATGCCAAAAATCTACTTTCAAAAAGCAGTGAACTAGGTCATAAAATAGAATTAAAACAAGCAAACTCTCTAGCTAACGAAGCCCAATGGATTTTTCAAAATATCGTAAATTTATTACCTCTAGTAAAAACACCTACACAAATAGCTATTTTAGTTCGTCAAAACAATTATCTACAAAACTTAACATTACATCTAAATTATCTAGCCAATATTTATAATCAAAAAAATCAAGAAGCTCCTATCCATTTCATTCAAATAGATAATATCCGCTTTTTCAAACGTCAAGAAATAAAAGATGTTCTATCCATTATGAAATATCTCATCAATCCTAATGATTATCTTAGCTTACAACGAATATTAATAAATTTAATCCCTAATATTGGTATTCGCACTATCAAACAAATATCATCTGCTGAATATCTTCAAAATGGATTGCGTTTATCTGATTTTATCAATGCAAATTTCCAAAACCCAAACTATGAACCTTTTTCTGATTTGATTTCAGCTTATTTATCCAAAGACATCATAGTTTTTGATATTGAAGGTACGGGGACAGATATTTTTGCAGACAATATTATTCAATTATCTGCCATCAAAATCCGCAAAGGGAAAAAAATAGCTGAATTCAATCGTTATCTAAAATCAGATAAACCTGTTGGCGACTCTGAAAAAGTGCACCATATTTCTGATGAATATTTACAAACTCATGGCGAAAATCCTAAACTTGTCCTTCAAGAATTTTGTCAATTCATCCAAGATGCCATCATCACAGGTCATAATATTCGCGGTTATGATATGGATATTCTCAATCAAAATCTATTAAAACATAACTTAAAACCTGTAGATTTCTCTAATATAAATTTTGATACCTTAGATTTAGTTCGTCGTTTTTATCCTAATTTGCCTAATCATAAACTTGAATTTCTAAGCAATCATTTTCAATTTGAAACAAAATCAAACCATAATTCTCTAGATGATGTTTTTGCTACATGGGAATTATTGCACAAGTTACTCGAAGATAAAATCATTCCTACAGCTAAAAAACGCAGTGAATTAATCAATAAACAAAAAAATAAATTCATTCATGTAGCTCAAATTTTCCAAAAACTGCATAATATTTTAAATGACAATCTACTTTTAGAAAATCTAATTGCTCAAATCGTTGAAGAATTTAATTTAGTAAATATCTATAAAGCTACAACAACTAAAGATGGAGCTATTCGCCTAGAAAATATTCGTAATTTATTTAGATTAGCCAAAGCAGAACTTAACTCACAGCGAGGAACAAATGGTATCAAAGAATTATTACAGTATGCTAGTTTATCTAATACAGATTTAGATGCTCTTACCTCTTCTCACCCTAAAATTCCTATTATAACTATTCATCAGGCAAAAGGCTTAGAATTTGATTATGAATTTTTAGCTGGCATGAATGATGACATTTTTCCCTCATATTTCAGCACACGCAGTGGCTCTATTACTGAAGAAGAAAAACGTCTTTTCTATGTAGCCATCACTCGTGCCAAAAAAGCATTATTTCTTTCTAGCTCAGGTAAATTAAGCCGTCTAATAAATTATATTCCCGAACAATTTATTACTAAAAAATAAGGCATAATTTTCATGCCTTATTTTTCTTCATCAAAATCGTATAAATTTTAAAATAATTTCGTATACTTTTAGTAATATAAGTGTTAAAATAAATGTAAATTAATTTATCTGCATTTTAAAATAAATTATATATATATTATATTGGAGGTATTCTCTTATGAAAATACTTATTATCGGTGGTGTCGCAGCAGGTACGAAAGCTGCTGCAAAATTAAAAAGAGAAAATCGTGATTTAGATATCACAATCATTGCTAAAGATGGTGATATCTCTTATGCTGGCTGTGGTTTACCATATTATATTGGAGGCTTTATCGAAGATCGCTCTAGTCTAATTGTTAATACTCCTAAAAAATATGCTGCAATGACAGGCGTAAACGTTTTTACTAATGTAGAAGCTACTGCTGTAGATAATGACAATCACATTGTCACAGCTAAAAATTTAATCACTAATGAAGAAACTACTTATACTTACGATAAATTAATCATAGCTACTGGTGCTTCACCAATCACTCCACCTATTGAAGGTATAAAAAAACAAGGTGTATTTTCTTTACGCCTTCCTAATGATGCTGTAAATATAAGAGACTATGTTACTAACAATCAAGTAAAAAAAGCTGTTATTGTCGGTGGTGGCTTTATCGGTCTTGAAGTTGCTGAAAACCTTTTAGCTCAAAAAGTCGATGTAACAGTTATTGATTTTGCTCCCCAAATCATGCCTAACGTCATTGATCCCGAAATTGCTAATTATGTACAAAAACATTTACAAAAACATGGTATTCGCGTATTAACTGGCGTTGCTGCTCAAGAAGTTTTAGGTGATGATAAAGTTTCTGCACTCAAAACCTCTGCTGGTGAATTAAGTGCAGATTTAGTAATCTTATCTGTTGGTATCAGACCAAATACTGCCTTTTTAAATGATACAGGTATGGAAATGTTTAAAGGAACTATTCTTGTAAATGAACAATTACAGACAAATTTACCTGATATCTACGCTATTGGCGATTGTGCTATGGTTTCCAATAGAATGACACATTCTGCACAATGGTCACCAATGGGTTCTAGTGCCAACTTAGAAGGCAGACTCTTAGCTCAAATTTTAAATAATACTCCTAAAAAATATCCTGGTGTATTAGGCACAGGCATTGTAAAACTTCCAGAATTAAATTGTGCTAGAACAGGTCTTAGTGAAAAAGTTGCTCGTGATTCTGGTTACGATGTAGAAACTGTAATGGCTGTCGTTGATGATAAAGCCCATTACTATCCAGATGCAAGCTCTTTCATCACCAAATTAATCGTAGATAAATCCACACATAAAATCTTAGGTTTCCAAGCACTTGGAAGCGGTGCTGTAGACAAAATGGTAGATATTGCCGTAACAGCAATCTCTTTAGATGCCACTATTGAACAATGTGAATGTATGGATTTTTGTTATGCACCTCCATTCTCCACAGCTATTCATCCATTTGTACAAACAGTTCATATTATGCAAAATAAATTAAGCCATAAATTAATCAGCATCACTCCTGCTGAATATCTAGCTGGTAAAGCAAAGGATTATCGTGTAATTGATGCAGGTTTAGTTCCTAGTATTCGCGGTGCTAAATATGTAGATTTGGCAAAAGTAAACGCACCTATAGAAGGTATTGATAAAGATGAAAAACTTCTTTTAGTATGTGCTAAAGGTAAACGTGCATATTTCTTACAAAATCGTTTAAGACATTTAGGATATACAAATACACTTTCTCTCGAAGGTGGTCTTTTCTTCAATGACGTAAAAGTAAAAACTACATCTAAATTAACACCTGAAGAAATAAAAGCTGTAAAAGCTCTAGGTTTTCTTCAAGACAAAAATACAGCAGATAAATTCAATGGTCGTGTAATCACTAGAAACGGCAAAATTACAGCTCAAGAAAGTAAAGTCATCGCTGAAGCAGCAGAAAAATTTGGCAGTGGCGAAATAACAATGACCTCTCGATTAACTGTGGAAATTCAAGGCGTTCCATATGATAATATTGAACCTCTACGCGAATATCTAATGCAAAATGCAGGACTTGAAACAGGTGGTACAGGCTCGAAAGTTCGTCCAGTGGTTTCTTGTAAAGGTACTACTTGCCAATATGGCTTAATTGATACATTTGCTTTATCTGAAGAAATTCATCAACGTTTCTATAAAGGATATAGAGATGTAAAACTTCCTCATAAATTCAAAATCGCAGTTGGTGGCTGTCCTAATAACTGTGTAAAACCAAATCTAAATGATATTGGTATCATCGGTCAACGCGTTCCTCAAATTGATTATGCAAAATGTCGTGGTTGCAAAATCTGTCAGCCAATGAATAGATGCCCAATGAAAACTTTAAATGTCGTAGACAAAAAAATAACTATTGATGAAAAACATTGCAATCACTGCGGTCTTTGCGTAAATAAATGCCCATTCCATTGCTTTGATAATTATACAGATGGTTATCGCGTTTATATCGGCGGTCGTTGGGGTAAACATGTCAAAGAAGGACAGGCTTTATCCAAAATCTTCACATCAAAAGAAGAAGTTTTAGCCATTGTCGAAAAAGCTATCCTTTTATTCCGTGAACAAGGTATTACAGGCGAACGCTTCTCTGATACTATTGAACGCTTAGGCTTTGCCAATGTAGAAGCTCAATTATTAGCAGATGACCTCTTATCTCGCAAACAAGAAAACTTAAAAGCACAAAAACATTTAGTTGGTGGGGCTACTTGCTAATATATTAATACAAACAAAAAAGATAGAATACATCTTCGTATTCTATCTTTTTTATTTACATACCAACACAAAATATTCATTTATTTAATCATAAAGAGTTGTTCACCTTTATTTATTGTTAATTGTTTAGTACAAACAACATCTGTATAATTCATCATATTTGTTACTACAATAGGTACATCTAAACAATACCCTTTTGATTTTAATAAATCTATATCAAATTCTATTAAATTTTGACCAATTTTTACTTCATCGCCTTGTTTTACAAAAGCTTTAAAACCTTCTCCATTTAATTTTACAGTATCCATTCCTATATGGATTAATAACTCTATACCTTCGCTAGTTGTAATTCCCACAGCATGTAATGTAGGTAATAATACGCTTATTACACCATTAACTGGTGATACTAACATACCATCTTCTGGATTTATAGCTATACCATTTCCTAAAATACCAGAAGAAAAAGCATCATCTTTTACTTCATTTAATGGTAAAACTTTTCCTTTTAATGGACTTAATATTTCTATTTCTTCATTGATATTTGCAGTCGTATCATTGTTAACCACTAAATTATCGTCTTTATTTTCGTTTATACTTTCTGTTCCAGTTTCCATTTTTTGATTATATCCAAAAAACCATGTAATTGTAAAAGCTACAGCAAAAGAGATGATATTTACTAAAATATAAAATGGCAATTGTTCATTCAAATATAATAATGTTCCTGGAATACCTGTGATTGACATACCAGTAGCTTTTAATTGTAAATTTGAAGCTAAAAATCCGCCAACGCCTCCACCGATCATTGCACAAACAAAAGGTCTTATATATTTTAAATTAACCCCAAACACAGCCGGTTCAGTAATACCCAATAAAGCAGATAAACAAGAAGGATATGCTACTTGTTTTACTTTATTAGAAATAGCTTTCATAGCCACAGCCAATACAGCACCAGCTTGAGCTACATTTCCACAAGTACCTATTGGATTTAAATAATTCCAACCATCTTGAGCTAACATACTGATTTCCAAGAAATTGAAAATATGATGTATACCAAAAATACCAAATAATTGGCCAAAACAACCATATAAAAATCCACCTATGCCAAAAGGTAAAAATAAAATAGATTTAACTAAGAATAATAATTCTAATTCTATCCAATGAAGTATCGGACCTAAAACAAATAAAGCCAATACAATACCTACTAGTAAAGTCAAAAATGGTGTAATAATCAAATCAACCACATCAGGTATATGTTTTCTAACCCAACATTCAAATTTTGCTGCTAAAACACCTGTGACAAAAGCTGGCAATACAGAACCTTGATATCCTGACACTTTAATATAATCAAAAAATAATAAAGGCTCAATCTTTCCAGCTCCTACATCATAAGCACTAGGCAGACTTGGACTTACTAACATCAAGCCCAAAACCATACCAATTACTGGACTACCACCAAAATTGCGAAAAGTAGACCAACAAACTAAAGCAGGTAAAAAAGCAAATGCCGTATCGGTTAATATTTTAGAAAAAGTTAATAAAGACTCTGGTATATTTGTAGGATTAATACCTAATATATTTAAAATCTCTTCTTGCATGAGTAAACCGCGAACACCCATAAATAGACCAGTAGCAACCAATACTGGTATGATAGGCACAAATACATCAGAAAACATTCTTATAGCCCTTTGGAAACTATTGCCGTATTTAACCTCATCTGCATTATTGTTTTCACCGATTATATTTATGACTTCATTATAAATCCTATTTACTAAACCCGTTCCCAATATAATTTGATATTGCCCTGAATTAAAAAATGAACCTTTTACCTTTTCGATGCTCTCTATCATTTTCACTTGTATTTTATCTTTATCTCTCACTACAATTCTCAATCTTGTAGCACAATGTCTAACTGAAACAATATTTTCCTTAGTTCCCACCAATTCAATTATTTTTATAGCTAATTCTTTATCCTCCATAATTTACCCCTCTTTTATTTATCTATATTTCTTACGCTTAAATCACCACATAAATTTCCACTTATAGATATTCCCTGATGTTTAGGATATATTCTTGATGAAAATACTTTTTCTCCCGCATTGATAAATATTTCTATACTAGAATTATCTATCCATATTTCTAAATCCATTAAACTTTCCAAATCACATGATTTTTTATCCCAATTATTTGTCAGCCAATTCAATCTATACAGAGCAAATTCTTTTTTCTTATAACTATAATTGATTTTAATTTCATCTTTTACTGTCCAATCAATATCTTGACCACTAGCAATATCTTTTAATTTTAAATACATACTATGTCTATCATTAACAATATCGAATTGACCATCACTTTGCTTTTCTATCTCTATCTTTTCAGCTAATAATCTATATAATTCCTCTATTGGTTTTTGATACAATCTGCCATTTTTGATTAAAATTTCTCTAGGGATAGTCAAACAATGTATACTATCCTGCAATTTGGCAAAAGCTTCTTCTTCGTCGTCATTCATTCTTGACATCCAAGCCCATAAAATTCGTCTATTCTTATCATCTTTAAAAGTCTGCGGTGCATAAAAGTCAAAACCATAATCCATCATAAAATAATTTTCGTCTAAATTATTATCATCAAGTCTTCCTGTAGCTTCATCTAAATCAACTATTTTATACACAGCAAAACTTTTTAATGGTATATCTTTTTCATTATCTCTATGTTGTAGACAATATAATAGAATATACTTATTTTCTATACTGAATAAGTCTGGACACTCTACCATTTGATATTTTTGCGATATGGCTAATTCAGAGATATACCGCCAATTTTCTCCTTCTGGAGAGCGATATAATACAATTGCTCCTTGTTTTGTCTCTGCTGTTTGTGCTCCTACCACTATAAAATAATCTTTTTCTTTTCCTTTAAAAATCTTAGGATCGCGAAAATGTTCACTATATTTTGTAGGTGTATTTATAATTATTCCTTTTTTTAGAAAATTTCTTCCATTTTTAGATATAACTAAACATTGACTGCTTTTTCTCCTATTTTCATATTTTCTATTTCCCGTATAAAAAATATACAGCTTATCATTTATCACATAACTACTACCCGAATAAACACCATTGAGATCATATTCTTGGTCGGGTATAATAGCACTTCCCTTAAAATTCCAATCAATTAAGTTTTTAGAAGTAAACAAACCCCACTCCTTATATGTATGATTTTTTTCAAACCTATTCCATTGAAAAAACACATAATATATACCTTTATATTGAACTAAGCCATTCGGATCATTCAATAGGCCAATATTAGGTTCTAAATGAAATTTTTGTCTAACAAACTGCTTCATTTTTCTTGCTTCTCCTTCATTAAAAGTACATATATATTAAATAATATTTACAGTGATTTTTCTATAGTATTTCTTTACCAAAATATGGAAAAAACAAACTTTTTATTTTATAATATTAACTATGAAAGAATATAAAGAAACTCAACATAGTACACACTATAAATCTTTATCTGATTTATCCTTCTACAGTGCTGGTTATGAAAAATGTCAACCTGGATATAGTTATGGTCCCAAATACAGAGATTATCAATTAATTCATTTTGTCATCAGTGGCGAAGGTACCCTTCACATCAATGAACAGACTTTTAATCTAAAACAAGGAGATGCTTTTTTAATTCCTTCAGGAAAAATTTCTTATTATAAAGCTTCATCAACTAATCCATGGTGTTATACATGGATTAGTTTTTTAGGCATTAATTCTCAAAATTATATCTATCAGATGATGAAAAAAACTGACGACATTTATATTATTCATAACCTAAATATTAAAAAATACCAATCTTTAATCAATGAAATTATTAATCTGCAAGAAAATAATATTATTCATTATTTAAAAGCTAATAGTTTATTATTTCTCATTTTGGCACAATTATTTGAGGACATTAATTTATCTGAAAATCAAATGCAAACTAAATCTCTTGCCAATGATTTAAAGTTTTATTTTGATGTCAATTATGCCGAAAAATTAATTCTAAAAGATATCGCTAAAAAATTTAATATTCACCCTAATTATTTAACCCGTATTTTTCATGAAAAATTCCATTTATCACCCAAACAATATATAATGCAATTAAAATTAAAAAAAGCTCGTAGTCTTTTGATAACTACTGAGCTTTCTATTTCGATTATCGCCTCTTCTCTAGGATTTGATGACCAATTAGCCTTTTCACGTACTTTTAAGAAAGAATTTTCCATTTCACCATCTATGTATAGAAAACACTACACTGAAAAATAATTTTTCTACCTAAAAGTTTAATAATTTTACTAAGTTTTTTATTTCTTATCATTTTTATGCACTTCTCCCCAAACACATAATTGGTCTAAAATCACCATAAGTGATTTTCCTCTATCTGATAAACTGTATTCTACTTTAGGTGGTATTTGTGGATATTCCTTCCTGATTATCAAGCCATCTTTTTCTAATTCTTTTAACGACATGGCAAGTGTTTTATGTGAAATAGTTTTTATATAGCGTTTTAATTCATTATATCTGACAATTTTAAATTCCATCAAACAATATAAAATGACCATCTTATACTTACCACGTATTAATGATAAAGTATAACTAAACCCAGTATCTTTAAAATTTGCATTCTCAATATAGTTTTTAAACATTTATATTTATACTCTCCTTTTAGTTAGTATCTAACAAAAATGTGCGTACTTTTACCCTAAAATATATATTGATATAATTATATTATAAATATTGGAGGTGTAAATTTATGCATAAGAAAATTTGTATTTTAAATGGTAGTCCACGAATGAATGGAAATACAAAAGAACTCATCAATCAATTTACTAAAGGAGCAAAAGCTGTTGGGCATGAAGTCATTTGTTTTGACTTGCAAAAAATGAATATCCATGGCTGTCTAGGTTGTTGTAATGGTGGAAAAGATGAAAATTATCCATGCGTACAAAAAGATGATATGTCGAAAATTTACCCTATATATAAAACAGCAGATGTCATAGTTTTAGCCTCCCCTATGTATTATTGGGGTATCACAGGTCAACTAAAATGTGCTTTTGATCGTTTATTCGCTATAGCCGAATTAAATCCAAATTATGAAAATCCACAAAAAGAATGTATTTTACTTATGGCTTCAGAAGGAAATAGTGCTGATAATTTCGCACCAGTTAAAGCTTTTTATGAAGGCTTAATCTCTCATTTAGGCTGGAAAAATCTAGGTATTGTTTATGCTGGAGGAAATATGAATATTGGCGATATTTTAAATAAACCAGAACAATTAAAGCAAGCTGAAGACTTAGGCAAATCCATATAAAATTATATAGTAAATAAAATACCAGCTATAATTTAGCTGGTATTTTTAAATGCTTTCAATCTGCATCAAAGCATTGATTATCTTATGCACTTCATATGGATTAGGATTTTCTTTAGATAATACTTCAAGTATATAATCTTTATCATAAATAAAATCACTAGAATAATTCAACAAATGAATAGCAAATTCATTTGCTTCACATTCATAACGAGCAGGAGAATAATATATTCCTTCATGCTGAAAAAAATAACCTGCATGCCAATGCATACGCACATGACCAAGTTCATGACAAATTACAATTTTTTGAGCTTCATATCTCAACTTATCATTCAATAAAATAGTCTTTTTCCGCAAAACACGTACCAATATTCCACGTATCTTCTCTGGAAGTGGCACATATAAAATATTCACATCTAATTCTTTCGCTAATACAAAAGGATCTGCTGTCTGATACTTATTGACGAGATTTTTCACTCTTAATTTTATATTTTTTCGCATAATTTATTTTTTCTTTCGCTTATTTCTTTCTTTTGCATCCCAAAAAGCCATTTCTAATGCTTCTTGTATTTGTTGTCGCTCTTCTACATTTAATTTATATGTATTACCGTCAAACAAAACTTCTGCGTCATTTAAAAATTTTTCCAGCCCTGTATTCTTACCCATAAAATCACCTTTCACTACAAAAAGACCTTATTTTCTCTTTTATAATCATTATATCATATATATTTTTCTAATTATACAGTTTACAACTTGACATTTTTAAAAATTGGTTATAAACTATTAATCACTTTCTAAATACAAATAGTTCCAAATAATAATATTAATTTTATTATTTAAGTATAAGGTGGTCTTATTAATGAATACAGTATTTTTACCTTCATATAGTGTAGGTAGCGACGTTTATGATCAAATTCCAAAAGTTTGTAGTGCCTATGGTAAAACAGCAGTAGTCATCGGTGGTAAAACAGCAATCTCTAAGGCTAAAGATGCTCTTTTAGCTGGAATATATAATTCTGACATTGAAATAATCGATTTCATTTGGTATGGTGGCGATTCTACTTATGCTAATGTAAAAAAACTTTCCCAAAATCCACAATATCAAAAAGCTGATATGGTCTTTGCTGTAGGTGGTGGTCGTGCTATTGATACTTGCAAAACTCTTTGCGATATGGAAAATAAACCAGTATTTTCTTTTCCTACAATAGCTTCAAACTGTTCTCCTGTAACAGCTGTCTGTGTAATTTATGATGATGATACTCATGGATTTAAAGAATTATATTTTCCTAAAAAAAGCCCATTACATTGTTTTATTAATACAAAAATTATCACTGAAGCCCCTTATCAATATATTTGGGCTGGCATCGGCGATGCTTTATCTAAACAATATGAAACAGGCTTTTCCTCTCGTAATGATGAAATGAACCATACAAATGCTTTAGGTGTACAAATCAGTAAAAATTGCTCTGATACATTATTACAATACGGTCTTGAAGCTTTGGCTTCTGCCAAAAACCATCAAGTAAGTGAAGCTTTAGAACAAGTAGTATTGACTATAATCGTAAGCACAGGTCTCGTTTCCGTTCTCGTAATCAATGATTACAACAGTTGCCTTGCTCACTCTATTTATTACGGTTGTACGATGCTTCCTCAAGGCGAAAAACATCTTCACGGTGAGCTTGTAAGTTATGGTGTACTTGTATTATTACTTTTAGATAAACAAAAAGAAGCATTTGAAAAAGTATATGCTTTTAATCGTCAAGCAAAATTACCAACTTGTTTAAAAGATATAGAAATAAATAATAAAGATGAACTTGCCATCGTATTAGATAAAGTTATGACTACAAATGATATCGTTCATGTACCATATAAAATAACTCGTGAAATGGTTTATAATGCCATCATGGATTTAGAAATCTATCATAACGAACATCTAGCTTAAAAATAAAAAGAAGAGTCGCTAATAAATTAGTGACTCTTCTTTTATAAATAATATATTATTGTTCATCTATTATCTTATTATTTATTACATCATAATGAATTACATCATATATTTCTATTTTTCCATCTTGATGTACTTCTACTAATCCACTAAATTCTGCGATTTTAGTTCGCCAATTAAAAGAACATTTTTCCGCTTGAATAGATATACCTGGTCGCTTTAATAAAGCATCACCTTTGATCACCGCTGTTTTCATTTCGTCAGAAGCATATACACTACCACCCTTAAATTTAATTTCTTCTTGAGGCTCTTCCACATATACATTGCCATTTGCCCATACTTCTTTAGTCATTAAATTTACACGGGCTTTATCTGCACCTATCGTTCTTGTATCAGTCTTTACTAAAACATTTCCCTCAAGTACAAAACAACCAGATGAAATATCAAAGTATTTACTATCAGATGTCACTGATACACTAGCACTAGATACTCCTGCCATAGTTAACATTAGTATACAAACTAAAAACATTGACTTTATTAAAACTTTCAATTTAATCATAAATTTTTCTCCTGTTTCTTTAAATATTCTGGCAATCTATCAAAAACCTTTAAAGCATTATAATAAAATACATCATCATATGCTTTTTTCGGTATTATTGATTGTATTACTTTGATATATTCCTTCATATCTACCAAAGGCCAGTCAGAACCATACATCAATTTTTGATAATCATGTAAGTAATTAAACCATGTTCGAAATACATCCAAATATGGTTTAAATTCTTTTATCTGTTTTTTAGCTTTAAATTTTCCCTCCATAAGACCAGACAAATCCATATATACATTTTTATTTTTAGCTACTACCTCTACAGCATCAGCTATCCATGGTGTACCGCAATGGGCAATTACAAATTTTACCTTTGGAAAATCAACTGCTACTTCATCTACGATCAATGGATGCGAATATTTTAACTTACCCATAGAATTCGCCGTATCACCCATATGAAAAACCACTGGTACATCATATTTTTGAGCCAATTTATAAAAATGTCTATATTTTCTATCTGTAGCTAAATAAGGTTGATATCCTGTATAGATTTTCAGACCGACAGTTGTATTTTCTTCTAATTTAGCCTTAAAACATTCTAAAGTATCCTTTAAATTTTCTCTATTAATTGCTAAAGCATTTATTCCTAAACATTGTACTAAAAAAGAAGGAAATCGCTCTTCTCCATGGTAAATAATTTGTGGATTATTATAGATATTATCTTCGCATTTATCAACTCCCATTCCAATACCTAAGACTATATTATTTTGTTCAAATTGATGTTTCACTTCTTCTAAAGTGCATTTTAAACCAATATTTTCAGCTGTTTTATCAAATATACCTTTAGCTGAAAAATGCATATGACAATCTATAATTTTATCCATTATACATTCACCTCTAAAATCTATACCCTATCTAAACTCTATTATACAAATTATCTTTGTTTAGCTCAATAAACTTACTTATCTAGTTTGATTAAATTATCATTAAAATTATTTTCCAATATAAAAACGCCTTAACATATAGGCGTTTTTATATTTGTTATCCACTAAGTATTTATTTTTCAAAAGGATATTTCATATTCCATTGATTGCGTATTTTATCTAATATTTCCATGACAAAAATAGTTTCTTTATGTGGCATTTCTTCACATTCTAACTCATTTTGGTTAATTGCTTTTTGACTAGATAAAACTTCATACTCATATCCAGTTACTTGTTTTGGTATTTCTACTTCTTTAATTAAGTTATGTTCTATGTCATAGACTTTTATTGCTTCTGGATTATTAATATTAGTTACACAAATATAACCTTTCTCTCCATAAATAAAACCAGATCTATCTGTAGGTGTCATCATAGAAGCATGAAGAACTGCCATTTTTCCATCATTCCAAGTGAGTGTTATGCTATCTGTTAAATCTACACCTTTATCTGACATCACCGCTTTAGCAAAAATATCTTTTAAATCATTGCCAAATACCATCAAGGCAAAGTTAACTGTATATACACCTACATCAAGCAATGCACCGCCAGCAAGTTCCGGAGAAATCATGCGTTTTACATCTTTAAGTGGATATCCCAAATTTGCCTGAATGGAATGTACTTGTCCTATAATACCAGAAGCAATGACATCATTTATTAATTTTCGTGAAGGCATATATCTTGTCCAAATTGCTTCTGTAATAAGTACCTTATTTTCTTTAGCCAAAGCTAATAAATCTTTTGTTTCATCAGCATTTACAGTAAAAGGTTTTTCACATAAAACATTCTTTTTATTTTCTATACATAATTTAGCTACGCGATAATGTTCACTATGTGGCACAGCAATATAAATTAAATCAATATCTTTATCTTGAATTAATTCTATATACGAACCATATGCTTTTTCTATACCATATTTATCAGCAAAAGTTTCAGCTTTAGCTAGATTTCTTGAAGCCACTGCATAATTCTTCACATTTTTATCTTTCAATCCATTTAAGGTTTCTGCCATCACTGAAGCGATTAAACCTGTTCCAATAATACCTACATTAAAGTCTTTCATAAAATCAAAACTCCTTATATATTATTTAAATTATTAACATCTATATATTCATTATCAGCAATCCATTTTAATTGATATGACCGTCTAGCTGTCCATGCAATATCATTTATATAGGAAGCATTCACTGCTGCTCCTATGCCAGCCCCTATAACTGGCATTATCTGCATCAATTTACGTTTAGTTAAATTAATACCTAATTGTTTAGCTACTTTCTTGACTAAATTGCTCATCAAAACTTCTTCAATTATTTTCTTTTGTAAAAAATCTGATTTCAATGCCAATAATGCTTCCTTTTTCTCTTTCATATCATTAGCACCTGATACAGACAAAATATTCAACACAAATTCTTTATCTTCAGCTGATTTCACTTCATACCCATAACACATAGCAATTTTATGAATAGTTCTAAAAGCTAAAACTATAACAGCCCCCACATCAGCTACCATTGTTGCTGTACCGCCAAGCCCTGTAGCAAACCCTTCAGAACCAGCAAAACCTATCGCCCATTTATGCACATTACTAGCTAACTTATCAGATAAAGCCAAATCCTTATGACGCAATTCTTCGATAGTATCTACACTAGCATTTTTCAAAATATCATTTTTACTTGCTAATTTCTGACCGATATCATGAGCATGATATATTGCCTTTTCTACTACCACCTCTGGAATTACTTTTCTTGTGAATTTACTCATAGGTGAAAAAATCTTATTCATGCCAGTGTTGACTACGCTTGGTTTTTGCTGTTCCCATTTACTGATTTCTACCAATTGTTTTTCTATATATTCATCATACATTAAGATACCCTCCTTATTCTCCACAATAAAATTAATTACAAAAAAAGATTAATTAATTTACCTTAGTAGGCATATTAATTAATCTTTTTCCTCTACTTCATATTTTTTTGCCAACTAATTAAATCCGCCAAAGTAATATTATCCACAACTTCACTTATAGCATCATATAATTTTTCCCAAAGAATTAATGTTGGACATCTATCTGCACGTGTACAATTATTGATATCATCATCAAGGCAAGCTACTGGGGCTAAACTTCCCTCTATCAAACGTAAAATCATGCCTACTGTATACTCTTCTGGTTTTTTAGTCAGTCGATATCCGCCCTGCGGTCCACGCAAGCTTTTTACAAATCCTGCCTTATTTAAACTAGATACTATTTGTTCCAGATACTTATCTGAAATCTGCTGTCGTTCAGCAATATCCTTTATTCGAACCGGTGTTTTTGCATCATTTAATGCGATATCTAACATCAATCGCAATGCATATCTACCTTTAGTTGATATTTTCATCGAGCTTCAATCCCACCTTACTATAAAATTAAATAAATCCTATCTAATTTATAGTATAGCATGAAATTTTTTTCAAAAAAACTATTTACTAAAAAATATTACTCTAAACTACTAGCTTCACCAGCAACAAAGCCCATAGAAAAAGCTGCTTGCAAATTATATCCGCCTGTAAAAGCGTCTACATCTACTACTTCGCCAACACAATACAAATCTTTAATTAGTTTTGACTCCATAGTTTTAGGATTTATTTCTTTTGTAGAAATACCGCCAGCTGTTACAATAGCTTCGCTAAGTGGTCTTGTCTTTGTAACAGTCATCACCATATCTTGCAATAAGTCAACTAATCTTTCGCGTTCAGCTTTGCTTATTTGATTTACAAATTTATTTTCATCAATAAAAGCTAAATCAATCACTGTACTAATCATCTTGCTTGGCAATAAGTCGCCTAAAGCATTTTTTATTTGTTTTCTACTATATTTTTCAAAATCTCTACAAATGCGTTTATCAAGCTGTTCTTTTGTCAAAGCAGGTTTGAGATTTAAAGATAATTCTACCAATTTTCCTTCTCTTAACCATTTAGCAATATCACGACTTAAAGTCAAAATAATTGGCCCACTTACACCAAAATGAGTGAATAACATTTCACCAAACATTTCTTTTTTTACATCACCATCAACTAATACCTTTAAATTTACATTGCGAAGTGATAAACCTTGGAAATCTTTTACCCAATCTTCTTCACATTCTAAAGGTACAAGTGCTGGAAATAAATCTTCAATAGTATGACCAATCTGTTTTGCCATGCGATAACCATCACCTGTTGAACCTGTTCCAGGGAAAGATGAGCCACCTGTAGCTAAAATAACAGCATCAGCTTCATATAATTTATCTTCTTCAGTGATTACACCTGTTACTTTATTATTATCTACTTTTAAAAATTTTACACTTTCATTTAATTTTATCTGTACAGCTAATCTATGCAATACCTTTTCAAAAGCATTTACAATATCAATGGCTTTATCGCTTACAGGGAAAATTCGTCCACCGCGTTCTTCTTTTAATGGCACATCTAATTCTTCAAAAAAGCTTCTGATATCCCAATTAAAAAATTTACTAAATACACTATATAAAAATCTACCATTACCAGGAATATTTTTTACAAACTCTTGCAATGGTGCTGTATTTGTTACATTACAACGACCTTTACCAGTGATTAACAATTTTTTACCCAAGCGATTGTTTTTTTCCAACAACATCACTTCTGCACCATTTTGTGCAGCACTGACAGCCGCCATAAGTCCAGCAGCCCCACCGCCAACAACAATAACCTTACGCATTATTTATCTCCTATTTTTTTACGCAAACGCAATAATTCAGTTTCAGTTAATTTTCTATATTCTCCACGTTTTAATTTACCCAAAGTAAGACCTGCAAATGCTATGCGTTTTAAGGCTTTGACTTCATATCCTAAAGCCTTAAACATACGGCGAACTTGGCGATTTTTACCTTCATAGATAGTAATCTCCACGCGAGATTCTTTCAAAGTTTTATTTATAGAGTCTAAATATACATCAGCAGGTGCAGTTTTACCATCTTCCAACTTCACACCATTTGCTAATTTATCTAAAGCTTCCATATTAATAATACCATCTATTCTTGCAACATAAGTTTTGCCAATCTCATATTTAGGATGCAATAACTTATTCATAAATTCGCCATCATTTGTGAGTAATAATAATCCTTCTGTATTATAATCCAAACGACCAATAGGGAAAATTCTTTCCTCTACATCAAATAAGATATCCACAACAGTTTTTCTGCCACGTTCATCTTTTACACTAGAGATATATCCTTTTGGTTTATTGAGCATATAATATACTTTTTTTGCTTCAACTTTAAGCATTCTGCCATTATATGAAATTTTATCTTTCACTGGATCAACTTTTGTTCCTAATTCAGTTACTATTACACCATTGACGCGAATTTTACCATCTGTAATTAATTTTTCTGCTCCACGACGCGAAGCAATACCTGTACGAGCTAAAAATTTTTGTAATCTTTCTTGCAAAATAATTCTCCTTATATTTTATTATCTATATCAAATTATATCATATAATAAATATCATCTTTATGAAAAAAGAGTATGAATTTCTTATCATTCATACTCTTATATTTCTATTTTTTATAATACTACCTTATGTGGTGCTATCTTATGTTCACTAAATACATAACGACCAATACCGGCAAATTCTTTATCTTTATATAAACGAATAAATTTTTCTGTTATTTCTTCATCTTCTCTAACAGCAATTTGTTTACCTTGTTTAATCATCACTGCTTCTTCATCAGAAATAACATATTTTGGTAAATGTTCAATTGGAAAATCTATCGGCAATAATGCCATATGTGGTAATAGGCCTATTTCTTCTGTAGTAAAAGCATTTTCTAATTTAAATGCTCCCACATGAGTACGGATTAAAAAACTCATCACTGTAGGTATTCCTAAATACTTACCAATATCCATACATAGACTGCGAATATAAGTACCTTTAGAACAAACTACTTCAAAAATAAAGCCATTTTGTGTCATCTCTTGAAAATTAATATCATGAATGACAACATCTCTTTCTGGCATTTCTACTTCTATATTTTTACGAGCCAAATTATACGCTTTTTCACCATTAATTCTGATGGCTGAATACATTGGTGGTCTTTGTTTTATTTCACCACGAAATGTTTCTAATGCCTCTTTTACTTTTTCAGCTGTAGGCATAGTATAATTTTCCATCGTTTCAATGATTTTGCCTGTATCATCACCAGTATCAGTACTAAAACCAAAAGTAACTTCCACTTTATAGGATTTATCTACATCATCCATATATTCAAGCATTCTTGTAGCTTTTCCCAGTGCCACTGGCAAAACTCCAGCAGCTGCAGGATCCAAAGTCCCAGCATGACCTACTTTTTTTAATCCATAGACCTTGCGTAAATGAGATACAATATCATGTGATGTTATTCCTGGTGCTTTTAAAACATTTACAAATCCATTAGGCATTTTCTTTATTCATTCCTTTGATAATAGCATTAAGTACGATATCTTTTGCTTCCATAAGATTTTTATATACAGTCGCACCAGCTGCACGAATATGACCGCCACCGCCAATAGATTGAGCAATCTCACTGACATTTACTGATTTCGAACGCATACTTACTCTAGTTACTTCATCATCAGCATATTTAATCATCACAGCTACATCTACACCGCGAATATTTCTAGCAAAATTAACAAAACCCTCTGTATTATCAGCAGACTCTTTTAAAGCCTTATCAATAGTCATCAAAGCAATTTTGCCATCATGATATAACTCAATAGTATCTATAGCTCTTCCAGCTGCTTTTACACTAGAAAAAGAACGTTGGTAAAATACTTCAGAAATTTTATCTGGTTTTACACCGATTTCTAACAATTCCGCAGCAGCTTTTAATGTATACGGTGTTGTATTGCTATAACAGAAAAATCCCGTATCAGAACAAAGACCTGTATAAATACATGTAGCCGCTTCTAAATTAAACTGCCAATTCATTTCTTTGATTAAACTATAGACAATTTGAGCTGTAGCTGCCGCTTTAGCATCAACATAGCAATAATCAGATACTTTTGTATTAGATATATGATGGTCTAAATTCAAAATAGGTGCTTTTACTACATCTTTTACTCTGCCGATACGGTCAACATCAACATCTAAAATCACAAGTAAATCACACTCTATAATCTCACCATCTTGAGGTTTTTGATATAAATCTAAACCTTCCATCATACCGAGATTATCTGGTAAATCATCATCTAATAAAATTTTTATATCCTTATTAGTTCCCTTTAGGGCATGATATAGCCCTAAAGTTGAACCAACATTATCACCATCAGGATTTACATGAGAAGATAACACTATTTTATTAGCTTTTTCAATTAATTCACCAGCTTGTTTTAGTGTTACTTCCATTATTTTTGCTCCTCATCTTTTTGCACTTTTATCAATAATTCTTGAATATGTGCACTATATTGAAGTGAAGTATCCATGAAAAATTTAATTTCTGGAATAAATTTTAAACGAATGCGATGTGCTAATTCTCTACGGATAAAACCTAATGAAGAATTCAATCCATTCCAAGTATCTTCAATTTGTTTATCACTGCCCAAAATACTTACGTATAATTTGGCATTGCGTAAATCACTAGATACATCAACTTCTGTAATTGTTACAAAACCAATGCGAGGATCTTTTAATTCTCGCATTATGATTTCACTAGCTTCTTGTTTTATTAATTCTTGTACTTTTTCTATACGAACGCTTCCCATTAATATACTCCTTATTTCTGTGGAATTTCTTCCATATCGTATACTTCGAGAATATCGCCTTCTTTGAAGTCACGATAATTATCAATAGTAATACCGCATTCATAACCAGCTGCTACTTCTTTTACATCATCTTTAAAACGACGTAAAGATTCAATCTGACCTTCGTATAATACAATATTATCACGAATGATACGAATTTTAGAGTTGTTACATACTTTACCTTCAAGTACATAAGAACCAGCAACTAAAGCTTTAGAGAATTTCATAACTTGACGAATTTCTACTTTACCTTGAATTACTTCTTTATATTTAGGTGCTAGCATACCTTTCATTGCAGACTGAATATCATCAATAGCTTCATAAATTACACGATAAGTATGAATATCAATTTTTTCAGTATCTGCAAGTTTACGTGCATTAGCATCTGGACGTACATTAAATGCAATAATCAAAGCATTTGCCGCAGAAGCGAGCATTACGTCAGATTCAGTTACTGCACCAACACCAGAGTGAACGATACTTACACGAACTTCACTTTCATTTTTATTAAGACCTAAAAGTGAAGAGGATACTGCTTCAACAGAACCTTGAACGTCAGCTTTAATCAAGATATTTAATTCTTTAATATCGCCTTCGTTGATCTGATTAAATAAATCATCCAAAGAAACTTTCTTAGAACGCATAAGTTCATTACGTTGTTTTTCAATACGTTTTTCAGCAATAGTTTTAGCAAGTTTTTCGTCTAATACTGCAAGTTCATCCCCTGCTTCTGGAACATCAGCAAGACCTAAGATTTCTACTGGCATAGATGGGCCAGCTTTTTTCACTTTTTCACCACGGTCATTGATCATTGCACGAACTTTACCGCAAGCAGTACCTGCAATGATGAAATCACCGATATGAAGTGTACCATTTTGTACAAGTACAGATGCTACAGGGCCACGACCTTTATCAAGACGTGCTTCGATTACTACACCACGAGCTTCACGATTAGCATTAGCTTTGAGTTCTTGTACTTCTGCTACTAATAAGATCATTTCTAATAAATCATTGATACCTTCTTTTTTCTTTGCAGAAACAGGTACCATGATTGTAGTGCCGCCCCATTCTTCTGGAATGAGTTCGTGTTCAGCAAGCTGTTGTTTTACATGTTCAGGATTAGCTCCTGGTTTATCCATTTTATTGATAGCTACAACGATTGGCACTTTTGCTGCTTTAGCATGGTTGATAGCTTCCAAAGTCTGAGGCATAACACCATCATCAGCTGCAACGACAAGTACAGCGATATCTGTAACCTGAGCACCACGAGCACGCATAGCTGTAAAAGCTTCATGACCTGGTGTATCTAAGAATACAATTTTTTGACCATTACACATAACTTGATATGCACCGATATGCTGAGTGATACCACCTGCTTCATTTGATGTTACAGATGTTTTACGAATAGCATCAAGCAAAGAAGTTTTACCATGGTCAACATGTCCCATTACTGTTACAACAGGAGGACGAAGTGCTAAGTTTTTAGGATCATCTTCAATTTCAGGGATTTCTGTTAAATCAACTTCTGGTGGAAGTTCTTCTACAGCGATACCGAATTCTTCTGCAATTAAAGAAGCTGTTTCAAAATCAAGTTCCTGATTAATTGTAGCCATTGTACCAAGTAACATCAATTTTTTAATAACATCTGTTACAGGGTATGTCATTTTACTAGCTAATTCTTTAACTGTAATTGTTTCGCCAACTTTAATATGTTTTGGACGAATGATTTCTTGTGGTTTATTTTCCACTACAGGCTTATTATTTTTGCCTTTATTTTTCTTATTACCAGCAAATTTATTATTAAAGTTATTATTGTTGTTATTATTTTTCTTATTATTGTTGCGGTTATTATTTCTATCGTTGTTTTGAGGACGATTATTTTTATTGTTGCGATTTTTATTATTAGCAGTATTATTTACTGTATTATTTTTAGCTTTATGTTCATTTACTTTATTATTATTGCGATTAGTATTGCTTTGATGATTGTTGCTCTGATGTGTATTACTTTGATTATTTTTATTTCTATTAGAATTATTGTTAGCAGAATTATTATTTTTATGATTTGTATGATTTACATTCTGCTGATTATTTTTCTTTGCTGTTTGTTGTTTATTATTATCTTTATTATTCACGATACTAGCTATAACCTCACGTTCTTTCTCGCCAACCAAATTTAGGTTGTTACTAACATTAATATTATTCTTTTTTAAAATATCAATTACTTTTTTACTATCTAAAGCAAATTCTTTAGCTAATTGATAAATTCTATATTTGGACATTAAGCCACCCCCAGGGTTTTCAATTATCCAATATTTTTAAAATAGCTTTTTTAAAGCCTTCATCACAAATCGCTATAGCTGCTCTATCTGTTTTTCCTATAGAATTCGCCATTTCATCTTTTGTAAGCTCTGTATATCTCAATAAAGTCTTACTATTTTGTGATAATTTTTCATATTTTTCCTTTGTGGCAGTAGCTACATCACTAGCCAATAACAATAATTTAACATTATTTTTGCCACTCAAAGTTTTTTCAATGACGAATTCTCCAGATATCACCTTACCAGCACGACAAGCAATGCTTATAATATTTATTAATTTAACCTTATTGTTCATCTAATTTGGCAAATTCCTCTTTTAGCTGTTCATATACTGAGTTATCAATCTGACATTTAAAAGATTTTTCTAAACGACGTTGTTTCACTGCTGCATTCAAACATTCAATATTCTTGCAGATATAGGCTCCTCGTCCAGATTTCTTACCAGTGAAATCTACACTAAATTCGCCTTCAGGACTTTTAACTATACGAATCATTTCACGTTTATTATGAGGTTCTTGACAACCTACACATAAACGAACAGGAAGTTTTTTCATCTATTTACCTCCCAAAGTATTTTAATCAACAGAGAAAGATTCTTCGCTGACTACATTAACCATATTCATATCGTCGGAATCAAAACCTTCTTCAGCAGCCTGGCTTTCGCTCTTGATGTCGATTTTCCAACCAGTGAGTTTTGCAGCTAATCTAGCATTTTGACCTTCTTTACCAATTGCTAAAGATAATTGATAATCTGGTACGATGACTCTAGACATTTTCTTTTCTTCATTTACTGCAACAGATACTACTTTTGCAGGACTTAAAGAATTTGCAATATATTTTGCTGGATCTTCATTCCATTTTACAATATCAATTTTTTCGCCACGAAGCTCGTCAACGACAGCCTGAACACGTAAACCTTTTTGACCTACGCAAGAACCAACTGGATCGATTTCTTCATTTGCAGAGTACACTGCTATTTTAGAACGCATGCCTGGTTCACGGGCTACAGATTTAATTTCAACAGTACCTTCTTGAATTTCAGGTACTTCAAGTTCAAATAATCTTTTCAATAAACCAGGATGAGTACGAGATACTAAAATCTGAGGCCCTTTAGATGTTCTTTTTACTTCTACTACATAAACTTTAATGCGATCATTATGTTTATATTGTTCTGTACTAATCTGTTCAGATGGTGCAAGTACAGCTTCAGTTTTTCCAAGATCAATAAATACATTATGACCTTCCATACGCTGTACTACGCCAGTTAAAATATCACTAGAACGATTAGAATATTCTTCATAAATAATGCCACGTTCTGCTTCTCTAATACGTTGTACTACTACTTGTTTTGCAGTTTGTGCCGCAATACGTCCAAAGTTAGCAGGTGTTACTTCTATTTCTACTACGTCATCTAAAACAATGCTTTCACCAAATTGTTTTTGAGCCTGTAATAAAGAAATCTCTGTAACTTTATTTTCTACTTTTTCTACAACTTTTTTCTGAGCGTATACATGAAATTCACCAGTTGCTCTTTCTAAATACACACGCACATTAGAAGCAGTATTGAAATTTCTTTTATAAGCAGATACTAAAGCTGCTTCAACTGCTTCAAATAATACTTCTGGTGCAATGCCTTTTTCCTGTCCAACTTCTTTTAACGCTTCTAAAAAGCCTTTATCTTTGGTTGCCATTAATTACATTTACTCCTTAATCTTAATTTAAAAATCAATATGCAATCTAACTAAAGCAATATCTTTTAATGCTATTTCTTTAGTTTCATCAATAGTAATAATATCTTTTGTATAACCAGTTAATTTACCAGTCAACATTTTTTCACCATCAATAGCCTTATATAATGTAATATCTACCATTTTACCCATTTCGCGTTTGAAATCTTTTTCTTTTTTCAAAGCTCGATCAAGTCCTGGTGAAGATACTTCCAAAATATAGCGGTCATTGATAATATTTAATTCTTCAAGCTTTTCATCCAGTAGGCCGCTTACTTCCTGACAATCATCAAGGCCAATGCCACCTTCTTTGTCGATGTATACACGCAAAAACCAATCTCGTTCTTTCACATACTCTACGTCAACAAGTTCATAATCAGTATTAGCTAAAATTTCTTCAGCAATTTTTTCAACTGCTTCTTCCACACGATTTGCCATCGAAACACCTCCTGTAATATTATCCCCAATATAAAGTAAAGAGTGGGCGTTTACCCACTCTTTAAGGAATAATCAAATTAACTTCTTTAACTAGTATAGCATAGAAAATTTATCTATGCAAGATTTTATACTTTTATGCAAAAATATCTCTAAAAATAAATTTTCTATTTATGATCACTTATAAATTTAATCAATTTTACATTTATTTCTTAACTTTTACTTTTTCTAAGTTTATCTAATTTTGCTATAACCTCATCATTTATTCTTGAACCTAATTCACTGCGTTTCAATGGCAAAGCATGCTTACCTGTATATTCATCTCGAATATTTTTTTTACTATGTTTTACTCTACGCCATAGCTCATTTGCTGAAATACGATATGCTCCAGCCCCTAAAATCAACGACTGCTCTGCTCCATCAGATGTCACTACATACACTTCTTTACTATAATATTTAGTTGCTTCATATGCACTGCGTTCAATATAACTATCAGCAGTCTCTTTTTCTTTTGTATATACTACTTTACAATGTTTAGATTTTTCTTCTACATTTTCTTCAGCATTAGTATATTGAGCATCAAAAACAATGGTAATATCATATTTTTCATATTGTCCATATTCCATCAAAAGATGAATTAATTTTTCTCTAGCAAAATCTAAATCTTCATTAATATATTTTTTTAAACTTTCCCATGCATTTATTACATTATAGCCATCTACTATCATATATTTCTCATGTCTATTTGGTGTCAAATATGTTCTACTTCTATTCATAAGTTATTATTCTCCAATTCAATTTTTTGACATTTATATTATATCATAAATACTATTGACTTTGCTTTATACTCTTACCTATGTTAAAATTTATATCAGTGAATTTTGTGAAATTTATAGGAGGAATTTTCGTGGCTATTTTAGATATAAAAAAAGCTGGTGACCTTGTTTTAAAACAACAAGCTAAACCAATTGAAAAAATTGATAAAACTATTCGTACATTACTTGATGACATGGCAGAAACCATGTATAAAGCTAATGGTGTAGGTCTTGCTGCACCTCAAATAGGTCAATCTATACAAGTTGTAGTTATTGACGTAGGTGAAGGTCTTTTAGAACTCATCAATCCTACTATTATTCGCAAAGAAGGTACTGAAATAGATACAGAAGGTTGCTTGAGTGTACCTGGTATTTATGGTGAAGTAGAACGTGCTGCCAAAGTCAGCGTTGAATATTTAAATCGTCGTGGTAAACGACATCGTATCACAGCAACAGGATTACTTGCTCGTTGTCTTCAGCATGAAATTGATCATTTATATGGAAGATTATTTATTGACATAGCTAATAATCTTCAAAAAGTCCAAAAATAAGAGGTGTTTTTAATGCCAATAAAAAATATTGTTTTCATGGGTACTCCAGAATTTGCCGTACCTTGCTTAGATATTTTAAACCAGCACTACAATGTAACTGCTGTATATACACAACCAGATAGACCAAAAGGACGTGGTCAAAAATTAGCCATGTCTCCAGTAAAAGAATATGCCCTACAACACAATTTACCAGTATATCAACCAGAAAAAATAAAAACACCTGAATGTGTAGCCAAGCTTCGTGAATTAAAACCTGATTTAATCATCGTAGTTGCCTTCGGTCAAATTCTTTCTAAAGAAATACTTGATATACCTCCACTTGGCTGTGTAAATGTACATGGTTCATTATTACCTCGTTGGCGTGGTGCTGCTCCAATCCATTGGTCAATCATCAGTGGTGATAAACAAACTGGTATCACTACTATGTATATGGATGTAGGCTTAGATACTGGTGATATGATTTTAAAAGCTAATACTGAAATCACTCCAGATATGACTACAGCACAACTTCATGATAAATTAATGGCTCAGGGTGCAGATTTATTATTGCAGACAGTTCAATTAATCGAAGAAAACAAAGCTCCTCGTGAAAAACAAGATGATAATTTATCTTGTTATGCTAAAATGCTAAACAATGATAATTGTCGTATCGATTGGACAAAATCTGCCCAAGACATCCATAATCTTGTACGTGGCTTAAACTCCTGGCCTGTAGCTTATACTACTTTAAATAATAAGAAATTTAAAATTTGGCAAACAAGAGTAACTGCGGGAACTGGAAATCCTGGCCAAATCATAAAATTGACTAAACATAGTATCATCGTTGCTACTGGTAAAGATGCAATCGAGCTTCTTGAAATCCAGCCACCTAGTAAAGCAAAAATGCCAGCAAGTTCATATATAAATGGTCATAAACAAGAACTTGAAAATAATGTATCTTTTATCTAAAAATAACAAGCGAAAGTAGCCTAGCTATTTTCGCTTTCTTACTAATTTCTCACCGATTTTATATTTATATGAAAGATTAGGATAAATTATGTACAATGACATTTTAAAAACTACAAAAAAACGTTTATTCATCAAATTAGCTAGTCTTAGTCTATTTAGCATAATGTTTTTAACATATCTAATTATCTGGCTATGTTATCCTCGCTTATTTGTTTTAAATTTAACAATTATTGCTCAAATAGCTTTTATATTTGTTAGTATAATATTTATTTTTTGTTGTCTATTCATTTTAAATATGATTTTTAATGTAGCCAATATAAGAATATTTTCTTTTCTTGATAAATATATTTTTAACTTTATCAACTTATTATTTCCTATCATTATTTTATGGGGAAAAGTATTTCACATTGGACGCCGTGAAATAGAACGTTCCTTTATCGCTTTGAACAACTACATTCTTACACATAGAAAAATTAAAGTAGAAGCTAAGGATTTATTAGTCATTTCACCACACTGTCTACAACTTGCTACTTGCCCTCATAAAATCACTCATGACATCAACAATTGTAAACACTGTAATCAATGTACTATAGGACCATTAATTGATATGGCTAATAAATTAGGTTTTAATTTTCGCGTAGCTACTGGTGGTACTCTAGCACGAAAAATAGCAAAAGAACTTCGTCCTAAAATGGTTTTAGCCATAGCCTGTGAACGTGACTTAACAAGTGGTATACAAGATGTTTATCCACTGCCAGCTGCTGGTGTATTAAACATCAGACCTAACGGCCCTTGCTATAATACCACTGTAGATTTAGAATTAGTCGAACAAACAATAAAACAATTTATTAAATAATAAAAAGTTGTAACCATTTGATTTCACATCATTTGATTACAACTTTTTTATTTCTATTGTTTTTTAGTCATCAATTCAGTATACATATCACTGATAGTTTTTCTATATACAGGATGTATTTTATATGGGGCAATTTGCATTAATGGTTTAAGTACAAAATCGCGATTTTTCATATCAGGATGTGGAACAATTAAATTATCTTCTATAATAATATCATCATCATAAAAAATTATATCTAAATCTAAAGTTCTAGGGCCCCAATGTATTTTACGTTCTCTACCCGCATATTCTTCTACTTTTTGTAAAATCTGCAATAATTCTTCAGCTGGCAAAAGTGTTTCTATCTTCATCACACCATTTAAAAATACATCTTGCTCTACATTACCATATGGCTCAGTGATGATTTTATCAGAAATTGCCAATATATTTATCTGTGGTAATTTACTCAAAGCTTCAATCGCTTCATCTATAAATTTTTCTTTATCTCCCAAATTAGAACCAAAAGCCACAAAAGCTTCATGCCAGCCACGTTCAATTTCTACAGATACAGACTCAAATTCCTTTTCAATAGGTGCATGTGGTTTTCTAATTTCTAATAAAACACTTTTCACTAATTTAAATTCTAATAACAATGCCTGTGCTAATTGTTCAGCTACTGTTTCAATTAAATCATAAGTATGCTTAGTCATAAAATCATGAATAAAATCGCATACTGTACCATAATTAGTCGAAGCATTTAAATCATCATTCATGCCAGCTTTTCTTGTATTCGTATATAATTCAGCATTTAAATAAAAATACTGACCTTTTTCTTTTTCTTCACGATATACTCCATGATAAGCATATACTTCTAAATTATCAATGCGAATTATATCCATCAAAATTCTCCTTTAGCATATTTTATCGCTTCTGCCATTTTTATAGCTCTTAGATTTTCTTTTATATCATGAACTCGTACAAAATCATAATCTGCTAACACTGCCATAATAGATGTAGTAATTGTACCTTCAACTCTTTCATCAGCAGGCAAACCTAATGTCAATCCTACTACAGATTTTCTTGAAGCACCTAATAATAATGGATATTTTAGTTCATGCAAGCTAGACAAATTCTTAAGCATCAATAAATTTTGCTCATAAGTTTTGGCAAAACCAATTCCAGGATCTAAGATTATTTTATCATCTTGTATACCATCCCTATGTGCAATATCTAGGGTTTCTTGCAAATCTTTCACTACATCACTTATAAAATCTTTATAATCTGTATCTTTGCGATTGTGCATTAAACAACAAGCTACATTATTTTCTGCTATGACTTTAGCCAAAATATCATCATATTTTAAGCCCCAAATATCATTGATTAAATCAGCACCAGCTTTTATTCCCTCTTTAGCCACATTTCCCTTATATGTATCCAAAGATACCGGCACATCAAATTCTTTTTTTAAACGTTCAATCACAGGTACGATACGAGATATCTCTTCTTCATCGCTCAATAAAGTATAGCCAGGACGAGTAGACTCTCCGCCAACATCAATAATATCAACGCCTTCATTTACCATTTCTTCAGTATGAAATAAAGCTTTATCTAAAGAATTAAATCTTCCACCATCAGAAAATGAATCAGGTGTTACATTCAAAATTCCCATAATATAAGTGTGTTTACCAAAATCAAACTCTCTACTACCAATTTTCATAAAAAATACCTCAAATAATTAATATTTTAATTTTAAATTTTTCTTTTCATTTTTCCAATTACAAATAGGCTCTACATCACAACAAAAACATGCTCTACTCATCTTATCAGCTCTATATAATAATCCATTTAGATTTTTTTCTTCACTGACTTTACTATCTCTATGTTTTAAAATAGCTTCAATGATTAAGTTTTGCTCATTTTGAGTAAATTTACAGTCATTTAAAATCAAAGGAGCAATCTGTGCACTAGATATTTCATGACCTATTCCTTGACGATATTGAATATGACGCCCAATATCATGTAATAAAGCTGCCGCATAAATCATATCATCACTTATCTTTAAATTTTCTTTCACATTCAAGATCATCATCAATCTAGCTACATCTAAAAAATGACTCATATCATGTCGACAAAAAATACGATTTACTTCTTCTTTAGCTATTTCTTTATAACATTTTTTAAATATTTTATGTTGTATAATCGTATTTTTACAATCAAAATTCATGTTTTTTGCTCCCTAATTTTTCTAAAAAATACATATATTTCATTATAAAAGAAAACGACTAATTAAACAATAAAAAAACGACTCCTATTAAAACAATAAATAATAGAAGTCGTTTCTTATAATTAATTATTTATTTAACTTTGTAGTAACTACACGACGTACAAATTCTACCATGAGTAAAATATTTACTAATAATCCAAGCCATTCAGCTGTGCTGCCAAAGCTTGCATCAACCATGCGAAGTGGTGATTCGTCGCCACCAGAAGTTACAGAAACAACGATGATACCTGCCATGATAACACCCATCAAGGATTCACCAACGATCAAACCGGAAGCGAATAATACACCATGACGATTACAGTTATCTACATCACCTGTAATATCCTGTGGACTGCGAACTGCTGCACGTTTACGTAAATATAAATGAACAAAATAAGCAATTACAGCACCAAAAACAAGTGGCATTTCAAGTTCTGGTGGAAGATAGATACCCATACCAACAGCAAGTGGTGGTAAGCTGTATTTTTTAGTGTTTTTCTTCAAAAGAACATCAATGATTATGATGATAATACCAAAAACAACACCATAGAAAATATAAGACCAATCCATATTGCTACTGAAAATACCTCTAGCAATAGTAGTCATAAGTGTTGCCTGTGGAGCAGATAAAGCTTGGCTTTCATCCATGCCTTCACGTGGAAAAGCACCAGGGAAACCATAAGCTTCAAAAAGAAGATTCAATACTGGAGCAATCGCAATAGCACCAGCAATACAACCGATTAAAAGAGCAACCTGCTGTTTCCAAGGAGTTGCACCAACGAGTAGACCAGTTTTTAAATCCTGTAAATTATCATTAGAAATTGCTGCAATACTAGTAATAACACTAGTGATAAAAATAGCAAATGCTGTAGCAAATAAAGTTCCTTCTGAAGATGAGAATAAATTAGCATAATCACCAAGTGCAAGCACTACGATAGAAGAAACGATAATACCTAAAATACCGATACCAGAAATAGGGCTAGAAGATGTACCGATGAGACCTGCCATATAACCACAAGCAGCAGCTACGAAGAAGCCCATTGCAACAGCTACAAAAATACCAACAACAATATATAACCACATTGTGCCAGTAGATAAATGACCATCGGATAAGAAAGAATAAAATACTGTTACTAAACCGATAATAACTAATAAGAATACAATACCAATACTTTTTGGTGACATATCTGTATCCATACGATGTAAATTGTCATTTACTTTACCGCCATCAGATACAGCTTTAATAGACATTCTAATACCATCTATAATTGGTCTCATTAAAGTAAGTAAAGTCCAAATAGCTGCAATACCCATTGTACCAGCACCCATGAAACGAACTTTTGCAGACCAAATACTTTGTGCTGCATCAGAAAGTTCTGTGCCTACTGGAATATTAGTAATAGACATTAAGTAAGGAACAAAACCGCACCAAGCAGCAATCATACCAACGAGCATTGCAATACCGCTTGCAAGACCGATTAAATAACCTGCCCCTAAAAGTGCTGGAGAGAAACCAAGTGGTAAAAGTGTAACAGCTTGTTTACCAACACTGAAATAAGTAAGCATTGAACCAGAAAGATATCCAAATCCACTAGAAAATAAATTGATAAGTGCAGCAATGATACCACCGCTTACAATATCTCTAATACCACTAACACCGGATTTACCTTCAGAACTAGCACTACCAACTTTTAAAATTTCAGCAGCTGCACGACCTTCTGGATAAGGTAAATCTGTATTTACTACCATTGCACGACGAAGTGGAATAGTGAATAACACCCCTAAACATCCACCACAAGCACAAATCATTAAAGTTTGCCAAAATTGGAATCCTTGCCAATAACCGATCATCAAAAGACCTGGAATAATGAAAATTACGGCAGATAATGTACCTGCTGCTGACGCTTGCGTTTGTACAAGGTTATTTTCCAAAATATTGGAATCTTTGAACATACGCAAAACTGCCATAGAAATTATTGCAGCTGGGATAGCAGAAGAAAATGTAAGACCAACTTTTAATCCCAGATACACATTTGAAGCTGTAAATATAATTGTTATAAGTAAACCTAAAATCATACCACGTATGGTAAGTTCAGGCAGCTTCAATTCATGACTCATAAAATCATGCTCTTTCATCAATTAAATCTCCTTTACAAATAAATTCAAACCTAATTGTATAATACTATTACACAAAGTGCAAGACTAAATACACAATAAAAACATCTTTATAATGATAATTTTAAAAGAAAAAATTAATGATTATCATCGAAATTTTATATAAAACAAATAAAAATCTAATAAATACAGATATTAATTCAATTTTATCTACTTTTATACGGTTTAATGTCCACTTTTAGAAGAATTTTTAATTTTCACAAGTTAACATTAAAAAGTAATATATTAACAATAAAAAAGTTATCATTTTGCTAATTTTACAATTATGTATTTCAACAAAAGACATTTTTATTGTATTAATTAAATTACATTTAATCTATTTATTTAAAATAAAAAATGAAAAAATATTCATTTTAATAAACGAATAAATAAAAAATGCACTCAAATCTCGAAAAAATTTTTCTTTTTTTAGATTTGAGTGCATCTAAATTATTACATTAAGATATTATCTTATCTTTTTTCAAAAGTACCAAATACAATAGGTTTACCATTTTCTACCATATGAGTGCCTCTTGCCCACACATGTTGTAATTGTAAATCTTTATCTAATACTAAAATATCTGCATCGCTATTATTAGCTAAGCAACCTTTTCTTGGATATAATTTAGTGAATTTAGCAATATTACTTGTAATAATTTTTATAGCATCTGTAATCGCAATATTTTCTTTTTGTACCATATCTCTAAATTCATTCAAAATAGAAATTTGGCTCGCTACACCAACGCCAATATTATTACCAGCTTCATCAAAAATTGGCATACTACCATTACCATCAGAACTCATGGTGATATTTTCAATATTAACACCAGCTTCTAATGCTTGTTTTACAGCTTCACTGGATTTTACAGAATGACTAGAACCGGACTCTGGGCTAACACTAGAAGTTACGTCCATAATACCGCCTTGTTTTGCCCATTCAATAGCTTCTTTAAATAAACGTTTATTGCGGTTCACATGAGTTGGAATGATTTGTGTTTTAGGAATTTCACCATTTTTAGTGATTTCATAAAGCATTTTTAATCCATCTTCACCATCACCTAAATGCATATTAACTACACCAGCTTTACCGCTGAGCATACCGCCCACACGAGCTTCTGCTGTAATCTGTTGATAAGCTTCTTTTGGTGATTGAGAAGAACGATGATCGCACATAGCAATTTCACCAGTACCAATTACTTTATCGATCAAAATAATATCATTGCGTACACTACCTGTAATTGTTGGTGTTGGAATTTCATAAGAACCAGAATAAATATATGCTGTAATACCTTCATCTTCAAGACCACGAGCTTTGGCAAGTAAGCTAGCCACATGACGAGTTACACCATCTGTACCTAAAAGACCAAGTACTGTAGTTACACCAGAAGTTGTGATATCTGTTAATTGGATTTCTGGTGTTCTCGTAGCATAACCACCTTCACCGCCACCACCGATTAAATGTACATGAGAGTCGATAAAACCTGGTACTACATAATTGCCTTCACAATCAACTACTTCGCAATCATATACTGCTGGTAAAGATAAATCTTCACCTATCATAGCGATTTTTTCACCAGCTACTAAAATATCTTTAACTCCTAAATCTTCAGGAGCAATAACATGTGCATTTTTTAATAAAGTAAAAAATCTTTTTTCTGTATTCATTTAAATCAACCTTCTTATTATAAACTTATTGTAAAAATAACATAATAAAACGCATTGCCCAAATAGATAATAATGCATTAATTACACAAATTAAAATAATCGCAGGATAATGTTTAGTATTTACACCAGAAATACCCAAACAACGACCTACATTCTGTACAGGATTACCCATCAAATAGATAGCAGGTAAAAGAACAGTTACTTGCATGGAATCTAAAGAACCCGCAGTATATAAGCTCATTGCTACACCTACACCACCGCCCATACTCATTAAAGCAGTGATTAAAACTGTTGCTGCTTCACCAGGAAGGCCCCAAAGTCCCATTACAGGCTGAAATACAACACCAATCAAATGTAAAAGACCTGTAACATCTAAAATACGAATAATAACAAATGCCATTACAACATTTGGTAACAAACTAGTAGTACCAATAGTAAAACCTTTTCTAGCACCATCAATAAATAAATCTAAAATCGTTTTTTTCTGGATAGCTTCTACTTTATTATCACTCATCTGTCTTACCTCACTTATTCTCCAATAAATTTAAAATACAAACGCATTAAATTTGCACCCACGATTTTAAATACAAAAATCACAAGCAAAGGTACAATGATTGGTGCAAGTAAAACACTAAAAGCAGCAGCACCAGAAGAAAAGTAATTTGTTATAAACGCACTACCACTTGTTTGATACGTGATGATAACAGAACGTTCTTTATCTGTCAATTTTCCTTCATCAACTAATTCTTTAACCATACCAGCAGCAGCATCTGTACTTTGCATATTAGCAATATTTGCAAGTGCAGAAACACCCGGTACACCAAGTAAAGGTTTTAACAATGGGTTCATTAATTTTTGAGCAGCCTTCAATCCACCCAAACCATCAATAACATTTACAATTCCTAAAGCTAAAATAACAGCAGGAATAAGTTCTAAAGCAAATAAAAAGCCATCTTTAGCACCGCTACCACCAGCACCTCTAAAGCTCATAGCCTTATCAGTTGGTATTTGCCCAAAACTACCATTCAATACATTGAAATCTAATGCACGTAAAACCCCATCAGAAGAAGAAAAAATTCCTGAAAATAATAAAATTGCTAATACAAAAACAACATAACCGTACCATGGTACCTTAATTTTCAAATCATCATTGCGTTTTTCCATAAAAATCACTCCCAAATATACTTAAGATATAAATTCACTATATTTATATAGCAATTTTCATGCCAAGTATATTTTGTTTTAATTATCTATTATATATGTACATTTGTATTATATTTTTTTATTTAATGTATTTATTTTAACGGGAAACTTATATTATTTTATTTTAAAATTCCCATTAACTTTAAGAATAGCTAAATAATATTCTTATTTTTTAATCTAAAACCTTTATATCACTATTCTATTCAACAAAATATTTTATTATAATATTTTTGATACTTTGTATACTAAAAAATCTTTACTTCTTTAATATAATAAATTATGTTAGAATAATTTATTATTACCTCAATAATTAAATGATTATAAATATATAGGAGAAACATATGAAAAAATTAGTTATTATTTCTCTAGGATATAATACTGCTCATACTATTTATGAACAATTACGTAATATTCTTTACTCTTCTTTAGATATCAAATATTACTACTCCTCTTCACCACCACCTACTAACCTAGAAGTTGACTTAATTCTTTACTCTAGTGAATATGCTTTCGAAAGAATTAATTTTCATCCCCAAAATGTTCCATATATTATTGCACGTCGTTCTATAAATTACCATGAAATTGGTAAATTATTTAAATTACCTAAATATAGTGATGTCCTGCTAGTCAATGACTCTAAAGATAGTGCCGAAGAAACTATTTTATTATTACAAACATTAGGTATAGACCATATAAATTATTTTCCATATTATCCAGGAATAAAAAATTATCCCAAACTAAAAATAGCTATAACCCCTGGAGAAAACGAGCTTGTACCTAGCTTTGTAAATCATATCATCGACATCAAAACACGTTTAGTAGATATCACATCTATCATTGAAATTCTCATGCATTTTAATATATTAGATAAATTCGCTAATATACTATCTGCAAAATACATTCAGGATATAATTAAATTAATAAAAACAGGCAACAAACTATTAATTGATAGTAGCAAAATGAAAGAACGTTTTAAAACTGTAATCAATAATGTCCATGATGGTTTAATCGCTATCAACAAAGAAAATAAAATATCTGTTTTCAATCCTATTGCCGAAAAATTATTTTCCCAAAAAGCTAGTAAAATTATTGGCCAAGATAGCGAAACTTTTTTAAATGAGAACTTTTTTAAAACTGTAAATAATCCTCGAAAAGAAGGCATATTAAAACTCCCTTCACAAGAACTATTAATTTCAGAAATTCCGCTCTATGCTAAAAATAGTGATAATGGTAAACTATTCGTCTTAAAAGATGTTTCTGAAATTCATCGACTAGAAGAATCTGTACGTCGTCGTTTATATCAAGAACAAAATATTGCTCGCTATAATTTTTCTAATATCATTGGCAAAAGTCCCGCACTTCAAAAAGTATTATCACTTGCACAAAAAATGGCCAAATCAGACTCTACTGTTTTTATTCAAGGTGAATCTGGCACGGGTAAAGAATTATTAGCTCAAAGTATTCACAATGCTTCTAATAGAAGTTCTGGCCCTTTCGTCGCTATTAACTTTGCAGCCCTATCTGAAACACTTTTGGAATCTGAATTATTTGGTTATGTTGAAGGCTCTTTTACTGGTGCTAAAAAAGGTGGCTCATCAGGTTTATTTGAAGCTGCTCATAAAGGAACACTATTTTTAGATGAAATAGGCGATGCCCCTCTACCTTTTCAAGTAAAATTATTACGCGTGCTTCAAGAACGACAAATTCGTCGTGTTGGCAGTATAAAAGTAATTCCTATTGATGTTCGTATTATTGTTGCTACTAATCATAATTTAAAGGAACATATAAAAACAGGCTTAATGCGTGAAGATTTATATTATCGCTTAAATGTACTGCCACTAAAAATGCCTGCACTACGTGAACGCAAAGAAGATATTTTACCTCTTGCTTATAATTTTTATAAGAAATACAAACCTCTATCCATAGATGCGAAAATATATTTTTCTAATATAAAAACCTGCTTACAAAATTATTCTTGGCCTGGTAATATTCGTGAATTACAAAATGTAGTTGAATATTTAACTAATATTTGCCCTAATGAACCACCTCAAAGTAGTGATTTACCTGAAGATATTAAAATTGAAATTTTTAATATTCCTAATGAAACTATTAATTTAAAAGAAGAAATATTATCTGAAATTAAACGCTGTAATAAATTCAAACAACCCATTGGAAGGCGTTCTCTAGCACATAAATTTTCCATTTCCGAAAATAAAATCCGTGAAATTCTTGATATTTTACAAAAAGAAAACTATATAAAAATATCATCAGGAAAATACAGTTTAAAAGCTATCTAAAAACCTCCTAATTATAAAATATTTTCTTGAGAGGTATTTTTTATGAAAAATTTTTCCCGACGTGATTTTTTTAAAGTTGCTGGTGGTGCTGTTATCGGTGCAGCAACTTATGGACTAACAAATAACCTATCTCATTCTTTTGCTCAAGCTCCCGTAATTGCTAGCACTAAAGTAAATAATAATATGATTGGCTCAAAGGCTAAAGTATATTTTTCACCTCAAATAGACGCAGAAAATCTATTAAAATTATATAATTTAATCAATGAAGGTATTTATGGAAAAACTGCTATCAAACTTCATACTGGCGAAAAAAATGGTCCTAATATTTTACCTAGAGAAATGGTTCGCACATTCCAAGAACATGTACCTAATAGTAATATAGTTGAAACAAATACTTTATATAAAGGTGATAGATATACTACTGAAAGCCATAGAGAAACATTAAAAGTAAATGGCTGGAATTTTTGTCCTGTAGATATCATGGATGAAAATGGTACTGTTATGCTTCCCGTACGTAATGGTAAACATTTCAAAGAAATTTCTATGGGTAAAAATATCGTCAATTATGATTCTATGATTGTATTAACTCATTTCAAAGGTCATGCTATGGGTGGATATGGTGGATCAATGAAAAATATTGCTATTGGTTGTGCTGATGGCAGAATTGGTAAATCAATGGTTCATGGAGTTTCAGTCAATAATCAACCTGCAGATTGGGGACAATGGCCAAGCAAAGAACAATTAATGGAAAATATGGCAGAATCAGCCAAGGCTGTTATTGATTATTTTGGAAAACATATTGTATTTATAAATGTTTTACGTAGAATGTCTGTTGACTGTGATTGTGCGGGATTATCTGCTGCTGAACCTACAATCCCTGATATTGGCATCTTAGCTTCAACTGATTTACTCGCTATAGATCAAGCTTCTATTGATCTAGTATACGCTCAACCAAATAATCAAGATTTAGTAGAACGCATTGAATCTCGTCATGGACTACACCAATTGACAGCTATGCGTGATTTAAAAATGGGCAATCCTCAATATGAATTGATTTTCCTCTAATTAATATAAATAAAAAGACATCTCTTAAAAATTAATTTAAAAGATGTCTTTTCTACCTTATAATACCGATTTATTAAATTTATAATTACTATTGGTATTATTAGAAGTAAAATTCCATTTGTGCACGGAAGATATCTACATCTTGTCTAC